>ERZ791829.145-NODE-145-length-82350-cov-6.393171_pt1 | contig 82350 bp, 86 predicted proteins | sample MGYA00510296_ERZ791829 | MGnify/ENA primary metagenome ERZ791829 (study PRJEB30046, sample SAMN00791973) | human gut metagenome | study: EMG produced TPA metagenomics assembly of the A metagenome-wide association study of gut microbiota in type 2...
TCGCTGCATAATTCTTGTTCGAATAAAATGTGTCAAGTGATATTGACAAAACCAAGCTGCCACATGGGTATCACGACCTTCCTTGAGAAATAAAAAAAGACCGTTTTGTCGTTGATCACATTTCGTGATATTAGACAAAACGGTCTTGAAAACTTTGTGAAAGTTTTTTTATAAAAAATCGGCAAGTTAAGAGCAAAATCTGCCCAAAGCCTTCCGATTTGTTTGACAATATGCAGTTGTCGAGGGTTAAAATCCTTCAGGTCGGCTAAAATCGTGAAAAAGCATCCACGGTTTTCACCTTAAAATTTCCGGTTAAAAAGCATGAAAAAAGCCCGTAAATACGGGCTTTTTAAGGTGAGTATCCATTTGGTCTCACCAATATGGAGCTGCTAACCGGGCTTGAACCGGTGACCTCGTCCTTACCAACCAATCAAGAAATGCCGTAAAATCGGCGCTTATCGGTGAAATGTTCCACTAATGTTCCACTGGCTTTCTTAACTTTGACATTTCTTCTGCTAGTGCTTTTGCGTCCTGCCCTGAGTGATTGTATATATCTGCCGTTGTTTCATACTTGGCATGACCGATGATACGTTGTAATTTTTCGGGTTGCATACCGCAATCTGCCGATAACGTTGCGAACGTATGACGGCAGCAATGAGGCGTTATCTCCGTGTCATATTTCTTTGTCGTTTTGTCGCTTTTTAGTTCTGTAACTGTCGGCTCGGGTATCACACCACACTCGGCAAGTGCAGGATAAAAATTGCGTTTTCTGAAATTGTTGACATCACCATTCAGCAAAAAATCCGTCTTGCTTTCATTGTACCAATCTTGTACAAACGTCTTTATTTCGGGTATCTGTGACGGAAACGGCACAAGTCTGTCCTTGCCCGCTTCGGTCTTGATGCCGCCGATCATGTAGTTCTCGGCAAGGTGGACATTCTTTTTAAGTATCGTGAACACCTCGCCGATACGAAAGCCTGTGTAGATCATAAACAAAATGACTTGGACAGATCTATCCGAAGAGTGTTCCCACAGTTTTTCAAGCTCTTCCGCTGAAAAAATTCTTTTCTCTTTCTTAACCTCTTTCGGAAGTGTTATGTATTCAGCATAGTTTTTGTCTATGATGTCATTTTGGGCGGCGTACTTGCAGAGCTGTGAGCATAACTGCTTGATTTTTGCACATTGCGAACGGCTGAAACGCTTGGCACATTCGGTTATGCACCTCTGATAATCTGCTGTTTTAAGCTCTGACATCTTCCTGCCTGCGATACTATCAAGGTATCTCCATGCGGTCTTGTAACCCTGCTCACCACTCTTTGTAAGGCTTTCAAAATGCTCGGAACTCCAATTCTCATACGCTTGTGCAAGAGTTAGGCTGGAGTGATCTATGTGCGTAGAGTTGAAGTAACTATCAAGGGCGGCTTGTGCCTCTGCTGCCGTTTTGAAGCAGCCGATGTACTTTTCACCTGTGCCGGACGTTGTTCGAGGGCTGAAAACCACATATGGGCGGTTTTTGTATTCAGGCTTGTATCTTATCGTACCTGTTCCTCTTGCTCTGCGGCGGACTTTTCGTTTTGTGGTCTCCTGCTTTTTACCACAGAAGTTGCAGTAAATTGAGCCGTCAGGAATTTCCTTGCGGCATTTTTTACATAGCATATTTGCCTCCTATTCTTGACACTTCCCCGAAAGTGTGCTACAATAAAAGGGCGAAATTCGCCCTTTCTTAACGGGTTTGGGTGTGAATTTTAATCGAGCTGATACTGTCAATATCAGTTCACCTGTCCTCTGAGTGCTGTCAACGCTCGGAGGACTTTTTTTATTATGTAGTTGCTTCGCTGTATATGATAGGCAAAAAGTTTGCTTCGTTTATTATCTTGACTTTCTTGCCTGCTTCTTGAAGCTCTCTTGCTTTGAGTACCTCAGAGCCGTAATTGCCGTATGACCAATCAGGACTGCCGTAAGCTCCTACTACAAGATAGTCAGTCTTGCCACTTACGGACGTTCTGATAGTCGCACCCATTGCTTCATACATCGGCGTTATCTCACTTGTATCTCCAAGCTGACACTCACCTGTGAAAACAAGCACCTTGCCGTCAAGGTTTATAAGTTCCTCTGATGAAACGTCTTTGTCAAACTCAGGCTTGCAAATATCATTGAAAACCTCAAGCATTTCATCAAGCTCGTGCTGTTCAAGTATGCCGTCTTCCAAAGCACTTTCTATTATCCTTTTCAGCTTATCAAACGGATAAATATTGCAGAACTCCTCGTTGCAATCAAGCCAATCTTTCAGCTCCATAACTTCTTCGTCAGTAAGGATATTGTCGTCAGTAATATCCAACAGCATTTCCTGTAGTTCTCGTATGGCTTTGGTCTTTGCTGAGTAGCGAACGTTATAGCTGTTCTTTTTCAACGTGAATTTTGCATGATTATGTATCTTTGGCATTGCTTTCTCGCTTAGCTTTTCAAATACCTGCTGAGTTGCCAACACATCAGACAATGCACGGTGGGCAGAGTCATTGGTGACATTAAGCTTCCGGCATAACGTACTCAGCTTGTGATTTTCAAGTTTCGGAAACACCTGTTGAGAAAGCTCCAGCGTGTCACATACTTTGTTCTTGTATGGCAGATTAAAACGCTGACAAGCTGCTGAAATAAATTGGCTGTCAAAATCAATGTTATGTCCTACAAGTATATCGTTCCCGATAAATTTCAAGAACTTTGGAAGCACAATATTTATACTTGGAGCGTCCGACACCATTTCATTTGTTATCCCTGTGAGATCTTCAACTTCTTCTGGTATTCTTTTCTTCGGCTTAACAAACTGCTCAAATGTGTCAACTATCTCAGAGTTTTCAACAAGCACCGCTCCAAATTCTGTGATAAAGTCATACTGCGGGTTTAGCCCTGTTGTTTCAAGGTCGATAACAACATATCTGTTTGGAGTGTTAGCAATTTTCCGCCTACGCTCTGCTCTTGAATGGTCTTCTCTTGCAGGAACATCTTCACTTTCCGAAAAGTCTTCAGATGTATCTATATTTATAGTATTTCTTTTTGTGTCCGTCTGTTTTTGAACTTCCTGCCACGTTATCTCTTTATTGCGTTCTTTCTTATTATGATAGTACCTTGCAACGCAGATAATAGCAATAACGGCGGCTATTATCACAAATGGCACGTTGTCGCCTCCTTTTTATATTCACATTGTCTCGACTTCTTCAAGCGCATCAAAGCTGAAAAAGTCACCTCTGACTATATGCTCCATTTCGTGAGCTATAGTCTTTTTTTGTTCCTCATAGGATAGCCTAGAGTTTATGTATATATTATAAAATCCGTCAGAATCCATTGCTGTCACACCCTTTACCGTTATGGGCAAAGGAACGTATCTAATGCAATAATCCAATCTATTCACTATCCTTTTGCATACGCTTTAAAATCTCAACTGTAGCTTCTATATCCTCTTTAGTGACGTTCTTTGACACACTAAAGAGGATCTTCATTTCTGGTCGTGTTCTCAGCTCATCTATTATATCTCTTGTTTCGTCATCAAGATAGATAGGCTCGTTGTGTGCTTCGACCTTGATATTATCTTCTGTGAAATAGTCAAGTGGAACGTGGAAATAGTCAGCGATTTTTTGAAGCTTATCGACTTTCGGTTGGCTCTTTCCCTTTTTCCAATCACTGAATGTGGTTTGACTTATTCCTGTTTCTTTTGATACTTTATAGGCTGAAACACCGTAATCATGTAGCAATTTGCTAAATTTTTCGTACATAAATTATACACCTTTCACAAAGATTACATTACTAAAGAAAAGTTTAGTATTTTCTCTTGACAATCAGGAAATATTGATGTATACTAAGCACATACTAAAGATTTACCAAGCAACGAAAAATCTGAGTATAGGCGGCGTAGTAAACATATTTACTTTTGATATTCTTATTATACCGCAAAACCGAAGTATTTTAAATAACATAATGTTAAGGAGGTGTAAACTATATATGTATGACGCTTTTAAAAAGCTTATGGACGAACGAGGTCTTACATCTTATCGTGTATCGCTTGATACAGGAATACCTCAGACAACACTTAGCGATTGGAAAAATGGTCGCTCTAAGCCAAAGGTAGACAAGCTTAAAATACTTGCCGATTACTTCGGTGTAAGCCTTGAAACCTTTGTTGAGTAGATTATACTACTTTATTCAAGTGATGTCAACAGCTAGTAGTCCGTTTGAACGGACAGAAAATGAGGGGTGAGAAAGTGGAACAGAAAATTACTGCTATTCCAAGAGGGTGTGATAGTGCCAGGGTTGAGCAGGTGATCGTAACAAGAGCCTTGAAAGGTGCAGGAACAGAAGATGACCCCTGTAGAGAGGTCATTCAGTATTGGACTCTTGACGGAGAGCTGATTGTAACAAGATCACAATATGAGGAGGGCAAACGTTAAATTTGAAAAAGATAGCGTACTATCTCGGTATTGCGTTGTGCCTAGCAAGTCCGCTTGCATTCGGTATATGTATGCTAATAGGGCTTGACAACACAATTCCGTTGTCTCTCATGATAACTAGCAATGTTTGCAGGATATGTTCACTGGAAGCAGAAATGACAGAAAACACAATGAGGAGTGACAAAGCAATGAAAATGTACAAAGTAACAACAGTAGACCAGTATAGTCGCAGGTGGGTACATACAGTATTTGCCGATAGCAAGCGTGAGGCTATGAAAAAAGTAAGCGTTTTTGTTACGCCGCATGAAACTCTTTTGACAATCGAGGAGGTGGACTAAATGCTCAGAGTGATATCATCGGCAGAAGCAGTTGAGCGGCTCAGAGCCGCAGGGTTCAACACCAACGTGAACAGGCTGAACGCAGGGCTCAGACAGGGCGTGTATCCTTTTGGGTGCGCCATTAAGCTTAACGAATATGTGTACGAGATATACTCAACGCTGCTTGACAAGTGGATAGCAGAGAGATCAGAAAGGACGTGAGAAAATGAACAACCTGATAACAACGCTGGAGATCATCAGATTCGTGGCTGCAATAGCGTTATGTGTGGCTCTATTCGCTCTAGCGGTATATGGACTATACCGCAATATAAAAGAGACAGCCGAAACCGCAATCCGTGAGGAGCTGGAGCAGGCGATAAAGGAAACCGCAAGACCTGTGGTCAAGGTCGAGATACAGACGAAAGGAAAGTGGTAATGAGCATTGTAGGAATACTGCTAATAACAGTAGCCGTGCTTGCAGGGATAGATGATGAGCTATCTTCACGCATATTGCAAGCACCCTAATCTTGAGTATCTTATGAAACAAGACTATGACGTAACAAGCGTGAGATACACAGGTTGGTGGGGATATCAGGAAAAGTTCCTGCTCTCTCAGCGTGTTAACTGGAAAAGTAATGACCTGCTGAAAATGCTCGGACTGAACAAGACGGAGTTCAAGACACTCAAAGGCAGTGAACATCTGTGGGAGCAGTATCTTGACTATCGTGAGGAATATCCAAAACTCAGACCGGAAGATTTACTGAATATAGCAAAGGTCTTTAAGAACGAACACGGCACTCTTGAACGTCTTGTGAGGATAACAGGTCTTACACCGCAAAGGGTGGCACGATACATACACGAACAGGAAATGACACCTCTTGATTACAGCGACTATCTGGAGCAGTGCGAAACGCTGGAGTATAACATTCACGATACAATGATAGCGTTGCCACACGATTTCTGGACAATGCACAACAGGCTTACTCAGATCATCAACTATGAGCATGACGAGCTTGTTTTGCAGAACTTCACGAAAAGGCTTGCAGAGCGTGTCTGCCTTGAATTTTCGGCAGACGGCTTACTTGTCAGACAGCCACACAGTTTGAAAGAGATAGAGGACGAGGGCAGGATACTTTCCCATTGTGTGGGCGGATATGCAGAACGCCATGCTATGGGAAAGCTAAGTATAATGTTTCTGAGAAAAGTTTCTGAGCCTGACAAGCCTTATTATACTGTTGAGGTGAACCAATACGGCGGTATCGTGCAGTGCAGAGGGTATAGGAACAACGTGGTACAAAACGGCGGTGAGGCAAAGCCGCCGGAGATAAAGAGCTTTGAAAAAAAATATCAGCAGTATCTTGACAGGGTGTTCGCTGAGAAACGAAAGGAGCGTAAAACAGCGTGAACGAACTATCGGCAGAATATATCAAGGCGGCTGAGCTTGACCGCAGGATAAAGACCTCAGCTCAGCTTGCACAGCAGAGCCTTTACGATATGTGTATGGGCTTTAAGGAAATGAGGGACAGCAGGCTTTACAAGGAGCTTGGGTACTCCGATTTTGGAGAGTATTGTGAGCAGGAAACACAGATAAACAGACAGAATGTCTACAAATACATAAAAGTAGCGGAAAATCTGCCGTCTGAATTTGTCTCCTCGGGGAGACAAATTGGAATAAAAAAACTCTATCTTCTATCTTCACTTTCCGAAAGTGAGCGAACAGAGCTGACAGAAAATAATGACCTTGAGAGCACTTCTGTGAGAGAGCTTGAAAGGCAGATAAAAGAGCTGAAAGTCAAAGCTGCCAATGCTGATGTACTCAGTCACAGGCTTGAGGATATGAACAACATCTGCGATACGATCTCGAAACAGAGAGATAAGGCAGACAGGCGCATACGTCAGCTTGAAGCCGAGATAAAGGAGCTTGAGAGCCGTCCTATCGAGGTGGCTGTGGAAACGGACAGCAAAGAGGTGGCAAACCTTAAAGACGCTATGCGACGTGTTGACCTTGACTGGTCGGAGAAGTATTCAAAGCTTGAAGAAGACAGCCTGAAAGACCGCAGAGAGCTTTTGCAGAAAGCTGAGCAGGCTGAAAAGGACAAGCAGGACAAGCTTTCACAACTTCGTGAGGAGCTTGACAGAACTAAGGCGGAGTATGAGAAAAAGCTTGCAGAAAACGCTCCTGCAAGGCTTGTGCAGGACGATAAAGCCATATTCAAGGCTTATCTTTCCACTGCTGTTGACAGTGTAACAAGGCTCGTGGGCTTTGTGAACGAGCATAATGACAGCGACAATTACGGACTTTTCACACAGAAAGCAAGACAGCTTGCGGATATAATCAATTCAAAACTGGAGGTATAAAAATGAAACTTTATGAGCTTACAAACGATTTTCAGAGGCTTTTTGACAGCCTTGAGGATATGACGGAAAATGCCGAGCTTACGGCAGAGGAAAAGGCTGAGGCTGAAAAGGTGTGGTTTGATACCCTTGAATGCGTCGAGGCTGAGTTTACGGACAAGGCGGAGAACGTTGCGGCTTATGTTAAGGTGCTGGGCAGCGAGGCGAAAATGCTTGAAGCAGAGGAGAAAGCCCTCAAAGCAAGACGTGAACAGAAGGTCAAGCAGGCAGAGAGCCTTAAAGCTTATCTTATGAACAGTATGCAGAGGGTAAATCTTAACAAGATAGAGGGCGTTATGGCTAAGATAAGCATTACAAAGGGCAGGGAAAGCACCGAGATAACAGACCCGAAAGCCTTTGTGGAGTGGGCAAAGGTCAATGATGACAGCCTGCTGAAATACAAAGATCCTGACATAAGCAAGACGGCTGTCAAGGCGGCTATCGAGGCAGGCAGGAAGATACCATATGCGGCTGTCGTCCGCAGACCGGGACTGACCATAAGATAAGGAGGAAAAGAGAATGGGACTTGCGATACTTGTATTAGGCTTTTCAGGAAGCGGCAAATCTGCTTCCCTGAGAAATTTCAAAGAGGACGAGCTTGCACTTGTGAACGTGAACGGAAAACAGCTTCCGTTCCGCACGCAGTTTAAGTCAACGATACATACCGACAATTACGGTGAGATAGAACGCTTTATGAAAGCTCAGACGGCAAAGTCCATAGCCGTTGACGATAGTCAGTATCTTATGGTGAATGAGTTTATGCGCCGTGCAAAGGAAACGGGCTATCAGAAGTTCACCGACATTGCAAAGAATTTCTGGGAGCTTGTGAGAAGCGTTGAAATGCTTCCCGAAGATGTTATCGTGTATTTTCTCAATCACCTTGATACAGGCGAGGACGGCAGGCAGAAAGCTAAAACTATCGGCAAGCTGCTTGATGAGAAGATAACTGTCGAGGGTATGTTCACAACTGTGCTTAAAACTGTTGTGGTTGACGGCAAGTATCTTTTCGCAACTCAGACGGACGGCACTGACACCTGCAAAAGTCCTATCGGGCTGTTCGACAGTATGTACATAAGCAACGATCTGAAACTTGTTGATGAAGCACTGAGGACATACTATCATCTTGCAGACGAACATATCTGCTCAGAGTGCGGAAAGACGATAATGTCAGACGGCAGGCGTACTGTTCAGCAGATAATAGACGGCTCGATGAAGAATTACGGCAAACAGCTTTGCATGAAATGCGTTCTGAAAAGGGTAAAGGCGGCGAAGTCCAATGAAACTGCGAACGTATCAGAATGACCTTGTGGAGCAGGTAAGAAAGGCGTGGAGAGCAGGGTATAAAGCACCCTGCATAGTCCTGCCCTGCGGTGGAGGAAAGTCCTGCATTGTGGCTGAAATGGCCAGGCGGACGACCTTTAACGGCAAGAGAGTGCTTTTTCTCGTCCATAGACGTGAGCTTGTGGAGCAGATAAAAAAGACGTTTATTCGTTGGGGCGTTGATATGAGGCTCTGCGAGGTGGGTATGGTGCAGACTATTACAAGACGGCTTAAAAAGCTTGCCAGACCTGCACTTATCATAACTGATGAAAATCATCACAGCCTTGCTCAGTCCTACAAACGCATATACGAATACTTTTCAGATGTGCCGAGAGTGGGCGTTACAGCGACTCCTGTCCGCCTTAACGGCGACGGGCTTGGTGACGTGAACGACAAGCTTATCATTGGCGTATCCGCAAAATGGCTTATTGATAACAACTGTCTTGCACCTTATGACTACTATGCTCCTGACGTTGCCGACCTTACAGGGCTTCACGTTTCTCACGGAGAATATATGGCGGCTGAAATAGAAAAAGCTATGGTAAAAAATACTGTATTCGGTGACGTCATAAAGTATTACAAACAGTTAGCAAATGGCAAAAAAGCGGTATGCTACTGTGCTTCCGTCAGACATTCTCAGCGGACGGCAGAGGTATTTAATGACAACGGCATAAAGGCGGCACACATTGACGGCTCGACCCCAAAGGCAGAGCGTGACAGCATTATCTCAGCTTTCCGCAGGGGAGATATAACTGTGCTGTGCAACGTTGACCTTATCTCGGAGGGCTTTGACGTTCCTGACTGCGAGTGTGCCATACTCCTGCGACCCACCAAGAGCCTTACTCTTTACATTCAACAGGCTATGAGATGTATGCGGTACAGACCTAACAAAAGAGCCGTCATAATCGACCACGTTGGCAACTATGCAAGGTTTGGTATGCCTGACGATGACAGGGAGTGGAGCTTGGAGAAAAAGCCGAAAGCTCAGCATAAAAAGCAGGAGCAGAGCGACAAGGTGAAACAATGCCCCGAATGTTTTTATACTTTCTCTGCTCCTCCTGCGGGGGTGAAAGTATGCTGTCCTCACTGCGGATATGAGTTCCCCTCAGCCGAGAGAAAGCTTGAAACTGACAGCAGCGTGGGACTTGTAAAGGTGGAGGGATTTAAGCTTGACTTTTCAAGCCCTGCCGATTGCCATACCTATCCCGAACTTTTGCAGTATGCGAAAAGTCACGGCTACAAATCAGGCTGGGCGTATTATCAGGCAAGGCAAAGGGGGCTTATAGGTTGACGGAAGAACACAGGATACAAAACGAGATACGCTGTGCGGTATCGCCCTACTGCACTGTCTTTCGTGTGAACGTGGGCGAGGGGAAAACAGTTGACGGCAGATATTTCACCACAGGTGTGCCGAAAGGTTTTTCAGACCTGTTCGGCGTAAGACATAAGGACGGCAGAGCTGTCTTTATCGAAGTCAAAACAAAGTCGGGGCGAGTTCGTCCCGAGCAGAAGAAGTTCATAACAAAAATGCGTGAGTGCGGAGCATTGGCAGGCATATGCCGCTCGGCAGAGGACGCAGTAAATTTACTAACGGAGGAATAAAAAATGGGATTTAAGTCAAATCAATCAGAGGCATTTCAGAACGGATTAAAGCCTGAGGGCGATTACGAGTGCATCATAACCGCTATCGAGGAACGCACAACAAAGAAAGGCTCGGTGGGTCTTAACTTCACTCTCGTCATCAGAAATGACGTGCAGGGACAGAAATACGGCAACTCCTGCCTGTTTCACACCATATGGAAAAAGCACGAGCCTAACGAGAACGATATGCAGGTGGAGGGCTACAACTTTGCTCAGCTTATGGCAATGGGCAAGGCGGCTAAGCTTCCTGACGGCAAGGAGTATGAGAGCCTTAAAGCATACTGCACCGACCTGCTGAACAAGTGCATAAGGGTAGATCTCACGCACGAGGAATGGAACGGCAAGGAGCAGGAACGCATTAATTTTGTCAACCCTACAAAGTATCCTGAGTGCAAGCATAAGTTCAAATCCTCTGCACCGAAGGCGGACAGCTTTGCGACTAAGCAGACGGGCTTTGCAACGCCTAAGACAAATACGCAGGCTGACAGTACCATAGGCTCGCTTGAAGATTTTGAGGACGTGCTTACAGATGACGGCGTGCCGTTCTGATTTCTGAAAAAAGCGAAAAGTCATGGTACTTTTGCATAAAAACGCAGATGATATTTTGTGCAAACAAATGATTTATCTTTTAATTTGGCAACATTTCTGCAATTGTTGCATTTTTAATGCAACTTTTTGAACGTTTTTCGGGGATAAGTGAAAGGCTTTGACTTTTCAAAATTTATGTTAGGAGTTGGATATATGTACGAACAAATACCGCAGGAGCTTAAAGCCCTGCCAAACTGGATATGCTGGGACGCTGTGCCTGATGAAAAGAGAGGGAAGATAAAGAAAGTGCCGATAAACGCACTTACAGGCGGAGGGGCTATGTCAAATAACCCCTCTACTTGGTGCGATTTCGATACGGCTGTGAGAGCCTCAGAAAAACATTCGGGCATAGGATTTATGTTCGGTGGCTGTCCCTATTTCGGCGTTGACATTGACGGCAAAGAGGAGGAGCTTGAGGCATACCAAAGGGGAGAGAACGGCAACATCATATCTGAATTTATCTCCACCCTGCAAAGCTATACTGAGATATCTCAATCAGGCAAGGGCATACATATCATATGCAGAGGAACGCTCCCGAAGCGTGGCAGACGTAAAGGCTCAGTTGAGATGTATGAGAACGGCAGATTTTTCGTTATGACAGGCAACTCCTGCTCAGAATATGATGGCATTGCAGAGTGTTCCGACAGCATAAAGCCATTGCACGAAAAGTATATAGGAGGCGGTCACGAGCCTGTGGCAAAGGCTGTTCCTGCTGTCAGACTTGACACCGCAGACCAGATAATCAAAGCTGCGGCAGGTGCAAAGAACGGCGGAAAATTTGTTTCCCTCTACAGTGGAAGAACCGCAGGATATACCTCGCAGAGTGAAGCTGATATGGCGTTTTGCTCAATGCTTGCCTTCTGGACAGGCTGTGACGCAGAAAAAATGGATATGATATTCCGTTCCTCAGGTCTTATGCGTGAAAAGTGGGACAGGGCGCAAAGCGGTTCGACCTATGGCGCACTCACGATCCAGAAAGCCATTGCCGATTGCGACAAGACCTATTCGCCAAAGTTCGCAGGGGGATTTTCTCTTAATTTCAAGTCACCCTCTGAGCCTGTTTCTGTGGGCGCTGTGGAGCAGGAAGAAGCAAAGCCAAGACTTTATTCATTTGACGATACAGGCAACGCAGAACGCTTTGTTGACCTTTTTGGCGAGCAGGTGAGATACTGTTATACAGACAAACGCTGGCTTTGGTATGACGGCAGAAAGTGGTGTACCGATATGACAGGCACAGTTAAACGCCTTGCTGATAAGGCTGTGGCTTGCATGGCAGCAGAGGCAAAGGTGTACGCTCAGCTTGACGCAGACGAGGGAACGGATATGGCGAAAGCCTTTGAAAAGCATATGAAGTCCTGCCGTTCTAACAAATCAAAGAACGCAATGCTAAGCGAGGTCATGCACCATGTTCCTGTTCTGCCTGCTCAGATGGACAGATTTAAAACTGTTCTCAATACACCTGGGGGAGTTATCGACCTGCGAAGCGGCGGCATATCTCCTCACGACCCTATGACATATCTGACGAAAATGACAGCTGTTGAGTATTCAGAGAACGCCGATTGTCCTCGCTGGCTTGCCTTTCTTGATGATATTTTCAGAGGGGATAAAGACCTTATCAGATACGTTCAGAAAGCTGTGGGATATTCCCTGACAGGCTCTACCACCGAGCAATGTGCGTTCTTCCTTTACGGAACAGGACGAAACGGCAAGTCAACTTTCATTGATATCATAAGGGATATTTTCGGGGACTATGCGGCAAATATCCAGCCTGAAACTATTATGGTGCGCAGTAATCAGAGCACCGCCATAAACAGCGATATTGCAAGGCTCAAAGGAGCAAGACTTGTGACAAGCGTTGAGCCTAACGAGGGCGTGCGTATCAACGAGGGTCTGCTCAAACAGCTTACAGGCGACGATACTGTTACCGCAAGAAAGCTTTACGGCGACGAGTTCGAGTTCAAGCCTGAGTTCAAACTTTGGATGGCGACAAACCATAAGCCTGTCATCAGAGGAACGGATACGGGCATATGGCGCAGGATACATATGATACCATTCACTGTGCAGATACCCGAAGAAAAGATAGACCGCAGGCTGAAATACAAGCTGTCGGCGGAGCTTACGGGCATATTCCGCTGGGCAGTCGAGGGCTGTCTGCTGTGGCAGAAAGAGGGGCTTAAAATGCCTCGTGCCGTCCTTGAAGAAGTGAGGGAGTACCGCCGTGAAATGGACGTTATCTCTGCATTTGTTGAGGATAAGTGTACTGTGGGCAAGGGTCTGAGCGTGCAATCAAGTGCATTGTATGCCGCTTATCTCAGGTGGGCAGACAGTGGCAATGAGTATAAAATGTCGAATACCAAGTTTGGACTAGAAATAGCCAAAAGATTTGAAAAAGTAAAAGGCAGAAAGTATAACTATTACTCAGGTCTTACGCTTGACGAACAAATATAGGTGGAGGGTTTACTCTTTTGTGGTGGGTTTCAGGGTTTTTCTAACCTTTCGTATTAGAAAAATAAAAAGAATATATATAAAGAAAGAGTTCTTGAAAAACGGCACAAACCTACCACGACCCTCCGCAAAGGGGGTATCAACCATAAAGACAGATTTCAAAAGAATGTCACAAGAAGAGTTCGCAAGATATGAAGATATGGCAATAGACGGCAGGCTCATTTATGACGAATATCCTGCTGAGGAATATAAGTATTTCTCGCAGTTATCAAGACTTGGCTACAAGAACAGGCACGAGGGGTGGTCAAAAGAGATATGCGAGGACAAGCAGGCAGAATACAAGCGGGAATATCTTCACAGTAAAGAGCGAAACGGCAGGTTCTTCAGACAAGCCTGCATAATGCAGGAGAACATACGCAGAGGGCAGACAACGGTCTGGAAGATAAACAAAACGCAGGACAGGGAAGAAAAGCTCACATACGCATTGCAGGCACTTGAGCTGATACTCTGCGACGAGGGGCTTGCGAAACATAACGGAGCAAACATACCCGAATATACAGGCTGTGAATACTGCAATGGAGTGACAGAGTGGAGCGAAAAGCTTGGAGCGGACGGCAAGGAAGTCCGCTTTGAGTTCTGCCCTGTTTGTGGAAGAATGATCGAGGAGGGATAAAGGTTGACAGCAGAAGAATATTTGAACAAGCTGGTGGATATAGACAAGCGTATATCGGCGATAAGGCGTGCCATAGAAAAATGCTATGCAAGGGCTGAGAGTACATCGCCGCAAAGCTCCGATATACCGCCCAGCTTTACAGGCGGCACGTCAAGAAAGATAGAAGACAGCGTTGTGATGATAGCGGATTATAAGACGGAGCTTGAAAAGCTTTGCAAAAGTTACGAACAGATGTCATACAATGTATTGTGTATCACGGACAGTATGCCTGACAGCAGACTTGCGGCGTTGATAATCAACAAATACATAAACGGGATGTCATGGGAACGAACAGCTGAGGCTCTTGACCGTGAGGCGAATTACACTCGCAAAGTGCTTGGTCCGAATGCGATAAAAATGTTCAAGAAATTTTATCAGACACCCGAAAAAGCCCTTGTATCACCCCTGTCAAGAGAGTATAATGATAATATGCCATAACGGCAAAAATTTCTTTGCGGACCTCCATAAAAAAGTCCGACGGGGCGAAAGCTCCGTATGCAGGTCGAGAGCGTGCCAGCTCAACATCTGCTCCACCATTTACAAAACTCCTTAAAATATTTTCACAAGAGCGGCTGCATTTTGCGGTCGCTTTTGCGTTGAGAAGGTGACCTTATGCCTATACCAAGACCAGACCGAAGCGGTTCACACCAACAGCAGTTCCGTATCAACAAGAAGAAGATATATGCTACCCAAACAGTCTGCGGTATCTGTGGTAAGCCTGTTGATTTTTCATTGAAATATCCGCACCCACTGTCAGCTTGCATTGATCATATCATACCTATCGCAAAAGGCGGCCATCCTTCGGACATTTCAAACTTGCAGTTGGCGCATTGGTGCTGTAATCGCCAGAAATCTGACAAATTGGTGGAAAAACAGGTGTTTGATCAGTCTCTCGACCTGATTTCCAACCGAATTTTACCACAATGTTACGATTGGAAGAATTTTTAACAAATTATTGACAATATGGGGGGTATGCCCCCTTTTGAGGTCAAAAATGACCTTCACCGCCGCACTGCTTATATTTCTCGCAGAGTTGAAATAACTGGAAAGGATATACAAAATGAGCGAATACAAAGGCATGGCATATTTGAAAAAGAAGCTTTCTTCAAAGGCTTTGAGGGTCAATGTGCGCTATGACTACTATCATATGAAGAACAAACTTACCGACATGGGCAAAATGATACCACCGAGCTATAACTGGATGCGTCCTGTGCTAGGCTGGTGTGCAAAGGCTGTTGATACCCTTGCGGACAGAATAGTATTTGACAGTTTCGAAGACAACACTTTCTACGTCAACGAGATATTTGACAACAATAATCGTGACGTGTTCTTTGATTCTGCCATTCTCTCAGCGTTGGTGTCCTCCTGCTGCTTTGTGTATATTTCGGCTGATGAAACAGGCTATCCACGCTTGCAGGTCATTGACGGTAGTAACGCTACTGGCATTATTGACCCTATCACAAATATGCTCCGTGAGGGCTATGCAGTGCTTGACAGAGACAATAACTTCAACCCCACCATTGAAGCCTACTTCACTGCCGAGCAGACAGAGATATATCGCAGAGGCTATGACGTTGAGATCTATGACAATCCTGCGCCTTACCCTCTGCTTGTGCCTATCATATACCGCCCTGATGCTGTTCGTCCTTTCGGTCACAGCAGGATATCAAGGGCGTGTATGGAGCTTGTGCAAGAGGCTATGAGAACGCTCAGACGATCGGAAGTATCAGCCGAGTTTTACAGTTTCCCACAAAAATATATACTTGGTCTTTCGGATGATGCCGAGAAAATGGACAAATGGGGTGCAACAATGTCTTCTTTGCTGACTATCACCAAAGATGATGACGGCGGCAATCCTACTGTCGGACAGTTCCAACAGCAGTCCATGTCGCCATATTCTGAGCAGCTTAAATCTATAGCTTCTCTTTTTGCCGGAGAAACAGGGCTGACCCTTGACGACTTGGGCTTTGCAACATCAAATCCTGCAAGCTGTGAAGCGATCAGAGCGGCACACGAAAATCTTAGACTTACCGCACGCAAGGCGCAGAGGACGTTTGGTAGTGGTTTTCTAAACGTGGCTTATCTTGCCGCCTGCGTTCGTGATAACACGGCCTATATGCGCTATGCTTTCAGTGACATCAAACCGCAGTGGCTTCCTATTTTTGAACCTGACTCTGCCGCACTCTCGGGTGTGGGCGACGCTATTTTGAAAATAAATCAGGCTGTTCCTGACTATCTAGGTGCAAAGGGCATCCGTCAGCTCACAGGCATAGAGGGCGAAAACAATGGCTGATATAGGTGCAGAACTGCTTGAAAAAATCCGTACCGAGTTTCGAAAATCGTGCAAGGCCGACAAGTACATTCAATCGGTTTTGAAGAAAATAGAGGGCGGCACTGCAAAAATGGAAGAAGTCGCCCTGCTCTCAAAAAGGCTCGGCCTGCGTGCTTTGCAAGCTATCGGAGCATATGTGAATGCAAGCGCTTTGCCTGATGGCAAGATGTACTACAACATTGCCGATACCATACTCACGGGCGTGCTCAAGGACAACTACGATGTTATAAACTCCGCTGCCGCAGAATGTCAAAAGGCACTTGACAGCCAAGTAGGCATAAACATCACACCTCAGCAGGCTGAATTCCCTACGGAACGTGTACAGGCGGTAGTCAATGCGGCTTCTGTACCAGATATTGCGGAAGATAAGATAATACGGCGAATGACAGCTCCGGCGCAGAACATCACCGAGAGTTTTTACAACGATTATGTGCAAAAAAACGTGAAGTTTCGTTCTGATGCAGGACTGGACTGCTACATTATCCGCAACGATCATGGCGGCTGCTGTAAGTGGTGTTCAAAGCTTGCAGGCAAATATCACTATCCCGAAGATGTTCCAAAAGACGTTTACCGCAGGCATGATAACTGCGGCTGTACTGTTACATACCTCAACGGCAGAAAGGCACAAAACGTGTGGAGCAAGACCAAGTGGAACGTTTCTGACGATGAACTTGAACGTATGAAAAAGGCTGGAGCCAGAGAGCCTGTCAGAATTGTTGACAAATCGGGCAAAAGTGATATAATAGAAGCAAAGAAGCCAAATTATGCAAGGGCTACATATGAAATTCAGCACGAATGTGAAGTCAATAAAGTTGCTTACAACAAAGTTGAAAAACTCTCTGAACAATTAAGCAACAGCGAGATCATAAACAGATTGGCTGGTGGAGATATGACAAAAGGCTCGTGTGCTTCACTTGGGTTTGCTTACATAGGCAATAAGAACGGACTTGACGTTCTTGATTTCAGAGGTGGAAACAGTCAGGATATATTCTCAAGAACGTCCACGATAAAGAAAGTCCTGGAACTTCCAAACGTGAAAGGCGCTGTGGTCAAAGTCAAAAAGGAAGCAGCTGAAACCGCTGCATTGCTGAAAAAGCTTGAGCATAACAAAGAATATTTTGTTGCAGCAGGAAAACACGCTGCTATTGTTAGAAACACTGAAAATGGGCTTGAATACTTAGAACTCCAGTCGAGAATGCAAAATGGCTGGACATCGTTCAATAAGTATGGCTCGACTGTTGCAACACTCCAAGAGCGTTTCAAGTGTCGCAAAACAGTTGACAGGTCGTTCGGAATGGTGTGGGAAAAATCAGTTATTATAATAGACACAGATTCATTTGCAGATAGCGACGATTTTCAACATATACTTGGATACATAAATACCGCTGTTGATAAGCAGGAAAAGGGGTTGAGTGGTAATGTCAAATAGATGGTACAAAGAAGAAGATACTGATGTTATTTGGTGGAAAGATGATCCGAACACTATTGGAGAGTTTGTATTCAGCTTTGACAAAACCACTGAATTTAATATGTTCCGTGATTATCCTTATAAATTAACAAAAGAGCAGAAACAGATTTTTGACAAAGAAAATCCCGAATGGGCAGATTTCTTTAAAGACAGAAAATAAATTTTCACCGCTCCGCTACGGCGAGGCGGTATTTTTATACCCAAAAATCAGAACTAAGCACCTTAAAGGGTGCTTAGTTCGTACCTAAAAGGAGGTAATCCACTATTGAGGATAAGAGAGTCGGCAGGCAGACCCCCACCATATCGGTAGTGTTGCCATATGAGCAGACCAAAGGCGATGAGGCTATCGCAATGTACAACAAATCGGGGCGCACTGCACAGGAATGGCAGGAGTTAATGCTTTATGACATCATGGCGGTGGACGATGAGGGATTGTGGAAGCACATGAAGTTCGGCTGGTCGATACCAAGACGTAACGGCAAGTCAGAGCTGCTTATCATGCGTGCAATCTATGGTCTGCAAAATGGCGAGCGTGTTCTTTATACCGCCCACCGAACTACAACATCACATTCGGCATGGGAGAAGATAATCGACCGTATCACAAAAATGGGTTTTCTTGAAAAAGAGGACTTCAAGACCGCAAAGCAGTTTGGTCTTGAGTGCATCAAGTGGCTCAAGGGTGATGGAATTATTAATTTCCGCACACGTTCATCAAAGGGCGGACTTGGTGAAGGCTATGACCTGCTTGTCATCGACGAGGCACAGGAATACACCACTGACCAAGAAACAGCCCTAAAATATGTCGTTACAGACAGCCGAAATCCTCAGACGTTGATGTGTGGAACACCTCCAACAATGGTGTCTGCCGGCACAGTTTTCACAAAATACCGACAGAAGACGATATCGGGCAAAGGCGGTGACGACGGCTGGGCTGAATGGTCCGTGCCAAAGCTCACAAACGCACATGACCCTGAACTGTGGTATGCCACTAACCCGTCTTTAGGCACTATCCTCACCGAACGTAAGATACGCTCTGAGCTTGGCGACCCGAAAGACGACCAGGTTGATGATAATATCCAGCGTTTAGGTTTATGGCTGACCTACAATCAAAAGTCGGCTATAAGCAAAGGAGAGTGGCAGGCACTTTGTATCACTGGCAAGCCCAATATCAGCAGAGAACTGTTTTTCGGCATTAAGTATGCAAAGGTCACGGATAACGTATCTTTGGCTGTCGCTGCAAAAACAACCGACGGCAAGATATTTGTCGAGGCTATCGACTGCCGCCCTGTAAGAGAGGGTAACGGCTGGATAATCGCATATCTGCGCAATCCGCATATGCGTGAAACTGTCATTGACGGCGCAAACGGACAGTCTTTGCTTGCGGCAGATATGAAGAACGCAGGTATCAAGCGCAAGCCTATCCTGTCGAAAGTTGCTGATGTGATCACTTCGTCAGCAGGTTTTGAACGAGGAGTATTCGCACAGAATATTTCTCACGCAGATCAGCCGTCCCTTGAACAGGTCATTGCAAACTGTGAGCACAGAGCTATAAGCTCAGGCGGAGGTTTTGGCTATACCTCAATTCTTGAGGGTGCTGACATATCACTGCTTGAGGCGGTGGTGCTTGCTCACTGGGCGTGTGCAAATTCATCAGATAAAAAGAAAGTACAGAAAATAAGCTGGTAACAGCTTGTTATATATCACCTATACCGCAGGGTAAAGCGGGGAAAGGAAACACTATGGCAGAATTTGAAGCTATAACAACACAGGAAGCCTTTGACAATGCGATAAAGGCAAGGCTCGACCGCAACACAGATACAGTCAAGAAACAGTTTGAGGGTTACATTTCCCCTGACGATTTCAAAACGAAGACAGCCGACCTTAACAGCAAGATCACTGACCTTACAGGCAAACTTGCGGAAAAGGATACAGCTATCGCAGACCTCGCGGCTAAGAACAAGGCATACGAGACCAGCTCGGTAAAAATGAGAATTGCCCACGAAAACGGTATCCCTTATGAGCTTGCAAACAAGCTCTCGGGAGACACAGAAGAAGATATCAAGAAGGACGCTGAAACATTTGCAAAGTTTATCGGCAAGAAGCAGACAGCCCCTCTTGGTCACACAGAACACAATCACGCAGACGGTAAGAATGCGGCATATAAGTCACTACTTGCAGGTCTTATAAAGTAAAGAAAGGAAGTAATATTTATGGCAGATATTCTCTCAAAGGAAAATAAGTTTGACCCTGTTCTTGTAAAAGAACTTTTTGACAAGGTAAAGGGCAAGTCCTCACTGGCTGCGCTTTGCGACCGAACACCTATCGCATTTAACGGACAGAAAGAGTACATTTTCACAATGGACGATGAATGCGATCTTGTAGCTGAAAATGGCAAAAAGACAAGGGGAAGCGTTGCGCTTGCACCTGTGACTATCGTTCCTGTTAAGCTTGAATACGGCTCACGAATTTCAGACGAATTTCTCTATGCTTCTGAGGAAGCTCAGATAGATATTCTGAGAAATTTCTCTGACGGCTTTGCAAAGAAAGTGGCAAGAGCCCTTGACATCATGGCTTTTCATGGCGTTAATCCAAGAGCCAAGACGGCTTCTACGATTATAGGTACAAACCACTTCGACAACGGCGTAACTGTGATAAAGCAGGACGGCACGTCACCAAAGACACCTGACGCTCTTATCGAGGAGGCTATCGCTGCAGTGCAGGACAACGAATATGATATCTCAGGTCTTACAATGGCGCCGTCATTTAGAGCTGACCTTGCAAAAATGGTGGACACAAGCGGCAGAAAGATTTATCCTGACCTTGCTTGGGGCAATGCACCGACTTCTATGAACGGCATTCAGACAGTTACTAACAACACTGTTTCGTTCAATTCAAGCAAAGACCTTGCTATTGTGGGCGACTTTGCGAGAGCCTTTAAGTGGGGCTACTCAAAGGAAATTCCACTTGCAATCATTCCGTACGGTGATCCTGACAACAGCGGACAGGACCTCAAAGGTTACAATCAGGTATACATCAGAGCCGAAGCATATATCGCTTGGGGCATTCTCGACAAGTCTGCATTCGCTGTCATTCAGTCAGCGGCTAAGTAAGGGGGCAGCATAAATGGCAGCAGAGTACGCAACTATTGAGGACGTTATAAGGCTTGGTCGAAAGCTCACGGCTGAGGAGCAGGAAAAGGCGGCGGTTCTGCTGCCTGTCGCCTGCGCAAAGCTTTCAACTGCCTGCAAGAAATATGGCAAAGATCTTGACATTATGATAGCTGATGAACCTGACGTAGAACTTGTGGCAAAAGATATCATAGTTCGTGCCACGCTGAGAGCTGTAGACACCATTGCGGACAGCTCTCCTGCGACTTCGCAGGCTTCACAATCGGCTATGGGCTACTCAGTATCAATGACATATCTCAACGCAGGACAGCAGCTGTATTTCCTCAGAAATGAGTTGAAAGAGCTGGGCGTTATGAGGCAGAGATACGGTGCAATGGAGGTATATGATGTATGAGATTAAATATCAAAGGCATACCTGTTAAGCTTTCTGTAAGAACGCAGAAAGGCATTGACGGCTTCAACAGACCTACATATGAGGTATCTCAGGAGGTTGTCGAAAACGTGCTTGTGGGCGAGCCTTCCGCAGAGGACGTTGTAAACGAGCTTAACCTATCGGGCAAACGCATAGCTTATGTGCTCGCTATACCGAAAGGCGACACTCACACATGGGAGAACACGGAAGTTGAGTTCTGGGGAATGACGTTCAAAACTGTTGGTATCCCTACGCAGGGCATTGATGATAATATCCCTTTACAATGGAACAAAAAAGTAAAGGTGGAACGCTATGAGTAAAGTTAAGATAGAGCTTGACCACAATGCAGTTGCGGCTTTTCTCTGCTCTGAACCTGTCGAAAGCATGGTCAAGGGATATGCTGACAGAGCTGTTCAACGTCTTGGCACGGGGCATAAAGCGTATACTATCACATGGACAAGATACCCGAAAATGCGCCGTAAGGTCGCTATCGTCAAGGCTAAGACAAAGAAGGCTCAGCGTGCTAATCTTAGAAATAACACACTTTTAAAGGCGGTGCTTGGCAAGTGATAGAGAAGATAATTCTTGACTGGCTGGGGGCAAAGCTTGACGTTTCAGTTTATCTTGAAGAACCTAAAAACCCACCAAAAGAGTATGTGCTTATCGACAAGCTAGGCTCGGCAGAGAATGATTTTATCACCTCTGCCACCATAGCCGTTCAGAGCTACTCAGCGAGCCTATACGGGGCGGCAGAACTTAACACAAAAGTTAAAAAGGCTATGTCTGAAAGCGTGTCACAGGGCGATATATGCCGCTGTGCGTGCACGTCAGACTACAACTATACAGACACAGAAACGAAGAGATACCGCTATCAGGCGGTATTTGATGTAACCTACTACGAGGAGTGATAATACTATGGCAAACAATAAAGATAACGTATCAACAGGCAAGCCAAAGGTAGGCGGAGCGGTTTTCACAGCGGTCACAGGATCTACACTGCCGACGGATGCAACAACAGCACTTGACGCAGCGTTCAAAAGCCTGGGCTACTGCTCAGAGGACGGTGTAACAAACAGTTCTGGCATTTCTACTGAAAACATCAAAGCCTGGGGTGGAGATATCGTTGATACACCACAGACAGAAAAGACGGACACGTTCAAGGTCAAACTGATAGAGTGTACCAATACAGATGTGCTGAAAACTGTCTACAATGGCAGCAATGTTTCGGGCGACCTTGACACTGGCCTGACTATCAAGGTAAACAGTGCCGAGCATGAAGATCAGGCGTTCGTGTTCGATATGATACTGAAAAATAACGTACTGAAAAGAGTGGTCGTTCCGTTCGGCAAGGTGACGGAGATATCTGACATCACCTATAAGGATAATGAGCCTATCGGCTATGAGCTGACTATCACAGCCACACCTGACGAGAACGGCAATACACACTATGAGTACATGAAAAAGGGGGAATAACCTATGCTGACAGGTAAGACAGAAAGCGGTTTTGAGTTTGAAATAGAGGAGAAGACCCTTGACGACTATGAGTTTATCGAAGCTGTCGGTAAGTGTGAACAGGGCGACCCTCTCGCATATGTCAAGGTAGTTGACGCCGCCCTGGGAAGCAAGAAAGAAAAGGCTTTTGCGAAGATAAGAGAAAAGTGCGGCTATGTATCAGCAAAAGAGATAACAAAGCTTATCGTGGAGATCTTCAAGACACCTAAGACAAAAAACTCCTAGTCCTTGCCGCTGTCATGGAGCGCTATCCTGATGAGCTTGATTGCGATATGGCACAGTATTATCACATATACGACTACAAGTCGCTGCCTGCACGAAAGGTGGCGACTTTTCTTTGTGGTCTTGACAGTTCATCACGGGTCAAACGCAAGCTTAATGATGTTGGCGGTTCGTTTTCTGAAATACTGCTTGCGCTGATATTTGACCGCCTGCAATGGATATGCTGGTCGCAGACAAAGGACGGACAAAGAGGCGTGAACGTACCGCAGTCAATAGCTGAAAAGCTTATAGGTAAAAGCGAGAGTGGCAGCGAGATAACAGCGTTCCGAAGCGGCGAGGATTATGAGAAAGCAAGAAGAAAAATCTTAGGAAAGGAGGGCTAACATGGCAGAAGAAAACGGCACACAGCTAGGCAAAGCATATGTGCAGATAGTTCCGTCTATGCAAGGGCTTGCGTCAGAGCTGAGAAGAGCGTTCGGGGATAGTATGCCCGATGGTCACAAGTTTGGAAGCTCTCTTGGCGGCAAGGTCGTTTCGGGCTTTGGAAGCACTATCAAAAAGGGCTTTGCACTTGCCGCAAAAGCTGGTATAGCAACTATATCGGCAGCAAGCGCAGGCATAGGTGCTATAGTCAAAAGCTCTGCGAGCGCATATGCGGACTATGAGCAGAACATAGGTGGTGTCGAAACGCTATTCAAGGATAACGCCGATACTATCGTAAAGTACGCCAGTGAGGCATACAAGACCGCAGGAATATCGGCTAATGACTATATGCAGAACGTCACAAGCTTTTCTGCGTCACTTCTGCAAGGCTTGGGCGGTGATACAGCTCAGGCGGCTAAGATAGCCAATGAAGCAATGGTGGATATGTCGGACAATGCCAATAAAATGGGTACTGACATATCTTCTATCCAGAACGCTTATCAGGGCTTTGCAAAGCAAAATTACACCATGCTCGATAACTTAAAGCTCGGCTATGGCGGCACACAGTCGGAAATGGCAAGGCTCATCAACGATTCAGGTGTGCTCGGAGATTCAATAAAAGTCAATGAAAAGACCGTCAACAGCGTGTCATTTGACAAAATGATAGAGGCTATCCACAAGGTACAGACCGACCTTGACATCACCGGCACAACTTCAAAGGAAGCGGCAACAACAGTTTCCGGCTCTCTTGGTTCTGTGAAAGCAGCGTGGGCAAACCTTATGGCAGGAATGGGCGACAAAAACGCTGACCTGAAAAATCTTATCAAGGAAATGGTAAGTACAGTAAAAACCTTTGCAAAGAACATTCTGCCTGTCATAAAGCAGGCTCTTTCAGGGGTCACAACGCTTATAAGTGAGCTGGCTCCTGACATAGCGGCCGAGCTTCCACAGCTTGTGAGCGACCTGCTTCCGCAACTTATAGAAGCAGGCACACAGATATTTCAGGCGCTTGTGAAAGGCATTTCTGATAATATCGGCACGATAACGCAGGCGGCTATAAGTGCCATTACAACTATCGCAACAGCTCTTATACAGAACACAGGTCCTCTTGTACAGTCGTTGGCAACTATCATAACCACTATAGCACAGGCTTTGCCGACGATTTTACCAGACCTTATCAATGCTATTGTTGAACAGATACCCACAGTTATACAGGCTGTTATAGATTGTATGCCTGCAATAATTGACGGAACGATTCAGATAGTGACTGCTATAGCTGAGGCTCTTGTTGATAATATAGATCTTATTATAGACGGCGCAGTGCAGATCATAGATGCACTTACAATGTCGCTTTCAGATAGTGATACGGCGGCAAAGCTTACTCAATCGGCACTTGAAATCATCGGCACGCTTACAATGGAACTTCTGAAAAATCTCCCTGATATCCTTGCCGACGGCATACTTATAGCGGTCGAACTCATTAAGGGCATCGCACAAGGTATGGTGGACTATTTTGCACCTGTTTCAGACGCTTTGTCTGATATGCTTATCGACCTTACAGACTGGTTTTCACGCAAGTGGAATGACTTCAAGGAATGGGGTTCAGATATGATACAGGCGTTCATAGACGGCATCAAAGAAAAGTGGCAGAGCCTTAAAGACACTGTATGCGATGTGGCTTCAAGCGTTAAGGACTTTCTCGGCTTTTCCGAACCTGACAAGGGTCCTCTTTCAAACTTTCACACCTTTGCACCTGATATGATGGACTTATTCGCAAAGGGTATAGCAGACAACGAGGACACTATCACAATGCAGTTCAACAGGTCGCTGCAACCGCTTATGGATACGGATATCATACCGCCAAGCTTTTCGGCACTTCCTGAAAAGGGTGTGAATAATAGCGATAATGATACCATGAACAAGATCATTGCCCTCCTAGAAACCTACTTCCCACAGCTTGCACAGCAAGGAAACATTTATCTTGATGGCGACAAGCTCACGTCAAAGGTGGACGGAAAACTAGGCGAGAGGGTCACAAGCAATGAAAGGAGGCTTGCAAGTGTCTAGGGAATATATAGAATTTGGCGGTAAGAAGTCCACCGATTTCTATTTGGTTATTCAAAAGGACAGCGTTCAGATATCTCAGCCGGAGGAAAACAGGATAGAAGCCACTTTGCCGTTTATGAACGGCTTTTATGACTTTTCCAAAATGGCAGGCGAAAGGACGTACAAACAGCGTGATATCACGATAAAATTCAGCCTTTCTGCAAAAGATGAAAACGAACTTTACCGCAAAAAATGTGATGTTGTCCGCTGGCTCAGCGGATCAAAGGACGAGTTGAGGATAAGCTTTCTGACGGACTATCACTTTGTGGGGGCGACAGCGGTGTTTGATACCTCCGCATTTGAGTTCACTTCACGGCGCACCGCTGATCTGACAGTGAACTTCAAGACGTATCCTTTTCTACGTTCTGATGATTACTCAGATATCGGCTTTGACGACTTCAACTTTGAAACCGACTGTCTAAATTTAACGAATATATCGCTGACGGCGGTCAAGCAGACACGATACGCCCCTCCTGCGACCCTGAAAGTCTATTCATATGCTGATAGACCCATACGCCCACGCCTTTCTTATAAGCGCTCAGAGGACGATGCAAAGAGTGTGGGCTTCACCTATTTTGCGCTCAATGACAAAGAGATAAGTGCAAGTGTATACCGCAACACGGAGAAAGAATTCGACCTTGACGAGCTGACTTTGCAGCCTGGTGTGAATACTCTTGCGGCTTATGGCTTCGGCACACTGACACTAAAGCTTTATGAGGAGGCACTGTAAATGTTTGTAGTTACTATCATAAACGGAGCTGAAAACACTATCATACACAGTGACGGCACAGACCGCATATCAGGTGGCAAGATAGCAAAGGCTATCAATGCTGTTGATAGTTTCAGCTTTACCATATATCCGAACAATGCAGGGTATGACCTCTTGAAGCCACTGACAACATTGGTCAAGGTCTATGATGAAAGCACTGACAAGGACATTTTTATAGGCAGGGTCTTGAAGTGTCCTGACAGCATGGACGAGAGAGGTCTGATATGCCGTAAAGTCACCTGTGAGGGGCGTTTAGGCTGGCTATATGACAGTGTTCAGCCATATGTTGAATACAAAATGGTAGGTATATCAACAGTGCTTTCTTCATTTCTCTCCAAACACAATGCACAGGTGGGTGCAGATAAGCGTATAGAGCTGGGACAGGTCACTGTTACGGCAAGCAACAACTACACATATACTGCAAATTGGGACAAGACAATGGACGTTATCGCAGACAAGCTTATAGGAAAATTCGGTGGTGAGATACAGCTTCGTGATAAAGATGGCAAGGTATATCTTGACTATTTGGAGAACATAGGACACGGCACAGATACCACCATAGAGCTTGCAGTCAACCTTAAAACCATATCACGGGAGGTCGATGAAACGGCGGTCATAACACGTCTTTACCCTCTCGGCGCAAAGCTTACAGACAGCGAAAAGCGGTTGACCATCGGCACTGTGAATGGGGGCAAAGACTACATCGAGGACAGTTCTTTGGTCACAAAGTACGGCATTATAAGCGGTACGCAGATATGGGACGACGTTACCCTTGCGAGCAATCTTCTCAGCAAAGGCAAGGAGTATCTTAAATCTGTCAATCGTGCGAAAGTGCAGTATCAGATAACAGCACTTGACCTCTCGAGAATAGACAAACACATTGAGCAGTTTGAACTCGGCTGTTGGTACAGAGTAAAAAATAGTCTTATGGACATAGACGAGGATTTGCGCATTGTGGGTATATCCATAGACCTTGACAATCCGCAGGCTTCACAACTAACCTTCGGTGACCGATTTGAAACGCTTTCGGGCTTTATGACAGCGAAAACTCAGAGCCTACAGTCTGCTATAGATAACTCTGAGTTCAGAAACAGACAGGTGATAGACAGCAAGATAGAGAATGCGACTAAACTTATCACAGGTGCAGAGGGCGGCAATGTTATTCTCGACCCACCAACAAAGCCAAGACGTATTCTTATAATGGATACTGACAATATCGACACTTGTAAATCATGTATTCAGTTCAATCTAAATGGCATGGGATTTTGGAAGTCATCAGACGGCGGCTCTGCCAAAGAGGGTCCGTACACAAAGGCATGGACGATAGACGGAAATCTGATTACAGATTTTATTACGGCAAAGGTGCTGACAGGGCTTAAAATCAATAACGGCTCAGGTACCTTTTCGGTATCTGAGAACGGACACATTATCGCAAAGGCGTTGACTATGCTTGGTGGAAACATCAACATAGAAACAAACAGCAAGGATAATAGTGTTATAAAGCTATCCTACAAAGAATGGACGCTGGAACTTTCACCGCTTCAATGGGTGTTAAAAAATAGTACCATAGGCGGACACGTTGCTTGCCAGGCAGGAGGAGTTTTCCTATATTGGAATGACGAGCTAAAGGTGAATATTGACAGTAACTCAGGTGATATCCGCACATATGCAGGCGGCAAGGCAAGCTTCTTTCTTGACACGAACAATCACTCCGTCAGCGTATATGATGAGAATGAAAAGCGACAGATATACCTTGAGGGCAACACGGGCACAGTTTATGCAAAGAATTTTCAGCAAACTAACTAAGGGGGCAAATTTATGGCAAACGTAGACCTTTCACAATTTATAAAAATTGTATCAACAGCATTTGAGGGCAGACAGGTAAGGCAGGCATTTGTGGACGCACTGACGGCGGTGCAGACGGCGGTAAACGAGCTAGATCAGACGATAATCCAGCATAAAACAGCTACACAGGTTGTATCATCAGCAACTCCTACTGTGGCAGTACCGCTGGATATAGACGGCGACCCTGCGCAGATAATTGTCACTCTCCGACAGGACGATACACCAACGCCATATCAGAATTTCTGCGTTCATGTAGCTAAATTCAATGGTAAATACAATGCGGTTATTTGCATGGGACCGTCCGCTGGCTCTAGTACAGTCAGCGTGCCTGCCGGAACATATCGTGTAGACTATATCGTGATAGCATAGAAGGTGATTAAATGACGATAACATTAAATGCAGATTATGACGTAACACTGAACACTGCATTGCTGGGCTACGTCGGTGAAACAAACGCTAGACCCGTGTCTGTTGAAGGCATGGAGATAGACGACGCAGACCGCTATGTGCTGACTATCGACTACGGCGATGGTGTGACGTATGAGGTCGATATCACAGGTGGCACATGGACGCCTACTGCTGATATCTTGCGGTCAGCGCAGACAGTCAGCTGTCAGATATGTGCGAAAAAAATGTCAGGCGATGAGTATATTTTAGTAAAAAAATCACGCATATTCCGCCTGAGAATAGGTGCGGCTATCGGCAATAATGCAGTACCGTCGCCTGATGTGGCTATGGACGCACTAGACCGCATAGACGCCATAGGCAGACAGGCGCACGCAGATATGCAGACAGCCGTCACCGCCGCAGAAACGGCAACTACAGCGGCTGAAAACGCAAAAAAATCTGCCACAGCCGCAGGTGTATCAGCCAATACCGCAGTGCAGGCAGCAAGCCGTGCGGAAACAGCACAGGCATCTGCTGAAACATCCGCAACGCAGGCAGAAACCGCCAAGCAGGGTGCAGAAACCGCACGTGCTGAGGCAGTCACATCACAGAATAACGCTAAAATATCCGCAGCCCAGGCGGCAACATCAGCACAGCAGACTGAGGCTGATAAGACAATAACTGCTGGATATGCCAAGACTGCCAAGACTAATGCAGACAGCACCGCAGCCGGCAGACAGGCAGTGCAGACGTTGGCAGAACAGGTGACAGCCGACAAGGCTACAGTGGCAGACCATGCCGCTAAGGTCGCTACAGACCGCAAAGCCGCTGAAACCGCCGCACAGACAGCACAAGCCATAGCGGATAGCCTGCCAGAGGACTACACAACAGCTGTCGAAAAGATAGCTGAAAATACGGCTGAAATTTCTGCGGTAAAGCTATCTGATAAGGAATTGAAAAGGCGTGTGGGCGCACTCTATGATATTGGGCAGGGTATCACACATAGATTTGAGATTGACAGCGAAACAGCATATCAGAAAACTGTGCCTACAGGCGGTAAGCTGATGTCGGTGAAGAATATTGGCGGTAGGTCTATCGTGTTTAATCAGTTTGCGAAAAATAAACCATTCGATTCCAGAAATGGAATTACAACGTCAACGGACGGAAATTATTCAGTTCTGGACGGAACGGCAACCAATGCTATAACTGCGAAGGGATGGTGGGGTTTGAAATTGGACGAATTCTCGCCAACTAACGGACACAAATATTTGTTTTGTTCAAAAATTATCTCAGGAACCGTTAATCCTGCGAATGGATGCACAATCGGAACTGCAATCCAAAAACAGATTGTTGGAAAATCGTTCATATTTGAAATGTCGGATAAACATTGGGATAGCAATTGGCTATCGGCCATATATTCTGACAAGGATACAGTTTTTAACAAATTAAAAATTTCCGTCATGCTGATAGACCTCACCCTCATGTTCGGCTCAGGCAACGAACCTAGCACAGTGGAAGAATTTGAAAAAATGTTCCCTGCAGACTACTATCCATATGCTGTAGGGGAGATTGTCAGTGCTGGTACGGAAGAGGCCGTTGTGGGTGATACCGCCCACCCTATCCCCGAAGCAATCCGCAATCTGCCTGGCTACGGCTGGTCAGCAGGAACGGCACGAAACTATGTGGACTATGAGAATAAAAAATATGTTCAGTGCGTGAACAGCGTTGATTTGGGGACGAAAAACTGGTGGATGTACAAAGACGGTGACTACACCCCATTTTTCTATTTGAATGCAGTATCTGACATTCGTGGTGGCACATCAAATTTTCTGTGCCCGAAGTATCAGTATGTTAAGATTGGCGTTACTGATAGCGCATCTGGATTATATGTTTTGGAGAACACAACGGTGCGTGTGCGAGACACCGCCTACACCGATGCCGTCACATTTAAACAGGCAATGCAGGGTGTAATCCTATACTACGAACTAGCGAACCCTATAATCACGGATATTTCAACCCTGATTGACGATGATTTTCTGCGAAATCTAACAGTCGAGACAGGCGGTTCAGTGAAGTTCAAAAACGGCAATGGTGATAGTTATCGGATACCAGTGCCATCAGAGGAAGAGTACGTTGTAAAACTAAGTGAAGTAGGAGGTAGCGTATGACGGAATTGCAAAAGAAAATGGTGGAGAAGCTGGGACTATCCACCGAAGATTTTGAAAAACCTACAGTAACTGAGCAGGACAAGATAATGGCACAAGTGCTATACACAGCTGCTATGACAGGCACGCTGATAGGCGAGGAGGGTGAGTGATGTATTACAGCATTATTAAACGTTTCTATGATCTGGGCGTGTATTCGCTGGCAAAGGTCAAAGATTTTGTCAAGGCAGGCGTTATAAATCCGGAGCAGTTCAAAGAAATCACAAAGGAGGTATACCATGAAGCAGAAGTTAGCGAAACTCATTGATGTAAAGTCCATTGTAACGCTGTTCTTGACAGTGGTGTTTTGCGTGTTGGCACTTCGCCGCACGATAACTGCAGAACAGTTCATCACGGTGTTTACTGTGGTGATATCGTTCTATTTCGGCACGCAGAGCGCCAAGAGAAAGTCAGGTGATGACGAGTGACGGAAGCAATTATCGTTGCACTGATAACAGCTGCTTCAGCGGTAGTGTGTCAGATCGTCATAGCATCTAACAGCCGTAAGACTATGCAACAGGCGCAGTATGATAGCCAAAAACTCATTGAGTACAAGATAGACAAGTTGTCTGAGCGTGTGGATAAGCACAATTCCGTTATCGCTCGGACGTACAAGCTGGAACAGGATTATGCGGTGGTCGCTGAACAGATAAAGGTCGCAAACCACCGCATTGAAGATTTAGAAAGGAAGTAATTTTATGGGAAAGACATTTAAAGGCATTGACGTATCGCAGTTTCAGGGGAACATTGACTTTGGCAAAGTCAGAAAAAGCGGAGTTGAGTTCGTTATCATTCGTGCAGGCTTCGGCAAGTACGCTAATCAGAAAGACCCATATTTTGAGAAAAACTACAAGGCGGCAAAGGCGGCAGGGTTGAAAGTCGGTGCTTACTGGTACAGCTATGCGGCAACTGTTGTGGAAGCAAAGGCAGAGGCTCAGACCTGTATCAACGCTATCAAGGGCAAGACGTTTGAGTATCCGATATACTTCGACCTCGAGGAGCGTTCACAGTTCGCAAAGGGCAGAGCATTTTGCAACAGCCTTGTCAAGACTTTCTGCAATGCACTTGAACACGCAGGCTATTGGGCAGGACTGTATATCAGCCGTTCGCCGCTTCAGACATACATATCCTCCTCAGTTGCAAAGAGGTATGCACTTTGGATAGCCGAATACGGCTCACGTTGCAACTACGGCGGCACTTATGGTATGTGGCAGTACAGCTCCACTGGAAGAGTCAGCGGTATCAGCGGCAATGTTGACATGGATATCTGCTATGTGGACTATCCTGCGAAGATCAAGGCGGCAGGGCTGAACGGCTTCAAGAAGACCACCAGCTCGACCACAAAGCCGTCTACAAGCCACGCCAAGAAGACAGTAACGTACACTGTGAAGCGTGGAGACACGCTCTCGGGCATTGCACGGCGCTACAAGACCACTGTTGCGAAGCTTGTCAAGGACAATGGTATCAAGAACGCTAATCTCATTTATGTGGGGCAGAAAATAAAAATCAAATAGGTAGAATTTCAGCCGTCCCGGACTTTTTGTGGGTCTGAGGCGGCTGATTTTGCGTACACAATAAAGGTTTTGACATCATAATCTATGTTCCACTACATAGTCCCTTATCGTAAATTTTCACGGAATATCACAGAACATCACACAAAACAAAAACAGTTATCAAACCACGCATTTACGCAATTTAATAGCTGTTTTGCTGGAGCTGCTAACCGGGCTTGAACCGGTGACCTCGTCCTTACCAAGGACGTGCTCTACCTACTGAGCCATAGCAGCAAACCAATTACAGTAATATATTATACACTATCTCTGCCGCTTTGTCAAGCCCTTTTCACAATTTTTTTGCTCTGTTTTACTCTATCCCCTCATCATCATCGTCATCTGCCTGAACGCTTGGGTCGTAATCATCATATGTGTCCATAAAATTGTACTTCTTGCCCTTGTATTCGTATTGTATCACAGTGCGCAGATTGACGTTATAAACGCTCTTGAAAATATTGTTTTCAATGTTGGGATTGGTGGCACGAAACTTTGCTATAAGCTCCTTCATTTCTTGCCGCTTTGATACCTCACCCTTTTTCTCTAACCCCTCGTAGCTCTCAGTGAAACGGCAGGCACAGCGGATAAAATGCAGATCGTTCTGCTCCACCCAGCGGATAATGTCCGCCTCTTTCACCATGTACAGGGGTCTGATAAGCTCCATGCCTGCGTAGTTCCTCGAGTGCAGCTTCGGCATCATAGTCTGAATCTGTCCTCCGTATACCATGCTCATGAGTATGGTTTCTATAACATCATCAAAATGATGTCCCAAAGCTATCTTGTTGCACCCAAGATCCTGCGCAAATTTGTAAAGCCAGCCACGTCTCATTCTTGCACAAAGATAGCATGGGTTGCGTTTTGTGTTGTATGCAATGTCAAAAACTTTCGTCTCAAACATTTTTATGGGTATGCCCATAAGTTTTGCATTGTCGATTATTCTCTGTCTGTTGGCGTCACTGTAACCGGGGTTCATTACAATAAATTCCAGCCCGATATCCATTCCCTGATATTTCTGCAAATGCTGCATACACTTAGCAAGAAGCATTGAGTCCTTGCCGCCTGATATGCACACCGCTATTTTGTCCCCCGGCTTTATCATATCGTAACGCTCATATCCCATTACGAACTTGTTCCATATATCTCTGCGAAAATCAGTAACGATGCTCCGCTCTATCTTCTGCTGTGGCGTCAATATTCTTGACATCTCAAACTCTCCTTAAAATCATATACTTAAATTCTACTATTTTTATGGGATTTTGTCAACCATATTCATGTTGACATTGTATTGTGATATTGTTATAATATAATAAAGTATTAAAGCAGGAGGATATCATGAGCGAAAATATAGAGCGTGAGATAAAAATTTCTCTCACACAGGAGCAGTACAAGACCGCCGAAAAGCTTTTTCAGTGGAACAAAATAATAGAGCAGACCAATTTTTATTATATCCCGCAAAGAGATTCAGGCATGACAAGTATCCGTGTCAGGCAGATAGGCGAAAAATATTTTTTGCAGCTTAAAGCACCTATATCCGAAAACGGTGCGCTTCATGTGAAAAAAGAGTATGAACAACAGCTTGACAGCCTGCCTGAAACGCTCACCGCACAGGAGCTTTCACAGCTTGTGGGGAGAGATTTCCCTGCCGCTGACCTTGCAGGCTCTTTGCATACTCAGCGCAAGCTCTGCACCGATTTCGACCATGTTGAGATATGCCTTGACAAAAGCGAATATCTCGGCTTGACAGACTATGAGCTGGAGCTTGAATATACAGCCGACTATCCCGAAAAGCCTTTGGAGATACTGAAAAATGCAGGTATCACACAGGGAGAAGCGGTAATAGGCAAGTATGCAAGGTTCATGGAAAGAGCCAAAAAGCTTGGTAAGTGCTGATTTTCGCCTATCTGCGGTCATTTTCTATGAAAAAGCACCCACAGCCTGCAAAGGTTTGGGCAATAATGATAATTGACAGTGACGTTATAATATGTTATTATATTAAAGTGTTAAAACGTATGAAATGGTATTTTGACGATACCCGAAAGGAAGTTAATAATGAAAAGATCTATTTTTAAGACTATCGCATCACTTTCCGTTGCTGCCATGATGCTTTTGGCTGTAGGCTGCGGAAGCACATCTGATTCTTCATCATCAGCAGGTGCAAACAGCACAGCCGCTGCAACAGGCGAGGATAACTCACTTCAGAAAGTTCTTGATTCAGGCAAGCTTGTGCTTGGTCTTGACCCAACATTCAAGCCAATGGGCTACACAGACGAGAACGACAACATCGTAGGCTTTGATATCGACGTTGCAAAGGAAGTTTGCTCAAGACTTGGTGTAGAGCTTGAAACTTACTCTGTAAACTGGGATACAAAGGAGCAGGATCTTAATGCAGGCACAATAGATTGTATCTGGAACGGCCTTTCTGTCAGCGATGAGAGAAAGAAAGTAATGCTCATGAGCGAGCCTTACATGAAGAATGAAATGGTGTTCGTTGTAAACGGCTCAAGCGACGTTGCTTCACAGGCTGATCTTGCAGGCAAGAACATTGCCGTACAGAACGGCTCAACAGCACAGGAAACACTTCTTGCATCTGACGTTGTGGCAAATTGTGCGACAACAACAGAGCTTGCAACTAATGTTGAAGCCCTCCAGCAGTTGGAGCTTAACATGGTAGACGCAGCGTTCCTTGACTCAGTAGTTGCAAACTACGAGATATCCACAACAGGCAAGGATTACAAGGTGCTTCCTGACGGCCTTGACCCAGAGGAGTACGCTATCGGCTTCAGACTTGGTGATCAGGCACTTTGCGACAAGATCGAGGAGATCCTTCACGAAATGAAGCAGGACGGCAAGCTTGCTGAGATATCAACAACTTGGTTCGGAAGCGACATCACGACCATAGAATAATCACAAAACATTCAATCGGACAGTCTTCGGGCTGTCCGATTTTTTGCTTTATGAAGTTTTTTACGTGTCATATCTTTAGAAAATAAAAAGTCTCGCAAACAACGTGTTTACGAGATTTTTTGGCGGAGAAGGAGGGATTCGAACCCTCGATGAGCTATTAACCCATACACGAGTTCCAGTCGTGCGCCATAAACCGGGCTAGGCGACTTCTCCAGTTTATCATTTTTTTATATGTGTCACACTATCCAAGCGACTTTAATATTATACCATATGATCTTTTACTTGTCAAGACATTTTTGAAACTTTTTTTGTTCTTTTCTTGCTCGATATTACCGTGTAAAAAAGATCTCTCTGTGATGTTTTATTTATTAACAATATTCTTGAAAGTTTTTATTTTGTTGTCTATATGAACATGCTACCGAAAATTTTCGCAATTTGGAAAACGATTAAGTGAATTGTTTAGTTTATTTGCAACAAATTTAATCAAATAAACGGTATTGATAATATTGAAAATAGCTTAATAATTTTATCACAAAAATAAAAAAGTCGTTAAAATATTTACGAAAATTCACAAAACAACTTTGACAAATCAAACCAAATGTGGTATAATATCTGAACAAAGGTAGGGTGCAGTGCGTCTAAATGCGACATTATAGAGAAGGTGAGACATTTTGGGAAGAAAACGCATTGGAGTGATATTGTCTGAGGCAGAAAGCTATTATCAGGAAAGATTGCTGAAAGGCGTAATGACAAAGGCTTTTCAGCTTGACTATGATGTGCTTATCTTCACAAGCTTTGTCAAAGAGTCATTCTTAAAAGCAGTGTCTGTTGGAGAAATGCAGATATATGACGCTATAAATTATGATAAGCTCGATGGCGTTATCGTTTTGGCAGATACATTAAAAATGCCCGGGCTTTTTGACAAAATATGCAGGGATATAGATGAGAAATGTCATGTTCCTGTGGTTTTTATAGATGGAAGCTATAAGGACTATGAAAGTATTTATACCCGTGACGAAAAACCCTTTATGCAATTGACAGAACATCTTATCGAGGTCCATGGATGCAGGAAGATACTTTTTTTGAGCGGTCCGCTGGAGACTGCCACCACTCGTGAACGGCTTGCGGGATATAAGCGTGCCCTTGAAAAGCATGGCATAGAGTATGATCCGGACTTTGTCTGCTTTGACGGAGGCTTCTGGTATGATAAAGCGGCAGAGGTGGCAAATAATATCATTTATGGCAGACGTAAAAAACCTGACGCTATCGTTTGCTGCGGTGATTATATGGCCATAGGCGTTGTTCATGAATATCAGAAAAACGGTTTGAGCGTGCCTGAGGATATGATAGTTGCAGGTTATGACGCAATAGACGAGGCTATCCATTGCGTGCCGGCTATAACCTCTTGCTCACCGCCGATCTTTGAAACTGGTGTGAACGCAGTAATGACCATTGAGGCAAGGATCAAAGGTGTTGAACCGCAGGGTCTTATAGAGGACGGCGGCAAGGTGGAGATAGGTGCTTCCTGCGGCTGTCATGAGGATTATAGCTATACAAAGCGTGATCTTTTATCATCTCAGAACAAGATGAATTATCATGACTTTTTGGACAGCAGTATGACCGATATAATGGCTTGCTCTAAAGATCCCGATGATCTGATGGCCAGGATACAATATTTTCTCTATCTTATCATTGGTCAGAAGAGGTATTATCTCTGCCTTAATGAGGATTGCCTTGGAGAGCATGAGATAGTCGGTGAGATATCCGCTGTTCCAAAGGAATATACAGAAAATATGGTGCTTTATATAAGAAACGTTGACGGCAAAAGCAGAACTCTCCATAATCCTTTTGAACTCAAAGAGATATTTCCTGATCTGGATGAAGAGCGTGAAAGCCCTTGTGCATTCTTTATTACTCCGGTACATTTTATAGATCGGTGCTATGGTTATGCTATATTGTCTTACGGTGACGAAATAAAAACGATAGATATCACTTATCGTAATTGGACAAATCATGTAAGCAATGCTCTGGAATCAATGCGGATACAAAACTCCATAGCCAATCTTGCAGTCCGTGACGCTATGACAGGTGTTTATTCGAGAATAGGCATTGAAAAAAATATCCAGTTTGTTATTGACAGAATGTCAGATCCGAAAAATAAGGCTTTTATCGCTGTCTGTGATCTGGACTGCCTTAAAAAGATAAATGATAATTTTGGCCATAACTGCGGTGATATTGCAATAAAAGCGATCGCAGACGCAGTTTTGGCATCAACAAAAAATCATGAAATATGTGCAAGGGTAGGCGGCGATGAGTTTGTGGTGATAGGCTGTAACGACTATAACGACAACTATCCTGAACGATTTTCTGCAAGGGTCAACGACCGGCTTAGGGTATATAACAGGTTTGCAGGTAACGAGTTTGAGGTCAGCGTTAGTATAGGCGGTATTTGTAAACATATAACAGATATCCACGAGCTTGAAGATATGTTTACACAGGCGGATAAGATAATGTACGCAAGTAAATTGGAAAGACATAAAAATAGGAAATAGCAATAGATAAAATATCAGTGAATTACAACGGACGGTCAGTGATCGTCCGTTTTTTGCGTGTAAGAGAGCCGTATCCACTTGACTTATAGGCTCAAATGTAGTATAATGTAAAAGTTAAGGCGGTTTTCTGCCTGTTAGTAAGACGATTTTTTCGGAAAGGAAATGGATAATAAAATGGCTAAAGCTAAAAAAATAACGGCTGCTCTTACTGCCGCATTGCTTTGTACTGCGAGCCTTACCGCTTGCTCGGACACAAGCTATGTAATGACAGTAGGTGACAGCAAGATAAACGCAGGAATCTACATTTATAATGAGCTTACAGAAATGTCATATCAAATGACGATGATGTATTATCAGAAAGGCATCAAAAAGGACTATTTCGATCAGAAGGTAGACGGAAAGGCATTTGACGAGTATCTTTCAGACTATGCTCTCACTGCAACTAAGGAGTATGCGGCTGTAGTTGACAAGTTCAACGAGCTTGGACTTACTCTTTCAGATGAGGATATAAAGTCCATTAATGACAGCATAAGCAGCACATGGGATTCTCAGGGCGAGTTTTACGAGTCAGAGGGTATCTCAAAGGAATCTGTAAAGCTTGCACTCAAAGGCTCGAAAATGAGGGAAGAGCTTTTTGATCACTACTATGCAGAGGGCGGCGAGGAAGCTGTTTCAGACGATGAAATGGTGAAGTATCTTGATGATAACTACCTGAGATATAAATCCATTTCCTTTGCAAAAACTAAAGCATCAACTGATTCTTCATCATCAGCCACCGATTCTTCTACAGACTCAGCAGACGCTGCAAATGAGGAAGCCAAGGCAAAAAGAGATGAGTTCCTTGAAAAGGCTCAGGGAGTTTCATTTGATGATTTTGATAGCATCATAGATGAGTACAACGACTATGTTGCATCAAAGAAAACCTCAGATTCAAGCTCCGCCACTGACAGCGATTCATCAGCCTCAGACAGCAGCACGACTTCTGACGACACGTCTTCTGTAGCAGAGAGCGACACAAGCTCCACAGCTTCCGACGATACATCTTCTGTATCTGACAGCACAGCAGATTCAAGCACAGCAGCGTCAGACACAGATTCTTCCGCAGACAGCTCATCATCAGAGCCTGACCCATATGCAAATGAGAAAATGATGAACTACGGTGCTATGGACGATTCTCAGAAGGACACCACAAACGGCAAGATACTCAAAGAAGTAAGCGGTATGAGCACAGACGTTGCAACAGCTTATGAGGACGATAACGCATATTACATTCTTATCAAGGGCGATATTAAGGAAAGAGATACAGAATATGCCAAGGACAAACATGAAGATATTCTAAAAGAAATGAAGAGCGATGAATTTCAGAAGAAATTAACAAGCTGGGTAGAAAAGCTTGACATCAAGGTAAACAACAAGGCAATAAAGCGTTACACGCCGAAAGTTGTCTACGATAAGCAGACTAAGTATTACAGCAAGAATAATTAATAAGATAAAAATTACCGCCGCAACCGAGTTTGGTTGCGGCGGTTCTGTCATATCCGAAATTCACTTATGATACCTAGTATTAGCATTTATCTGAAACGCCCTGTAGACCTGCTCCAAAAGCATTATCCTTGCAAGCTGGTGCGGAAATGTCATTTCTGACATTGATAAGCGTAGGTCAGCTTTCGCCTTTATCTCAGGGGCAATGCCGAATGACGAGCCTATTATGAAATTCACTGTGCTGAATCCGTTCAGACCACATTCGCTGAGCTTTCTGGATAGCTTTTCGCTTGAAAGCTGCTTGCCCTCAATGCACATTGCAATATTGTATGCGCCCTTGAGGTCAGTGTAGCTTTTCATGGCTTTCGCCTCGTTTTCAAGCGCCGCCGCTATCTCCTTTTCGGAGGGGTTGTCAGATAACCTCGACTCGTTCAGCTCAACTATTTCAAGCTTGCAGAACGCCCCCAGACGCTTTGAGTATTCCGCCGCTGCGTCACGCCAGTATTTTTCTTTCAGCTTTCCAACTGTAATAAGATTTATCCTTATCAAAATGCCACCGCCATTCCGCTGCCCTCAGGCTTTGCTATATGTAAAATATAGTCGCTGTTGCGCTCGTAATCCCCAAGTGCTCCCACAGCCGAGTTTTCAGCCTGCAAAGGTGTGTTGTTTTCCTGACTTAAATGCCCTAAAATAAATTTATATGTACCTGCTGTCATAAGCTTTTTTAGCTGTTCTCCGCAGGCAGAGTTTGAAAGGTGTCCGTGGTCTGAAGCGATGCGCCTTTTCAGCTCATATGGATAAGGTCCATTTTTCAACATTGACTCATCATAATTTGACTCCAGCAAAACAAGGTCAGAACCGCTCAGGTGCATATCGACCTCATTTGTAACAGTGCCAAGGTCGGTGCATACGCACACCTGCTTGCCGTCAGGGGTCTTTATCTGATATCCACAGCTTGCAGGGGTATCATGAAATGTTGCAAAACCTTTTACGGCATAATCTCCTATGCAGACTTCATTGCCGTCCACCTCGTTGACATCACAGGCGGGGTCTATTTTGCCGTCAGATACAAGTATCTCAAGATTGGTCTTTTGGGCAAATACAGGGATATGATATTTCTTCGTGAGAACTTTAAGCCCCGAAACATGGTCTGAATGTGTGTGTGTGATAAAAATTCCCTGTATCACAGCAGGGTCGATCTCGTTAGCTTTCAAAGCCTCACAAAGACGTTTGCAGGAAACTCCTGCGTCAACAAGTATCCCGCCGTCACTGTTGCCGATAAAAGAGCTGTTGCCCTTGCTTGATGAAAAAAGTGGATATATCCTTGCCATAACTAATTCCTTTCAAAAGTTTTCAGAAGATACTCTGCAACACCGTCTTCTTCATTTGTGCCTGTCACCTCGTCACAGCCTTCAAGCACCTCTTTGCAGGCGTTTTTTACCGCCACTCTTTTATCAGCCGCCTTGAACATAGGCAGATCGTTAGTGTTGTCCCCCAAAGCCGTGACAAAGTCAAAGCCGTAATTCTCACGAAGATACCTCACGCCCTGCTCCTTAGAAGCCGCCGAAGAAAACACTTCAAGATACCAAAGCTTGGGGTCATAAACATCATAATAGTATGTGATGTTCAGCTTTTCATTCTCTTTAAGAGCGTCATACAGCGGTACAAGTTTTTCTTTTTCTGCAATAAATGTGAAGTATATCACATTGTCGATGTACTGAGAAAGGTCACTGACCTGCGTGAAGGACTTGTAATATTTCTCTCTGCGTTCGTTGTAAAAGCTCTTCATTGCAGGTGAAATAAGCCTCTCATATCTTGTGGAAAGCTGGTTATCTGAAACCGAGTACATAAAAGGCTCTAAACCAAGTCCTTTTGAAAGACCTATGATAAGACCGCAAAGCTCCCTGGAAAGGCTGTTTATCTTGACGTATTTTTTCTCCGCCATATCATAAATAAGCACGCCGTTCATAAGTATAACGGGAAGCTTCAGGTCAAGCCCCGAAAGTATTTTTCCTGCGGAAGCAAGCGTCCTTGCAGTGGCGGCAGTGAAGTTAAGCCCCTTTGCCATGAGCCTGTTCAAAGTGTCTCTTGTGAACTCCGTCACCTCTGCATTGCCGTTAAGCAACGTTCCGTCAAGGTCGGAAATAAAAAGCTCCATATCATGTCCTCTCAAATGCTGTAAAAAACGGCGGCAAATAATATGCCGCCGCAGTGTTATCAATATTTATCAGCCGCTAAGCTCCATTTCGTTAGCGTCAGGCTTGTAAACACGCTGAATGTCAGCTCCAAGCCCTCTGAGCTTCTCATCTATCTTTTCATATCCTCTTTCAATGTAGAAAATATTGTCTATCTCAGTAGTGCCCTCTGCGGCAAGTCCTGCTATCACCATGGCAGCGCCTGCTCTCAGGTCAGTTGCCACAACAGGAGCGCCTTTGAGCTTGCCAACGCCCTGTATAACAGCCACCTTGCCGTCAACAGAAATGTCAGCGCCCATTCTTCTAAGCTCAGCCACATATCTGAATCTGTTGTCAAAAATATCGTCTGTAACGATGCTCGTACCCTCTGCAAGCGTCAGCAGCGTTGAGAACTGCGGCTGCATATCAGTAGGGAAGCCAGGGTGCGGCATAGTTTTTACAGAAGTTTTCATTAGCGGACCGTCCACCCATACATGAACGCTCTCGTCACTTTCCTCAACGTTTACGCCTACCTTGCGCAGCTTTGCCGTGATAGACTCAAGGTGTTTAGGGATAACATTTGCGATAACAACGTCGCCCTTTGTGGCAGCCGCCGCTACCATATAAGTGCCTGCCTCTATCTGGTCAGGGATAGTCGCATAGGTAACGCCTTTGAGGTAATCAACGCCTCTTATCTTGATAACGTCTGTACCTGCGCCTCTGATATCAGCGCCCATTGAGTTAAGGAAGTTCGCAAGGTCAACGATATGAGGCTCTTTTGCTGCATTTTCGATTATAGTTAGCCCCTTTGCCTTTACAGAGGCAAATATTGCATTCATAGTTGCGCCAACTGTAACAAAGTCAAAGTATATCTGATTGCCCACAAGCTCGTCTGCTGTGACATGATTAGCTCCGTTCACTATCTCGTCAGACGCACCAAGCGCCTTGAAAGCTTTCAAATGCTGATCTATAGGTCTGTCGCCAAGGTCACAGCCGCCCGGCATCGGAACAAAAGCCTCGTGAAATCTTCCAAGCAGCGTGCCAAGAAAATAGCATGACGCTCTCATGGTTCTTGCAAGCTCATATGGCACTTCAGGCTTTTCAATGCCCTTTGTGTCAAAATATATAGTATTTTTATCTAAAAGTCTGACCTCTGCGCCCATTTCACGCAGGATCTTCATGCACTTAGTTATATCGCTTATCTCAGGCACGTTCTCAAGAACGCACGGCTCGTCGCACAGGATAGTTGCCGCAACCAATGCAACAGCAGCGTTTTTTGCACCGCTTATCTGCACAGTACCATGCAGCGGCTTACCTCCATGTATAACAAACTTCTCCAAGTTTACACACTCCTTAACGAGATTGTCGGCTTCTCTCTCTGCCGACGCTCAGATTATTATACCACAGCCACAGGCAAAATAAAAGCAAAAAGCAAGAATTTCAACGATTTGGTTAAAATCATTTAACATACACCCAAGCAATCGTTAAATCTGCCCATATAATGCAGGCCATGGCGGTCTATAAAAAGAACAAATGTTCACATACTCTTAACAATAGAATATCCAACTCTTATATTTTAACACACCCCATTCAAAAAATCAATAGTGAATAAGGATATTTTGATAAATTTTCGACAATTTTTTCGGCTTTTTCGGTGAAAATTACAGCAATGTTACAACTGTACGAAATCTTGTACCTTATTGTAACCTTAGTGTAATATTTAAGTACAAAAAATCAGACACTTGCCGTTTGTCTTGACGAAAAAGAACGGCTGTGGTATACTCATAACAACAGATATACTGTAAAAAAGGGGAGTGCGGCAGTGGTAAAAAGAAAGAATCTCATGTGGGCGGCAGTTTTTGCGGCTGTTATCGCTGCGTGCCTGATATTTATTTTTCTCACAGGTGGAAAGAGCGGAGAAAATTCTGCCGAGATATATGAAAACGGCAAGCTCATAAAGACTGTTTCTGACCTTTCCCCCGATAAGGAGTATTCCTTTGAGATAAAAACAGAAAACGGCACTAATACCATAACCGTTGGCGGGGGAAGCATTTGGGTGTCTGTCGCAGATTGCTCGAATCAGACCTGTGTTCATGCAGGAAAGATATCCCACGCAGGACAGACCGTCATTTGTGCCCCGCACAAGCTTGTGATAAAAATAGTCGGTGAGACATCTGCTGACGCTGTTACATAGGGGTGGAAGCATGAAGATATCAGTACAAAAAATCACCCTTATAGGAATTTTCACCGCCTTGTCACTTATCATTTTCATGGTGGAGGCACAATTCCCTGTCATGCCCATAGGCGGCATGAAGCTTGGACTTGCCAATATCGTCACAATGGCAGCGATGCTTTTTATCGGCAGAAAAGAGGCAGGCTTGGTGCTGCTTTTGAGGATAGTCCTTGCGGCAGGGCTTTACGGAACAGTGGTGAGCTTTGCGTTCTCACTTACAGGCGGAATTTTAGCGTATCTCGCCATGTACATTGCGGTTTCGAGAGTTGGTGAAAACCAGCTTTGGGTGACATCAGTTTTTGGTGGCTTTTTCCATAACATAGGTCAGCTTTGTGCGGCGGCAGTGATATCAGGCACATGGGCGGTGTTCAGCCTTTTGCCTTATCTTATAATAAGCGGCATTCTCACAGGCACGCTCAATGGTCTTATCCTCCAAAGATTGTGGAAGTCGCCACTTAGAAAATACAGCATAAAAAGATAACAGCGGTGTCAGGGGCATACCTGATGACCGCTGTTTTGTTCTATAGTCAGTTTAGCCAAAAACAGACTTTTCACAAAGTGGCATTTCTACATTTTTGCCTTGTGAGAAATAGGTGAAAACTCAGCGTTTTGCTTGCATTTGACCGAAAAATATGGTATAATTAGTTGTTATAATAGGGTCATTATAGGATAGCGTTGAAATTGAACGGAGGAGTGGATTTGAGAATACTTGGTATTGACCCGGGTTACGCCATTGTGGGATTCGGAGTGCTTGAATACAACAGCGGAAAATTCACTGTTGTTGACTACGGTGCAATAACCACTTCTGCGGATATGGATTTCAACAGACGGCTGAAAGTCATCTATGATGATATGACCGAGATAATAACCACCTATAAGCCTGATGAAATGGGAATAGAAAAGCTTTTTTTCAATACCAATGAAAAGACCGCCATTGACGTTGCACAGGCAAGGGGAGTGACCCTGCTTCCTGCCATAATAAGAAATATTCCCATTTATGAATATACGCCTTTGCAGGTGAAATGCTCCATAGTCGGCTATGGACGTGCCGAGAAAAAGCAGGTGCAGGAAATGACAAAGACCATGCTTCATCTTAAAGCTATCCCAAAGCCTGACGATACAGCGGACGCAGTGGCTATCGCTATAACTCACGGGCTTTCGGTGAACACAAGGCGTGTTATGAAAAATTTTGAGGAGAAATAATATGATATATTCACTTAGCGGAAAGCTCGTCCATACCGAGAGCGACCTTGCCGTAATAGAATGTGCAGGCGTTGGCTATGCCTGCAAAACTACTTTTTCCACCTTGCAGCAGATAGCAGGCAAAAGCGAGGTCAAGCTTTATACACATCTTGCCGTAAAGGAGGACGCGGTGGAGCTTTTCGGCTTTGCAACTAAGGAGGAGCTTAAAAGCTTCCGTATGCTCATATCTGTCAGCGGAGTAGGCCCGAAGGCAGGTCTTGCCATACTTTCAGCCTGCACTCCATCACAGTTTGCGCTTGCGGTTGCAACAGGGGATTCAAAGGCTTTCACAAAGATAAAGGGTATCGGTACAAAGATAGCACAAAGGATAGTCCTGGAGCTTAAGGACAAGGTGGCAAAAGAGAATACCATATCCGTCAGAGGAAATGCGGCTCAGGGCTTTGCGGCTGTTCCAAGCGGAGCTGTCGAAGAAGCTGTCACAGCCCTTGTGGTGCTTGGATATACCGAGGGCGAAGCAATGTCAGTTATATCAAAGCTTGACCCGAATTTGAGCGTTGAAGAGCTTATAAAGAAAGCCCTTATCGGACTTGCGAAATTTTGAGAGGAGAACTCCATAAATGATCGAAAAAGGAGATTTTGATATAGACAGGATAGTCACCCCGAAAGAAACTCAGGCGGAAACAACTGACGATTTCGAGGTGAGCCTTAGACCTAAAACACTTGACGAGTATATCGGTCAGGAAAAGGTCAAGGAGAACCTGAAAATATATATACAAGCGGCAAAGAACAGAGGCGACAGCCTTGACCATGTTCTGCTTTACGGCCCACCTGGTCTGGGTAAGACCACTCTTTCTGCCATAATCGCCCACGAAATGGGAGTGAACATCAGGATAACCTCAGGACCTGCCATTGAAAAGCCGGGCGACCTTGCAGCACTTCTCACAAACCTTGAAAAAGGCGACGTGCTTTTTATTGATGAGATTCACCGCCTTTCAAGACAGGTGGAAGAAGTTCTTTATCCTGCCCTTGAAGATTATGCCTTGGATATAATCATGGGCAAAGGCCCTGCGGCAAGGTCCATAAGGATCGAGCTGAACAAGTTTACCCTTATCGGAGCGACCACAAGAGCAGGCTCGCTTTCCGCACCGCTGAGAGATCGTTTCGGCGTTATCCAGCGTTTGGAACTTTACAATACCGAACAGCTTTCCGATATCGTAAAGCGTTCCGCCATTTTACTTGGCGTGGCTTGTGATGATGACGGTGCAGAGGAGATAGCGAAGCGTTCAAGAGGAACTCCAAGAATAGCAAACCGCTTTTTAAGGCGTGTGCGTGATTTTGCCGAAGTCATGGGCGACGGCAGGATAACCGCAGACATTGCAAAGATAGCCCTCAACAGAATGGACGTTGACAAGCTGGGACTTGACTCTCTAGACAAACGTCTGCTGACGATGATAATAAAAGGCTATGACGGTGGCCCCGTGGGACTTGAAACCCTTGCGGCGGCTATCGGCGAGGAGTCTGTCACCATTGAGGACGTTTGCGAGCCTTATCTTATGCAGCTAGGTTTCCTCTCAAAGACCCCAAGGGGACGTGTGGCTACTCAGCTTGCTTACGATCATCTGGGCTTTCTCAAGGACGGACAAACGCATCTGTGAGCTTAGTGAGGAATGAGGAGTGAGGAATTAAGGTATCGCCTGCGGCGATGAATTTCTTGTTCTGTAGGGGTGAACACTGCTCACCTGCCACTGCACTTTCTATCTTTGGAAAAATTTTATTATCGGATAAATTTAATATGTGTGTTAATATAGAGTTTACATAAATAAAAAATAATATAGAGGTATGACCTCGAAAAGGAGCTAATTATTATGGGAAGATTATTTGGAACTGACGGCGCAAGAGGAGTAGCTATCACAGAGCTTACCTGCGAGCTTGCTATGCAGATAGGCAGAGCTGCCGCAATGGTACTCACGAAGGAAACAAACCACAAGGCTAAGATAATCATAGGCAAGGATACCCGTATCTCAGGCGACATTCTGGAGTCCGCACTGGTGGCTGGTATCTGCTCAGTCGGCGCAGACGCTCACATACTCGGTGTTGTTCCTACCCCTGCCGTAGCAATGCTTGTAAAGAAATACAACGCAGACGCAGGCGTTATGATATCCGCTTCACACAATTCTGTTGAGTTTAACGGCATAAAGCTTTTCTCTGGCACAGGCTTCAAGCTTTCTGACGAGATAGAAAACGAGATAGAAGCACTTATCCTGGACACACCTGAAAAGATAGAGCTTAAGGACGGCTGTGATATAGGTCACGTTTATTACGAAAAGGACGCAGCTTGGGATTATATCCGCTACGTTATGAAAACAGTTCAGACAGATTTCAACGGTATCCGTGTGGCGCTTGATTGTGCAAATGGCTCAGCTTCCGTGTGCGCACAGAGAATTTTCGAGGGACTTGGGGCAAAGTGCATAATGCTCAACGATAAGCCGGACGGAACGAATATAAACAAGGATTGCGGCTCAACACATATCGAGGGTCTGCAAAAGGCAGTTGTTGATAATCATTGCGATATCGGTCTTGCCTTTGACGGCGACGCTGACAGATGTCTTGCAGTTGACGAAAAGGGCGAGCTTATCGACGGTGACAAGATACTTGCTATCTTTTCAAAATATATGAAGAGCATGGGCATACTCAAAAACAACACCTGCGTTGTTACAGTTATGACAAACCTCGGCTTCTTCAAGTATGCAAAGGCAAACGGCATCGTTGCCGCTACCACAAAGGTGGGCGACAGATACGTTCTTGAAGAAATGCTCAAGGGCGGTTATAATATCGGCGGTGAGCAGTCAGGCCATATCATTCTTCTTGACTATGCAAACACAGGCGACGGTGAGCTGACAGGTACAAAGCTTCTGACAGTCCTCAAATGTACAGGCGAAAAGGCAAGCGAGCTTGCTTCCTGCATGGAGTGCTACCCACAGGTGCTTGTGAACGTTAAGATAACAGCAGACAAAAAGGGTATGTGGGATAAAGTCCCTGAGATAACAGACGCTATCAAGATGTATTCCGAAAAGCTTGGGGACGAGGGCAGGATACTTGTCCGTGAGTCAGGCACAGAGCCTCTCGTTCGTGTTATGATAGAGGGCAAGAGAACAGGCATAATCACAGAATATGCACACAAGATAGCGGAGCTTATCGAAAAAATGTAAGGTGATATTTTGAAAATAGCTTTGATAAACGGTCAAAACCATAAAGGCTCTACATATCATATAGGCAAAATGTTAGCCGATAAACTTGGCGGCGAGGTGACAGAGTTCTTCCTGCCGAGAGATTTCGGCGAGTTCTGCTGCGGCTGTACCAATTGCTTTATGAAAGGCGAAGAAAAGTGTCCTCACTATGAGAAGCTCGACCCTATCACCAAAGCGGTGGACGAAGCAGACGTGCTGATACTCACTTCCCCTGTGTATGTCTACCACTGCACAGGCTCGATGAAAGCATGGCTCGACCATTACGGTTGGCGTTGGATAGTCCACAGACCTGAGGAGAAAATGTTCTCAAAACGTGCCGTGGTGATATCCACAGCCGCAGGTGCAGGCATGAAAAGCACTAACAAGGATATGGCTGACAGCCTTTCTTTCTGGGGCGTGCCGAAGATATATAAGATAGGTTTCGGCGTGCACGCAACGAGCTGGAGCAAGGTTTCCGACAAAATGCTTGCAAAGATAGAGAAAAAGACCGACAGCATTGCCGCAAAGCTTAAAAACGACAGCTTTGAGCCAAAGGTCAGTGCTAAGGGCAGAATGTATTTCACCATTTTCCACTTTGCAAACAAAAAGGGCTGGAACCCTGCGGATAGTTCATATTGGCAGGCAAAGGGCTGGACGGAAAATAAAAGGCCGTGGAAAAAGTAAATTTTATATAAGGATAAAAAATATGAGAATTGCAGAAAACTGGAAAGACTATAAGATAATAGACACCTCAAGCGGAGATAAGCTTGAAAGCTGGGGCGGAAAGGTGCTTGTAAGACCTGACCCTCAGATAATCTGGAAGTCACCGAAGCGTTCTGACCTTTGGACAAAGGCAGACGGCGTTTATCACCGCTCATCAAAGGGCGGCGGCGAATGGGAATACAGAAAGCGCCTGCCTGAAAGCTGGAACATAGGCTATAAGAATTTGAAGTTTATAATCAGACCAACGGGCTTCAAGCACACAGGCCTTTTCCCTGAACAGGCTGTGAACTGGGACTTCATGGCTGATAAAATAAGAAACGCAGACAGAGAGATAAAGGTGTTAAACCTCTTTGCATACACAGGCGGAGCTACCCTTGCCTGTGCCGAAGCAGGTGCAAGCGTTTCACACGTTGACGCATCAAAGGGCATGGTGCAGTGGGCAAGAGAGAACGCCGCTGCGTCAGGGCTTTCCGATAAGCCTATTCGCTGGCTTGTAGACGATTGCGAAAAGTTCGTTCAGCGTGAGATACGCCGTGGCAAGACATATGACGCTATCGTTATGGATCCTCCGTCCTACGGCAGAGGACCTGGCGGAGAGATATGGAAGCTTGAAGATTGTATCTATGACCTTGTAAAGACCTGCTCAGGCGTTTTGAGCGACGAGCCGCTTTTCTTCCTGCTCAACAGCTATACCACAGGACTTTCACCCTCAGTTATGGCATATATCCTGAGAGATGTCCTCGGAACTAGGTTTGGCGGAAACGTCACGGCTGATGAGATAGGATTGCCTGTGGAGGCAACAGGCGGTGTGCTTCCATGCGGTTCAACGGCAATTTGGCAGAAATAGTTTTGCTATAGTAAGGTATGGTGTTCACATGAAATATACTGAGAATTATGTTTATATGTACGGTCAAATGATCTCTACCTGTTCGTTCCTTCTTGACGGTGATTTTCCAAAGGCTGACGGCACGGCAGAGATAAAGGAAAAGTATCACCTTGTCGGTGGTGAGACCGGAACAGCGGCGGCTGTTCTTTGCAGTCTGAATGTGCCTGTAAAGCTTGGCGGTACTCACCTTGGAAGCGGCAATGAAAAGCTTATAAAGGATTATTTTGCAGACAAGACTGCTGACCTTTCGGAGCTTGTAACGGAGGACTTTGAAGGCGTGACCGACTATGTTATCATAGATAAAAATACACGCACCTGTTTTGGCGAGTGGGATAAGCTTTATTCACGTCCGAAGGCTTTTTATGAACAGCCCTCGGAGGAGTCAGTGAAAAATTCAGCCTGCGTTGCGGCTGACCCTTATTTTGGTGATAAGATAGCTGAGTATTGCGTAAAATATGGCAAGAAATACGTCACCATAGATTGTGCCTATGACAGCTATATACATAAGCATTGTGCAGTAAATTGCATATCTCATCAGCACCTTGATGAATATTATCCGGATAAAAGCTATGATGAGCTTTTCATGCTTTATACAGATAATACAGACGGGCTTGTGATATTTACCCTTGGTGAAATGGGTGCGATGTATGGCAGGAAGGGTGCTGTGCCAAAGATGTGCCCTGCATTTAAAGTAGACGTAGTGTCAACACTTGGTGCTGGGGACAGCTTTAAGGCGGGCGCTGTATATGGGCTTTATAAAGGTCTTGATGACGATACATTGGTGAAAACAGCTTGTGCTGTGGCAGGTGCGGCGGTGGAAAAGTTTCCTATCGCACTTTATCCGCCAACAGTAAAAGATATTGAAAAGCTTATGGGTAATATGTAGGGGCGAACAGCGTTCGCATACCCATATATTATAATAAGGTATAAACCGAAATTTCAGACAGGAGGAAAGGTTATGTCTTTTGATTTTGATGAACTTAAACACAAGGCAGGAAATATGCTTGAAAAGGGCAAAGAAAAAGCTCACGAGGCTGCTGAAAGTGAAAAGGGGCAGAAGATAAAGAGCAAGGCAGGAGAGCTGTTTGAAAAGGGCAAGGAAAAAGCCCATGAGTTCGTAGAGAGCGAAACGGGCAAAAAGGTAAAGAACAAGGCTGAAAAGCTCCTTGATAAAGGAATAGATAAAGCCGAAAATGTTTACGAAAAGCATAAGGAAAGAAAGGCTGAACAGAAAGAACAGCCTGAAGATAAGGAATAAACTAAATTTGGTAAGGAAAGTAAAATGAGCAGTTTTATTGAAATAAAGGATCTGCACTTTTCCTATGTGAACGACCTTGAAGAGCCACCTGTTAAAACGGAGGTGCTTAAAGGCATAAATCTGAACATAGAAAAAGGCGAGTTTGTGGCAGTGCTTGGTCATAACGGCTCAGGCAAATCTACACTTGCAAAGTGCATAAACGCTATAAATCTTCCTGAGTCGGGGGCTGTCTATGTGAACGGCATGGACACTTTGGACGAAAATAACCTCTTGCCTATAAGAGAAAAGGTGGGCATGGTATTCCAAAACCCTGATAACCAGATAGTTGCAACTATCGTGGAGGAGGACGTGGCTTTCGCCCTTGAAAATATGGGCGTCGAGCCGAATGAGATACGCAGGCGTGTTGACGAGGCTCTTAAAACCGTCGGTATGTATGAATACAGACTTCATGCACCCCATAAGCTTTCAGGCGGACAGAAACAGCGTGTGGCTATCGCAGGCATAATCGCAATGAAGCCGGATTGTATACTTCTTGACGAGCCTACCGCCATGCTCGATCCTCACGGCAGGGACGAGGTAATGAAAACTGTCAAAATGCTCAACGAGCAGGGCGTTACTATCGTGCTTATCACCCACTATATGGAAGAGGCCGCACAGGCACAGCGTGTTGTTGTAATAGACGGTGGCGAGGTCATAATGGATAACGTTCCGAAGAAGATATTCTCAAATGTGGAAACCATGAAAAATCTGGGACTTGACGTGCCGCAGGTGACAGAGCTTTGCTGGGAGCTTAAAAGGGCAGGCTATGACATCTCCACCGAGATAATCCACGAGGACGAGTGCGTTCAGAAGCTTTATGAAATGCTTAAATGATAGGGAGTAACAATGGCAGTAATTAAAACGGAAAACTTGACTTATGTTTACGGCGAGGGTACGCCCTTTCGCAAAACAGCCGTAGACAATGTTAATATAGAGATAAATGACGGCGAAATGGTGGGTATAATAGGACATACAGGCTCAGGCAAATCTACCCTTATCCAGCATTTCAACGGCCTTTTGAAGCCCACGAGCGGAAGCGTCTATATAGACGGAGAAAGGCTGTGGGACGATAAATCAAGACTTCGCCCTATAAGATTTAAGGTGGGTCTTGTGTTTCAGTATCCTGAGTATCAGCTCTTTGAGGAGACCTGTTATAAGGATATCGCATTCGGACCTAAGAATATGGGTATCAAGGAAGATCAGATAGACAAGTATGTCAAAGAAGCCGCAAGAATGGTAGGGCTAAGCCCTGAGATACTTGATAAGTCGCCTTTTGAGCTTTCGGGCGGACAGAAAAGGCGTGTGGCAATAGCAGGCGTTATGGCAATGAACCCAAAGGTGCTTATCCTTGACGAACCTGCTTCGGGTCTTGATCCTAAGGGCAGAGAGCAGATACTTGGTCTTATAAGAGAGTATCATGAGCAGATGAAAAACACTGTTTTGCTGGTATCCCATTCTATGGAAGATATCGCAAAGAACGTTTCAAAGATACTCGTCATGAACGAATCGAATCTTTTCTGCTATGACGATACAGTAAAGGTGTTCCACCGCTCTGAGGAGCTTGTGTCAATGGGGCTTGCAGTGCCACAGATAACAAGAGTTATAAACAGGCTCAAAGCCATGGGCATCGACATAAAGGACGATGTGTATACAGTTGGCTATGCGAAAAAGGTCATCCTTGAAATGCTGGAGCAGAAAAAGAATAAGTAAGCAGCGGACTGCCTTTGACCCATATGAGCAGAGAGCAGGACTGTGTAAGTTGAGATAGAAAATTGGAGGAATATACCTTGATAAAGGATATTACTATAGGACAGTATTTTCCCGGAAATTCTGTCATTCACCGAATGGACGCACGAATAAAGATAATAATGACGGCGATTTTCATAGTAATGCTTTTCGCCGCAAACAGCGTGTGGGGACTTCTTGTGGGCATAGCTTTTACTATTCTCACTTTTATCATATCGAAAATACCCGGCAAACTCATGCTAAAAAGCTTGAAGCCTATCGTGCCGATAATAATATTCACGGCGATACTCAATCTGCTTTTTATCAGAACGGGCAAAGCCTATTTTGAGTGGAAATTTTTCAAGATAACCGATGAAGGCGTTGATACGGCAGTGTTCATGATGATAAGGATAATCTGCCTTATTGTCGGCACTTCGCTTCTTACCTACACCACCTCGCCTATCGATCTGACAGACGCTATCGAAAGATTGCTTTCACCGCTGAAAAAGATAAAAGTGCCTGTCCATGAGCTTGCAATGATGATGACTATTGCCCTGAGATTTATCCCTACCCTTATCGAGGAAACAGACAAGATAATGTCAGCCCAGAAAGCAAGAGGAGCGGATATGGAAACAGGCTCGCTCATTCAGAAAGCCAAAGCCCTTATCCCAGTGCTGATACCGCTTTTTGTGGCGTCGTTCAGACACGCCGAGGAGCTTGCTCTTGCAATGGAGTGCCGTTGTTATCACGGCGGAGAGGGCAGAACAAGAATGAAACAGCTCCATATGAGCATAGTCGATCTCTATGGCTCTATATTCTGCGTGCTGTTCCTTGCAGGCGTTATCGTCATAAATATAGTCATATAGGAGGGGTATTATGAGCAGTGTTTTTAAAGATATGGACCAAGATGACAGACTTGACACTTTGGAAAGAAAAGTCAAGAAACTTGAGAGAAATGTAAATGGGGGAAGTAAAATGTCAGGCATTATAAAAGACCTTATCGGTATGGAATGTACCATTGACGGCGATGGTTTTTTCAGTACAAGATGCACCATTCTTGATGTCGATGACGAATGGGTAAAGCTCATCGTACACGAGAAGAAAAAGGACTTGACAAAAATAATAAGGATCGACAATATAGATTCCATAACACTCGACTAAAGAAACGGGATATGCTCATGACAAATTTCAGGATAATACTTGCCTATAACGGCACGGCCTATCATGGGTGGCAAAGGCAGAACAACGCCCTTGCCGTCCAGCAGGTGCTTGAAGAAGCTATCCTCGCCCTGACAGGACAGACAGTCACAGTGAACGGCTGTTCACGAACAGATGCAGGAGTACACGCAAGAAGATTTTGTGCAAGCTTTCTTATAGAGTCCACCATAACCTGCCGTGGCATAGTTTTCGGACTTAATTCAAAGCTGCCTGACGATATCTCAGTGCTGGAGTGCGAAAAAGTCCCCCTTGATTTTCACGCAAGATATATGTGCAGCGGCAAGGAGTATGAGTATATTATACATAACAGCGAGATAAAAAATCCTTTTTATAAAGATACAGCCTACCGCAGTTGGTTTCCAATAGACGAGAAAAAGCTGGATAAAGCGGCACAGGATTTTGTGGGAACGCACGATTTCAAAGCCATGTGTTCCACCGATTGCACAAAGGAGAATACAGTTAGAACTATATTCTCTTTCCATGTAAGACGTGAGGGCGAGCTTGTGATATTCACAGTTTCGGGAGACGGTTTTCTGTACAATATGGTAAGGATAATGGTAGGCACGCTTATTTTTATAAATGAGGGCAAGATAGGAGAAACTCAAATACCCGATATACTTGCGTCAAAGGACAGAACAAGAGGCGGAAAGACCGTTCCGCCGCAGGGATTGTATCTTAACGAAGTGTATTATGATAAAGATAAAGGATCTGAACAAGGTGAATGATAAAAGATCAAAGAGCAGGCGGAGAAAGAAAAATCCGCCTACCAAAGAAGAAAAAACAATAAGAATAACCAAGCAGACGGATTTTGTTCAGCGTGACGAGTTTCACGGTGCAGAAGAGCCTATGCCGAACGTTACTTTCAGAGAGATAAAGCGTCAGAAAAAGGCGGCTCAGAAAGCAGCGGAACGTGAGCAGGAAGAACAGCTCCGAAAAGAAGCGGAAGAAGCCGAGGAGTCACGAAGCAGAATAGAGCTGACGAACACCGAGGATAAAGCCGAGGAGGAAAAGCCTGAAAAAGCTGATGAAAGCAAGATAACAGTATCAGGCGGTGAAAATAAAGAGCAGGCTTCAGAAAGCAAAGAGGAAAAATCCGAGCATAAAAGCAGAAAAGAGAAAAAGGCTGAGAAAGCCGAGAGGTCTGACGAGGAGATATCCAACGTCACCGATATAAGGGCGGCAAGAAAGAAAGAGAAAAACAAAAAGCTCTATAAAAAGATAGCCGCCATAGCAGTGGTGGTCGCTTTCGGAGTTGGCGTTTACGCTTCAAGAGGAGTGTGGGTGCCGAAGCTTGAGGGCATTTTGGACAGACCTCATGCCACTATAGTAAACGACGGCAAAAAGCAAAGCGGAAATTTCCCGCTGACCTTTGATGAAAGCTCAGTAAATGTTATAAAACAGCTTTCCGACGGCATAGTTCGAGTTGACGACAGGAACATTGCTTTTTATGACGAGTCTGGCAATAAGATATCGGATAATTCTCACAACTTTGCAAACCCTGTTGTAAGAACATCTGGAAAGCGTGTGCTTGTTTACGATAACGGTGGAAATTCTTTCAGAGTGCTGAATAAAAAGGGCGAGCTGCTCTCAAAGGATATAGACCAGTCTATACTTTTGGCGGAGATAGCCCCTGACAGCACAGTTGCAGTGGTCACCCAGACTGAGAAATATGCCGCAGTTCTGACAGTTTATGACTCCTCGGGAGCAGAGATATATCAGTGGTCAAGCTCACGAAGAATACTTGATATAAGCTTTGATAAGGACGGAAGCGGCTGTTGTATCTCAACATTTTCCAGCAGTGACGGAGCGTTACGCTCGGTCATCTATTATGTGACCTTTGACAGCACAGAGGAGAAGATGAAGAGCGAACAGCTTGAAACTCTCGCAGTTGCCGTTCAGCGAAACGATAACGGCGATTATTGGGTAGTGGGCGATACCTGCTTCTACAAGCTTGACAGCAATGGTAAAATACTTATGCAGTATGAATATCCTGAGGAGCTTTCAGACTATGCCCTGACGGACACCACTGCCGCAGTAGCATTTGACGGCATACAGCGTAAAACAGGAACTCTTGCGGTGTTCCGTTCGGACTCTGACGGAGATAAGCCTGATAGCGTTGTTTATACTCAAAGCGGCAAGCCTAAGAAAATGACCGCAGAGAACAAGAAGGTGATCCTTCTCGGTGAGGATAATATAGAAGCCTATGACAGTGCAGGAAATCTACTTGCAACAGCGGCAGTGTCCTCTGAGTATCTTGACTTTGTTTACCTCAACGACAGCGTTTATTTCCTAGGTCTGCATGAGATAAATAAAATAGCTTTCGAGACCTGACGAAAGGCAGGAAAATATGGCATATTTTTTTGACGGAGCAGTTATAATGATCCTTATCGTGACCGCTCTGACAGGATACTGTAAGGGCTTTGTGAGATATGTCATCACAATGCTCGGAACAGTGGCAGCCGTTCTTGTGGCTTTTCTTATAGCCAATATGTCGGCTGAAAATGTATATAACAAATATTTCAAAACACAGCTTATAACGAGCCTTGAAAACGCTGCTGAACAGACGGACCTTTCAAAGCTTGTGAGCAATGAACTGAAAAACGAGGGCGTTGATATCGACCTTTCAGACGAGGAGATAAAAAACGTCCTGTCAGGGGCAGGCACTCTTGCGGAGAATACCGAAAAGCTGCTTGTTTCAAAGGGAACAGACCTTGATACCGCTCAGCAAAAGGGCGAGGAGCTTTCAGAGTATATCCACAGCGTTATGCCCCAAAAGCTCAGCGAAAAGCTGGAGGGCAATAAGCTTGGAAAAAGTCTGTCGAAAGCGGTGAAATTCACTGCCGAGCAGATAGACGAAGCCGTAAAGGCTCTCTCTGAGGGTGGCAGAACTGGTGCTGAGTATCTGGAAAAGAACATTTTCCGACCGATCGCCCTGACTTTTATAAGGCTTTGCGTGTTCATGACGATGTATGTGCTTATGGAGATAGTCATAAGGCTTATCCTGCGTCTGTCGGGAGTTTTCACCCGAATGGCAGGTCTGACAGCGGCAAACCGTTTCGCAGGCATGGCACTTGGTCTTTGTAAAGGCGGTCTGTATCTGGTGTTGGTAGCCTTTATGGTCTGCACTGTGATAAATGCCACCGAGAACAAGCTTCCCAAGTTCAACAGCGCTGTTTTTGAAAATACCTATCTGTTCAGTTACTTCTTTGATATTCTGTATAAATGATTACCGTAAGGTGTATCAGTAAGGAAAGGAGCAAATAAAAATGTTAATGTGTTCAAGATGTAAAAAGCGTCCTGCTGTGGTGTTCATCTCACAGATGAACGCCAAGGATCCTCAGCACAAGAAGAACGAGGGACTTTGCCTTGTTTGTGCTAAGGAGCTTGGCATTTCACAGGTGGACGATTATATGAAAGCAATGGGCATCTCAGACGATGACCTTGAAGCAATGTCAAATCAGCTTATGGAGGCTTCCGACGGGGACGATTTTGAGCCGGGCGGAACGAACTTCCTGAGCAATCTTTTCGGCGGTGACGCAGCCAATCTTTTCAGCAACCTCGCAGGAGGTATGCCTAAAGCCACCGATGAGGGCGGAGAGAACAAGCCAAAGGATAAAAAGAAAAAGCTTAAATTTCTCAACAACTATTGCACAAATCTTACTCAGAAAGCAAGAGAGGGCAAGCTTGATAACGTTGTGGGCAGAGATAAGGAGATATCAAGAGTTATCCATATCCTGTCAAGACGTCAGAAGAACAATCCATGCCTTATAGGCGAACCTGGCGTTGGTAAAACAGCCATTGCCGAGGGTATCGCACAGAGGATAGTTGGCGGAGATGTGCCGTTCCATATCAAGGATAAGGAGCTTTACCTCCTCGACCTTACCGCACTTGTTGCAGGCACTCAGTTCAGAGGACAGTTCGAGAGCCGCTGCAAAGGTCTTGTAGAGGAAGTAAAAGAGCAGGGCAACGTTATCCTCTTTATCGACGAGGTGCATACCCTTGTTGGCACAGGCGACAATGAGGGAACAATGAACGCCGCAAATATCCTGAAACCGTCCCTTTCGAGAGGCGAGATACAGGTAATAGGTGCAACGACTTTCAAGGAGTACAGAAAGTATATCGAAAAGGACTCTGCACTTGAAAGACGTTTCCAGCCTGTAACAGTTTCCGAGCCGACAGTTGAGGACACAATCACAGTCCTCAAAGGCATAAAGCAGTATTACGAGAATTTCCATAGAGTAAAGATATCAGACGATATGCTCAGAGAGTGTGCAGTGCTTTCAGAGAGATATATCAATGACAGATTCCTTCCTGATAAAGCCATAGACCTCCTTGACGAGGCTTGTGCCTGCACAAGTATCAGAACACCTGAAATAGAGGAGTTCGACGCACTTAACGAGGAGCTTAAAAAACATGAAAAGCTCGTTGAGGACTACGAACAGAAGTCAGACCCTGACTATGAGATAATCGCAAAGGAAAAGGGCGAGATACTCAGGATCCAGAACAGACTTAAAGAGGTGGAAGAAACTCTTAAAAACGTTCAGGTCACAGAGGAAGATATCTCAAAGGTAATAGAGCTTTGGACAGGTATCCCTGCCAATAAGATAGCTCAGACCGAGTATGATAAGATAAAGCATCTTAAAGAAGCCCTTTCAAAGCGTGTTATCGGTCAGGACGAAGCCGTTGATAAGGTCGCAAAGGCAATAAAGCGTACAAGGGTTCAGCTTTCAAAACGTCGCAGACCGGCTTCGTTTATTTTCGTCGGCCCAACAGGCGTTGGAAAAACCGAGCTTGTGAAAGTCCTTGGAGAAGAGCTTTTTGACGCCACCGAACCGCTTATCAGAGTTGACATGACCGAGTATATGGAGAAGCACTCAGTATCAAAGCTTATCGGCTCACCTCCGGGATATGTAGGCTTTGATGAAGCAGGTCAGCTTACCGAAAAGGTGCGCCGCAGACCATATTCAGTGGTACTTTTTGACGAGATAGAAAAGGCTCACCCTGACGTTATGAACATACTTCTCCAGATACTTGACGAGGGACGTATCAACGATTCACAGGGCAGAAGCGTTTCATTTGAGAACACAGTTATCGTCATGACATCAAACGCAGGTTCGACTGATAGAGATACAGGTGTGGGCTTCAATAAGACCGACAGTGATATCGCCAAGGATAAGGCAATGAAAGCCCTGAGAGATTTCCTCAGACCTGAGTTTCTTGGAAGAATAGACGAGATAGTTGTGTTCAATCCGCTCACAGAGGAGAATTTCGCTGGCATAGCAGGTCTTATGCTGGACGAGATGAAGTCGCCGCTGGAGGAGAAACATATCAGCCTGAGATATACAGATGAAGCTCTGAAAACTATTGCACATAAGGCATACGGTCAGAAGCTTGGCGCAAGAGATATCCGCCGTGTCATAAGAAACGAGGTGGAGGATAAGATAGCCGAACTGCTTATAGACAAGGGCGAGGGAGCGGTGTCCGCCGTGGCAATATCCGCTGACAACGGAGAGATAAAGGTGGACGCACTTTAAAAGCCTGAAGTTATAAAATCAGGGTAAAAATTATAAAAAAATACTTGATTTTTATGGCGGTATGTTATATAATAAAGGTAAGGTTGTTAGTTTTTTAACAACGTGAATTAAAAAATTAAATTGAGAGGTGTCTTTAAAATGGCAGGTTTAAACAAAGTTACTGTTGATGACATTAATGTAAAGGGCAAAAAGGTACTCGTAAGAGTTGACTTTAACGTTCCTCTTAAGGACGGCGTTATTACAAACGATAACAGAATAACAGCTGCTCTCCCAACTATCAAGAAGTTGGTAGCTGACGGCGGCAAGGTAGTTCTGTGTTCACATCTTGGCAAGCCAAAGAACGGTCCAGAGGCTAAGTTCTCACTTGCTCCTGCTGCTGCAAGACTTGCAGAGCTTCTTCCTGAAACAAAGGTAACATTCGCTGCTGACGATACAGTAGTTGGCGACAACGCTAAGAAGGCAGTTGCTGAAATGGCTGACGGTGATATCGTTGTTCTTGAGAACACAAGATTCAGAGGCGCAGAGGAAACAAAGAACGGCGAAGCTTTCGCTAAGGAACTTGCTGACCTCGTTGACGACGAAGTATTCGTAATGGACGCTTTCGGTTCAGCTCACAGAGCTCATGCTTCTACAGCAGGCGTTACAAAGTTCGTTAAGGAAACAGCAGTTGGTTACCTCATGCAGAAGGAGATCAACTATCTCGGAAATGCAGTTGAAACACCTGTTAGACCATTCGTTGCTATTCTCGGCGGCGCAAAGGTAGCAGATAAGCTCAACGTTATCTCAAACCTCCTCGAGAAGTGCGATACACTTATCATCGGCGGCGGTATGGCATATACATTCCTTAAGGCACAGGGCAAGGAAGTTGGTCTTTCCCTCGTTGACGATACAAAGATCGACTACTGCAAGGAAATGATGGCAAAGGCTGAAAAGCTTGGCAAGAAGCTTCTTCTCCCTATCGACACAACAGTTGCAGCAGGTTTCCCTGATCCAATCGACGCTCCTATCGATGTAGAAGTTGTTGATTCTGACAAGATCCCAGCTGACAAGGAAGGCCTTGATATCGGCACAAAGACACAGGCTCTCTTCGGCGAGGCTGTTAAGTCTGCAAAGACAGTTGTTTGGAACGGTCCTATGGGCGTGTTCGAGAACCCAACACTTGCAAAGGGCACTATCGCAGTTGCAAAGGCACTTGCTGAAACAGACGCTACAACTATCATCGGCGGCGGCGACTCAGCAGCAGCAGTTATCCAGCTCGGTTTTGCTGATAAGATGTCACACATCTCAACAGGCGGCGGAGCTTCTCTTGAATATCTCGAGGGCAAGGTTCTTCCGGGTATCGACGTTATTGCCGACAAGTAATTTATATATTTGCTCGACTTAAAAGCTGGGGCAGGCAGTCATTTGCCTGCCCCTTTTTAATTATGGGGGTATCAATGATTTACCGTGAACCTTTGGTTTTGACAGTATACTATTCACAAAGCAGTATTACTGCGGCATTTGTTTTTGCCTGTATATTGGCTGTTGCGTCGGCACTGGCGGCAGTTGGATTTGTAAAGATCGGCTGTAAGCGTTACGGAAATTCAGAAAGTTCCGATGATTGCAGTAAATATGTTAAAACGTTTGCTAAGGTAGTAGGGGAAAGCAGATCCGAATATGAGGATTTTTCCGAAAGCAGGGGAGCGTATACTTCCTATGTAAACCAGCTTGAAATCGAATATACAGATCAAAGCGGCATAGTTTACCGCAAATTTATCGAAAACATTCTTAACGACGGCTATGTAAATATATGTTATGGTGAGAATGATCCCGACGATTTTTACCTTTCGGATTATGCAGACGGTATCGCCGAAATTGAAAATGAATGCCGCGGCGAATTTGTTTACGGGATAAGCATGAGAATTTTTTTCGGAGCTTTTGCAGCGGTGTTTGCTGTAATCTCTATAATGACTTTCATACATACTTTTAATATGAAAACCTTCGAGGACAGCGGGTCGGAAAGCGGACATATTGTCATTATCTCGCCCGATTCCTCTGAAAGAAACGAGGTGACGGAATGAACGAATTAATGCTTTTAGCTGAAAATTTCAAGGTCAGTGTTTTGGCAGGCGTTAACCTTGGCTGGCAGGGAATCGGAGGGATAATTCTGTTCCTTACAGGAATAGGGCTGATATATTTCGGTATCAAGGCGCTTAAAGGCTATCGGTTTTTCCCGGATCAAGAACAGAATATTCCCGAAGAAGACCATTATGAGCCAATGCAGGCAAAGGCTTTGCAGAAGGTAAAAACAACAATGCCGTCTTTTAGCGGCGGTGAAGATCAGGTCTTTGTTGAATGGAAAATAGGTTATACTGTGAACGGAGAAAAGTATACCCAGATAGTTACAGACAACGGTTATAATAAAGGGGATATGATCGATATAAAGTATAATCCTGAGAATCCGCAGGAGTTTTATCTTGACGACGAAAAATCAAAGGTGGAAGTCACCGAGGAAGAAAAGGAAGCAGAGCAGAAAGAGGAAAAGACACCGTTCGGTTATGCGGCGATAGCTATCGGCGTGCTGCTGGGGATTTTCGGCGCTGTTATGCTTATCGACAAGCTTTAAGGAGAAAATATGCCAACTGATGAGAGTTATTTTGAATACATACTCGAACAGCTCAGCGAGCTTGAAGATATCCGAGCAAGAAAAATGTTTGGTGAGTATATATTATATTATAAGGACAGAATATTCGGTGGCATTTATGATAACAGACTTCTTGTGAAGTCCGTGAAAGCTGCAGAAGATCATCTTAAAGACATAACGTTAGAGATGCCCTATGAAGGTGCAAAGCCAATGTACCTTGTGGATAATACCGATGATAGGGATTATCTCAAAGGGCTTGTGGAAGCAATGTATGAACAGCTCCCACCGCCAAGATCAAAGAAAAAATAAGGTAAAAAACAGCGGAGGTTCTTTGTTAATTAGTTGACAAATACGAGTGAATGTTGTATAATAGACTTGGAAAACTAGCAGGAGCAGTTTTTCTGTTCCCTATAAAAAATAAAGGAGTTTTTTATCATGAAAAAAGCTGTAAGAAAAGCAATTATTGCAGGAAACTGGAAAATGAACAAGACAAGACCTGAGGCTAAGGAGCTTCTCGAAGCTATCAAGCCATTGGTTGCAAACGCTGAGGGCAAGGTTGAAGTTATCGCTTGCGTACCTTTCACAAACCTTGAAACTGCTATCAACGCAACAGCAGGCTCAAACGTAAAGATCGGCGCAGAGAACGTTCACTTTGAGAAGAGCGGTGCTTTCACAGGCGAGATCTCAGCAGATATGCTCGTTGAGCTTGGCGTTGAGTACGTTGTTATCGGTCATTCAGAGAGAAGACAGTATTTCGGTGAAACAGACGAAACAGTAAACAAGAGAACAAAGGCAGCTCTTGCAGCTGGTCTTAAGCCTATCGTTTGCGTTGGCGAGCTTCTTTGGGAGCGTGAGTGCAACATCACAGAGGAAGTTATCGCAAGACAGGTAAAGCTTGATTTCTTCGGCGTATCAGCAGAGGACGTTAAGAAGTCCGTTATCGCTTACGAGCCAGTTTGGGCTATCGGCACAGGCAAGACAGCTACAGCAGATCAGGCAGAGGAAGTTTGCGCATTCATCAGAGCAACACTTGCTAAGATCTATGACGAGGCTACAGCAGAGGCAGTTACAATTCAGTACGGCGGCTCAATGAACGCTAAGAACTGCGCAGAACTTCTTTCTAAGGAGAACGTAGACGGCGGTCTTATCGGCGGCGCTTCACTGAAGGCTGCTGACTTCAACACTATCGTTCAGGCTGCTGTTGAGGGCTAATTAACAGACGGATATCTAGGGGCAAAATATCATTCGTCACAAGAACAAACAAATAAAAAGTTCCGCAGGGGACGGCTGCGGCTGTCCTCTGCTTTTTTTGAACAGGGGGACGCAACTGTGAAAAAATTAATATTTGCAGCATTAGTATTATCCATGTGTATGTCATTTGCAGCCTGCGGAAGCGTTGACGAAAGCAGTGCACCTGCGGCAGAAAGCTCTCAGACAACATCTGAGGCTCAGCTTGAAAATGTAACTATCAAAATGGACTCTAGTAAGCTCCTTAGCGGCGTTGAGTTTACAGACAGCGAGCTGCTCGACAAGATAACAGAGTTCCGCACGAAAGTCATGGAAAACGCAGAGGAAAAAGAGCCGGATTCAAATGAGTACGTTGTCGGCGGCGATTGGCTGGATATAAAATGTTCAGAGGGCCCGGCTATCTACTATGAAGCAGGAGAGAGCAACTATGTCCGTATCGGTTCAAAAACCTATTACACAAGCGACGATACTGCCAAGGAATTTAAGGAATATGTCCTGAGTTTCCTTGAAAATGGCGGTTATTGGGGATAATACGAATATAAATGATGTTGAAAGGACTAAGAAATATGTCAAAGAAACCCATAGCACTTATCATTATGGACGGCTTCGGCTATAATCACAAGGATTACGGCAACGCTATCAGAGCTGCCAAAACGCCTAATATCGACAGACTTCTTGCCAACTATCCGCACACTCTTATCGGTGCAAGCGGCATGGACGTTGGACTTCCTGAGGGACAGATGGGTAACTCAGAGGTAGGCCATACAAATATCGGTGCAGGAAGAATAGTTTATCAGGAACTTACAAGAATTACAAAGTCTATCAAGGACGGTGAATTCTTCTCAAACGAAGCTTTCACAGCAGCCGTTGAGAACTGCAAGAAGAACGACAGCGCACTCCACCTGTTCGGACTTCTTTCAAACGGCGGCGTTCATTCACATAATTCACACCTCTATGGTCTTTTGGAACTTGCTAAGAAAGCAGGTCTTACAAAGGTATACGTTCATTGCTTCATGGACGGCAGAGATGTTCCTCCTACAAGCGGTGCTGACTTCGTAGCTGAGCTTGAAGAAAAGCTCAAGGAAATTGGTGTCGGCAAGATAGCAACAGTAATGGGACGTTACTATGCAATGGACAGAGATAACCGTTGGGAGCGTGTAGGCAAGGCTTATGACGCAATGGTATACGGCGAGGGCAATAAGGCTGATAACGCAGTTGACGCTATCAAGGCTTCCTATGCCGCTGACGTTACAGACGAGTTCGTTGTTCCTACAGTTATCGATGAAAACGGCAAGATATCCGCAAACGACAGCGTTATCTTCTTCAACTTCCGTCCTGACAGAGCAAGAGAGATAACAAGAACTCTCGTTGACGACGACTTCACAGGCTTTGAAAGAAGAAACGGCAGATTCCCACTTTACTATGTCTGCATGACACAGTATGACGCAACAATGCCAAACGTTGACGTTGCATTCAAGCCAGCAAGCCTTGAAAATACTTTCGGCGAGTATATCGCAAAGAAGGGTCTTTCACAGCTTAGAATCGCTGAAACAGAGAAGTATGCTCACGTTACATTCTTCTTTAACGGCGGTGTAGAAGCTCCTTTTGAGAACGAGGACAGAGCCCTCATCAATTCACCAAAGGTAGCAACTTATGACCTCCAGCCTGAAATGAGCGCATATCTTGTTTGTGACGAAGTTCTCAAGAGAATTGAGTCTGATAAGTATGACGCAATTATCCTCAACTATGCAAACTGCGACATGGTAGGTCACACAGGCGTGTTTGATGCAGCCGTAGCAGCAGTAGAAGCAGTTGACGAGTGCGTAGGCAAAACGGTTGACGCAGTTCTTGCAAAGGGCGGCATAGCACTTATCACAGCAGACCACGGCAACGCAGATAAGATGATGGAAGAGGACGGCTCTCCGTTCACAGCCCACACAACAAACCTTGTACCTCTTATTATCGCAGGCGCAGGCAATGTTCTTATCAGAGAGGGTGGCGTGCTTGCTGACCTTTCACCAACAATGCTCAAACTCATGGGTCTGGAGCAGCCAAAGGAAATGACAGGTAAGTCTATCATCAAGGACTAATTTCCATAAAATAATCAAGGCAGTACCGAGAAAATCGGCACTGCCTTTTTTGTATTCCATCTATTCACTTGCTCTGTATATTGCCCAAACCCTATTTCAGCGGGTCAAGCCCTTTAGCCATTATGCAGTAGGTACTGCCGTATGGGTTCGGTATGGGTGGCATTCTGCTCACATGGAACTCTTTCGGCAAACCACGGCTGTCACATGGGAAACTCATGGTCACACAAGTGCCTTTGCCAATCTCGCTGCGATAACTCAGCTCACCGTCAAAACGGTCGCAAAAGCATTTTGCCAGTGCAAGCCCCAGCGCCTCACTGCTGCTGTACTTCTGGAATGTGCCAAAGGGCGTGATAGCCGCCTGCCATACATCGTTTGTCATGCCGTTGCCGTTATCACTTACTGACAGTATTATACTGTCGTCCTCAGTTTTTAGGATAAGCTCCACCTGCCGTTGTTCCTTGTCATTGTACATATATGCGTTCACAAGCAGATTTACAAGCACATTTTTAATAAGGCTTTTGTTTGTTTCAAAATAAATGCACGGGTCAATGGAGTATCTGAAAATACAGCCGTCCTCCTCAAGCAAATTGCCTTCTTCGTCGCACACCTCACCACATATGTCTGATAGGCTCTGATATTCAGTTGTGAAATTGCCACTGAAATATTTTGCAAGTTCTGTCATGTTCACCGTTGCGGAAAATGTCTTCAGTATACGAAGCCTTGCCTCATGGTCAAAATGCTCATATTCAGTGCCGGCTTTTGAAGAAAAGGATTCCTTTTGGCTGTCAAGCATCGCTAACATTTTAGAAAGCTCCATCCTTATGTTGCCGAGAAAATTCGATTTGAAACGTAAATACCCAGACTTGTCCGAAAGACGTTCTATGTCCATGCAGGAGTAATAGTGTATGAGATAATTCGTTATAATGCCATTATCTCTCAGTGGTTCAAACCGCATTGCCGCCGAGTCTGCAAACCTGCCCTTATATTCAAAGGTAGCTGTCTTTTCAACAGGCAGAATGAAAGCGTTTTCCGGAGTATCGCATAAAGCAGAAATATCTATAACATCAGGCAGATCGCCATGATTTTTCCAAATGACATTAAGCTCAGCGTCAGTGAGGATAATGTTTTCCTCAGACTGAGCGTATATCTCTTTCACAGAAGATGTCAGTTCCACTTTGTTAGCCTGCCTTTCATAAAGATCTCATGTAAATATTATAACCTAAACTGTCGGGGTAGTCAATAAAAAATCATCAATATTTGATCACATTTTAAAGAATTTAGCAGTGCTTTGACGAATCAGGACGCAGGTGGCTTTGCAGTATTGCCTTAAAGAAAAAAAGTTCTAAGTTTTTTGTAAAAACACTTGCAATGTATAGAAAAATGTAGTATAATAAATACAGAAAAATTTTTAGGAGGTAAATTAATTATGGCAGTTAAAGTCGCAATTAATGGTTTTGGACGTATTGGACGTCTTGCATTCAGACAGATGTTTGGCGCAGAGGGCTACGAGGTAGTTGCAATCAACGACCTGACAAAGCCTTCAATGCTCGCTGATCTTCTTAAGTATGATACAGCTCAGGGCGGTTACTGTGGCAAGATCGGTGAGAATCTCCACACAGTATCAGCTGACGATGAGGCTAATACTATCACTGTTGACGGCAAGACTCTTCAGATTTATGCAGAAAAGGACGCTAAGGATTGTCCTTGGGGCGACCTTGGTGTAGACGTAGTTCTCGAGTGCACAGGCTTCTATACATCAAAGGCTAAGAGCCAGGCTCACCTCGATGCTGGTGCTAAGAAGGTAGTTATCTCAGCTCCTGCTGGTAACGACCTCAAGACTATCGTTTACTCAGTAAACGAGAAGACACTTACAGCTGACGATACAATCATTTCAGCTGCATCTTGCACAACAAACTGTCTTGCTCCTATGGCTAATGCTCTTAACAAGTATGCTCCTATCCAGAGCGGTATCATGAGCACTATCCATGCTTACACAGGCGACCAGATGATCCTCGACGGTCCTCACAGAAAGGGTGACCTGAGAAGAGCAAGAGCTGGTGCTGCAAACATCGTTCCTAACTCAACAGGTGCTGCAAAGGCTATCGGTCTTGTAATCCCAGAGCTTAACGGCAAGCTCATCGGTTCTGCACAGAGAGTTCCAGTTCCAACTGGTTCAACAACAATCCTTACAGCAGTTGTAAAGGGTGCTGACGTAACAGTTGAAGGCATCAACGCTGCTATGAAGGCTGCTTCTTCTGAGTCATTTGGCTACAACGAGGATCCAATCGTTTCTTCTGACGTTATCGGCATGAGATTTGGTTCACTCTTCGATGCTACTCAGACAATGGTATCTAAGATCGCTGATGACCTCTATGAGGTACAGGTAGTTTCTTGGTACGACAACGAGAACTCTTACACATCACAGATGGTAAGAACAATCAAGTACTTTGCTGAGCTTGCATAATTTGCACAGCTAAAACTAAATTGCTTACTAAAGACCGCTTCTTCATGAGGCGGTCTTTTTTTGCGTATGTATACAACAAAGGTGAGCAAAAACTGGCGAACACTGTTTGTCCCTACGATTTAGATTACACAAATGTAGGGGAGCAGCGCAATTTTTGCTTTGCAAAAATACGACGTGCTGCATACTATGTACGATAAACCAGCCAAATAAAAAAGGACGAACCCCAAGTTCGTCCTTTTGTCGTTCATATCAGAAACCACGTCTTCCGCCATGACCTCCGCCAAAGTTCTTTCCCTTGGAATTAGAAGTAACAATGCCGTCAATAGTCACGGTTTCCGTCTGCGACCCTGCCGTAATGGTGTAGGTTTCGCCTTCCTTCAGGTCAGCGCTTGTGAATACAACGCTCTGCCAAGTCTTTGTAGGGGTAAAGCTTAAGATCTCCTTGCCGTCACTGTCAGTGATAGTCAGTTTTTCGTTTGCCGAAACTGTCGAGCCAAGATCGTGCAGAACACTGTATTGTGTGGAGTTGTCACCGAAGCCTTCTTCCATTCCAACTGCACCACAGGCGATGAGCGTTCCCCCTGTTACAGTTGCAGTGCCGTTGTAGTCAAGTGCACCGTTGCCACCGTTAGTAGGTCCGCAAACGTAAACTGTACCGCCTGCCATTGTGAAGTTGCCATTTGAGTCAAGTCCGTCGCCGTCAGCGTCAATGGTTACAGTTCCTCCGTTAATGTTAAGTTCAACACCGTCCTGTGAAGAGAATTGGTCAGCACCCATTCTGTCTGTTGACCCTGTGTCGCTGCCGCCTGCACAGTTTATTCCGTCATCGCTTGATACCACTGATATGGTGCCACCGTCTATTGTCACGATAGATCCCTCGATACCCTCGTAGCTCTTTGTGATGTCTACAGTGCCGTCGGATATGGTCAGATTTCCGTTAGCGTGCATTCCGTTGTCACCCGACGCCACAGAAATGTTTCCCCCTGTTATAACAATGTTTCCGTTGCTGTGTACTGAATCGTCTGCCGAATCTATCTTGAACTCGCCGCCGTTTATGTTCACCTCGCTGCCTGCCTTTAAAGCCTTTGCAGATGTTGAAGTGCTGTCCGTTGTATCTGTGTTGTCAGTGGTCGTGTTAGCAGCAGTTTCTATGGTAAGCCCCATGTTGTCAGCCGTAGGCATTGCAGGCGGGTCGCCTCTCGTGCCGTTTCCGTTATCGTCAGGTCTGCCCATTCCGTTCGGACCACCACCACCGTTGTCCATGTTGTTCTGCCAATTTCTGTTTGGCGTGCCGTCAGACTTCATAGAAGCGTTTGCACTTCCACCTCCTGTGGTGATGTCAAAGCTTCCGCCCTGGATAGAAAGCACAGTTTCCGCCTCGAATGCGTCATTGTTTGCGACTAATGTGAAGCTTCCCCCTGTCACGCTTATAAAGCCTTTGTCAGAAGCCTCTGTGTTAGTGGATTTTATACCGTTCGTGCCTGCAGAAATGTTGAATGTTCCGCCAGATATCTTAACGCTGTCCTTGCCCTCCATAGCGGTTGAAGCCGAGGTCACATTGATATTGCCGTCAGTGATAACAAGATCGTCCTTTGAAACTATGCCGTGCTTGTAGTTTGCATTCACAGTAAGTGTACCGCTGCCGTTTATAGTAAGGTCGGCTTTGGAGAAAATAGCACCGTCTGTGTTGCTGTCATCTTCTCCTAAAGAGTAGCTTGCACTGTCCGTCAAAACGTTCTCTGTTCCGTCCTCCAGCACGATATAAACTTTTTTAGCTTTGCTCACGAGCAGGGGAGCGTTGTCAGCACAAGTTATGTCAACTCCATTGAAAATAAGCTTTATTTCAGCCGTCTTGTCCGCTGAAACGATTATCCTGCCGTTGGTCGCCGTGCCTGAAAGAATGTAAGTGCCTGCCTGCGAAATGGTAACAGTTTCCCCCTCAGCGGTCGCACCCTCACCGCTTATGGTCGCACTGCCGTCAGAAAAAGTTATCCCCACCGAGCTTTCCTCGTCATATCCAACGTCAATGTCCTCTGCCGCAATGCTTGCGTCAATGTCAGACTTTGCCGCCTGAGAAACACTGCTTGTGGTCTGTGAAGAATTTGCACTCTCTGAACAGCCTGGAAAAGCTGTGACCGTGAGAAAAAACGCCGCCGTGATAGCTGCCAGCTTTTTAGTGTCCGAAATTTTCATGAAAAATACCCCCTTGTATGGTAAAAAAGGTTGAAAAAAGCCGCACAAGACCGCTTTAGCCTTGTGCGGTTTTGCTTATGGATACTTTTGTTAGTTTGTCAGAATGATTGTTCCTCAATGTCTGCTGCCACTGCACACATTATCTCAAGGTTGCCGTTTCTGCATCTAAGTTCGTCAATAAGCTTCTTTTCATTAGCATCACCCTTTAGCTCTATGCGATATTTCAGCTTGAAAAGACTTCCCATATTTGTGGTCTTTACCGAAACAAGCTCACATTCTGAAAGATACTTTTCAAATATATCGTCAAATACCTCGGTGTAATCAAGGCTTTCAGGGATAGTGATACTAAGATCCTTGTGACCCGACTTCTTTTTGCCAATAGGCAGAAGCGTGTAAATAATGTTCAGCAGGCTCACGCACACAGCAAGCATAAGAGCCAACGCAAGGTGGTTCGTGCCCGTCGCAAGACCGACAGCCATTGAAAGGAATATAGCACAAATGTCCATGGCACTTCCCGGTACAGAACGGAATCTTACCAAGCTGAATGCACCCATAACAGCCACACCGGTACCGATGTTTCCGTTTACAAGCATTATCACTACCTGCACTATCACAGGCAGCAAAGCAAGCGTCATCATAAAGCTCTTAGTTTTTTTCTGCTTGAAGTTGAATGCAAACGCTATTATAAGACCAAGCACCAACGAAGCCGCAGTGCAGAAAATAAATTCGTTTGTAGTTATCGCCGCCACGGTCGTTTCAGTGGTGGTCACAGTAGTAGCCGCAAGAGTAGTTGAATTAAGCACAGCTTATCACCTTACCTTTATGTATTTTTTCAGAAAGCTCATCAAGATACGCAGTTCCGTATTTTGAGAATGACACAGGGTATATCTCCAGTTCGTCAAGTATAGCCGATAGCCAAAGAGGCATAGCGTTCGGTATCTTTATTTCCATTACCCTCACGCCAGCAGACAGAAGCTCTTTTCCCCAAATGCCCTTGTCAAGCTCCTTTTGCTCCTCACGGTAAAGAATGTGCGTGTCAAAGGTCAGCCTAAGGGACGTGTCTTCTGCACCGCAGTAAGCAAGCCTGTCATAACTTAGATACATTGCAGGAGCAATGCCCTCATAGAATTTGAGAAAATATTTCAGCTCGTTCTCTATCTGCGGATTTCTGTGAGGTATATCTCTGCCTGCAAAGAAGTCACGGGACTGTGCGAGAGTCATTTCAACACGCCTCTTGTAGACCACACCCTTGTATTTCTTTTTAAGCTCCACAAAAACCATGTCCTCATCGTTAGGTACACCGTAGCTCCTCACTCTCAACTTTTCCTTGTAAACAGGCTTTTCAATGGAGCTTCTTACAAGCTGATGACTTGGTGTGTCATAATATATGTTGCAAATAGTGCTTTTGTAATATCTATCTCTGACGAAATGCCCATCGAGCTTTTTTATAAGCTTTTCATAAGTCGGTTCATCAACGATATATTTTTTCTCTATACGTCTGAACACTTCCTGATTGCCATTCATATCCACGCCTCTTTTCGTGATTTTTTCGTATGCTTCGTGTAAACTTTCCTTTGATTAAAAGTATATATGAATAACTTTAAATATAGCTAAACCTTATATGTATTTTGTGTGAATGTTTATGAATATTGCAAAATACCTTATATTTACATACAAAAAACGGGTGAACTTCTGTCCACCCGTGGAAATTATTTTGTACTATATTATTCCGCAATAGCCTTGTGGAAGATCTTCTTACCCTTTTTGATAACAACAGGCTCAGAGAGATCAACAAGGCCCTTAGGGTCAGTGAATTTCTCGCCATTCACCGCAATGCCGTTCTGTGTAACAAGACGTCTAGCCTCGCCGTTTGAAGGGCAAAGTCCGCACTTAACAAGAAGCGTAAGAATACCTATCTTGCCGTCAGTCAGATCAGCCGCCGCAATAGTCGTGCTAGGCATATCGTCGCTGTTTCCACCGCCTGCAAAAATAGCCTTTGCCGCAGCGTCAGCCTTGTCAGCCTCCTCCTTGCCGTGAACAAGCTTTGTAAGCTCGTAAGCCAAAAGCTCCTTAGCCTTGTTGTATTCAGCACCCTTCATGTGTTTCTCCATTTCCTCTATCTCCTCGATAGGAACGAATGTGAGCATCTTCAGGCACTTGATAACATCAGCGTCACCAACGTTTCTCCAGTACTGATAGAACTCGTATGGAGAAGTTTTTTCAGGGTCGAGCCATACAGCGCCCTTTTCTGTCTTGCCCATTTTCTTGCCCTCAGAGTTGAGCAGGAGAGTGATAGTCATTGCATAAGCATCCTTGCCAAGTTTCTTTCTGATAAGCTCAGTACCGCCCAGCATATTAGCCCACTGATCGTCACCGCCGAACTGCATATTACAGCCGTAATCCTGGAAAAGTCTGTAGAAATCGTAGGACTGCATTATCATGTAGTTGAACTCAAGGAAAGTCAGTCCTCTTTCCATTCTCTGCTTGTAGCACTCGAATGTAAGCATCTTGTTTACAGAGAAGCAAGCGCCAACGTCACGAAGCACGTCGATGTAGTTAAGGTCCATGAGCCAGTCAGCGTTGTTTACCACAAGAGCCTTGCCGTCAGAGAAATCAATGAAACGGCTCATCTGCTTTTTAAAGCAAGCAACGTTGTGCTCGATAGTTTCCTTTGTGAGCATCTTTCTCATGTCAGACTTGCCCGAAGGGTCGCCTATCATGCCTGTTCCGCCGCCCAGCAGAGCGATAGGCTTGTTGCCTGCCATCTGAAGTCTTTTCATAAGGCAAAGTGCCATAAAGTGGCCAACGTGGAGTGAATCAGCGGTCGGGTCAAAGCCGATGTAGAAAGTAGCCTTACCAGCGTTGATAAGCTCCTTTATCTCCTCCTCATCAGTAAGCTGAGCGAGAAGACCTCTTCTTTTCAGTTCTTCAAATACTGTCATTTTTCATACCTCCGTATTATTTTTTTTGCGGTACATAAATAAAAAATCCCCTGACAGAATATCTGTCAGAGGACGAATCATCGTGGTACCACCTCAGTTTATCGGGGAAACTCCCGACCTTACAGGCTCAGCAGAAAGCGAAGCCATAGCACTGTAACGTGTGCAAACCGTTTCGCCTTACGCAAAAGCTTTCTCAGCGAACAGCTCAGGAATGTATTCACACTTTGTAGAAATGCTTTCTCGCACCGACCGAAAGCTCTCTGAAATTTCGCAAAAGGCTACTTATTTCCGTCATAGCATTTAAACCTATTGATATGACTATAGCACACTTTCGCCCTTTTGTCAACCCCCTTTTTAGAAGTGAGGAGTGAGGAATGAGGAGTGAGAAATGAGGAATGAAGGTATCGCCTGCGGCGATGATTATTGTAGGGGACGACGCCCTCGGCGTCCCGCTCGGAGGTGCGAGGCTTGAATTTTCACAAACTATGCCGGCGTATAAAGATGGGCGACCTTTTTGCCCCTGCATTATCCCCCACTTTTTTAAAGAATTAACTTATTCGTCTACAAATGTACAAAAACATATGATATAATAAAATTTATATGATTTTATTTAGTTGGGAGATAGAAAAATGCTGAAGCTTTTTAGGTATCTGAAAAACTATAAAAAAGAAAGCATAATCGGTCCGCTGTTTAAGCTTATCGAAGCCTGCTTCGAGCTTGCAGTGCCGCTTGTTATGGCTAATATCATTGACGTGGGTATAAAAAATCAAGATAAGCCCTACATCTATAAAATGGGTGGCGTGCTTGTCCTCCTCGCCTTCTGTGGTCTGGCTTGTTCGCTGACTGCTCAGTATTTTGCTGCAAAAGCGTCCCTGGGCTTTGGAACAGCCCTCCGACGTGACCTTTTCAAGCATATCAATTCACTGTCCTATGCGGAAATAGACAGCGTTGGAAGCCATACCCTCGTCACAAGAATGACAGCGGATATCAATACCGCTCAGCAGGGCGTGAATATCCTCCTCCGTCTGTTTCTTCGTTCGCCTTTTATCGTTTTAGGCTCAATCATAATGGCATTCTCTATCTCAGTGAAGCTTACCCTTATCTTCCTGATAATCGCACCTTGCCTTGCCTATGTTATCTACCTTATAATGCACATCACTATACCGCAGTATAAGAATATCCAGAAAAAACTGGATAAAACTAACCTTATGACAAGCGAAACTCTCACAGGCGCAAGAGTTATCAGAGCATTTTCCCGTCAGAAAGACGAGGAGAAAGAGTTCGCTGATAATACCGAAGAACTTAGACGTCAACAGATTATCGCAGGAAGAATTTCCGCCCTTATGAACCCTGCCACCTATGTTATCGTAAACTTCGCTATCATCGCTATCATTTGGTTTGGCGGCAAAACGGTTTATACAGGCTCTATCTCACAGGGCGAAGTGATAGCCCTTGTAAACTATATGAACCAGATACTCTTAGCACTCCTTGCTATGGCGATACTCGTTACAAATATCACCAAAATGCAGGCTTCCGCTATCAGAATAAACGACGTTTTCGCTGTGGAGCCAAGTGTTTCCGATAAGGATAATAAGCCTGTCGCAACTGACGGTAATGCCCCATGCGTAGAGTTTAGGAACTGTTTCTTCTCGTACGCATCAGCCGAAGCCGACTCTCTTTCGGATATAAGCTTCAAAGCCATGAAAGGCGAAACTATCGGTATAATCGGCGGTACAGGCTCAGGCAAGACCTCTCTTATAAACCTTATACCAAGATTTTATGACGTCCGTCAGGGCGAAGTCCTTGTTGACGGCGTTGACGTAAAAGAGTACCCATTCTCACAGCTCAGAGGCATGATAGGCATCGTCCCTCAGAAAGCTGTACTCTTCAAAGGTACTATAAGACACAATATGCAGTGGCGTGATAAAAACGCCACAGACGATGATATCTGGAACGCTCTTGATATCGCTCAGGCGAAAGATTTTGTTGAGAAAAAGCCTGATAAGCTTGACGAAATGATCTTGCAGGAGGGCAAAAACCTCTCAGGCGGTCAGCGTCAAAGACTTACCATTGCAAGAGCATTGGTTGGTGATCCTGAGATACTCATTCTTGACGACTCAGCCTCCGCCCTTGACCTTGCCACAGATGCAAGACTAAGAAAAGCTATCCACGAAAAAACAAGCGGCATGACCGTTTTCATAGTTTCACAGAGAATCTCATCTATAAAAAGTGCCGATAAGATAATCGTTCTTGACGATGGCAAAATAGCAGGTATCGGCACTCATTCAGAGCTTTATAACGGCTGCGAGGTATATAAAGAAATATGCCTTTCACAGCTTTCAGAAAAGGAGGCGCAGGCAAATGGCTAAACAAAGCACAAAAAACAAGCTTGATACCTCAGCTCTCAGACCGCTTCTCAAATACGCAAAACCGCATATGTGGCTGTTCATACTGTCCATGGTCTTTGCGGTCATAGCAGTTGCTACCACACTTTATGCTCCTATCCTCGTCGGCAACGCTGTTGACCTTATCATAGCCAAGGGACTTGTAGATTTTGACGGAATTATCAATATCATCATCAAGCTTGGCGTAACAGTCACCGTAACAGGCATTGCCCAGTGGCTCATGTCCCTCTGCACAAATAAGATAACCTATTGCGTGGTAAGAGATATCCGAAACGATGCTTTCGCAAAGCTCCAAAAGCTACCCCTTTCTTATATCGACTCCCACCCTCACGGTGATATAATCAGCCGTATAATCTCCGACTTGGAGCAGGTGTCAGACGGACTTCTCATGGGCTTTTCACAGCTCTTTACAGGCGTATGTACAATTTTTGGTACACTTGGCTTCATGCTCTCCATCAACGTGAAAATAACCCTTATCGTGGTTATCCTCACGCCGCTCTCACTTTTTGTGGCGAGATTTATCGCCAAGAATACCTTCAAACTTTTCCACCAGCAGTCTGTGGCAAGAGGCGACATGACCAGCCTTGTTGAGGAAATGACAGGCAATCAGAAGGTAGTAACAGCATTCGGCTATCAGGAAGAAGCTGAGGAGCAGTTTGAAGAAGTGAATCTGAAACTCCAGAAAGTTGGACTTAACGCCACATTCTTCTCCTCACTCACCAACCCTTGTACACGTTTCGTAAACAACCTTGTCTACATGGCTGTCGGTATCGTAGGCGCATTCTCCGTAATAAAAGGCGTTGGCTTCACAGTTGGTAACCTCAGCTGTTTCCTCACCTATGCAAATCAGTATACAAAGCCTTTCAATGAAATATCAGGCGTTATCACCGAGCTTCAAAGTGCATTCGCTTCTGCAAAGCGTGTCTTTGAGGTCATAGACGAAACAGAGGAGATACCTGACAGCTCTAACGCTACTGTCCTTACCTCCGTTGACGGCACATTAGACGTTGACAACGTGTCATTTAGCTATGTGCCTGATGTGAAGCTTATCGAGAATTTTAACCTCCATGTAAAGAGCGGCCAGCGTACAGCTATCGTAGGACCAACAGGCTGCGGCAAGACCACCATGATAAACCTCCTTATGAGATTTTACGACACCGACAGCGGCGAGATACGCATAAGCGGCGAGCCTATAAAGGATTGTACCCGTGACTCCATGAGAAGTATGTACGGCATGGTCTTGCAGGAAACGTGGCTGAAAACAGGCACCATAAGAGAGAATCTCTGCTACGGCAAGCCTGACGCCACCGAGGAAGAAATGATAGCCGCCGCCAAGTCAGCCCATTGTCACGGCTTTATAAAGCGTCTGCCAAAGGGCTATGATACCGTTATTTCAGACAGCTACAGCACTATCTCCGCAGGACAGAAACAGCTTCTCTGTATCGCACGAGTAATGCTCTCCCTGCCGCCAATGCTCATTCTGGACGAAGCTACATCGTCTATAGATACCCGTACCGAGATATTGGTACAGCGTGCCTTTGAGAAAATGATGCAGGGCAGAACGAGCTTTATAATCGCCCATAGACTTTCTACTATCAAGAACGCAGATACTATCATAGTAATGGATTCGGGACACATAGTAGAGCAGGGAAGTCATGATGAGCTTATGGCAAAGAACGGCTTCTACGCCGATCTCTATAACTCACAGTTTGCTGTGACCTGATCCCAGCGTTTGTTTTTAAAAACCTGATGTAAGGGCGGCCTTTGGTCGCCCTTTTGTATTTTGCCCTATTTTTTATCCCGTCCGTTTTTTCGATTCCTCCATTACCCCACACTTATTTTTATCATAAAAATTATTGACTTTTATCTTAAAATTGTTGTATAATGTTATATATTTCACGGGATATACACAATCGTGTTTTATAATGTATAGTAACGAAAACCTAAGGAGTGCCTATGTTCGGATATGTCCGCCCTTTCAAACCCTATATGCGAATGTTTGAATATGATATCTATAAAGCTGTCTACTGCGGACTCTGTAAGGATATGGGCAGGCGCTATGGCTTTGTGACACGCTTTACCCTTAGCTACGATTTCGCATTTCTCTCCCTTATGGATCTCTCTGTGAGGGGAGTGAAGCTTGACGCAGAAAAGCAACGCTGTATCGCACACCCTCTTAAAAAGACCATGTGCGCAAAGTGTACCTGCAATCTTAAATATACGTCCTCAGCCGCCGTGATACTCACATATCATAAGCTCCGTGACGATATAGCCGATAAAGGGCTAAAAGGCAAGGTTGCCGCATTTGCACTTTTGCCTTTTTTCAAAAAGCCCTATAAGAAAGCGGCTTGCCTTTATCCGGATCTTGCTCCTGCCGTTGAAAACGCAATGAAATTGCAAAATGAAATAGAGCGTGAAAAAACAGCAGGCATCGACCTTGCCTGCGAGCCTACCGCACTTATGATGCAAGCAGTCGCAGGCGGACTTACAAGCAAGCATGACCAACGCCGACCGCTCCTTGAACGATTCGGCTACCTCCTCGGCAGATTTATCTATATCTGCGACGCTCTTGACGATCTGCCCGACGACCACGAGAGTGAAAGCTACAATCCGCTCCTTGCAAAATTTCCAACCACCGAGGGCATAAATGCGGACTATCTGAAACAAGTCCACGCCTTTTGCGATGACAGCATAAACTTCACACTGGGGGAAATGGCAGATATCTATGTGAAGCTCGACCTTGAGCGATATCGTGATATACTTGATAATATCGTGTATCTTGGACTTAAAAATGTCTATACTCAAATAAGAAGCGGAAAATTCCGCAATAACAGGAAAGGAAATAACGATCAATGATCTCCAAAGACCCTTACAAAATTTTAGGTGTATCCCCAACAGCTTCAGACGCTGAAATAAAATCAGCTTATAAAGAGCTTGTGAAAAAATATCACCCCGACCAGTATCAGGATAACCCCCTGGCTGACGTAGCTGAGGAGAAAATGTCCGAGATAAACGCCGCCTATGACCAGATCATGACTTCAAGACGTGGCGGAGGATACCAGTCCGCAGAAAACGGCTATGACGGCTATGCCTCTTCGCAGGGCTTTGACTCAGGCTATATCAGAAGTCTTATCCAAAGCGGCAGCTACACACAGGCAGACCAGATACTTGATAATGTGTCCTCCTCGGAAAGAAATGCCGAGTGGTATTTCCTCAAAGGCACTATCTGCCACCGCAGAGGCTGGCTCAACGAGGCTTATAACAACTTCACAAGAGCCGTCCAGCTCGACCCAAATAACATGGAGTATCAAAGCGTGTTAGCCCAGATGAACAGACAGCGAAGCGGATATATGAGCGGCAACCCAACTCAGGGCTACCGAGCAGGCGGCATGAGCGGCCCTGACTGCTGTTCCTCCCTTTGCTGTGCAGACTGCTGCTGTGAAATGATGGGCGGCGACCTTATACCGTGCTGCTAAAGACCCATGAGAAATAAAATAGCTTTTCGAGTGGCGCTTGGCGGCATATGCTCTGCTGTCTGCCTGCTTTTGATGTTTTCAAGCAGCTTTTTGCCCATGCTCGATTATACTATCCCTACCTTCGCAGGCTTCATGATGGTTGTGATGATAGTGGAGGTGGATAAAAACTGGGCGATAGCCACCTATTGCGCAGTGAGCCTGCTGAGCATTTTCGTGACCCCAAATTACGAAGCAACCCTGCTTTTCATACTGTTCATGGGGTATTATCCAATACTTAAATATTATCTCGACCAAAAGAAAAACCGCCTGTTGGTGTGGGCAATAAAGCTTGCAGTGTTCAATGTGGCGATAGTCATATTCTTTTTGGCTTTTCAGTATATCTTTACTTCGGTGGATATGCTCGAGGGCATGGAGATGTTTGGCAAGTATGCCGTGCTTGTTCTGTGGGCGGCGGCGAACCTGTTTTTCTTTATTTATGACTATGCCCTCACACAGTTGACAGATATGTACATAAATTGGTTTAGGAAAAAAATACTCAGAAGAAAATGACGGTGACGTTTTTATGAACGAAGAACAAGAGAAAGAAATATTAAACGAGGCGAAAATACAAACTGCAAGGCACAAGAAAAAAATACAGATAATAAGCCTTGTTGCAATAATAGCGGTCATAGCAATGGCTACAGTGGCGTGTATACCTCTTATAAAAGCGCTTCACAGCGAGGCAGGCATTGCGGCCTTGGAGCGTAAACTAGATAACTACAGTGGCATTGTGGGAGTGCTTATCTTTACTTTCATACAAGCTCTTCAAGTGGTCATAGCGGTCATACCGCCTATACAAGTGGTGGGTGGAGTGCTGTTCGGCTGGTTCTGGGGCGGTTTGCTATCATTCTTAGGTACGCTCCTTGGCACAATGGCAATATTCGTGCTTGTGAAAAAATTTGGCAGACCGATAGTGGAAGCCTTTGTTGATGAGAAACAGCTAAAAAAATTCAAATTCCTGCAAAATGAGAAAAAGCTAACCGTTATCCTTATAATCCTCTATCTCATACCGGGAATACCCAAGGACGTTATCTCATATATCGTCCCACTGACTCCCATAGGCAAGAAGGATTTTTTCTATTATGTCATGCCTTGCAGACTTCCAGCAATAATGCTCTCCACGATTTTGGGGAGCAATGTAAAAAGCGGTAACTTCACAGTTGCACTTGTGGTGCTTGGAGTAGCTCTAGTAGCAGGTATCGTTGGCTTTTTGTTCAAAGATGTTATAGTGAATAAAATGAAACAACATAAGAAGAACAAATAAGTAAAGTTGCACAAAGTTGAGTTTAGATGAAAAAAATATAAAAAAGTGCTTGACAAAAGGCTCTTGTAGTGGTATAATAAATATCGTTGATTGAGCGGTAAGCTTGAAAGACCACCAAAAAAGCCTGGTCAGGCAGTATGCGGGTGTAGTTCAGTGGTAGAACTCCAGCCTTCCAAGCTGGTCATGTGGGTTCGATTCCCATCACCCGCTCCAATATATCTTAAACTTTTATCCGAGTTTGAGATATTAATGAGTACAGTATGCGTCATTAGCTCAGTTGGATAGAGCAACCGCCTTCTAAGCGGTAGGTCACTGGTTCGAATCCAGTATGGCGTACCATTAAACTCGTTCCAGATGAAAATCTGCTGCGAGTATTTTCTTCTAATATGTATGGTGGGTATAGCGTAGCTGGCCTAACGCGTCAGTTTGTGGCACTGAAGACCGTGAGTTCGAATCTCACTACCCACCCCACTGAATACGTTCTGCGTTAAGCAGAGCGTATTTTTTTGTTTACATATCGCAGGGCGACCTTTGGTCGCTCGTTTTTTATGTACCACCGACAATGACCTATATCCTAACGACTTGGATCATTATATCCCACCTGCAAATAGACAGAAAAAGGACGGCAACTTAAAAGCTGCCGCCCAGATCCAGAGGTTATATATTTTATAAAGCGAAATTTTTGTTGTAAACAGCCTCGGCTATCCTGAATGTTTCGTCATCAAGTGCAGGAACAGCGTCAGCAGTGATCAAGGCGGCACCTCTCTCAAAAGCGTCCTCCGCAATGCCATCGGCACCATGCTGAATAACAACGCTTCTTAACTCAGAGCAATCCACGAAAGCCTTTGCACCAAGCTTCTTAACAGATGATGGGATAACAACTTCTCTCAAAGTCTTACAGCCACGGAAAGCCTCGCTTCCAACATAAGCGATCTTGCCTGATATCCTCACCGTCTTAACTACAGTATTCTGAGCAAACGCTCTCTTGCCTATCCTGCTAACGGAATCAGGAAGATAAACGCTCTCGAGCTTCTCACAAAGTGCAAATGCACACTCGCCTATCTTTCTTACAGATCCTGCGAACTCAACCTTTTTCAGAGCAGAGCAGCCGAAGAATGCGTAGTCGCCAACAGCCTCGATTCCAAATGGTATAGAGATCGCTTCCAGACCTGAGCAGAATGTGAAAGCATTCTCTGCGATCTCGATCATAGCTGCCGGTATCTCAAGCTCTCTTAGAGAAATGCAGTTCTGGAAAGCTCCGTTTCCTATGGAAACTATATTTTCATTAAGATAAATTTCTTTCATTGAAGAGCAGAAACCAAATGCAGACTCACCGATCTCTCTGATGCTCTCAGGCAGGTCAGCTCTCTCCAAACTGTCGCAATTGTAGAATGTGAATGGCAGTATCCTTTCCACACCATCAGGTATAGTCGCAAATCTCAGAGATTCACAACCGCAGAATGCCATCTCACCAATAAACCTTACGCTCTCAGGTATAGTCACATTCACCAGTGAACAGCATTTGTAAAATGCTTTTCTTCCGATGACCGCAACGTCCTTTGAGATAACAGCACATTTAAGGTCATAAAGATGTGCGAAAGCACCGCCTGCAACAGCTATGACCTTTTTGCCGCGAAGCTCAAAAGGAAGCTCCAGCACTTCGATATGGCTGTCACCGCAGTATCCGGTGATAATACACATATCGTCAGCCGTAACATATTTAAAACAGCCCGAGATCTTCTCGCTGCTGATACTGCTGCTTGCAGTTACACCAACGCTCTCAAGTGCTTCTTTGAAACCATTGTCGCCCATAAAATTAATGCTTTTCATCAGCGTGACCTCCATTATACCCACTATAAATATATACCTCGTAACTGAACTTAAACGTTTTCTGTATTTTCTAATGAAATTATACTACAGTAAACTATGTTTGTCAATGGTATTCGCAATATTTTATTTATAAAAAATTAATTTTCAGAACTTTTTCACTGATTGTGAACGGCTTTTTTGTCACTTTTCACAATTAATTTACGCAAAATAATTTTAGTTTTCACATATAGTTCTCAATCTTTGAGAATGCTGTAATTTTATAGTGGCAAACGTTTTCGCAAATGATGCAAAAGACTAATACCAATTTATAGAATTTGCTTGATTAAATCGACCAAACCATAAGATGATGTTTTTCTTATATTTGTAAGATTGTCATAAATTATATTTATATAATATTAATAAAG
>ERZ791829.151-NODE-151-length-81460-cov-5.454407_pt1 | contig 81460 bp, 77 predicted proteins | sample MGYA00510296_ERZ791829 | MGnify/ENA primary metagenome ERZ791829 (study PRJEB30046, sample SAMN00791973) | human gut metagenome | study: EMG produced TPA metagenomics assembly of the A metagenome-wide association study of gut microbiota in type 2...
TGTATAATATTCTTGTGGTTGGTTATTCATGATACTTTAATTATACCACAAAAAAGACTGCTGTCTTGCTTTTGGGCAAGATCGCAGCCTTTTTTCTTGGGGACTTTTTTTACAGCCCCTGATAAATTTAGCATTTTTCTTTCTTTTTGAACTTTGTCAGATTGATTATCAACGCCAAAAGTGCCATAAAAAGAACTGCCACTACGAGAGTAACTGTCGATAATTTAATAAGGCTGTCAGTTAAGCCATACATGGATCTTGTGAGTGCATTATACACAGTGTCATTATGTATAGCAAGCCCGTCATAATATTTTGTACCCTTTAGGATAGCACACGGAACAAGAATGAGTATTGATGAACAGAAAAGTGAAGTGCCTACCCAATAAAGCAAACCGCCTATATGCTTTCTGTTTACTGCTGCCATAACGCCTATAAATATAACAGCCGTTGCAATAAGAGCTATCCTTATTTTTCTCGCAAGCACAAGCAGATCTTTAAGCTTTGTGGAAATGCCATTAGGTTTATTTATATGGCTCAAAAGCATAACGTCAAGGTCGGATTCAATTGCCTGTTCCACATTTTTTATTGTCTTCTGCTTTATGTCTTCAAGTTCCTGAGTATATTCAACGCCTTCTTTTTCAGCCCATTTTGTATAATCGTCTGAGATATTCTTTTCAAGAAGCGTAAAGTCTGCCTTAAACTCAGGAAGTTCGTTCTTTTTGCCAAGAATATAACTGAAAGTATCTTCAACATAGCTATAAATAGCGTTTGATACATCAGTTTTGTTAATCGACTTCTTCAGGGTATCAGCTTCAACACCAGTGTAGGCATATTGTTGTTCACAATATGTCTGTATCTCCTGGAAAGCCGTGTCCTCGATTTTTATCTTGTGCATACTGTTCGTATAGGTTGTCGGTTCAAAGAAAATATTGTCTGCCACAAACAGAAGTGACAGCGCAAGGAATATAAACGCCAAAAACAGTGAGATTATCAGATTAGGCAGGTAGTTGTATAGTTTTTTGTTTTTCACAGATCTTACCCTCCTAATTCTTATATTCTTTGCTTACGACTTTGCAGATAACATATAGCCTCTGATCTGAAAGACCCATATATCCATTGTTCCAGCAAGTGTAGAGTATCAGATCATCTACAGGTGGATCTGCGGTCACGTCATAATACAAAAGGGAAGTATCTGTATCTGGAAGTACCTTAGTTTCTGTGACCTCATAAGTAAATTTGCCATAATCTGTTTTTAGTATCACTTGATCTCCCACTAGAATATTAGGTAAATATCTGAAATAAGTGTGGTTATGTGCCGCAAGGACAACTCTGCCTGTAGCACCTATATATGCAGAATAGTTAGATTGCACAACCCCTTTTGCTAGGAGATCATCAGAGTCTCCCCAGTAAACAGGCTCTTTGTCAATGCCTGCCTTATCATTCTTTACGGTCAGCTCGGCATATTTGTCGCCGTAATACGGATAGATTATCTCATGCTGTTCCGTTTTTTTATCAGAATCTGGCACTGTGACTTTTGTTAATCCCTTCATAGGCAGTGCGTCTGCATTTCTGTATTTATTATCCTCTGATGGGTTTTTCAAATGAGCGTTCTCATTGAACGCTATTGCTGCATATCCTTGCAGCTCTATGATTTTTTTATAACTTACCAGCGTCATGATAGACAAACAAAGAGCCAAAACTAAAAGAGGCGTCAAGACCATTACAGCCACTGACGTCCTCTTATTTTTTTTCATTTTGTTTGCGTCAGACGAGGAAGCTTTATCCTCTTTCCTGACCATATCTTAGCACTCTTTGTTCTTCTTAACAGCTACTGTAATACCAAATGCACTAAGAGCAAGTGTAAGAACCGCAGCAACCTGAACAGCTGTCATGCTGTTTGCACCAGTATTAAGTGAACCGTTACCTGTGTTTGTTCCAATGTTTGTATTGCCATCTGAATCAACAACCTGAACGTTCCAATCCTTGCTTGTAAGCTCGTCTACCTTGATAGTAACACCAAAGTGATTACCTGTAGCTACGCAAGCATCAGCAATAGCCTTTCTGCTATCCTTGCCCATTTCCTTAAACACCTGTCTAAGCTGATCGTTTGTTAGTGAAGCAAGATCTGTTCCTGCACCAAAAAGCTTGTCAGCAACAGGCTGAACATATTTAGCACCACAATCAGAGAGAGCCTTTACCATGTAATCATAGTCAGCAGAGCTGAACTTTGAAGCGTGAGAATCAAGGTAGTTCTTAAGCTCTGATACATGGTTAGAAGGAACACCTGCTGATTTAGCTGCAGAAACAACATCGGCAGAAGAAGCTGCTGATGCGCTCACAACCATTGTTGAAGCAATGATGAACGCAGTAACAGAAGCCGAAATTGACTTAAATATCTTTTTCATAACACCTATCACCTTTCGTAATATTTTCTTATAACAATATTATACACTATTAAAATTCGATTGTCAATATTTTTATTGGTATTTTTTTCAGAAAAAAGCAAATATTTTTACGATGATTTGAAATAGTTATGTATAAGTTCGTATATGCGCTATTTCACACAATTGTATATTGCTGGAAAGTGCAAAAGATCCTTGGCATTCTCAAATAAAAGACTTATAACATTACTGTTTTGGTGCTTTTATGATTTTTGTCAAAGCTGATCTCAAAGCATTTAGATATAATTTCTACATTAATTATTATAATTATACGCCTTGACACGATATCATGCCATGGTGTATAATTTTCGTGTATTATATAATTGATGTAATGAACAAGGAGGATATATGAAAATTTATCTCAATGAAAGCCTTTCAGCTCAGGAAAGAGCTGAAGCACTTGTAAATGAAATGACCGTAGAGGAGGCGGCTTCACAGCTTAGATATGACGCTCCTGCTGTTGAGCGGCTCGGCATTCCTGCCTATAACTGGTGGAATGAGGGTATTCATGGGCTTGCACGAAGCGGTGTTGCCACCATGTTTCCACAGGCAATAGGTCTTGCGGCTATGTTTGACACCGACCTTGTGTTTAAAGTGGCAGATATAACCTCCACAGAAGCTCGTGCCAAGTATAATGAGTATTCAAAGCGTGATGACAGGGATATATACAAAGGTCTTACCCTTTGGGCACCTAATATAAATATTTTCAGAGATCCACGCTGGGGCAGAGGTCATGAGACTTACGGTGAAGACCCTTATCTTACCGCAGAGTGCGGCAAGGCATATGTAAAAGGCTTGCAGGGCAGTGGCAAGGTACTGAAAACTGCCGCTTGTGCAAAGCATTTTGCAGTACATAGCGGACCTGAGGCTGTTCGCCATGAATTTAATGCAGAGGTTAGTTGGAAAGACCTTGAAGAGACCTATCTTTATGCCTTTGAAGAGCTTGTGAAAAAAGCAAAGGTCGAGGGTGTAATGGGTGCGTATAACCGTGTGAATGGCGAGCCGTCATGTGCTAGTGAGTTTCTAATGGGCAAGCTCGACAAATGGGGTTTTGATGGCTATTTTGTTTCTGATTGCTGGGCAATAAGGGATTTCCACGAACACCATATGGTGACGTCTTCTCCTGTAGAGTCGGCCGCAATGGCACTTAAAGCAGGCTGTAATGTGAACTGCGGTTGTACGTATGTACACCTGCTTTCTGCTCTTGACAAGGGGCTTGTGACAGAAGATGAAATCCGGGCTTCCTGTGTTGCTCTTATGAGAACTCGCATAAGACTTGGTATGTTTGACAAGTCAACGGAATATGACAACATACCATACAAAGTTGTTTCTTGCCCTGAGCATAAAGAAGTATCCTACCAGTGTGCAGTGAAGTCCATGGTGTTGCTCAAAAACAAGGGTATTCTTCCGCTTGACAAAAAATCAATATCAACTATCGCTGTAATAGGTCCAAATGCGGACAGCAGAGCGGCTTTAGAGGGCAATTATAACGGCACAGCCGACAGGTATGTTACTTTCCTTGATGGTATCGAGGACGCATTTGATGGCAGGGTGATTTATGCTGAAGGCTGTCACTTGTATAAGGATAGAGTATCGGGTCTTGCACAGGCAGGGGATAGATACGCCGAAGCAGAGGCGGCAGCGGCAAATTCTGATGTTGTGATACTTTGCGTTGGTCTTGACGCCACTATTGAGGGCGAGGAGGGCGACACAGGTAATGAGTTTTCATCGGGTGACAAGAACGATCTAAGACTTCCTGAAAGTCAGCGCGAGCTTATAAAGCGTGTCGCAAAGATCGGCAAGCCTATGATAGTGGTATGTGCGGCAGGAAGCTCAATAAATATCGAGCATGATTGTGACGCTCTTATTCACGCATGGTATCCGGGTTCAGAGGGCGGCAAGGCTATTGCGGATATTATTTTTGGTAAAGTGTCGCCATCAGGAAAACTGCCTGTTACATTCTATAATAGCGCCGACAAGCTACCTTGCTTTACTGATTATGCTATGTCTGATAGAACATATAGGTACACGAGAGATAACATTCTTTATCCATTCGGCTATGGTCTTACTTATGGAGATGTTGTTGTTACATCGCTTAGTTATGACGATGGCAAAGTCAATGTAGAGGTAGAAAATAACGGTGCCGATACATGTGATGTTATCGAACTTTACATTAAATCACATTGTGATAATGCTCCGGCTTATCCTGTGCTGTGCGGCTTCAAGAGGATTTTTGTCAAAAAAGGTGAAAAGCTTGATGTTGAAATCGAAATATCTGACAAAGCTTTCACAACAGTGTCAGATATCGGCGAGAGAAAACAGTTTGCAAAGGAATTCACCCTCTATGTTGGTACGCATCAGCCTGATGAACTTAGTTGTCAGCTTAGTGGTACAAACTGTATGAGTATCGAGATAGAACGATAATGAAAAGAGATCTTACAAACGACAGTATTATAAGCTTGCTTCTTGCTTTTTCAAGCCTGATGATACTGTGAAATCTGCTCCAGCAGGTGTATAACATTGCCGATACATTTATTGCTGGCAGATTTCTTGGCGAAAATGCCCTTGCGGCTGTGGGCGGCACATACGCCCTCACGACTTTTCTTTATTCGATCATAATAAGTCTGTGCATGGGCTGTGGCTCGCTTGTTTCTTATTGTTTCGGTGAAATAAATGAACGCCGCCTGAAAGGCTGTCTGAACATATCATTTCTGATGATAGGCTCTGTTACTTTGGTGACAGAGCCTATCACATTGTGCTTTCCCAATGAGATTTTGAAACTTTTGCATACTCCAATGAAAATAATGTTATTGACATTTGATTATGTTAGAATTATCCTGTCAGGTGTGGGACTTTGCTTTTACACTCTTGCCAAAGAACCTCTTTTGCGACTATCCTTCAAGAAAAAATCTTGGAAGGATTGCAGTTTTGGTGAAGTTGTGCGAATGTCGACCGCTGCCTCAGTTCAGCAATCTGTCATGAATTTCGGCATACTTATGATACAAGGACTGGTAAATAGTTTTGGAACGACTGTAATGGCGGCTTTTACAGTAGTCGTTCATAATTGTTAAATTAAGCTGACAGCTTATATGATTTTCCAACAAATACTTGGCTGATTTTGTTTATCTTATTGTATGTTATAACAAAAAACCATTTTTTTGTTGAAATACAAAAAAACGTATCGTTTAAAGTTGACTTTTTGAATAGAATGTGATAAAATTATTATTGTACGGTTTATTTTTTGGAAAAATAACGAAAATATCAACAACAGGGTGAATAATTCAAATGAAAAAAAATTACACTATCAAGGATCTTCTGGTACTTCTTCTCGGAAAGGTTTGGTATATCGTTGCCGCTTCAATAGTGTGTGCGATACTGGCCCTTTTCGTATCAAAATTTGTTATGAGTAAGCAGTATCAGTCACACGTTTCAATGTATGTTAAAAGTGCTGATAATCAGTCAACGGGTCAGGATAAGACTAATGTTGACTTACAGGATATTAACGCTTCAAAGTCATTGGTACAGACATATATTGTTATACTTACTGATGACCCGGTAATGAACGAGGTAAGCGATAAGCTTCTTGAGATGTATACTCCTGAACAGCTTGCTCCTTATTTTACTGTAACAAGCGGCAGGGTTTCAAATGACGGCCTGAGAAATGCTTATAGCATGACCGCTGTAAATCAGACAGAGGTACTTCAGATAACTGCCACAACAACCAATGCAAAGCTTTCTTCTGACCTTTGTAACATCATGGCTGACGTTGCTCCAAGCTTTCTTATAAGAGTTATCGGTGCAGGCTCAGTTGAAAAGATAGGTGATGCTGAGGTTTATAATACACCTGTTTCTCCTAACACCGCTAAAAATGTTGCCCTTGGCTTTGTTGGTGGCTTGATGGTGGCTGTTCTAGTGATACTTGTTATCGACTTCTTTGACAACACTGTAAAGAATTCTGATGAGCTTGGCGACATTTATCAGAAGCCTATCGTTGGTGAGATAATGAATATTGGCGGAAAGACTTCTAAAAAGGATGAAGGTTCTTCTGCTGACAGAAAAAAACAGCTTCTGTTCAATAATAAGGATATACCGTTTAATATTGTAGAGAACTACAAAACAATGCGTACAAACCTTATGTTTACACTTTCTACAACACGAAATAAGATAGTTGTCGTTTCTAGCCCTAATCCAAGTGAGGGTAAGTCTGTAACAGTTGCAAACCTTGCAGCTTCAATGGCTGAAACAGAAAATAAGGTACTTCTTATTGACGCTGATATGAGAAAACCTGTTCAGCACAGAAACTTCAAGTTAAAAAACAATGTTGGACTTTCAACAATACTGAGTGGTGAAAGCACATTTGATAAGTGTGTGCATGAAACCAAGAATGGCAATTTTGCTGTTCTTACATCAGGCGTTTTGCCTCCAAACCCATCAGAACTTCTTGCTTCTGAGAAAATGCGTGAATTGCTCGAATATGTTCAGCATAAGTATGATTATGTTATTATCGACGGAACTCCGCTGCTTCCTGTAACTGATGTAATGAGCCTTGCTGATGAGGTCGCAGGCGTTCTTCTCATTGCAAGATATGGAAGAACTACATATCAGGAGATAGAGGAGTCTATAAAGAAGCTTGAGATAGGTGATTGCAATCTGCTTGGTTTCGTTCTTAATGATATTTCCGCAAAGAACGGTTCTCATTACGGATACAAGTATAGCTACAAGTATAAATATGACTACAGCTATAAATACGGTGGGAAGGATACTTCTGCCGAAAGTTAAATGACATGGAGATGTTAGATTGACTACCGATTATCACAGCCACATACTGCCGAATATTGATGACGGCTCTGACAGCATCAAAACATCACTTAAAATGATAAAAATGATGAAACAGCAGGGCATAGGTATAATTGTGGCAACACCGCATTTTTATATGCACAGGGAAGCTTCTTTAGACAGTTATCTTGTCAAACGGCAAAATGCTTATGAGAAGCTCATGGCGGCTGACCCAGCCGTGAAGGATATACATATTGGTGCTGAGGTGGCTATAGAAAAGGGCATCAGCGTATTAGGAGAACTTGAAAAGCTGTGTATCAGCGGAACAAGACTTATTCTTCTTGAACCACCATTCACTCAGTATAACAGTTGGATCGTCGAGGAGATAGACGAGATAGCAAATTCTCGAAGGCTTATTCCGATAATCGCCCATGTACATAGATATATGGGCGTTTATTCAAAGTCAAATCTGAAAAGTCTGATGTCTGTGGATGCAGTTTTTCAGATAAATGCAGAAGCTTTTGAGCATTTTTCCACAAGACGTTTTGTTAATAAGCTTATTTCAAGTGGCAGAGATTTTGTCTTTGGAAGCGATGCTCATAATCTTGATGATAGAAAGCCTAATTTTGATCTTATAGCTAAAAGATCTGGAAGTGAAAATATAAGACGTTCTGATAAAGTACTCATGTCTGCTATGGCTGACGAAGAAAGAATGTTTGCTTTTTAAGTATAGAAAAAATATTGATGATATTATAAATAGCCTGCACTGTGCCATTGAGGGGTGGCCATGGTGTGATCTTATTCATTGCTTTAATTGAGCGGAGGTATGTTTTATTTATGGAGAAAACAAGTGAAAACACAGTTCAGGTGTGGAAAAACAAAAAGATAAAACATTGGATGCTTATTGCATTCTTTCTGTGTTTCTATGATATTGTTGCCGTAAATCTATCCTACATTTTCGGACTTTTCATCAGATTTGACATTACTTTTTCTACAATACCAAAGGAGTATATGCTTGCCTATGTAAAGTTTGCTCCAATATATACAGCTTTCTGTGTTGTGGTGTTTTTTGTGTTCAAGCTTTATAATAGTTTGTGGAGATTTGCTAGCATTGGCGAACTGTCAAGGATATTTTTGGCCTCGATAGTTACTACCATATTCCAGGCTGTGGGTATAACATTACTCTTCATGAGAATGCCTGTGGCTTACTATATAGTAGGAGCGGGAACTCAGTTCGTGCTTATAACAGCAGTGCGTTTTGCCTATAGATATATCACCCTTTTAAGAGCAAAACAGGTAACAAATCAGGTGGCAGTGCATAATGCAATGGTCATTGGTGCAGGTGCTTCGGGTCAGATGATCCTTAAAGAGCTTACGATGTCAGAACGTGCAAATGCAAGACCACTCTGCATAATCGATGATAACCCAAATAAGTGGGGAAGAAATATCGGAGGAGTTCCTATCGTCGGTGGCCGTGATTGCATTATGGAAAGCGTCAAAAAGTATAATATTGATCAGATCCTTTTTGCAATTCCAACTGCATCACCTGAGAACAAAAGGGATATCCTTAATATTTGTAAGGAAACAGGCTGTGAGATGAAACAGCTTCCGGGCGTTTATCAGATAACAAATGGTGAGGTGCTTCTCAGCAAGATGAAGCCTGTTGCAGTCGAGGATCTGCTTGGAAGAGAGCCTATCAGAGTAAACATGGACGAGATATTCCAGCACCTTAAGGGTAAGACCATTTTGGTAACAGGTGGCGGTGGCTCTATCGGAAGCGAGCTTTGCCGACAGATAGCAGGCCATGAGCCTAAACAGCTTATCATATTTGACATTTATGAAAACAATGCTTATGAAATAGAGCAGGAGCTTAAACGTAAATATGGCAGTAAACTCAATCTTGTGACGCTTATCGGCTCTGTTCGTGACAGCAGACGTATCAATGACGTTTTTGAAAAATACAAGCCTGATATCGTTTATCACGCTGCAGCACATAAGCACGTTCCGCTTATGGAAACAAGCCCTAATGAAGCTATCAAAAACAATGTTGTAGGTACATACAAGACAGCCTATGCCGCTTTGAAGCATGGCACAAAGAGGTTTGTGCTTATAAGCACTGATAAGGCTGTAAACCCTACTAATATTATGGGTGCAAGTAAAAGACTCTGCGAAATGGTCATCCAGAGCATGGACGCTATCAGCAAGGCAGGCAGGACAGATCTTCTGCCTATGCTCCATGCACACGTTGATGAAATGACAGACGGTATGCTTGAGAACGATCCGATAGACGAGATAGCTGTTGATAATATAGAGAGCAGTGAAGCGATTAAGATCGAAAGCGTTGGCAATAAGGACAGAAATGGCACACAGTTTGTTGCAGTTCGTTTTGGAAACGTTCTTGGAAGCAACGGATCTGTAATTCCATTGTTCAAAAAGCAGATAGAAGCAGGCGGTCCTGTCACTGTTACTCACCCTGATATCATAAGATATTTCATGACTATACCTGAGGCTGTGAGCCTTGTTCTTCAGGCAGGTACATACGCATGGGGCGGCGAGATATTTGTCCTTGATATGGGTGCGCCTGTGAAGATAGACACTCTTGCGAGAAATCTTATCAGACTTTCAGGATATAAGCCTGATGTAGATATTAAAATAGTTTACTCAGGTCTGCGTCCTGGCGAAAAGCTTTTTGAGGAGAAGCTTATGGCAGAGGAGGGCATGATGAAAACGGACAATGAGCTTATCCATATTGGAAAGCCTATACCGTTTGACACAGAAACGTTCCTTGGTCAGCTTGGAGAGCTTGCTCGTGCAAGCTATAACAATGACGAAAATATCGTTGAAATGGTCGAAAAGATCGTTCCAACATTCAGTCCTGTAGGTGATAAACCAACAGGTAATGAAAAATATGGCAGAAACGCTATTGCAGTTTCTGCGGCAAAATAATAAAAGATCCATATTTCAGCACTGCGGGGATTTCTGCGGTGCTGTTTTTATGCCTAATATTTCACACTTTTTCTTGATGCTACTTGAAAAAAGGCTGTTTATGTGGTATAATAAATAATGAATGTAAATTTGCGTAAAGGACTATTTCTATATGAAAAAATGGAGAATAAACAGACCTGACCCTGTGAAAACTGCAGAGTTTATGAACAAGTGTGACTTGAAAAGCCTTACCCTAGACGTCATGACTTCAAGGGGTTTCACTGACTTTGACAGCCTTGCTGATTTTTTTAAAGGCGAAGAACTTAGTGATCCTTTTCTTATAAAGGATATGGCTATAGCCGCCGAGGTGATAAACAAGGCGGTTGATCAGTATGACCTTATTTGTATTTACGGTGACTATGACTGCGATGGAGTTACGTCCACCACTATACTTTACAACTATCTTGAAAGCATGGGCGCAAACATTATGTACTATATTCCTGAGCGTGAGGCTGGATATGGCATGAACATGGAAGCTATTGAAATGCTTGCAGAAAAGGGTGTTAAGCTTATCGTCACTGTGGATAACGGCATTTCCGCGGTTGAGGAAGCTGAGCGTATTGCTGAGCTTGATATGGAACTTGTTATCACAGATCACCACCAGCCGCCTGAGAAGCTTCCGAGGGCAAGGGCTATCGTTAATCCGCATCGTGCAGATTGTCCCTCGTCATACAAAGACCTTGCAGGCGTTGGTGTAGCTTTCAAGCTTTGTGCTGCACTTGACGGCGGCAGTTATGACACTGTTATGGAACAGTATGCCGACATTTGTGCTATCGGTACAGTTGCGGACGTTGTGCCACTCACAGGGGAAAACAGAACTATTGTCAAGCGTGGTCTTGAATATCTTGCAAACACCGAAATATTGGGATTAAACTATCTTATAGATAAAGCAAAGCTTGATAGAAATGCTCTTGACTCAACAGGCATTGCTTTTAGGATTGCCCCTGTTATAAACGCTTCGGGCAGATTTGGCTCACCACTTACAGCGGTAAAAACACTTCTCAGCGAAGACCCGGAGGACGCTGAAAATTATGTTGACACTCTTTTAAATCTTAACGCCCAGCGCAAGCAGACGGAAACAGAGATAATGACAGAAATAGTAAATCATATAAACGCTCACCCTGAAACTCTTGACCATAGAGTGCTTGTGCTTTCAGGCAAGGGCTGGCACCACGGAGTTATTGGCATTGTTTCTTCACGCATTTTGGAATTTTACGGAAAGCCGAATGTTATAATCTCAATTGATGATGATGGAAACGCACGAGGCTCTGCGAGAAGCGTAAAGGGCTTCAATATATTCAAGTGTTTTCAGCATTGCGGAGAGCTGCTTGATAAATTTGGTGGACATGAGTGTGCAGGAGGTCTGTCGCTGAAGGCTGAGAACATTGAAAAATTCACTCAAATGGTGTATGAATACAGCGATCCTATGGAGAAATTCCCTAGCGTTGAGCTTATAGCGGATAAGCTTCTTATGCCGCAGGATATCAACCTTGATAATGTAAAGGGTCTTGCAGTAATGGAGCCTTTTGGTGCAGAGAACCCTGCTCCAGTTTTTGCAATGCTTGGAGTAAGAGTAGATAAGATAATACCGCTGTCACAGGGCAAGCATACAAAGATCGAGTTTTCATACGGAAGCTATAGAGGACAGGCTCTTATTTTCTCCCTTGCACCTGAAAAAGCTTGTTTCGCAGTTGGCGATAAGCTTGATATGCTCGTGGAGCTTGGAATAAATGTGTTCAATAACCGTGAGTCCATATCCATAAGAGTTATCGACCATAGATTGAGTGGAGTAAAGCAGGAAAGATATTTTGCGGCAAAGGATTGTTATGAAAAGCTCATGCGCGGGGAACAGCTTCCTGCAAGTTTTATAAGAAAAATAATCCCGACAAGGCAGGAGCTTATCGGTGTATATAAATACATAAGTGCAGTTAAGAATATTACGTTGGATAATCTTTTCATGAAAATATCAGGCGACAGCATGAATTATTGCAAACTGCATATTTGTGTTGATATTTTCCGTGATAAGGGTCTTATCGAGTTCAGACCCGCAACTATGAAAATAAGCTACGTTGTGCCGAAACAAAAGGTAAATCTTGAGGACTCTGAAACTCTTGTTAAGCTGAATGAAATGCTTGGAAAGGCAGGTAACTAAAATGTCAGATAAAGAGAATATTTTGCTTGATCCTGCTGAAATGGATAAGATAGAAAATATACCTGAGATAAAAACTGTCAGTGAAGAAGATCTTCCTGCCGAATCCGAGGTTAAAGAGCAGTTTGAAGAAAAGCCTGCTCCTACGGCTTCTCCTGACTATACCGACGCTGTGCCTGAAGCTTCAAAGCCTGAGCATATAGGCGATAGGTCGGTGTGTTCCATTGATGCACTTATTCAGAAAATACTTGATGGCGAGAGGCAGTACGATCTGTCAAAAATCGTTTCCGCCTATGAACTTGCTGAAAAGTATCATCACAATCAGAAAAGAGAGTCTGGCGAGCCGTATATAACCCACCCGCTGTCTGTTGCATATATTCTTTTGGAGCTTGGCATGGATACTGATACTATTTGTGCAGCACTTCTTCATGATGTTGTTGAGGACACTCCATGCACTCTTGAAGAATTACAGAAGAATTTTGGCTCAGACGTTGCAATGCTTGTAAATGGCGTTACAAAGCTGAAAAAGGTGGAAACTTTCACCAAAGACGAGCAGAAAGCCGAGAATATCAGAAAAATTCTTCTTGCAATGAGCGAGGATATTCGTGTTATTATCATAAAGCTTGCAGATAGACTTCACAATATGCGTACTCTTAATTATTGCAAAGATTCAAAACGCAGAACTATCGCCCATGAAACAATGAACATCTATGCACCGATAGCTCACCGTCTTGGAATACGCTCAATTAAAGATGAGTTTGAAGATCTTGCTTTTTACTATCTTGATCCTTATGCTTATGCCGAGATAGACGAGCAAATGCAGCTCAGAAAGGGCAGCCGTGAACAGCTTGTTGAAAACATCAAGCATAAGATACATGACAGGCTTGAAAAGGATTTTGACCCTGTTCCCCTTATCGAGGGTCGAGTTAAAAGCAATTATGGTATCTATAAAAAGGTATATCGTGACGGCAAGGAGATAGACCAGATATATGATCGTTATGCCGTAAGAATTATCGTCAATACAGTTACTGAGTGCTATAACGTACTTGGCATAATCCACGATATGTTCAGACCTATCCCAAATAGATTTAAGGATTATATTTCCACGCCTAAGGCTAATATGTATCAATCTCTTCACACAACTGTTATCGGCAGAGAGGGGATACCTTTCGAGGTTCAGATAAGAACATGGGAAATGCACAGAACGGCTGAATATGGTATCGCCGCTCACTGGAAATATAAAGAGGGCGTAAGGGGTAGCTCAAAGGACGATCAGCGCCTTGCATGGATAAGACAGATAATCGAGTCACAGCAGGAGTCAAACGACGTTGAGGAGATAGTAAGGGCTATCAAAAATGACCTTGCACCTGAGGACGTTTTTGCTTTCACTCCAAAGGGAGATATGATAACACTGCCTGTCGGATCAACTGTTATCGACTTTGCTTACGCTATCCACACACAGGTGGGTCATAAGATGTGCGGCGCAAAGGTAGACAAGAAAATGGTGTCTTATGATTATCAGATAAAAACAGGCGAGATAATCGAGATACTTACTACCAACGTTGAAGGTCATGGTCCAAGCCGTTCATGGCTTAATATCTGCAAGACCAATGAAGCCAAATCCAAGATACGTTCATGGTTCAAAAAGGAAAGACGAGAGGAAAACATCTTTGAGGGAAGAAATGCTCTTGAAAGAGAGTTCCGCAGAAATAATATAAGAGTGCCTGAGGAAGAACTTGAGGACTTTCTCAAAATGGATATGCACAGACACAGTTGTGATACTCTTGATGATTTTTTTGCAGCCATAGGTTACGGTGGTGTTCAGCTTTCAAAGGTGATGCAAAGGCTGAAATCTGAGTATAATAAGAAATATGGTGAAAAGGCTCAGCCTGATACTTCTGACCTTGAAAATAAGATAAAGACTTCCAAAAATTCCACCGGTGTTATCGTTGACGGCATCGACAACTGTGCTATCAAGTTTGCACAGTGCTGTAATCCGCTTCCAGGTGACGAAATAGTCGGCTTTATCACGAGAGGTCACGGCATATCCGTGCATAAAAAGGATTGCGTGAACTATCTTTCGCAGAAAGATGATCCTGAAAATGCCGCACGTTGGATAAATGTTAAGTGGGAAAGTTCTGAAAAGCATACGGGCTATTTCAAGTGTACTTTGGATATCGTTGCGGTTGACAGAATAGGTCTGTTGGCAGACGTTTCGTCAGCGCTTGCAATGATCAATATTTTTATCTATGAGTCAACCTCAAGGGAACTGAAAAACGGCAATGCAATGCTTTCCGTAACTGTCAGCATTGCAGGAATGGAACAGCTCAACAATGTTATAAACAAGCTTCAGAAAATAAAGAACGTTATTTCTGTTGAAAGAAGCGGTAAATAAGAAAGGACAGATAATGAAAATATATAGGCTCAAACCATTGAGTGTTTGTGAAACGAACAGTTATATTGTTGCAAGCGAAGAAAATAACTGCGTTCTTATCGATGCACCTGCCGACCCTGATTATATTCTCGGTGAGATAGAGAGTCACGGTCTTACGCTTAAAAAGATCTTTCTTACCCACGGTCATTTTGACCATATCGGTGCTGTGGCTGACCTTGTAGACAGGACAGGCTGCGAGGTGTATATCCACATTATGGATAAGCCTAAGCTTACAGATGACGCAGGAATGCTTGCTAATCTTTTCAGAATAAGAGGACACAGAAATTACACAGGCAAGGTCAATGTGTTTACAGAGGACGATATACTAAAGCTTGACGAGCTTGAATTTGACGTGTTGGAAACGCCGGGACATACAAGCGGTTCTGTTTGTTTCATATGCGGCATGAATATGTTTTCGGGAGATACCCTATTTTCAAGAAGTGTTGGCAGAACTGATATGCCTGATGGAAGCAGCACAGCCCTTATGAAGTCGCTTATGAAAATAGCTGACCTTGGTGGAAATCTAACTGTTTATCCTGGTCACATGAATGTCACGACACTTGACGCTGAGAGAAAGTATAACCCATATCTCAGGCAGGCTGCGGAGGCTTTGAAATGACTCTGATATTCAGCGGCAACGATTATAAATATGAGCTTGAGGGAGTAATGAAGCTTTTTATCCCTGCAACGCTCTTTACCCACGTTTTTTCTGACAGCATAGATACAGAGGACGATTATGTGTTCGCTCAGAAAAAGGATAACGCTGACAATGTTTGTTTGAGCGTTAAGGTGAGATATGACGGCAAGACTTGCGAAAAAGAGGAGTTTGTGCATTTTGAAAGCGACATGGAACTTTCGCTGTCAAGACTTCTTTTTAAGGCAATGAGCGAGATAACAGGCATTGTGCCGAAATGGGGCGTTATAACGGGAATAAGACCTGTGAAGCGTGTGAATGATATGCTCAGTGAGGGCATGAACAAGGCGGAGATATTTAAAGCCATGGAGAGCAGATATCTTTGCAGCGAAGAAAAGTGCGATATTGCATACAAAACTGCTATAACCCAAAAGCCTGTCCTCGATGAGCTTGAAAAGGACAGCTTTAGTCTTTATGTGTCAGTGCCGTTTTGTCCCACAAGATGTTCATACTGTTCATTCGTTTCACAATCTATCGAGGGCTGTATGAAGCTTATCCCTGAGTATGTGAACAAGCTGTGCGAGGAGATAGTTTACACTGCGAAGATAACGGAAAAGCTTGGTTTAAAGCTTGACACCGTATATTTTGGCGGCGGCACTCCTACCACGCTCACTGCTGCTCAGCTTGACAGAGTTATGAAGGTCATTGCAAACAGCTTTGATATGTCAACTGTCCGTGAATACACTGTTGAAGCGGGAAGACCTGACACTATAACTGAAGAAAAGCTGAAGGTGCTTAAAGCAAACGGCTGTGGCAGAGTATCTATAAATCCACAGACTTTGAATGACAGCGTTCTTGAGGCTATTGGCAGAAAGCACACAACTGCTCAGTTTTTTGACAGCTTTGACCTTGCAAGAAAAGTTGGTTTTGACTCTATAAATACCGATATAATCGCAGGTTTGCCAACAGACACAGTGGAGAGCTTTGAGAATACCATTGATAAGCTTATCGACCTTGCCCCAGAGAATATCACTGTACATACACTTTCCATAAAGCGTGCGGCAAGGCTCAACCACAGCGGTGACAGGGAAGTGCTGAAAAATCCAGCCGATAAAATGGTAGAGTATGCCACAAAAAGACTTCTTGAAAGCGGCTATCTGCCTTATTATCTCTATAGACAGAAGAATATGCTTGAAAATCTTGAAAATATAGGCTGGACAAAGCGGGGTCACGAGAGTTTGTATAATATCTATATAATGGAAGAAGTTCAGACCATACTTGCAATGGGTGCTGGCGGCTCGACAAAGCTTGTTGACAAAGATGGCGGACGTTTGGAGCGTGTGTTCAATTACAAATTTCCGCTGGAATACAATAAGCATTTTGAACTTATGTTGAAGCGAAAAAACGAGATAGAGGAATTTTATGCTAAAGAAAAATGAGATTATCAGGCTTGAAATAAGCGGTATGACAAATGAGGGCAACGGAGTAGGAAAGCACGAGGGCATTGCTGTTTTCGTGCCTTTTACTGTTATTGGCGACGTTATCGAATGCAGGATAGTCAAGGTCTGCAAAACGTATTGCTATGGCGTTATCGAAAATATTGTAAGTGGTTCGGTTGATAGAACGAAGAACGATTGCCCTGTTTATTCAAGGTGTGGTGGTTGTTGTTTTCGTCACATGAGCTATGAGGAAGAATGCCGTGTAAAAGAGCAGTTCATAAAGGATTCATTTGAGCGTATTGGTAAGCTTTATCCTGAATATGACAGCTTTGAGGGTTGTAAACAGCTTGTTGGCTATCGCAACAAGGCGCAGTACCCTGTAGCAGAGCAGGACGGCAGGGCAGTTTGCGGATTCTATTCGAGGCGTTCTCATCGCGTATGCGATCACACCGATTGTGCATTACAGCCTGCCGTATTCAAGGCAATAGCCGATGAAATAATGGCATATGTGAATGAGCTTAAGATAAAGGCATACAACGAGGAAACGGGAAGCGGTCTGCTCAGGCATATTTATCTCAGGCGTGGCGAACACTCAGGTGAGATAATGGTCTGTCTTGTTATTACCGACCTTAAAAAGCGTGGCGTATTTGATGTGCTTGTGGGTGAGCTTTGCAAAAAATATGCTGATATAAAGAGTATAGTTTTCAATGAGAATAGCCGAAAGACTAACTGTATACTTGGACAGAAGCTTGTTACTGCGTATGGAAGCGACACGATACACGATACCATGTGCGGAAACGATATAGAGATATCACCGCTGTCATTTTATCAGGTAAATACAATTCAGGCGGAGCGGCTTTATGAAATTGCCGCAGATTATGCTCAGCTGACAGGAAAGGAAACTCTTCTTGATCTTTACTGCGGTGCAGGAACGATTGGTTTGTCAATGAGCAAAAAGGTGAAAAAGCTCATAGGTGTTGAGATAATAGAGTCTGCAATAGACAATGCAAAACGAAATGCCGCAGCAAACAATGTCACAAATGCGGAATTTATATGTGGCGACGCAGGAAAGATAGCAGAGATACTTTACAGCCGTGGCGAACGACCAGATGTGATAATAGCTGACCCTGCAAGAAAGGGCTGCACTAGGGACGCACTGGAGTACATGGCAAAAATGTCCCCTGACAGGATAGTTATGATATCTTGCAATCACGCTACTGCTGCTAGGGACTGTGCTGTGCTGGAAAAGTTGGGGTATAAGACGGTCAAGGTCAAGGGCGTGGATCTGTTTGGGAGGACGGGGCACGTGGAGTGTGTGGTTCTGTTGACTAAAGTACAGAAGTAAAAGTGTAAAAATGCTTGAAATATAAGGCTTTTTCGGTGTTTGAGATACGAAAAAATAAAAACTGAAAAAGAAGGAAAAAACCAGCAAATCTATCTAAATTTTATAGTCGGGTAGATAAGAATATTGAGATTAGGTTGGGTAGACAAAAATGTTGAATTGATATATGTAGCTCATTAAATTTCTATGAGAGCCTGGAGGGAATTCTTGGCTCTCTAATTTGATTACAATAAAGGAGAAGATAGCGTTATGGTACGAAGAGTAATAGAAAATCGTGGTGGTTACAATGTTGGAGTATATGAAGTGGATGTCGATGATGAAATGAGAATGGCTGCTTTGCAATTTGCTAAAGAAATAATTTTATCCGATAATCAATATTCAAGGCTTTTACCAGAGAATGTACGTAATTCAAATAACGTTAGTATGCAACAAAAGATTGAAATTCAAAGAACCTATATGGGTAAATTAGGAGAAATAGTATTTTTGAAACTACTTGAGTCAAAAGGTAAAAATGTTGATATACAGGGTATGTTTGAGGTTTATGAAGGACAAGAAAATGTCGATTCTTTTGATTTTGAAACTGATGATGGAAAGTCGGTGGATGTAAAATCTGGATTTAGAAGAATCCATACTAGATTATTAGTTAATATTCAGCAATTCGATCGTAGTCCTAAAGATTACTATGTTGGTGTCAAATTAAATGCACAAGATACAAATTCAGAACAAAAGCTTGTTGATTGGGATAATATAACTCTGGCAACAGTAGAGGGGTATGCTGAATACTTCTATATGCAGAATCATGCGGAAGTAAGAGATTTTGGTGAGGGTCCAGCAAGATGGTTACCATATAATAGATTGATGGGAATAGATAGACTGATAAATATGTTCTGAAATTTTATTATGCGTGAAATAACTATTAACAAACATCATTAAACATATTAAAATATAACGAAACATCATCAAACATATTGAAAAACCAATCGTGTTATGGTATAATACGATTGGTTTTTTATATCTATTAGGCGTTGCACGGAGGTGTAAATAATGAATGAAGTATCAAATGAAAAATGGATAAGTATTGAAGAGGCCGCTGAGCATCTTGGAATAAAGCCTATTACGGTAAGAGATTGGATAAAAAAAGGAAAAGGTATTCCTGCTCATAAAATAGGGAAAAAATGGAAATTTAAGTATTCGGAGTTAGATGCGTGGGTGAAAAGTGGAAAGAGTGCGATTGATTAGTTTCGACCATCCTAGCTATATGAAGGGTGAGTTGATTGTTGAAAGGAAAAGATTAGCTTATGGAAAGCGTGATGATAGATGAGGCATTAAATGTTGCTTATACTTATTTAGCACAAAGGTATGCCTCTGAAGATTTGTTGGTGATTTGTCGTTCTTTAAACGTTTTAGCTAACAAAGAACATAATTATGAAAAATCTACTTTGCTGACTGTTTGTTCTTATGAGAACGTTCAAGATATTCTTTCGAACCTTAATGAAAAAGAAGACATCAGGAAGTCTAAAGGTGTGTATTATACTCCTTCTGACGTTGTGAGATTTATGCTTTATAATTCAATGAAAGCAGCAAACAATAAATTAAAACCTACAAATCTTCATGTATTGGATTTGAACGGAGTATCCTATAGGACTATTTGTAATCAAAAAAGTGTGTTTGATCCGACTTGTGGTGCTGGGGTATTTTTGTTAGCAAGTTTGGATATAAAATTTGACTTGCTTGATGCAAATGTTAAAAATGTTTCGATTGACATGATTAAAAAAATTGTTGCAACAATATATGGAAATGATGTTAATGTTGACTCTACAACGATTACAAAAATTAGATTATATTTATGTGCATTACATAGATATGGGTTAAAAAAGGTTATTGGAATAGAAACTATATTAAATAATTCTTTTTACAATTATGACTTTGTACAAAATCCTGTAAAAGATAAAAAATATGACATTGTAATTGGTAATCCGCCGTATGTGGAAGACTCTAAGAGCGGACTTAATCCTGAAATAAAATATGGAAACATTTATGCGAATGTATTAAAAAATGCAGCTGATATTCTGTCTGATGGAGGCGTGTTTTCTTTCATCATTCCATTATCTTATGTATCCACACCTAGAATGAAATCTATTAGAGATGATTTATTTAAAATAGTCCCTGAACAGTACATATTAAGTTATTCAGATAGGCCTGATTGCTTGTTTGCTTCTGTACACCAAAAACTTTGTATTTTATTATCTATAAAGAAAGAATGTCTGGAAACGGTATATACAAGCAATTATAGATACTGGTATAAAGAAAATAGAAATGGTTTGTTCACTTCAACAGAGGTGATTAAACATACTTTCGGCGAAAAGGATTTTATTCCTAAAATAGGTACAACACAAGATAAATCTATCTATGCAAAAATTAAAAATTGCAGAAATTCCGAATCGTTTTATGATCTATCACAGAAAGGGACGGGTAAGCTATATTTGAATATGCGAGCAGCATTTTGGATAAAAGCGTTTTTAGAGCCTCGCCCAGGATCCGAGTATAAAACCTTTGAATTTGAAAACGAGAATGTTGCGAATTATATTTCGTGCTTATTGAACTCTTCTCTATTTTGGTGGTATTGGATTTGCGTTTCTGATTGTTGGCATATCACAAGGAAGGAATTGTCGGGATTTAGAATACCAATTATAACTGATTTTAGAGAAACAAATCGTTTAGCACGACAATTGGAAAATAGACTTGAAGAAACTAAGGTCTATGTTGGAACTAAACAAGTTGAGTATGAGTATAAGCATAAGGATTGTACAGATGAAATACATGAAATCGATGATTTTGTAAATGCTTTATTTGGATTAACAGATTCAGAAAGCGTCTATGTTAAGAATTTTGCATATCGATATCGAATAGGAGGAGGTGCTGAAGTCAATGAAAACGAAGGTGATTGATTTGTTTGCTGGGTGTGGTGGTTTGTCATTAGGATTTATGAAAGATGGATATTCTGTTGAAAAGGCTGTTGAGTTCGATGATAAAATTGCGAATACTTATAAAATGAATCATCCTGGTGTTGAAGTAATCGTTGATGATATCAGGAACATTGACCATTCAGGATTATTTAAAAAAGGAGATGCTGATGTAATAATTGGCGGTCCTCCTTGCCAGGGATTTTCAATGGCAGGAGCTAGAATTAGAGAAGGCTTTATAGATGACCCAAGAAATTATTTGTTTAAGCATTATTTCAATGTTGTTAAAACTGTTAAACCGAAAGTGTTTGTAATGGAGAATGTTAAGGGTATTATGACTATGCAGAATGGTAAAATTTTTGAAGAAATCAAAAATATATTCCAGAATGCTGATATGCTAGATGGGGTCCCATATAAACTATACTATCGAGTTGTTAAAGCAGTTGAGTTTGGTGTTCCGCAAAAACGTGAACGAATGATAATAATTGGCACAACAATTGAAGGTGTCGATATTGAAAGTTTATGGGAACTTACAAAAAAACAAATGATGACGGATTATCCTCATTATTTTGATAAGGTAACTGTTCAGGATGCAATAGGAAATATGCCGGATGCAACGCAAGACGGAATTATTAATAACCCTGCTCCTCAAAACGAGTACCAGAGATATTTATCAAGCAACTCTGAAACTTTGTTTAACCACAATCAAACAAAACACTCTGGTGTTGCAGTTGCGAGAATGAAAAAAGTGAATAATGGAGAAAACTTCACTGTGCTTAACGAAGATATTAAATCGGTTCATAGTGGTGCTTATGGAAGATTGTGTTGGGATGAACAGGCACCAACAATTACCACACGATTTGATACTCCGGCGGGAGGACGTTTCATTCATCCAATCAATGATCGAACATTGACTCCTAGAGAGGCTGCTAGAATTCAGAGTTTTCCAGATGACTTTGTATTTTATGGCAATAAAACTACAGTCTGCAAAACTATCGGGAATGCCGTGCCACCTAAAATATCATATTTTTTAGCACGACTAGTCCGTAATGTATTAGAACAGGAGGAATAATTGTATGAACCCAATCTTACAAACAAAAATAAATGAATTAGAAAATGCAAGTGAGTATGAATGCTGGTATCTTGTCAAACAACCTACAGCATTTGATTGTTTGTGCTATCTTGTTTCTTTTTTGAAAGAATATAAAGAAAGTGAACATTCTGAAAATCTCCAGGACTTTATTGGAAAACGAATAACGCAGTTAAAGACTATTAAACCAGAGTTAGAGATATCCAATAATTACAGAGCGTTACGTGTTGCTGCCTTTTTTGGATTGATAACAATGACTTCCAGTAAGTATGATGAGGCTTTAATTACTGATGCATTTAATGAAATAACAACTAGATGTAACGGCGAGTATGAGAATACAGATTTGTATTTGGATATAATTCAAAGACAAATTGAAAAAATGTTTATCAGCTCACCAATCGATGAAGCTTATCAAGGAGTAAGGCAAGAATACAGATTATATCCTGTAATGCTATTATATAAAGTTTTATTGGAGCTAGGACGATCAACCGGTAAATATTCAATAAGTATTACTGAATATAGATACTTGGTCGCAACAACGAAAACTTTTGAAGGATTTCTTGAAACACTATTATTGATTAAATTGCTCCGAGAAGACACTAGTAGTGCTATAAACAAATTTGAGGAATATCGTACAAAGTTCGACAATAGACTTATTCAGGCATTAAAACAATTAAATACATTGTCTATTGATAGAGATTCTGTTTCGTTAGTGGAAGATAAGATTGAAGAAGTTGCACGTAAAGTATTCTCTTTCGAACAAAATCCAAGTATTTTTGCAACAGATAATTATCTTGGATTTCTAGGTTCAACAAAGTCATTATTTGAATTAGAAAAATTTGAAAATCCTGAAACGGACAGTCAGAACGAAAATATTGAGAATACTGAGGCTGAAGACAAAGAAACTAACCGTATAAAGGCTGGCAACAATGTTCTGCTTTATGGTGTTCCAGGTTCTGGTAAAAGCTGGACTATTGAACACGAGTATTGTAAGAAAGGAACAGTTGTAGAAAGACTAGTATTCCATCCTGATTATACTAACGCAGATTTTATTGGTCAAATTTTACCTGTAGTAGACCCAGTTGATAAAATGGTGACTTATGAATTTACACCAGGGCCATTTACTAATATTTTGAAAGAGGCATATAATGACCCTTCGAAACCATATGTATTAATCATTGAAGAGATTAATCGTGGTAATGCTCCTGCTATTTTTGGTGATGTGTTCCAATTGTTAGATAGAACTGTTGATACCAAAGTTATGGATGGTATTAAATATCCAAAGGGAACTAGTGAGTATGAAATTACTAGTGAAAACATTGCAAAGGTTGTATACGAAGATGGAAAACATAAAGTGAGAATTCCATCAAATCTTTCTATTTTGGGTACTATGAACACATCAGATCAGAATGTATTTACTTTGGATACTGCTTTCCAAAGAAGATGGAATATGAGACTTATTGAAAATAACTTCAATAATGTTAGACGTTCATTATCTGATGCGGAAATTCTTGATACTAAGGTTACATGGCAGAAGTTCTGTGAGACTGTAAACACTATTATTATTGGTAACAGAGCAAAGATGGCCTCTGCCGAAGACAAGAGATTAGGTGTTTATTTTGTTCATGAGCAAGATCTTATATTTGATTCAAAAGCACTTCCTACAGGTGACTTTATGACAACGTTTGATGAGTTAAATGATTTAGTTCGTCATGAGCTGCTTGGTACATTGGACGCAACTAAAAAAGCAAGATTAGAAGAAATGAGAGATGCAATTCTTCATAATAGATTATTCCCTGAAAAGGTAATTAAGTATTTATGGGATGATGCGTTTAAGTTTAATCCAGAGGCAATCTTTGACACTGAAAATATGGATAGCCTTGAAAAAGTAATTAGAACATTTGTATATAACAAAGGTGCTGATAGATTTAAAATCTTTAAACAGAATGTTAGGGATACACTTTATCCAACTCAGCAGTAAAAAACAGTAGTAGATAAAGGTGGTGATTCTTAATGGATTTAACGAAAAATCTTAGGCAACGATGCCACGTAAATACAAATGAAGATGGCGATAGTTTTGTTGGTGTTAAAGCTGATACAGATGATGCTGTTATTTATTTTCCATTAGGTTATCAATTACCTGAAAATGATGATGATTTAAGGGTTGATATCAATAACCTATTTGGAGTCCTTGCAGCATTCATGAAAGAGGATAAAGTAATTGAAGCTCCAAAGTTTGAAGCACCAAGAACTGTTGATTTCCCTATTCATGCATATTTAACCGTTATTCGTGGTTTCTTGAGAGCAGGACGATACTATATCGAAACTGATCCGCAATACAAAACAGATACTAAAGGAAGAACTTCTTGGCCTAAAACGGTAAAAGAACAAAGAGCATTAGTACAAAAGAATGGGTCTCTTATTTTTACGAACATGACTATTCGTTCATCTACTCCGAATGCCAATAAGGAAATAACACAAATACATAAATATTGTGTTTATGAGGCGTTTGAAAAAATGGGATGGCTTTATGTTCCTTTTATGCCGGAAAAACCAGGAATGCATCCAGGAATAAAAGAATCTATCTATATCCTTAACAAGAAACTGGCGAGTACCAATAATGATAATGAGCAGGAACTGTTTACAGCTATGAGAGCAATGCTTGAATATATGGATCAGAAATCTTCTGAAACACAGTATTTTTTTGGTACTGACCATTTTGAAAACGTATGGGAAAAAATGATAGATAAAGCATTCGGTATTGAAGATAAAACACAGTATTTCCCAAAAACAAGGTGGTTATTGGACTATGGTCATGATAAGGAAAAGACGCCATTATATCCTGACTCCATCATGATTTACAAAGGTAAATATTATGTCTTAGATGCAAAATGTTATCGTTATGGTTGGACAGGAAATCCTGATCATCTTCCAAATGGTACGGACATTAATAAACAGATTACTTATGGAGAGTACATAGAACGAGTAAAGAATGTGCCTAACGATAGTCTTTTCAATTGCTTTATTATGCCTTATAACAAAGATGATAACCTTTTCCATTTAAACAGCAATGTTGGAAATATTGGTGAGGCAATTGGTGATTGGAGATATGACCCTAGTAATCCACGAATGAAGAATTTTGAAAGGATTCAAGGTATCGTCATGGATACGAGATATCTGATGTATAATTATATCGGAACTCCTGAGCAGCAGAAAAAAGAACTTGCTGAATGCATAGAAAAAGTTCTTTCTCGTGGTTTAGTTTCTCCGCCAAAAGGATAAATATAAAAAAGATTTTAATATAAAGAGTAAGACTCCATCTAGTAGTGATGTGCTAGATGGAGTCTTTTTTTATTTTCCTAATTTTCTTTGTCTGCTGCGTCTTTGTGCTGCTGCGTTTCCACAAGCCGGACAGCAGTATTTTTTGTTAGTAACAGTTGCATTAATTAAGAAATATTTTTCGTGCTTACAGTTTGGATTCTCACATTCTTTATATAGTTCAACTCCAGGTTTCATATAGAATACTGAAAAATAGAGAGCCTCAAGAAGACTGTTAAGTTTCCAGGTTGGCGCAAGGGCATTTATTTCTAGCTGCGGACAGATGTTTTTTAAATTTGCATTTATTTCTTCGCTGATAACGATTCGTGCAATTTTTACAAGCATTTCTTTCATATCATCAGAGAAGTTTTCTTTCATTGCTTTAACGTGATATGAAATTCTTGTTGGTTCAACATCCTTGATAATACCCACCTTTTTTTGGTAATTGTAATAGAAATCAATAATGTTTCTTAAGTTCTCATCAGCTATGTTGTAAGTAGTATAGAGACAGAAGAGATTCCTAAAATGCCAATCTCTGCTTCCGGCAAGTCCATTGATACCATCTCCTGAATTCATTCCAGCGAGTTCATTAATGTCTAATTTTTCATAATCTCCTTTTATTGTATCAAAGATGGAAATGCACTGTGTATCAAAAAATTCCTGGTTACGATTCAAATCAGGTATTACGTTGTACTCACGAATTAGCGCAGTAAATGGATGAAAGTCTGTTTTGTAATTAGCACCAGATAAAACCAATTCAACCGGTTCAGAATAAAGCAAATATGTTGTATATATGAATATCGCTTTATAATCCTTTTTTCCGGCTATAGCACTCATTAGCTTTACAGTTGCCTTGATTCTATTAAGTATTTCTAAAAGAGCAGTACCATCAACTGTTTCATATGTATCGGAACTTACGGGGAAAATAAATCCATACTTCTGTAAAAATTCAATAGTACCGTCCATATCAGTAGGTTTGATAGCAAGCAACTGTCCAAGGATGTTCTCGTTTATCACTCCGCCTGCATTACCAGATTGATTTAATCCCTTTTGAGCAGAATAGGAAAATCGTAACGTGTCGGAATCAGGCTTGGCGCAAACCTTTAAAACATATGAAGGATCAACACCAGGTGCAGTATATACAGTCTCTTTTTTACATTCGCATGGGCTGTTTTCAAGTTCAAAAAAATTATTTAGAAAAAAATTCGAAGAATTTATCATAAATTTCCCTCTTTCTTGAGATGTTTTGAAAGTCAAAAGTCATATATTTGTGACAATATCCATTATGGTATTGTTGCTCTTTAATCAGAATATGACTTGTAGATATATTATAACACAAAAATAAAGGGAGTACAATACATAACCCCTTATGCAAATGTTAAGCGTAGGGGGTATTTTAATGGAAATTTTATTATTTAATTATAGATAGTAAAATAAAAAGCAGTTAAGACGCATGACTTAACTAACAATAATATCACAAGGCCTGATTAGCTATAAGGGCATTGGGATACAGATATCGACATCAACCACAGGACAACCTGTGGAAGGTGTGATAGAGGTACCCTTATTTCCTTATGCCCTTTTTCAGGCAATTCATGGGTCGGTACTTCTATAAGCAACGACCCTATTTGTTTCCTATGCCCTTCTGCAAGAACCAGGCAGAAAGGCAGGAACTTTATGAAAATCAAGATTCGTTACGAGAACGAGTATCAGACACTTGAGGTCGAAAACATGGAATTGGAGAAATGGTTAAATATCTCCATTTCAGAAGAAGAAAGTCAGGAAGACTACGAAAAGAGAATCCAAGATGTAATCGAAGAGAGATTTAACAGACCCGATTACAACAGCTGGCACAAGCATGACCGACATACAGGAAATGCAAAGATGAAGAACAAAGAGGGTGTTATTGAAGTTAACACCGAAGAGGCAATTATGGCCAAAGCAATCGACCAGTCTGTTTTCACAAGAGATATCGATGGACTGGAAGAGCGAATGGATCATGAATGGCAGTACAAACATTATTGCTCTCATATAAGAGAAATTTTAAAGCCGGACGCAGCAGATATGGTTATTGCTATTTTACTTGATGGATTAACCGTAAGCGAGTACGCAGAGAGAATTGATGACGAACCAAACAATGTAAGTCATCGCTACAGAAGAGCAATTAACAAATTGAAAAAAGTTTTTTCAAAAACGTCCTTTTAACCCTTCTCCCAAGGCTACCAGGTAGGAGGGTGACACCTCCAAAGAATTTTATTTTGAAGGAGGTAATTCGTATGGAATTACAAGTATTTAACAGCACAGAGTTTGGCTCTGTAAGAACAGCAACTGTAAACGGTGAGGTTATGTTTGTCGGCAAGGATGTAGCAAACATTCTCGGGTACCAGAACGGTAGTCGAGATATTAACCGTCATGTAGATGAAGAGGACAGACATAAAGTCATGCTCTTTGATGGTAACCAGGATAAGGAAACCATCATTATCAACGAGTCTGGTCTTTACAGTCTTATCCTTTCAAGCAAGATGCCTAATGCGAAGAAGTTCAAACATTGGGTAACTGCAGAGGTTCTTCCGGCTATCCGTAAGCATGGAATGTATGCCATCGATGAGATTTTGGAAAATCCTGATCTTGCGATTGCAGCACTTACACAGCTTAAAGAAGAGCGTGAGAGAAGAAAACAGCTTGAATGTCAGACGCTTATTCAGCGTCAGCAGATTGCAGAGATGCAGTCAAAGGCAAGCTACTATGACCTTATTTTACAGAACAAGAACACAGTTCCTATTACACAGATTGCAAAGGACTACGGTATGAGCGGCCGCAAGTTCAATGAACTTCTTCATGAACTTGGAGTTCAGTACAAGTTCAGAAAGACATGGCTTTTATATCAGCAGTATGCAGAATGCGGATACACACAATCACGTACCTATGCAATTGATGAGAGCAGAAGTGTGATGCATACCTATTGGACACAGAAGGGCAGACTTTTCCTTTATGACCTTCTGAAGAACGAAGGCATCTTACCAGTCATTGAACAGGAGGATTAAAAGATATGGGCATTGATAAGTTTAATCATGAGGGTTATTCCGACCCGACTACATATGAGGCTCTTACCAATATCCATCGTGAAGAAGTGGCAGCTGATAAAAAGGCTGCCTATCTTCCGTTGGTATATGTTTGCAGTCCGTATGCAGGTGATATCGAAAATAATGTAAAGAATGCAAAAGCATACAGCAGATTTGCTGTTGATGAAAATGTTATCCCGGTAACACCTCATCTTTTATATCCGCAGTTCATGGATGACGGAAATGAGGCGGAAAGAGAGATGGCTATGCATTTCAATTATGTACTTCTTGGCAAATGCACAGAGGTCTGGGTATTCGGTGGTGTGATAAGCCGAGGCATGGCTCGTGAGATTGGTGTTGCCAAGAAAAGAAGAATGAAGATCAGATGGTTTACCCAAGATTTGAAGGAGGTCGGAGAATATGATTAATTTTACTGTTTATTCAGCAGACTGTGTCGGCAACAGCGGTAACTGTCTGTATCCTAACAAGATGATTGTTTCCGACAAGGAATCCTTTATTAAAGCAACGAAGATGGATCATGTAACTGCAAAGTACAAGGGAAATTATCGAAGTAAGGATAACTTTGAATCCTCCGACTGTATTCCTCTTGACTGTGACAATGACCATTCGGACAACCCGAATGAATGGGTAACTCCTCTTGATATAGCACTTGAAATACCGGGAGTTGCTTTTGCTGTATCTTACAGCAGACACAACAACCTTCCAAAGGGAGATAAGTCTGCTAGACCAAGATTTCATATCTTCTTCCCTATTGAGATTGTATCGGATGAGCAGGAGTATGCAGATATGAAACGCAGGATTGCAGACAGTTTTCCTTATTACGATACCAACGCATTAGACTCTGCAAGATTCCTTTATGGCAATGACTCTGATGAAGTGGAGTTCTATGAAGGGGATAAAACCATTCTTGATTATCAGGAAGAGGATGATTTTGCTGATTTCGATGCAAGCCTTGAACAGGTGCCGGAAGGTCAGCGTAACAGTACTATGAGTCACATTGCCGGAAAGATTATCAAGAGATATGGAAATACAGAAGAGGCTTATCAGATTTTCCTAAAAAAGGCTGAACTCTGCAATCCACCACTTTCTGAAAGTGAACTCAAGATGATATGGCGAAGTGCATCAAAGTTCGGTAACAAGGTGTCAAACCAAGAAGGATACATTCCACCTGAACAGTACAACTCTGACTGCAGATTAAAGCCGGAAGATTTTTCTGATGTAGGACAGGCTACCGTTCTTGCAACGGAGTATAAGGATATTCTTCGCTATTCCCCATCAACCGATTACATGGTTTACAACGGCAGTTTCTGGGAAGAGTCAAAACCAAAGTCCCAGGGTGTTTCCCAGGACTTGACGGAAAGACAGCTTGCAGAGACTGAAACCGAAATGAAGAAAGCTATGGATGAACTTGTAAAGAACGGTGGTATGGAGATCCTTGTATCCGTGGGCCCGAAGAAAGCAGTGCAGATGTTCAACAAGCAGCAGGCTCATGCCTATGAAATGTATGAAGATGCCGTTGCATATAAGAAGTATGCCATTAAGCGAAGAGATACAAAGAACATTGCAGCCGCTTTAAAAGAGGCTCGTCCGATGCTTGAAGTGGAACAGCGAAATCTTGATGCTGATGAGTTCATGCTTAATACACCGACTCTTACCTATGATTTAAGACAGGGCATCAAGTTCCCGATGGAACACAGACCTGAGCATTTCATCACAAAGCAGACAACCGTTGACCCATCAAGTGATGGAGCAGATATATGGGCAGCTGCACTTGATACATTCTTTTTAAAGGACACAGACCTTATCGATTATGTTCAGAGAATGGTTGGTCTTTCTGCAATCGGCAAGGTGTATGTGGAGGCACTCATTATCGCATATGGAGAAGGTCGCAATGGTAAGTCTACCTTTTGGAATGTTATCGCAAGAGTTCTTGGTACATATTCAGGAAACATTTCTGCCGATATGCTGACAGTTGGATGCAGAAGAAATGTCAAGCCGGAACTTGCCGAGGCAAAGGGTAAGCGAATGCTTATTGCAGCAGAACTTGAAGAAGGCATGAGATTGAATACTGCCAATGTAAAGCAGCTTTGTTCTACCGATGAAATCTATGCTGAGAAGAAGTATAAAGATCCGTTCTCATATACTCCGACACATACACTTGTGCTTTATACCAACCACCTGCCAAAGGTTGGTGCGATTGATAAAGGAACATGGAGAAGACTTATCGTTATTCCGTTTGATGCCAAGATTGAAGGAAGTGCTGATATCAAGAATTATGCAGACTATCTGTTTGAAAAGGCAGGCGGTGCAATCCTTACATGGGTAATCGAAGGTGCCAAAAAGGTAATTGCAGACAATTACAAGATTGACCCACCCAAGAAGGTGCGTGATGCCATTGAGCATTATAAGGAAAGTAATGACTGGCTTTCCTACTTCTTAAGTGAACGCTGTGAACTTGATCCTGCCTATGTGGCAAAGTCGAGCGAGGTATATAACGAGTATCGAATCTTCTGTACCCAGGTGGGTGAGTTTACAAGAAGTACAACTGATTTCTACACAGCCTTGGAAACGGTCGGATTTGAAAGATACCGTGACTGTAAAGGAAGATACATTAAAGGCTTAAGACTCAAGACGGACTTTATGGAAGAAGAATAATGACAGTAGGTGTGACAGTTAATGACGGCTATTTACTATCCTTTTCTATAGAGTAAAAAATTAAGTCTATATATAAAGTATAGGAAATGACAGTCTTACCCTGTCACACCATCAAATTTGACATTGATGGAGGTGGCACGAATGCGTGAAAAAGAAGTAGAGCAGAAACTTGTAAAGGCTGTAAGAAAAGCAGGTGGTTTCTGCATCAAGTTTACATCTCCCGGATTTGACGGAGTGCCGGACAGACTGGTCCTTCTTCCAAAAGGGAGAATAGCTTTTATAGAACTCAAGGCTCCCGGTAAGAAACCAAGAGCCTTACAGAAAAGAAGAATGAAACAGTTATCAGCTTTGGGGTTTACCTGCTATGTGGTTGATAACACTGATGTGATTGGGGGTGTCATTGATGAAATACAATCCTCATGATTATCAGACTTATGCAACAAACTTTGTACTGGAACATCCTGTGGCAGCAGTCCTTTTAGAAATGGGACTCGGAAAGAGTGTGATTACCTTAACGGCTATATTTGAACTTCTCTATAACCGATTTGAAGTTGGAAAGGTTCTGGTCATTGCACCCCTCCGAGTAGCAAGAGATACATGGCCTGCTGAAATAGAAAAGTGGGATCACTTAAAGGGACTGACCTATTCGGTGGTTATAGGTACAGAGTCGGAGCGAAAAGAGGCATTAAGAAAAAGTGCGGGTATTTATCTTATCAACAGAGAAAATGTGGACTGGCTTATCAACAAGAGTGGCTTTCCATTCGATTTTGATATGGTTGTAATAGATGAATTATCGTCATTCAAGTCGGCATCGGCTAAACGATTCAAGAGCCTTCTTAAAGTAAGACCAAAGGTAAAAAGAATCGTGGGTCTTACAGGAACTCCAAGCAGTAATGGACTTATGGATTTATGGGCAGAGTTCAGAATCCTTGACATGGGAGAAAGGCTCGGAAGATACATCACACATTATCGTATGAATTTCTTTGTGCCGGATAAACGAAATCAGCAGATGATATTTTCCTATAAACCAAGACCTGGTGCGGAAGATGCCATCTACAGACTGATATCGGATATTACGATTTCCATGAAGTCGGCAGATTTTCTAAAAATGCCTGAATGCATTATGAACGAAGTGGAAGTAAAGCTTTCAGAAAAGGAATGGTCTGTATATGACGAATTAAGACAGGAAATGGTGGTGTCTCTAGAAGATGAAGAGATTGATGCTGCAAATGCAGCTGCTCTTTCAGGCAAACTTCTGCAGATGGCTAATGGTGCTATCTATAACGAAGAAAAAGAGGTCTTCCATATTCATGACCGTAAGCTTGATGCACTTGATGACTTAATTGAAGGTGCAAATGGCAAACCTGTACTTGTGGCTTACTGGTATAACCACGATTTGGAGCGAATCAGGGAAAGGTTCAAGGTTCGTGAAATCAAGACTTCAAAGGATATCAGAAATTGGAATAACGGTGATATACCGATTGCCGTAATTCATCCTGCGAGTGCCGGACATGGCTTAAATTTGCAAAGCGGTGGTTCGACCCTTATATGGTTTGGTCTTACTTGGTCATTGGAACTCTATCAGCAGACCAATGCAAGGTTATGGAGACAGGGGCAGAAATCCACAGTTGTCATACACCACATTATTTCAAAGGATACCATTGATGAAGATGTGATGAAGGCACTAAGGCTCAAAGAGAAAACACAGACAGATCTCATCGATGCGGTTAAGGCGAGAATCGGAGGTGGTGTGGATGCAAGGCAATGAGTTTTTAAACAGACCTTTTATTCTGAATAATAAAATCAACGATAAGAAGATTAAGCTTGGATTTTACAGAGAATTGTCGTGCAGCCCATCGTCACCGGGGTTCGAAGAGTATTTCTCAAGCAATCCAAATACAAAAGCACCCTTTGTCCGCTACTTAGAAAAGATAGATGATCTAGAGCGAAAGATTGTTGAAGATTATAAAAAGCTTGATGAGATTAAAACCGAAGTGGACAATGCAATTGATGTTGTGGAAGATCCAATGGAACAGATGATTCTAAGATATAGGTACTTGGAATTTTTATCAATGCCGGATATTTCTGTTCGAATGCATTACTCACTGCGTTGGACAAAGAAACTACATAGACGTGCATTGGACAGTTTTGAAAGAGGACACCCCTAGATCACCCCTAGGCCACTCCCCGTTCATATCGAAATGATGTAAAATGGTATTGTAGAAAAATATATAAATACAACAGAGCCTTTGTAGGAGCAATCCCACAGAGGCTTTTGTTATGCCCAGATGGAGGTGAAAAAGATGCCAAGAAAACCAAAGAAACCGTGTGGTTATCCTGGCTGTTCTAATTTAACAGAAGGTAGATACTGCAAGGAGCATGAAAAACAAATGAACAAATCCTACGAGAAGTATGGCAGAGACAAAGCTGTACGCCGCAGGTACGGAAGAGCGTGGAAACGAATTCGTGACAGCTATGTTAAGGAACATCCTTTCTGTGAACAGTGCTTTGAGAAAGGGATCATTGTTCCGGTGGATGAGGTTCATCATAAGAAACCATTGTCAGAAGGTGGTACCCATGACAGAAGCAATCTGATTTCTCTTTGCAAAAGCTGTCATGCCAAGATCCATGCCGAACGCGGTGATTATCACGGAAGTAAAAAACATCATGTGTACAAGTATTAAGTGTGTCGGTCTATGACGGCTATTTACTATCCTTTTCTATAGAGATAAAAATTTTATCCTATATATATAATATAGGAAATGCTGGTCATAGGGTGTCACACTGCGAATTGATGAATGAAAAAGCACCCCATGGGCGGTCAGAATCTCTAACACCGGGACCACCGTGGAACGGCGTGGGGTCTTGCGTGTAAAAAAGGCGAAATCAAAAGGGTAATAAAGGAGGAATGCAGACGTGCCTACGAAATCGAATAACATAGGCGGCCGTGGAGGTGCCAGACCTGGTGCCGGACGTAAGAAATCGGCTGTCAAAGAAAAAGCAAATAACGGAAATCCGGGCGGACGAAGATTAGAGATTCTGGATATTCCGGATGTGGAAGGTGTGGAGATGCCAAAGCCACACGACTTCCTGTCAGCAGAGCAGAGAGATGGTTCAGAACTGCAGGCATCCGAGATTTATGAGGAGACTTGGCAGTGGCTGAAGAACATCGGATGTGCATCGAAGGTGTCTCCACAGTTACTTGAGAGATATGCGATGTGTTCTGCGCGTTGGATTCAGTGTGAGGAGATGACCAATAAGCTAGGTTTCCTTTCCAAGCATCCAACTACACAGAAACCTATCCCATCTCCGTTTATCAATATTGGCATCAACTATATGAACCAGGCCGTAAGGCTTTGGAATGAAATATTTCAGATTGTGAAGGAGAACTGCAGTACCGATTATGACGATGCTGCTCCACAGAATGATTTGATGGAGAGACTCCTAAGAGCAAGGGAAGGAAGATAGCATGATTGAAAAAGTGAATCCGAGCCATCCGGATAAGGTGGCAGACAGAATTGCAGGTGCGATTGTCGACCTTGCGTATAAGAAACAGGAAAATCCAAAGATTGCTGTGGAGGTACTCATCGGTCATGGGTATGGTCATGTGGTGATTGAAACATCCGCACTTTTGGAAAAGGAAGATGTTGCATTCATTGTAGAGCGAATGGCACCGGGCATCCGTGTGTTTATTCAGATCGTTCCACAGGATGTGCATCTTGCAAATAACCAGTCGAAGGGAATGAGATGTGGTGACAACGGCATCTTCAAAGGTGTGCCGCTGAAAGAAGAGCAAAAGGCACTTTCAAAGATTGCAAGAGAAATCTACACTTCCAATCCTACAGATGGAAAGTACATTCTTGATGAAGCTAGACTGATCATCTGTCAGAGCAATGCAAAAACTACAGATTTGAAAAACACATATCCAAATGCGGAAATCAATCCGCTCGGTGACTGGACTGGTGGCACTGATGTAGATACCGGAGCAACCAACAGAAAACTTGGGTCTGATATGGCTGATTCAGTAACAGGTGGAGGACTTCATGGTAAGGATTTATCGAAAGCCGATGTATCCGTTAATATCTATGCTTTTCTAAAAGCACAGAAAACGGGCAAACCAGTAGAAATCTGTTGTGCCATTGGTGATGATACAATCGATGGAATCCCGTATCAGGACATCGTGAATATTGCAAAAGATTACATAGACTCCGTAGGTGGATTTGAAAAATTCGCTGAGTGGGGTCTTTTTTAGTGGAGGTGGCTATGAGTAAGACAACTACTGAGATGCAGCTTGTAGCTGTATCAAAACTAATTCCTTATGTGAATAATGCAAGAACTCATTCTGCCGAGCAGGTAATGAAACTTCGTTCTTCTCTTCGTGAGTTCGGTTTCATCAATCCTGTTATCATTGACCGAGAGTTTAATGTTATCGCAGGTCATGGAAGAATCCTTGCTGCAAAGGAAGAAGGAATACTTGAAGTGCCTTGTGTATTTGTGGACTACCTTACAGAAGCACAAAAGAAAGCGTATATTTTGGCAGACAACCGAATGGCAATGGATGCAGGATGGGACGAAGAGTTACTTCGTATTGAGATTGAGGCTCTCCAGAGTGAGGACTTTGATATCGGACTTACGGGATTTGACGAAAGCGAGATTGCGGATCTCTTTGGTTCGGATGATACTTCTGGGGTAAAGGATGATGACTACGATTTGTCAGCTGCACTTGAGAAAGCAGCATTTGTAAAGCGTGGTGATATCTGGACAGTCGGAAGACACAGACTGATGTGTGGTGATGCGACTTCCTCAGAAGATGTAGCTGCACTTATGGATGGTAAAAAAGCCAACCTTATCGTAACGGACCCACCGTACAATGTGGCATTTGAAAGTTCCGATGGCTTATCCATAAAAAATGATAAGATGGCAAATGATAAATTCTATGAATTTCTGCTTTCCGCATTTAAGAACATGGCCGAGTATCTTGAAAAAGGTGGCTCGGCTTATGTATTTCATGCAGATACAGAAGGTCTTAATTTCAGAAAGGCTTTCATGGATGCAGGCTTTCATTTATCCGGGTGCTGCATCTGGGTAAAGAACTCTCTGGTGCTTGGCCGAAGTGATTATCAGTGGCAGCATGAACCAGTCCTTTATGGCTTTCTACAGAATGGAAAGCACTACTGGAGCAAGAATGCAGGCAGAAGTCAGACAACCGTCTGGAACTTCGATAAGCCGAAGAAGAATAAGAATCATCCGACTTCAAAGCCACTTGACCTGCTTGCCTATCCAATCGGAAATTCAAGTCAGGAAAACGCAATCGTCATTGATACCTTTGGTGGCAGTGGTTCAACGCTCATGACCTGTGAGCAGACGAACCGTGTATGTCATACGATGGAACTTGATGAGAAATACGCATCCGTCATCCTTCGCAGATATGTTGAGGATACCGGTGATACAGATAATGTATTCGTTATAAGAAACGGAGAGAAACTTGCTTACTCCGACCTTGTAAAAGAGGTGGAGGGAGCAGATGGAGAATAAGAATTTGGCCCTCGGAAGTCTGTTTGATGGTTCCGGGGGTTTTCTTTTGGGAGGACTAATTTCCGGTATCACTCCGATTTGGAGTTCAGAAATTGAGCCATTTCCCATAAGAGTTACAACAAAAAGACTGCCACAGGTAAAGCACTATGGAGATATCTCCAAGATGAACGGAGCAGAGATTGAACCTGTAGACATCATCACATTTGGCAGTCCATGCCAGGATATGAGTATTGCAGGCAAGCGTGATGGACTTGGTGGTTCAAGGTCTAGCTTGTTTTACGAGGCAGTCAGAATCATAAAAGAAATGAGGTGTAAGACAAATGGGAAAAAACCAAGATTTATCGTCTGGGAAAATGTCCCCGGAGCATTCAGCTCCAACAAGGGAGAAGACTTCCGTGCCGTCCTCGAAGAGGTCTGCAAAATCAAAGACGGATCAGTGTCAGTGCCTAAGCCTTCAAAGTGGAACCGTGCAGGAAAAATCATGGGAGATAATTACTCTGTTGCCTGGAGACAGTTTGATGCTCAGTTTTGGGGAGTACCCCAGAGAAGAAAACGTATCTACCTTGTCGCAGATTTTGCAGATTGGTGTGCCGGAAAAATACTATTTGAGTCAGAAGGCTTGTCTGGGTATTCTAAGGAGAGCATCCAGTCGTGGCAAAGTTCTGCCTCCGCTTTTAGAGAAGGCACTCAAGATGCAGGCATCGGCTTAATGTTTGAAAACCACGGACAGGATGCAAGATATACGGGTCCTCTTGATGTGTCTCAGACCGTTCTTTCTACTTATGGAACAGGCGGCAACAATCAGCCGTTTGTAGTGGAAACACCAAAGACATTGAAAATCCGAAGTGGATGTGAAGGCGGAGGAAAGGGTCCGCTAATCCAGGAGAACAAGTCAGCAACACTTGGAACAAACAATGATCAGACATTATTCCAGCCTGTTGCTTACGGCATCTGCTCCAAGGACAGTAATTCCATGAAATCTACAAATCCAAACAGTGGATTTTATGAAGCAGATACAAGCAGAACCATTGATGGCAATGGTGGGAATCCCGGCTGCAACCAAGGCGGCATTGCTGTGATTGAAGGCAATGGCACTCGTCCTTCTCATAAGGGTGATGGATATAAGGAATCAGATGTCATGTACACATTAAATGCAACGGAGCAACACGCAGTGGCATTTGCAGATATTCATGCGACACTTTCTGCCAACGATGGTCCAAAGGGACCGTCTTCTCAGATGATGGGAAATCCTCATGAAAATTTTGTAGGAGAGCCTGCATATGGTATTGGCAGACCCGCAATGAACCAAGGCTATAATGCAAAGTTCAGTTTCCAGATTGAAGAGGAAGTTGAACCAACAATTGTGGCGGCAGGAGCAAGTGGAGTAGCTCATCCGGTGTATAGTTCATCCAAGGCATCATTTTTTACATCCGCTGAAGAAGAAATGGCAAACACACTCGTTGCCACAGATTACAAGGATCCACCTATCGTTAATGAACCGAGATATATTGTGAGAAGACTTACCCCTACGGAATGTGCAAGACTGCAGGGATTTCCGGATTGGTGGTGTGATAAGCTTGGAACAGAGAATCCTACCGATGAGGATATTTCTATATGGAGAGAAATCTTTCAGATACACACCGATGCACTTGGAAAGAAAACAAAGCCGAAGACAGATAATCAAATCAGAAAATGGCTTAAGAACCCACATTCAGACTCAGCGGAGTATAAGATGTGGGGCAATGGTGTAGCACTTCCTAATGTGGTGTTCGTGCTTTCCGGAATAGCATATTATGCACAAAATCATGATGGATAAATCGGTTCATATTTACTCAGATATTTACAGATATGACTTGCTATTTACGTGATTCAGAGTGATATATGTAGTACCGAAAAATAAAGGAGGTACTCATAAATGAGAGTAGAATTTAACCGAACCGGAGCAGAGAGAAAAGCACTGGTTACAGCAATTGGAGAAATCCTCGGAACAAAGCCAAAGTACAAGGGGATGCCAACAGCTGCTTATGATTTTGGTGGATTGATTATCGACAAAAACGGTGATGCAGAGTTCGAGGAGAACATCTTTCCAAAGGATATCGAAGACCTTCTTCAGCAACTTGCCGACAGAGGCTTTGCTTACGAAAGCAAGGAAGTATCCGAAGATCCGGAAGAAAGGCCACAGTGCGAAGATGCAGGGCTTACGGTGGCTATTCCGCTTGAGAATGTTTCAGCCGGAAACCTTACGAAGCTGCTTGATGCAAAAGGTGAACTAATTAAGAAAGCCTTGGGAGTGGATGATATCCGAATCGAAATGGATGAGGAAAAAGTTTCATTTCCTTGGTTTTCTGAACTGCCGGATGCAGAAACTTGCCAAGCTTACCAGAATTTCATTGCAGCACTCTGCAAGATGAGTAAAGAACAGAAACGCATCAACTCAACAGAAAAGAAAGTCAGCAATGAGAAATACACATTCAGATGTTTCCTTTTAAGACTTGGGTTTATCGGTGAGGAATACAAAGCCGACAGAAAGATTCTGCTAAAGAATCTCAGTGGCTCATCTGCTTTCAAAAATGTAGCAAAGAAGGAGGTGTCAGACGATGAGATTTCCAAGTAAAGAGATTGTGGAAAGGGTACGCAGACAGTATCCTATCGGATGCAGAGTAGAACTTGTGAGAATGGACGATTTGCAGGCACCACCGATTGGAACGAAAGGCACGGTCATGGGTGTGGATGATACAGCAAGCATTATGGTTGCTTGGGATAATGGTTCCGGATTAAATGTAGTATATGGAGAGGACAGTTGCAGAAAACTGGACAGCGTAAAGGTGACTTGCTACGGAAGTACTGAAACTTGGGACAGCAGAAAAGATGCGATGGAGTTTTACCTTCGAGCAATGGCAGCATCCGAAGGCAGTGAGCAGAGCAGGTACACCAAAATCTATACGGAACTTGCAATGGGACTGCCGGAATGCACGGACGAGGAGTAAGACTATGGATGAGAAGATAAAAGAGCAGATTTTATTCATTAGATCCACAGGTCTTACAAATATGTTTGATGTAACGATGGTTCAGAGACTTGCCGATGAATTTGATTTCTATGAACTGGTAGTTTTCCTAGAAGAAAACAAAGCAGATTATACCCATTTTATCCTCTACGGAGAGGTCTAAAAAACACAGTTTTCTTCCAGAATAATTGTCACATATATGCCAGTAATTAACTTGCTATTATGTGCTTTTAGAGTGATATATAGTGTACCGAAAGGAAAAGAAAACACTTAGGAGGACATCACAATGAAGGAAATCAGAACATTTGAAAAGGCAATCGAAGAGAAGGCAAGAAAGCTTAAGGACGCAGGAATCAATCCTACACTTTTCTGGGCATACAGAACTTCCAAAGAAGAATCTGGCAACGACCTTATTGATTTTAACGAGGTCATTTGGGATTATGACATCAAAGAGATTGCAGACTGCTTAAGAGCAGAAGGCATTACAGAGTTTACCATCAGTTCAACATTTTCAAGCCTTATCGAAACCCTCGCAGCATTTGAGAAAGAAGGCATTTGCATGAACGGACTTACAACAGTCAACGCAAGACACACCGACTGGAAGACTGGAGAGCATGCAAGAATTCCAGCAATCAAGATGGAGGTGAGATAAGCATGTGGTCAGAAGGAACAATCGGAATTCCTAAGAAGGATGGCGGATATAAGAACGTAAAATACTGGGTGAAACATTTTGAAGAACCCAGCGAGGATTACGGCATCAACGGCGGTAAGATTTCCAAACTGAGCCTTAAGATGGATGGAGAATGGATTGCCAACTACGACAGAGGATGGGATATTGAGCTGACCTGCGAAGAGGCGGAACTTGCTCTTTGCATCCTTTTAACTGATTTTAACTAGACTGAATAACGAAATGTTATCGGGAACGGAAGCTGAAAGGCTTCTGTATCTCGTATAGAAATATTTATTGGTGTCACCGATGATGGTGGCTATTTTTATTTGTGGAGGTGATGGCAAATGAGAAAACTGAAAAAGTATAAACCAACGAAGCTTATGGCGAAGTCTTCTCATTACGATGAACAGATGGCAGATTATGCTGTCAGCTTTATTGAGGAACTATGCCATACCAAAGGAACGTGGGCAGGAAAGAAATTTGAATTGATAGACTGGCAGGAACAGATTATTAGAGATCTGTTTGGAGTATTAAAGCCAAACGGATACAGACAATTCAACACAGCATATATCGAGATCCCGAAGAAACAGGGAAAATCAGAGCTTGCAGCTGCCGTAGCATTACTTCTTCTCTGTGGAGACGGAGAAGAAAGAGCCGAGGTCTACGGATGTGCAGCAGACAGAAACCAGGCCAAGATCGTATTTGATGTTGCAGTGGATATGGTGAAATTCTCTCCGGCACTGATGAAGCGTGTGAAGATTCTGGAGTCGCAGAAGAAACTGATATATAAGCCAACGAACAGCTTTTATCAGGTTTTATCAGCGGATGTTGCCAATAAACACGGATTTAATACACACGGAGTAATCTTTGATGAGCTTCATACTCAGCCGAACCGAAAGCTCTATGATGTAATGACACAAGGAAGTGGTGATGCCAGAATGCAGCCACTGTACTTTCTGATTACCACAGCCGGAAATGATACCAATTCTATCTGCTATGAGATACATCAGAAGGCACTGGATATTCAGGCAGGAAGAAAGGTAGACCCGACATTTTACTCTGTTATCTATGGCGCAGATGAATCAGAAGATTGGACAGACCCTAAAGTATGGCAGAAAGCCAATCCGTCTCTTGGCATTACGGTTGCTATGGAAAAAGTAAAAGCTGCCTGTGACTCTGCAAAGCAGAATCCGGGAGAAGAAAACTCCTTCAGACAGCTGAGACTGAATCAATGGGTAAAACAATCGGTACGATGGATGCCAATGGATAAATGGGATGCCTGTAACTTTAAGGTCGATGAAGATGAACTGGAAGGACGTGTTTGCTACGGAGGTTTGGATCTTTCATCTACAACGGATATCACGGCATTCGTACTTGTGTTCCCACCGCTTGATGAGGATGACAAATATGTCGTTCTTCCGTATTTCTGGGTGCCGGAAGACACCCTTGACCTTCGAGTGCGAAGAGACCACGTTCCCTATGACCTGTGGGAGCGAAAAGGTTATCTGCAGACGACCGAGGGTAATGTTGTTCACTATGGCTACATCGAGAATTTCATAGAAAGTCTTGGTGAGCGTTTCAATATCCGAGAAATTGCTTTTGACCGTTGGGGCGCTGTTCAGATGGTGCAGAATCTTGAAGGCATGGGATTTACCGTTGTTCCGTTCGGACAAGGGTTTAAGGATATGAGTCCGCCTACCAAAGAGCTGATGAAACTGGTGCTGGAAAAGAAAATCGTACATGGCGGCCATCCAGTTTTAAGGTGGAATATGGATAACATCTTTATTCGTACTGACCCCGCAGGAAACATCAAGGCAGATAAGGAAAAATCAACTGAAAAGATTGACGGTGCCATTGCAACGATCATGGCACTTGACAGAGCAATCAGATGTGGTAATGAAGTGACTGAATCGGTCTACGATACACGAGGCTTATTAGTCTTTTAATTTGGAAAGGTAAGGTGACTAGAATGGGAATTCTAAAAGGCTTGTTTAGGACAAGAGATGCTCCCACAAACAGAACAAGTGGCAGTGCATATAGCTTTTTTATGGGCAATAGCACGAGTGGAAAAAGAGTAAATGAACGCTCTGCCATGCAGATGACTGCCGTTTACAGTTGTGTCCGTATCTTGTCAGAAGCAGTGGCAAGCCTGCCATTACATTTTTATAAATATGATGAGAACGGAAGTAAGGTAAAAGCTACAGAGCATCCACTTTATATATTGCTCCATGATGAGCCGAATCCTGAAATGACAAGCTTTGTTTTTAGGGAAACCCTTATGACGCATCTTCTATTGTGGGGAAATGCCTACGCACAGATTATCAGGAATGGCAAGGGAGAGATTATCGCACTGTACGCGCTCATGCCGGACAGGATGAAAGTGGACAGAGATGAACACGGGCATCTGTATTATGAATACCAGATAAGTTCAGATGATGCCCCAACCAATAAAGGATCTTCTGTTAAGCTTGCTCCTGATGAGGTCATGCATATTCCGGGACTTGGCTTTGACGGTCTTGTAGGTTACTCGCCTATTGCAATGGCCAAGAATGCTATCGGTCTTGCAATTGCAGCTGAAGAGTATGGCAGTAAGTTTTATGCCAATGGTGCTGCACCAAGTGGAGTGCTTGAACATCCAGGAACATTAAAAGACCCATCAAAGGTAAGGGACAGCTGGTCACAGACTTTTGGTGGCAGTGCAAATTCGCATAAGGTGGCTGTTTTAGAAGAAGGAATGAAGTACACACCGATTTCCATTTCTCCGAACGAAGCACAGTTTTTAGAAACAAGAAAATTTCAGATAGATGAGATTGCTCGAATTTTCAGAGTGCCTCCACATATGGTAGGAGACCTTGAAAAGTCGAGCTTTTCTAATATTGAGCAGCAGTCACTTGAATTTGTGAAATACACTCTTGACCCCTGGGTTTCAAGGTGGGAACAGAATATGGCTCGTTCTCTGTTAACAGCAGAGGAAAAACAGAATTATTTTATCAAGTTTAATGTGGACGGACTTCTTCGTGGAGACTATCAGAGCCGTATGAACGGTTATGCCACTGCAAGACAGAATGGTTGGATGTCTGCCAATGACATAAGGGAACTTGAGAATCTCGACAGGATTCCTGCCGAACTCGGTGGTGACCTTTACCTTATCAACGGCAATATGACCAAGCTTGAAGATGCAGGTATTTTCGCTGCAAGCCCGGATACATCAGACGGAGAGGAGAAAGCGAATGAAGAACAAGAAGTTCTGGAACTGGAAGAGCCGAAAGACTCTGAACCAGGCAAACGAAGAAGTCACAGAGCGAGTCCTTGAGTTGCACGGCACAATTGCTGAAGAGAGCTGGTTTGATGATGATGTCACACCACAGATTTTCAAGGATGAGTTAAATGCCGGAAGTGGAGATATTACCGTATGGATCAATTCTCCGGGTGGTGACTGTGTGGCTGCAGCTCAGATCTACAATATGCTCACACAGTATAAAGGAAATGTCACAGTAAAGATTGACGGTATTGCAGCATCGGCAGCATCGGTCATTGCAATGGCTGGAAATAGGGTACTTATGTCCCCTGTTTCAATGATGATGATTCATAATCCTGCAACTGTAGCATTTGGTGACCATGCAGAAATGCAAAAAGCAATCGATATGCTTGCAGAAGTGAAAGAGTCCATCATCAATGCCTATGTGATTAAGACTGGTCTTTCAAGGTCGAAACTTAGTCACTTGATGGATGCCGAAACCTGGATGGATGCAAACAAGGCCGTTGAACTTGGCTTTGCGGATGACATCGTTACAAGAGCAGAAACAAAATCGAATACTGATCCCGAAGAAGAGGATGAAGATGATGAAAGCACCGAAGAGAAGGAAAAGAAACCAACTGACTCGATGCTTTTTTCACGCAAGGCGATAAACAACGCTCTTATGAACAAGCTGGAAAAACACTATGTCCAGTCTAAAGAAATCGTAACAAAGCAGGCAGAGATTTCTGTATCTACAAACAAAGGCACTTCTGCAAAAGAGATTAAGGAGCGTCTGGACTTTATTAAGAAATTCATTTAAGGAGGAATTCTATTATGACTATTAAGGATTTAATCGAAAAAAGAGCAAAAGTGTGGGAAACTGCAAAGAACTTTGTGGAAACTCACGAAGACAAGAATGGTGTGCTTTCTGATGAGGATACAGCAACCTACAACAAGATGGAGAAGGAAATCGAGAATTTGACAGTTGCCATCGACCGTCAGCAGAGAGCAGAACGCAGAGAAGCAGAACTTGCAAAGCCTGTTAATTCTCCGATTACCGGTAAGCCTTTTATGGGTGATGCCAAGGAAGTAAAGAAGGGTCGTGCTTCTGATGCTTATAAGGATGCGATGCTTTCTGCAATGCGTTCTAATTTCCGTAATGTAAGCAATGTACTTCAGGAAGGTGTAGATGCCGATGGTGGTTACCTTGTACCGGAAGAGTACGACCGCAGACTTATCGATGTGCTTGATGGTGAGAACATCATGCGTAGCCTTGCTACAAAGATTACTACTGCAGGTCAGCACAAAATTAACATCGCAGCTACCAAGCCTGCAGCAGCATGGATTGAGGAAGGTGGAGCATTATCTTTTGGTGATGCAACATTCGATCAGATCTATCTTGATGCCTACAAGCTTCATGTAGCAATCAAGGTTACTGAAGAGTTGCTATATGACAATGCCTTCGGTCTTGAAAACTACATCATCACTCAGTTCGGTAAGGCTTTAGCAAATGCTGAAGAGGATGCCTTTCTTAACGGAGATGGTAAGGGCAAGCCGACTGGCATTTTTGCTAAGACTGGTGGCGGTCAGATTGCTGGAACACTTACAGCTGCAATCAAGTCCGATGACCTTATCGACCTTGTGTATGGACTCAAGAGACCTTATCGTAAGAAAGCTTCTTTCATCATGAATGATGCAACACTTGCTTCTCTTAGAAAGCTTAAGGATAACAACGGAGCATATATCTGGCAGCCTTCATACAAGGAAGGAGAACCGGACAGAGTGCTTGGGTATGCTGTTCACACTTCTGCTTTTGCACCTACAAATGCGATTGCATTCGGTGATTACAGCTACTACAACATCGGTGACCGTGGTTCTCGTTCTTTTGCAGAACTTCGTGAACTTTTCGCTGGTAATGGCATGGTTGGTTATGTAGCCAAGGAAAGAGTTGATGGTAAGCTTATCCTTCCTGAAGCGGTTAAGATTTTAAAACTTAAGGAAGAAACACAGGCGGCAGGTAAATAAGACTTAAAACAATAATGTGTGACACTTTATGACGGCTATTTACTATCCTTTTCTAAAGGGATAAAAAATTAAGCCTATATATAGATATAGGGAATGCCAGTCATAAGGTGTCACAGTCTTTTTCAGAGGTGGTGATAGATATGATTGTAAATCTTGATGAGATGAAGGGTTACCTTCGAGTGGACTTTGATGACGATGATGCACTTATCGAAAATTTTGTAACAACCGGGCAGAATCTCTGTGCAGATATAGCCAGGTTATCCGTGGATGAACTTGGTGCGATTCCATCATCTAAGATTGCTGTCATGTACGCAGTTGCCTATCTGTATGAACACAGAGAAGATGCAGACCATCATCAGCTGACCATTTCACTTCGCTCCCTGCTTGAAGGGGTAAGAAGGAGTGTGTTCTGATGGATATTGCTCTTTTGAATGTGAAGATTACCGTGCAGAAGAATGAAACTGTTGTAGATGCCATCGGCAATCATAAGAATACCTGGACTGACTATCACACCTGCTTTGCAACGGTAAGTGGCGAAGGCGGTTCTGAAAAGAGTGTGGCAGGTCTTATTGTAGATGATTCGGATATTTCGTTTACGGTCAGATACTGTAAGGCTTTTGCAGACCTTGATGTTACAAAACACAGAGTTATATTTGAAGACTCCCTTTATAACATCGTTTCTATCGACCACATGAACTATAAGAAGAAATGCCTAAAACTGAAATGTGAAAAAGTGAGGAGATAGTGATGGCAAATGTAAAGATTGATAACCTTGCAGATGAAATCATGAACGGTCTCAAGGAGTATGCAGATCTGGCTACAGATGATTTAAAGAAGTCTGTAAGGAAGGCAGGAAATACAGTAAGAAAAGATATTGCTGCATCTGCTCCAAAGGATACGGGAGCCTATGCGAAGAGCTGGTCAGTCAAGAAAACGAAGGAAACTTCAAATTCACTTGAACTGACAGTACACTCCAAGAACCGATATCAGCTTGCCCACCTTCTTGAACATGGTCATGCAAAACGTGGCGGTGGAAGAGTGGCTGCAAGACCTCACATTGCCCAGGCAGAAGAGAATGCGATTGAAACATTGGAAACAGAAATTGCAAGAGCATTTGGAGGTATATGATGGAAGAACTGTTACAGATTATTAAAGAAATGGGGATTCCCTTTGCATATGACCATTTTGCAGAGGGAGAAAGTCCAGATCCACCGTTTATCTGCTATCTCTTGCCCGGCAGTGATAACTTTGCAGCTGACGGAAGAGTGTATTTGAAGGTAAACGAAGTTCATATAGAACTGTATACCGATTTGAAGGACTTGTCGGTAGAACAGAAAGTTGAATCCGTGCTTGACAGTCACGGCATTTTTTATGACCGTTTGGAAACATGGATTGAGAGTGAAAAGATGTATGAAGTCCTGTATTCATTTGAAATGGAGGCTTAGATTATGGCGAATAAAGTAAAATACAACCTTAAAAACGTCCATGCAGCAAAGCTGACAAGGACAGAGGATGGTGGCTATTCCTATGAAACACCAAGATCAATTCCCGGTGCAGTAAGTATTAGCTTGGATGCAGAAGGTGATACTTCTCCGTTTTATGCGGATGGTATCGTGTATTTCCGTTCTGTATCTAACAACGGTTATAGCGGAGATTTAGAGATTGCCCTTATTCCGGAATGGTTTAGAACTGACATCCTTAAGGAGGAACTTGACAAGAATGGGGTTCTTGTTGAGAACTCAAATATTACAGAGACAGAGAAGTTTGCACTTCTGTTTGAGTTTGACGGAGACGTGAAGTGCATCCGTCACGTTCTGTATAACTGCTCAGCATCCCGTCCTTCTATTGAATCGGAGACCAAAGAGGATACGATTGAACCGGGAACAGAAACATTATCTCTTACAGCAGATCCAAGAGAAGATGGTCTTGTTAAATCAAGAACCGGAGATACCACTACGGATGCGACCTATAGCGATTGGTACAAGGCAGTATATGTTCCTGTTGCGAAGATAGCACAAGCTGTAAATGGAGGTAAATAATCATGCTGAAGAAAGTTATTAAAATTGGGGATAAAGATGTGGTATTTCGTTCCTCTGCCACTGTTCCAAGATTATATCGTGCAAAGTTCAAACGAGATATCTTCAAGGACTTAGCAAAGTTGGAAAGTTCCTATAAAGGCAGTAAGGAAGAGGGAGAAGAATTCGCTATCGATGATTTGGAAATCTTCGAGAACGTGGCATATATCATGGCATATCATGCGGACAACACCATCCCAGATAACATCGATGATTGGCTTGACCAGTTTGAGATGTTTTCTATCTATGAAGTGCTGCCGGAGATTCTAGCTCTTTGGGGAACGAACCTTATCACGGACATTGACTCTAAAAAAAACTTAAACGCAGTAGTAGGGAGATGACAACACCCTTGTTCCTTTTGCGTTGCTTAGAAATCGGTCTTTCCATCCAAGACTTGGATTATCTGACCATTGGTATGGTAATGGATATCTGGACGGAGAAAGGAAACGATTCTGTAAAATATGACAGCATTGCAACGCAGGAGGATTTTGATAAGTTTTAATGGCTCGGAAGATACCGAGCTTTTCTTATGCAAATTTTTAAGGAGGTAGACGCCAATGGCAAACAGAATCAAAGGTATCACTGTCGAAATTGGCGGAGATACTACCAAGCTGCAGACAGCTCTTAAAGGAGTTAACGGTCAGATTAAAAATACGCAGTCTGCATTAAAGGATGTAGAAAGACTTCTAAAACTAGATCCGACTAATACAAATCTGCTTGCTCAGAAACAGAAACTGTTAACGCAGGCAATTGGAGAAACAAAAGAGAAACTGACCACCTTGAAGACGGTAGCGCAGCAGGCAAATGAGCAGTTGCAAAAGGGTGAGATTTCTCAGGAGCAGTATGATGCACTTCAAAGGGAAATTGCCGCAACAGAGGCAGAACTTAAAAGGCTTGAATCTCAGGCATCCAAGACAAATCAGACACTGACAAAGATTGGTGAGGTTGGCGGAAAATTAGAAAATGCCGGAGACAGCATTGCAAACGCCGGAAAGAAAGTGTCTGTTGCATCAGCGGCCGTTACTGCGATGGGCGGTGCTGCCGTAAAGACAGCAGCGGACTTTGAATCTTCCATGAGCCAGGTACAGGCAACAATGGGAATTACAAAGAATTCCATGTCCAAGGTGAACGGTCAGTCTGTCAACACAATGGATACCTTATCTGACCTGGCAAAGACGATGGGTGCCAAGACTGCCTATTCTGCAAGTGAGTGTGCGGAAGCTCTTAATTACCTGGCTCTTGCCGGATATGATACGCAGGAAATGTGCGATACCCTGCCAACCGTTCTGAACTTAGCGGCCGCAGGCAATATCGATTTGGCATCTGCATCCGACATGGTAACGGATGCCATGTCTGCGCTTGGACTAAAAACCAAGGATGCCGATAAGATGGTGGATCAGATGGCAAAAACCGCATCCAGTACAAACACATCGGTAGGCCAGCTTGGCGAAGGTATCCTTACTATCGGTGCAACCGCAAAGAGTGTTAAAGGTGGTACTGCCGAACTGAATACAGCTCTTGGTATCTTAGCTAACAACGGTATCAAAGGTGCAGAAGGCGGTACGCATCTTCGAAATGTTATTCTGTCTTTGCAGAATCCAACAGATGGTGCAGCCAAAACAATGGAAAAGCTTGGGGTTAAGACTTATGACTCTGAAGGCAATATGCGTTCGTTAAATGATATTTTGGGTGATCTGAATAAATCAATGGACGGTATGACATCTGCGGAAAAGGCGAACATCATAGCAACTATTTTCAATAAGACAGACCTTGCATCGGTTAATGCACTGCTTGCCAATACCGGAGATACCTGGACAGATCTTCAGACAGCCATTGAAAACAGTGGTGGGGCAGCACAGCAGATGGCGGATACTCAGCTGGATAACTTAAAGGGACAGCTTACCATTTTGAAATCTGCCGTGGAGGGATTTGCTATTTCCATCGGTGAAACACTGATGCCGATGGTAAAAAATATCGTTTCAAAGATTCAGTCCTTCGTGGATTGGCTGAATAATCTTGATGAAGGTACAAGACAGGTCATTGTAAAGGTTGGACTTTTTGTTGCGGCTTTAGGTCCTTTTCTTGTGATCCTTGGCACGGTCATATCCAAAGTGGGTGTGGCTATGCAGGCATTCAGTAAGCTCGGTCTTAAGATTACAAGTCTTGTTGCAAATGCCGGAGGAATGTCTGGTGTAATGGGAAAGGTCGGTGCAGCTATTGGTGGCATTTCCGCTCCAGTTGTCGTAGTGGTGGCAGTCATCGGAGCTTTAGTAGCTGCATTTATTCATTTATGGAACACAAATGAGAAATTTAGAGACAGCATCATTGGGATTTGGAATCGAATCAAAGAAATTTTCAGCAGCTTTGCACAAGGTATTACCGAAAGACTGAACGCACTGGGCTTTGATTTTCAGAACTTTAAAGAAGTGGTATCTGCCATCTGGAATGCATTATGTAATTTCCTGGCTCCGGTATTCGAAGGAGTATTTACGCAAATTGCTAATATTCTGGAGGGAGCACTTGGAGTTATCACAGGAATCCTCGATGTGTTTATCGGCATCTTTACCGGAAACTGGTTTCAGGTGTGGGAGGGTGTCAAAGGCATCTTCGGCTCTGTTTGGGATTTCATTAAGAATACATTTACAAACTATATGAACGTCATTCAGAACGCTGCCAATGTGGTGCTTGGATGGTTCGGTACAAGTTGGAATGAGGCTTGGTCTGGTATCAAGAGTTTCTTTGTGAATCTGTGGAATAGTATCGCTTCCTTCTTTTCGGGAATCTGGGACGGTATCAAGAATGTTGTCACAACTGCTGTGATGTTCATTGCATCTTTCTTTCAGGCTGCATTTGACATCATCACAGTGCCATTTCGATTTATTTGGGAAAACTGCAAGAACATTATTATTACTGTCTGGAATGCGATAAAAGAAAAGGTGACTACCGTTATCAATGCCGTTTCTTCTGTTATCAGCACAGTGATGAATGGTATCAAAACGGTATTTACTACGGTCTGGAATGCAATAAAGCAGGTTGTTACAACAGTGGTGAACGCTATCAAAAACGTTGTAACTACAGTATTTAATGCCATTAAAAACACAGCTGCTACAGTATGGAATGGGGTAAAGACGGCCGTTACCACTCCGGTGAATGCTATCAAGAACACCGTCAGTACGGTATTCAATGCGGTGAAGAGTACGGTATCTTCTGTATTTAACAGCATCAAGAGTACCGCAACTTCGGTCTGGAACGGAATAAAGTCTGCAATCATTACACCAATTGAGGCGGCAAAGAATAAGGTCAAAGGCGTGGTCGATGCCATCAAGGGATTTTTCTCTGGCATGAAGATTTCACTCCCTCATATCAAACTCCCGCACTTTAGAGTAACGGGCAGTCTTTCCATTGCACCGCCATCTGTTCCGCACCTTTCTATCGATTGGTATAAGGATGGAGGTATCATGACCAAGCCTACCGCATTTGGTATGAATGGATCTTCATTGATGGTAGGAGGAGAGTCGGGTGCAGAGGCCATCTTGCCGCTTTCTGCGTTCTATAAGCAGCTGGAAGCGATGATCGACAGCAAGCTTGATATGAGCGGTATGGAAAAGTACCTAGCTGTTATTGCGGACAATAGTTCGAAGGGAATCTATTTGGAGGATGGAACACTGGTGGGACATCTACTTCCGGCAATCGATAATGGCCTTGGAAAACAGCAGAAAATAACAAGGAGGCTTGCACTATGATACCAGACATTTTGATCAACGACACTTCCATGCTTAAGCTTGGATGGATAAGAGAAACCGTTGATTTTCCTATACCGAAGTCCCAGGCAGAAACCGTTACCGTGCCGGGACGAAATTCTCCGGTACGGTTTAACGAGGCGCTTGGCCGTATATCTTTTGAACCGAGAGCATTTACATTGACGTTTTCCATGCTGGGAACAAGAGTACAGTTTGATGAGCGGGTTTCCATTGTGAGCAATCGTTATGCCGGAAGGCTGTGCCAAATCATCTGCAGTGAAGAACCCAATCTATATGTTCTTGGAACGATTGAGATGAGTTCTTCCTATGATCCACTTACCGGAAAGGGTCAGCTTGTTATGGAAAGCAGTGATGCAGATTCCTACAGGTATCATGTGGAAGAGACACAGGTTGTTTTTACCGGAAGTGGAACGGCAGTGCTTGTAAGTGATTATATGCCGGTAGTTCCTACGGTTATAACGACTGCGGAAACCACGATGTCTTGGAAAATTGGAACAGATACTTTCCGCAGAACACTGAGCAGTGGCACATGGGAAATTCCAGAGCTGCAGCTTAGCTTTGGAGATAACAGCATCAAAATCGAGAGTGATGGAAGTACTACTTTCCGTTACCGGGAGGGATGCCTATGAGTATCTTTAGAGTATATGTGGATGGTCAGATTTTTTACCATCCCCATTTATCGAAGCTTGCTATTACAGAGGCAACCGTAAGTGAGGACGCAGAAAACATCGACAGCTTTGCTTTGTCTGCACCATATAATCATCCATACATCGATTTTATTCGGCCAATGGCATCAGTAATTCAGTGTAGAAGGGATGATGAAGTGGTATTTGAAGGAAGAGTGCTGGATGATGGATCCGATTTTTACAACACCCATACTTGGACCTGTGAATCCTGTTTGGCTTATCTGAAAGATACCATGCAGCCACCCTTTGAATATAAGGGGACATTAAGAGGATTATTTGAGCAATTTGTAAATGTACATAATCAATCGGTAGAAGAACAGAAGCAGTTTGAAATCGGCAGAATTACGGTTACAGACGATAACGATTATATTGCTTACAGTAACTCGGATTATTCTGTGACGATGGATGCCATAAAAAATAAGCTAATTGATACGCACGGAGGATATCTTCGGGTTCGCTATATTGGTTCAAAGAGGGTTTTGGATTATCTCAAAGATTTCGATGAAAGAAGCCTGCAAAAAGTGGAATTCGGGAAAAATCTTCTAGATGTAAAAATAACCAAGGACCATACCGAAAGAGTGACAGCCTTGATTCCATTCGGTGCGAAAAAGACCGAAGAAGATGAAGATGGAAATGTAACAGAACTGGATGAACGAATTGATATTACAGAAGTAAATCATGGACTGAATTATGTCACGGATGAGGATGCCGTCAAGGAAATCGGATGGATATGGGCAACTGAAATATGGGAGGATGTCACCAAGCCGTTAAACCTTTTGAGAAAAGCAAAAGCAAGAGTGAAGGAACTGGCAAAAGGTATCACAAGTATGGAACTGACAATCTTAGATGAATCAGACAGTGACAGTACAATTGATGATATTACATCCAGGATGTATGTGGACTGTTATTCAAAACCACACGGGATTGATGGAAGATATCTTGTGATTGGAAGAAAAAGAGACTATTTAAATCCTGCCGGAAACACCATCACGATAGGAGCAACGAATGTAACGCTTACATCGGCATCCGCCAAACAAGGCAACAGCATTTCCTCTTTGGAAGATGATATTTTCGGCCAGACCACGAAAATCGAGAAGATTACCGGAGATCTTGATACGATCAATTCACAGAAAATGTATCGGACGGAATTGATTGTAGATGGAGTCAGTATTTTTAAGAATAAAGGTCAGAAAAGCACCATGTACTGCAAGGTGTATTCCTGGGATAAGGAAATCACCGATACTTTAGATGCAAGCTGCTTTATATGGCATCGAAACTCTTCGGATGAAGAAGCAGATAAAGAGTGGGATAAGAACCACATCGGCATGAAACAAATAACGATTACGACAGAGGACGTGTTAGAAAATGCGTCCTTTTATTGTGAAGTAGAAATATAAGGAGGAATTTAAATGGCTACGATTTTAACATCCAGTCAGCAGACATTTGTGGACATCACGGATCAGCGAAAATTATCGGCATATATTACATCCAATCTTCCAAAGACCCAGAGTGAAGATCCCAACGTACTGCCACATACCTATGCACCAAGCTGGGACAGTACAAACCTTGTATTGACACCTGTGCTGTTTCTGGATCAGACCAATGTATCTCCGACTGCAACAGGAGTGACGATTGCATGGAAAAGAAAAGATGGTGTGGCATCAGAAACCGCACTGACTTCCGGTGAGACTGTAAAAAGCGGAGTGCTTACGGTCAATCAGAATAAGTTGGCATCATCCAGTTCAGGAATGATTACCTACATCTGCTATATCAGTTACTATGATTCTGAAACCAAGAATACAATCAATATCACTGCGGATATTACCTATACCTTGGTGAAGAATGCAGCTAATGCAAAGCTGTGTACGGTGAGCAGTGATACCTACGTCTTTAAGTATGATACTTCCCAGGCTTTAGCGGGTGCTTCTCAGGCAGCACTGACGGCACAGGTACAGGGAGTGACCATTAGCAAATGGCAGTATAAAAACAGCAGCGGTGCATGGACAGATTATCCGACCACCTCCGACAATACTTCTATTACAGGAGGAACATTGGTGGTGAAGCCGGCGCATAGCATTTTCGTCAGCAACGTGGCTCAGATCAGAGTGACAACTTCAGAGAGAGATGTGTTTGATACTGTCACGATTACGAAAATCTATGATGGAGCCAAAGGAGATAAGGGTAATCCGGGATCTGCCGGAACAGGAGGACTTTCTGTGGTTCTTGGGAATGAAACCCAGACGATTGCCTGTACTTCAGAAGGAAAGACATCTGCTGCAAGCACCATTACAATTCCTTTTACCGGATATGTAGGTATTACGCAGTCGGCTTGTACTTGTGCTGTTGGAACACTTCCTACTGGTATTACGGTTAAGACCAATACTGCAGCAACAGCCAGTGCAGTAGGAAAGCTGGAACTTTCTGTAGCAGCATCTTCAAATCTTGGAACAGATGCAACATTAACAGGCAATATCACGCTGACATTTACGATCTCCGAAAAGACAGTTACAAAGGTTTTTACCTGGACAAAATCCAAAGCGGGAAGCAATGGTGCATCGGCAGTAGTATTTTCTGTTTATGCACCCAATGGAACCATCGTACAGAATCAGTCGGGCAGTATTCTGCTTGCGACATCCGCCTATGCAGGTTCCACAGCGATTACATCAGCAGCATATCAGTGGGCGAAATATTCCAGCGGATCATGGACAAATATAAGCGGGGAAACATCCGAAACGCTTACGGTATCCGGCTCGGATATTATAAATATTCAGTCTTACCGATGCACCATGACCTATGGTGGAAAGAATTATGTGGATGTTATTACGGTGGAAGATAAGTCGGATCCGTATGTTTCAGAAATGCTCTCCATTGGCGGCTATACGGTGAAGAATAATTTAGGCGGCGTAGTTCCTTATGTAATTGTAAGAACCAATCAGAAGGAAGTAGATTCACTTCTTGGAAGCATTAGTGAAACCGCACCTTCTGCACCGAAGTCCGGAGATTTCTGGTATAAGATTGATCACACAGAAAAAAGTGTGACCTTGATGAAATATAACGGAACTTCATGGACCAGCGCTTCGGAGAAACAAAGTCTTACATATACATGGTATGCGCAGGATAAAGACGGAAAAGAAATGACTTTTAATAAGGCGGGCAAGGTCATTTATTTATCCGCAGCAGACATTGACAGCATTATGACGCTTCAATGTGATGTGTCCAGCTGATACGGGAGGTGATGCACTATGACATTACTAACGTGCTGCCAACATACTTTTCAAAATTTCACAGGATATGAAGAAAGTATCGATGAATTAAAAAATGCGGCAGATGTTTTGACAAAGGAAGTCAGTCAGACATCTGCCGAAATTATGAAAACATCGGATCAGATAAACAGCACCGTAGAAATGGTTAAGACGAAGGTGGATGGCTCAGCAGTAGAAGAACTGGAGCGAAGAGTAACGGATGTGGAACAGAATGCAAGTGGTATGCAGATAACCATTTCATCTGTTCGTGATGCTGTAGATAAGCAGGAGCAGGATCTTGAAAATTATAAATTGGAGACAAGCATTTATCTGAGGTTCACAGAAAAAGGTTTAAGCATTGGAAAGCAAAATGCCGGAGATGAGTCACCGTATTCGATTGTTATTGATAATGAAAAGATGAGCTTTCAACAGAATGGTATGGAGGTTGCCTATATTCAGTATAACAAGATGCACATCAATGCAATCGAAGCAATGGATAAGCTGAGTGTGGGAGCTGCATCGGATGGCGGATATTTTGATTTTATTTCCACACCTCAGGGAATGGGAATCAAATGGAGAAATGTATAGAAAGCCTACTAATAAAAAGTCAAGTACTTTTTGAAGAAATTTAAGAATTGAAAAATAGGTACAAGAAATAGGCTACCCAAAACGGCTAGCTTAACGGAGGTGATAATCGTTTGATATTTAAGACTCTTCGATTTGAGATTGCTCTAAGTTGCGTAAGCACTCCTTAACCTTACCATAGTAGATTCGTAAGAATTTATTGGCACCAGCGGTCATGTAAACAAGGTATGGTTTTCCTTCAGCACGTTTTCTATCAAGAAACTGATAGACAGGTTCGTTTACAGGCTTGTTTTGAAGGTATGTGGACATCACTTGAAAAAGGGTCTTCCTAAGCCTTGTAGAACCGTTCTTTGAAGCACGGTTGCTTCGTTGCTTGAATTGTCCAGATTCATTTACACCAGGATCAACACCGGCAAATGCGGTGATAGCTTCTCGATGTGTAAAACGAGATACATCCCCGATTTCAGCAATCAACTGAGGTCCATAGGTTTCACCAATACCATACATGCTCATTACGGTTTCGTATTCGGGCAGTGTAGAAGCAAGCTCATTCATTTCTTTACGAATGATTTCGATGTGTTCCGATGCCAAACGTAACTGTTGAATGCTTTGCTGAATAAGGAGTTTGTAAGATTTTTCCTTTGGGAACACTGCAACAAGTTGTTTGGATTCCTCGAATAGTAAGGCTGGCTTATTTTTCTGGTAGTTATAATGATGCTTCTTACAGAATGCTTCATAGCGTTCCGTAAAGGCTTTTAGCCCAATTTTGCGGACACAATCAACATGCCAAAAAGAATAGGCATAATCAATCCACTTTTCACTACCATCGTCTCTAGTGGGGCTGTCGAAGAGTTTGTTCACACCGGGATAAGTATTATCTAGGAGTGAAATAAGATTGGTTTTGGCAGCAACTTTCTGTTTCATGAAGAAAGTGAACTGCGAATTTAGTGTTTTAAGTTGTTCTCTTGTAGTATCCATACTTGAATACTCACGCAGTTCTGCCCAGTTGTCAAGAGCATACTTAGCGATTTTTCTCGCATCAGCGGGATCTGATTTTACTTTACGGAGTGTATTTCGTTTTTGACCCTTAATCAGTTTTGGATTGACGGCAGAGATAAAAATACCTGCTTCGGATAAAGATTTGACAACAGGCTCGTGATAACGACCTGTACATTCAATGACGGCTCTGGTTTCACCCTCCAGAGACTTGAGATAGGTTACAAGGGTGTTCAGCTCATCAGATGTATGTAGGACATCAAAGGGTTTGCGAATAACAACTCCTGCGGGCTGAATGATAGTGATGGTGCTTTTGAGTTTAGAAGCATCAATTCCGACTGCGTTGTACATAAAGGGTTCCTCCATAAGTTGAAATTGTATGGTATCCAGCATTCCTCATTGCTTATTCAATCTCCTGGGGTCTCAATCGGACGTGCACATAGCAGTCCCACCTACATAAATCGAACGGCTGTAATGATAAGCTGGCTGACAGGCTTTCCAGCGGACGCCCAATGGTCCAAGGAGTAATAGGTCAGACCGATACTTATCTATCTTACAGCTTTAGCAACAAGAGGGAAACATCCTAACTGGCTGTTAGGTGGTGTATTCCCTACAACTTATATATTAGGAGGAGATAGTCTATGAGCTTAACAACTAGAAAACTGACAAAGTCGCTGTATTATCTTACGGCGAATGGATCGGTAAGCGGAGCCACAACGAAGCTGTCGATTGTGTTTCAGGCATCGACCGCAATATATGGTGCTGATTCAAAGAATGGAGTGGCAATCTATGTGGATGGAGCAAAACAGAGTCCAACATGGACCGTCAATAAGAGCGAAGATTTTATGGGAACTAAGAAGTATACAAAGATGACCAGTTCGACATTATCGATCAGCAAACCATTTTTCACACTGAAAATCACTGTAGATGGATCGGAGCTATATGAAGAAGTGTTTTCATTTTATGAGATTGAAAAAGCCGGGAACGGCATCCGTGCGTCTGGCGGCTTGATGAATGGAAGCACAGCGTCTTCGGTGAAATTTGACTGCACATCTTCGGATGCAACCTATAAGGCAACCTTTAAATTAGGATCATACAGCAACACGATAAGTTCCTCTGCATCATCGATTTCTTATGCAATTCCTATCAGTTGGTGTAATGCGGTGACGGATGCTATAACTGCTGCTGCAAGCATTACCGGACAGGTTTTGTTTGGAGGAAAAGTATACAAGACATTTACTACAAATTTAACGGTATCTGTTCCAGACACTGTAACTCCCAGTATTTCGTCCGTAACGTTTTCAGATGTGGATGATTCTGTAGTTCCTTCTTCGTGGGGAATTTATGTACAGGGGCAAAGCGGGCTTAAACTGAAATCAATTAGCTGCGCAGGGGCATATGGTTCGGAAATTAAAAAAGTGAAAATGACAGCAGACAGCAGGATCCGGACAACAGATTATCCGGAACTACCGGAAATGGATCATATCTCACAAAGCGGAGATGTGAGCGTTATGATTACAGTGACGGACAGCAGAAACAGGACGGTAAACAAGAGTGCCGTTGTTTCCATTGTGTCATATGCATCTCCTAAATTATCCAGTATAAAGAGCGAACGGTGCAATGCATCGGGCGAAACGGATAATGATGGAACGTACTTCTTAAGTACGACTTCTGCCGTATTTTCTTCCTGCTTGGGGAAAAATGCACTTACTCTCACTGTAAAATACAAGAGAACAGATCTTAAGAATTATGGAAATGAAGTGCAGATAAACCCTGGCTCCAATGTATGTGCAAACAATGATCTGGATCCGGAGTACAGTTATGATGTTCTTTATACATTATCGGATGAATTTAATACCGTGACTTATTCGGACTTTGTTTCAACAGCGGTGTATCTTATGCACTTTCTGCATGGGGGAAGAGGTGTTGCGTTTGGACAAAAAGCGACTCTTGCAGATACGCTGGACTGCAACTTCAATGCTGTTTTTAGAAAGAAATTATCCTGTGTGCTGGATGATGGAACGGTATTGGAAGTACGAGATATGATGGAGCAGATTCAAAACAATCTGGTGAATATGCTTTGCCCCAAGGGGAAACTTCCTGCTCTTTTACTGAATCTTTTGTACCCGATTGGCAGCATTTATATGAGTACCAGTTCTGCAAATCCAACAAACATCATGGGTGGAATTTGGGTATCCTGGGGAGAAGGAAGAGTGCCTGTCGGTGTTGGAACAGGTACCGACAGCAACAATACGTCCGTGGACTTTTCTGCAGCAAATCAAACGGGCGGAGAGTATACGCATCTTTTGACTGGGGCAGAGAGTGGACAAAAGGCAGTGCAAACAGGAAGCCAGAGTGCTTCTCATACGCATTCTCTTACATATAATGCCGACAGCGGTGCAGCAGCAAGTGGCTCAGACCCAAGCGGAAGAGGTGCTTTTGTACGAAGAACTGCATCCGGCGGAGCAACTTCAACTTGGAAAACTGGAAATCAAAGTGCATCCCACACGCATTCGATCTCAGCTTCCAATGCTTCCAATCGTCATAATAACATTCAGCCGTATGTTACCTGCTATATGTGGAAAAGAACGGCTTAATACTTATTGCTAGATGAGGCGATTGCTTATATTTGAGCAGTCGCTTTTTCTATACAAATTTTTAAGAAACGGAGGATTTATCAATGAAGGAATTTTGGAACATGATTCAGTTTTTATTTGCCGGAATCGGAGGATGGCTTGGATATTTTCTAGGTGGCTGTGATGGTCTGCTTATTGCACTGCTCTTATTTGTCATCACTGACTACATTACGGGAGTGATGTGCGCCATTGCAGATAAGAAACTATCCAGTGCAGTTGGTTTTAAAGGCATCTGCAGAAAGGTCCTTATTTTTCTGCTTGTAGGGATTGCAAACATTCTGGATATGCAGGTGATTGGCACAGGCAGCGTACTTAGAACGGCAGTTATCTTCTTCTACATTTCAAATGAAGGAGTAAGCCTTCTTGAAAATGCAGGACATCTGGGGCTTCCTATTCCGGTAAAAATCAAAGCAGTGTTAGAGCAGCTCCATGACAGAGCAGAACAGGAGGTGGGGGATGAAGATTAGTATAAGTAGTAAAACAAAATAAGTATATTGTGATTCATTTGGTCTTTGAAAAGAAACTTTACTGAACCAGTTTTTATTTGCAGTATAACTTGATTCTACGGAGATAGCATGGTAACATACAGCAAATTGTTAATTGTTAGAAGAATGGAGAAGTTAATATGGAAAAGCCACAGCATAATACAAGAAATGAAGAATTCTTTTCAAAGCGAGATTTTCCCCAAGAGATCGATTATCTTCTGGAAGGATTTGAAGACAATAAACTTTTAAAGTGTGATGCCGAAAGGATGATAGAGATTGCATATAAAAGCGGATATGTTGATGCGTGGAGGGAGGCATTATTTTTTACAGATAATTAATAGAAAACACATAAAGACGAGTTGAAGTCCAGATGGGAGAAATCCTGTCGGGACTTTATTTTTTACATCAGATACAAAGAAAAAATCAAATCGTTATTTGAGTAGCTCCATGACAGAGCAGAAAGTGAGGAAAAATAATATGGCTTATACAAACAGTAAAATGGTATCTTACACAAGACTCAGTCCAAATCATTCCGGAAAGAGAACACATTCCATTGACAGAATTACACCGCATTGCGTAGTAGGTCAGTGCAGTGTAGAAACTTTAGGAAACATCTTTGCACCAAGATCCAGACAGGCAAGCTGCAACTATGGCATTGGTCCAGATGGAAGAGTTGGCATGTATGTGGAAGAGAAAAATCGCTCTTGGTGTTCTTCTTCCAATGCCAATGATCAGAGAGCTGTGACGATTGAATGTGCATCGGATACAAAACATCCTTATGCCATGAACAATAAAGTGTATGCGTCTCTTATCAAGCTTTGCACCGATATCTGCAAGCGCAATGGCAAGAAGAAACTTCTGTGGCTTGGAAGCAAGTCGAAGGCACTGAATTACAAGCCAAAATCCGATGAGATGGTTCTTACGGTACATCGTTGGTTTGCCAATAAGTCCTGTCCTGGTGACTGGCTTTATTCAAGACTAGGTGACCTTGCAACAAAGGTAACTGCACAGCTTGGTGGTTCTTCTTCTGGCGGAACAACTACAAGTGGATTATATAGAGTCAGAAAATCTTGGAATGATGCAAAATCACAGAAAGGTGCATTCAAGTCCCTTGATAATGCAAAGAGATGTGCTGCATCAAATCCAGGATACTTTGTCTTTGATGAAAACGGAAGAATCGTAGGCTCTACTACCTCAAGTACCAAAACGGTAGATGAGCTTGCAAAGGAAGTCATCAAAGGTTTATGGGGCAACGGTGCCGACAGAAAGGCAAAGCTTACAGCAACCGGATATGACTACGCAAAGGTACAGAAGAGAGTAAATGAACTCTTAAAATAAGAAATAGTTAAAACAGTGCTATGAGCCTGCTTGCATTCTTCGGAGTGTAGGCAGGCTTTATTTTTTTGTAAAAAACGTCCTTTTTATGCTCTTTTCAAGGCTACAAGTTAGGAAGAGCAAAACAAGGAAAAAGAAAAATAAAAAAGTTTTTCAAAAACCGTCCTTTTGAACCTCTTCCCAAGGCTAAAAGTTAGAGAGAAACAAATCTCTCGGAATTGGAGGTGCAGCGATGAAACATAATCTTCACATTAGTGTTTCTGACAAGCCACAACGAAACGGCATGGTGTCCTACAAGAGCATCACACTTCGAGAAAGATTTATGAGAATGCTGTTCGGTAAAAAGCAGAAGATCATGATTCTTGTTCCGGGTGACACGGTTGAGGAACTTGCCATCACAAAAGTTACGGAAGGAGGTAGACCATGAACAAAGTAACAGAATTACTTGACGCTGTTGCCCACGTCATCACGAATGTGCGTAACCTGGCAGACAGTCTTCAGGTGGTAGCTGATGTTCTTACAGATATGAAATCTGTAGAAGTAACTGAATCACAGCCTGTAGAACAGATTCCTGAAAATACTTCAAAGCCTAAGAAGGAAAAAGCTAAGGTTTACACACTTGAAGATGTAAGAGGTGTTCTTGCAGAGAAGAGCCAGAACGGACTTACATCAGAAGTTAAGGGTCTGATTGCAAAGTTCGGAGGCAGCAAGTTATCCGACATCGACCCTAGCAACTATGAAGCAATCATCAAAGAGGCGGAGGTGCTAGGAAATGAATAAACACGCATTCCTTTCCCCCTCAAGTTCTCACAGATGGCTCAACTGTACACCAAGTGCAAGTCTTGAATCAGAATTTGAAAATAAGACAAGCCAGGCAGCAGAAGAAGGAACAGCTGCTCACGCATGGTGCGAACACAAGCTTAAGAAGGCTTTCCGCAGAAGAAGTAAAAGACCTGTTTCATCCTATGACAGTGATGAAATGCAGGAACACACAGATGCATACGTGGACTTTGTCTTAGAACAGCTTGACATTGCAAAGCAGAACTGCAAGGACCCATTGGTGCTGATAGAGCAACACGTAGATTTCTCTGAATATGTTCCAGATGGTTATGGTACAGCAGACTGCGTGATTGTTTCAGACGATAAGCTTCACATCATTGATTTCAAGTACGGCATGGGAGTTCTGGTAGATGCAACAGACAATCCACAGATGAAATGTTATGCACTCGGTGCACTTGCCATCTATGACAGCTTATATGACATCAAGGAAATATCGATGTCCATCTTCCAGCCACGCAGGGAGAATGTGAGTACCTGGACAATCCCGGTTGATGAACTGAAGACTTGGGCAGAAGAAGTATTAAAGCCAAAGGCTGAAATGGCCATGAATGGCGAAGGCGAATACTGTCCCGGCGAGTGGTGTAAATTCTGCAGGGCGGCAGTCAGATGCAGAGCAAGAGCAGAAGAAAAGCTGAAACTTGCACAGGAAGAATTCAAACTTCCGCCACTTCTTACAGATTCGGAAATCGAAGAAATTTTAAAGGTTATTCCTGATCTTACAAAGTGGGCAAATGAGATTATGGCTTATGCCACCGAATCGGCAGTAAACCACGGCAAGCAGTGGAACGGATTCAAGGTTGTTGAAGGACGCTCTGTCCGTAAGTACACGGATGAAGATGCAGTTGCTAAAGCAGCCAAGGAAGCAGGCTATAAGGATATTTACCGTCAGAGCCTTATCACTCTTACAGAGATGCAAAGACTGATGGGTAAAGCAACATTTGAAAAGGTACTGGGTGACCTTATCTACAAACCACCCGGAAAGCCGACTCTTGTACCTAACTCGGATAAGAGAGAGGCAATGCATATATTAGACGCTAAAAACGAATTTAAAATGGAGGATTAACGATTATGGCGAATGTAAGAAAAACAAAAGTTATCACAGGCAAGAACACAAGACTTTCTTATTTCCACGGATGGGAGCCTACATCTATCAATGGCGGTCCTGAAAGATACAGCGTATCTGTTCTTATTCCAAAGGATGATAAGGAAACAGTAAAGGCAATCAATGATGCGGTTGATGCAGCTATTGAGGAAGGCATCGCAAAGTTCGGTGGCAAGAAGCCTAACAAGGCAGCAATCAAGCTTCCTCTTCGTGATGGTGACACAGAGCGTGAGGACGAGGCTTATGCCGGACATTGGTTCATCAATGCCAACAGTAAGACAGCACCACAGATTGTTGATAAGGCCGTAAAGCCTATCCTTGACCGTGATGAAGTGTACAGTGGTTGCTATGCGAGAGTTTCACTTAACTTCTATGCATTCAACTCCAATGGTAATAAGGGTATTGCTTGTGGTCTTGGCAACATTCAGAAGATCAAAGACGGAGAACCCCTTGGTGGTCGCAGCTCTGCAACTGATGATTTCAGCACAGAGGAAGATGACGATTTCTTATCTTAATCTGAACCAACCTTTTAACTTCCGGCAGGCGGTGTGAAACACCACCGTCTGCGACTATTACGAATATACGAGGTAAACGATATGAACGAATTATATGAATTAGCAAAGCAGATTGATGTGATTATCATCTTCTACATCTTTATGGGTGCTGGTATCTACGGCATTGTAAGCACCATTATGAATGGTATCTGGCTTGTCAAGGATTCAATCAAGAAACGTAAGGCAAAGAAAAAATCTGCTGAAGAAACAACTGAAGAATAAAAATGTGCAGGCGGTGGAGGACAATCCTCTGCCGTCTGTTTTACTTTGGAAGGAAGTGAGAATGTGAAATCAATCAGTATAGATATTGAAACCTTTTCAAGTGTGAGTCTGCAAAAATCCGGGGTTTACCGTTATGCAGAAAGTGAAGACTTTGAGATTCTACTTTTCGGATATTCCGTAGATGGTGGCGAGGTCAAGGTTGTAGATCTGGCAATGGGAGAAAAGATACCGGACGATATTATTGTTGCTCTTACAGATGATGAAGTAATAAAGTGGGCATTCAATGCACAGTTTGAAAGAGTCTGTTTATCGAGGTATCTTCGTGATAATGGTGTATCTCTTAAGGGATATTGTCTTGATCCTGTGTCATGGCATTGCACTCTTGTTTGGGCGGCAACTCTTGGACTTCCATTATCCCTGGAAGGAGTAGGAGCCGTTCTTGGTCTTGAAAAGCAGAAACTATCGGAAGGCAAGAATCTCATCAAATACTTCTGTGTTCCCTGTTCTCCAACCAAGGTAAACGGTGGCAGAACAAAAAATATGCCATATCACGATTTAGAGAAGTGGCAGCAGTTCAAAGCCTACAATATCCGTGATGTTGAAACGGAAATGGGTATTCAACAGAAGCTATCCCGTTTCCCGGTAAGCGAAACCATCTGGGATGAGTATCATTTAGATCAGGAAATCAATGACCGTGGAATTGGTGTTGATATGGTTTTTGTTAAGAATGCCATTGCCTTTGATGAGAAGAGCAAGACGGCACTTACAAAGCAGATGCAGGAACTTACCGGTCTTGAAAATCCTAACTCCGTACAGCAGATGAAAGGCTGGCTTTCTGACAACGGACTTGAAACTGGCAGTCTTGGTAAAAAGGTAGTAGCCGAGATGATTAAGGATGCACCGAAACACTTGGCAGAAGTCTTGTCTCTTCGTCAGCAGCTTGCTAAAAGCAGTGTGAAGAAATATACGGCTATGAAAAATGCCGTGTGCATGGATAACAGAGCAAGAGGAATGTTTCAGTTTTACGGAGCCAACAGAACTGGCAGATTTGCCGGAAGACTGGTGCAGCTCCAGAACCTGCCTCAGAACCATATGCCAGATCTTACACAGGCAAGAGGTCTTGTAAGATACGGTAACTTTGATGCCCTTGAACTGTTATATGATGATATCCCGGATACCTTGTCACAGCTTATCCGTACAGCCTTTGTGCCACAGGGAGATAACAAATTCATCGTTGCTGACTTTTCTGCCATTGAAGCGAGAGTCCTTGCGTGGCTTGCCGGAGAAAAATGGAGAATGAAAGTTTTTGAAGAAGGAAAAGACATATACTGCAGCAGTGCATCACAGATGTTCGGTGTTCCTGTTGAAAAGCATGGCATCAATGGTCATTTAAGACAGAAAGGTAAGATTGCAGAACTTGCGCTTGGATATGGAGGCTCAGTCGGAGCATTGAAAGCTATGGGTGCTATTGAAATGGGTCTGAATGAAGATGAACTGCAGCCTCTTGTCTATGCCTGGAGAAATTCAAATCCTGCCATCACAATGTTGTGGTGGGATATTGATAATTGTGTAAAGGAAACAGTCAAGAAGAGAATCACAACCGAAACTCACGGCATACGATTTATGTATGAGAGTGGATTTCTTTTTATCGTTCTTCCTTCAGGCAGAAGACTTGCATATGTAAAACCCAAGATGGGTGTGAATCAGTTCGGTGGTGCGTCTGTTACCTATGAAGGTGTAGGTGGTACAAAGAAATGGGAAAGGCTTGAAAGCTATGGTCCAAAGTTTTGTGAAAACATCACACAGGCAATCGCAAGGGATATTCTCATGTATGCAATGCAGACTTTAAGAAACTGTAATATCGTTGCTCATGTGCATGATGAAGTCATCATCGAGTGCAGAAAGGATATGTCCCTTGATGCCGTGTGTGAGCAGATGGGAAGAACTCCACCCTGGGCGAAGGGTCTGCTTCTTCGTGCTGACGGCTATGAATGTCAGTTTTATAAAAAAGATTAATGAAAAACGTCCTTTTCAACCTCCTGCCAAGGCTACATGGTAGGAGGTGCTTTTTTATGCAGATTACAAAATTAGAAGACGGTGCAGCAGCACCAAAGCCTGACACAAAGGTGTTTACACAGGAAGAATTGCAGAAGGAATTTGACTTCATTCTCGCTGAAAGGATAGTTCGTAAGATGGCAGAAAAGGGTCTTATTTCTGATGATGAATTACACAAAATCTCCGAGAAAAATCGGCTTATTTTCTCTCCCTATCTATGCGAGATTTATCAGTAATTGACTTGATATATAACGGTTTCTACGGGAATATGTCATACGATAAAGCGAGGTGATATAAGTGAAGAATGTAACGAAAATCAATCAGGTTGATTTCTTCATTTTTAAGAAGACAAGGGTGGCTGCATACTGCAGAGTTTCAACTGATAGTGATGAACAGGAACTCAGCCTTGAAACACAGAAAAATCATTATGAGAGTTACATCAAAGCAAACAGTGAATGGGAATACGCAGGTATTTATTATGATGATGGTGTCAGCGGTACAAAGACTGCAAAGAGAGATGGGTTGTTAAGACTTATGGAAGACTGTGAAAAAGGTCTTATCGATCTTGTCATCACAAAATCCATCAGCAGATTCAGCAGAAACACTACCGATTGTCTGACACTTGTAAGAAAGCTTTTGAATTATGACGTATATGTTATTTTTGAAAAGGAAAATATAAACACCGGCTCTATGGAAAGTGAATTGATGCTTGCCGTATTGACCAGCATGGCAGAAAGCGAGTCACGTTCCATTTCCGAGAATGAGAAGTGGAGCATCAAGAAGAAATTCAAGAACGGTACTTATGTGATTTCCTATCCGCCTTATGGTTATGCCAATGTTGATGGTGAGATGGTGATTGTTCCAGAACAGGCAGAAGTTGTAAAAGAGATTTTTGCAGGATGCCTTGCCGGAAAGAGCACCCACATAATTGCAAAGGAATTGAATGAAAAAGGTGTTCCGACCAAGAGAGGTGCTAAGTGGACAGGCGCTACGATTAACGGCATTCTTACAAATGAGAAGTACATAGGAGATGCACTTTTTCAGAAGACCATCACAGATGCATCCTTCAAGCGAAAAAGGAACTATGGCGAAGAAGAACAATATTACTGTGAAAATCATCACGAGCCAATCATTGACAAGGATACCTTTGAAAAAGCAAAGGAAGCCATCAGACAGCGTGGACTTGAAAAAGGCAACTGCAGTGAGGATACAGCAAAATACCAGAACAGATATGCCATGTCCGGAAAAATCAAGTGTGGCGAGTGCGGAAGATCATTTAAGAGAAGATACCACTACACTTCACACGGCAAAAGCTACAATGCCTGGTGCTGTGGCGGACATATTGAAGATTCGAGTTCCTGCTCCATGAAGTTCATTCGTGATGATGACTTAAAGAGAGTGTTCCTTACGATGATGAACAAGTTGCGTTTCGGTAATGACCTGGTCTTAAAGCCACTTCTTATTTCCATCACTACTAGTAATTCGAAGAAGAACATTCACAGTATGGAAGACATCGAAAAGGATATGCAGAGCAATGAAGAACAGAGAAAGCAGCTGAATACACTTCTTACAAGAGGCTATCTTGAAAGACCTGTATTTGCCGAGGCTCATAACAAACTGATAATGGAGTATGAACAGCTTGCTGCAAAACGAGATCTTCTTTACAGAATGGATAACGCAGGCTACACGATGGAACAGGCATTAAGTGACATGGTTAGTTTCCTTAACGGAGCAGAGCCTTTTACCGAATGGGACGATTCCTTATTTGAAAGGTTCGTAGAAAAGGTAAAGGTGCTGTCCAGAGAAGAAGTAGAGTTTGAATTAAAATTCGGCTTAAGGCTGAAGGAAAGGATTGATTAAAATGGCACACATACCAGTAGGGTACAAAATAGTTGACGGTTGTGCTGTAGTTGATGAAACGGCTGCAGAACAAATAAGGGCAACCTACAGATACTATTTTGAAGGCAAGTCACTTATTGATGCAGCTAAAGAAGCAGGTTTTAAGATGAACCATGCATCAGTAAAGAGAATGCTTTCTAACAAAAAGTATCTGGGAACAGACTATTACCCACAGATAATTGACAAAGAAATCCAGACAAGATTTCTGGAAGAACTGACACGAAGGGCAGGGAACCTTGGAAGGCTCAACAGAAGAAGCAAGGAACACAATAAGGCAGTTCCTACAGCATTTCATTTCAAGCCAGCCGATTTAACATTTCCTGATCCATTCGAGCAGGCAGAATACATTTACAGTTTGATAGAAAGCGAGGAATGACACATGGCAGGAGCAAAGAACATAACAGTTATTCCGGCAAAAAAACGTGTAGGTAATACAGTAACCGCAGAAGATAAGCCAAAGTTAAAGGTCGCAGCGTACTGTAGAGTAAGTACTGACAGCGAAGAACAGGCTACAAGTTATGATGCTCAGGTTGAGCATTACACGGAATATATTAGGAAAAATCCTGAATGGGAATTCGCCGGAATATACGCTGATGACGGTATCAGTGGAACAAATACGAAAAAGCGAGAAGAATTTAATCGCATGATTGAAGATACGATGGCAGGCAAAATTGATATGATTATCACAAAGTCAATCAGCCGATTTGCAAGAAACACATTGGACTGCCTTAAATACATCAGACAGCTTAAAGAAAAAAATGTGCCTGTATTTTTTGAAAAAGAAAATATCAATACTTTAGATGCTAAAGGCGAGGTACTTCTTACTATTATGGCATCACTTGCACAGCAGGAATCTGAGTCGCTTTCCAAGAATGTAAAGATGGGACTTCAATTCAGATATCAAAACGGAGAGGTTCAGATTAATCATAATTGGTTCTTGGGATACACAAAAGACGAGAATGGACATCTCATCATTGATGAAGAGCAGGCTGTGGTAGTAAGAAGAATATTTCGAGAATATCTTCAAGGTGCAAGCCTTAAGAATATAGCAGACGGACTTATGGCAGACGGTATACCTACAGCAACCGGGAATAAGAAATGGCGTGGGGACGGCATCAGAAAGATACTTACAAACGAGAAGTACATGGGTGATGCCCTTTTGCAGAAGACCTATACGGTTGATGTTCTTACTAAGAAACGAGTATCCAATAACGGCATTGTTCCACAGTACTATGTTGAGAATAATCACGAAGCAATCATTCCAAGACAGCTGTTCATGCAGGTGCAGGAAGAACTCTTTCGCAGGGCACACCTTAAAACAGAAGGTGGAAAAACCAAGAGAGTCTACAGCAGCAAATATGCATTATCGAGCATCATATACTGTGGTAAATGTGGGGATCTTTTCAGAAGAGTTGCGTGGAAAGCCAGGGGTGCATCTTATAACAAATGGAGATGTGCCAGCCGAATTGAGAAGGGACCGAAAAACGGCTGTGATGCCGAGGCAATCAGTGAATCTGAAATTCAAAAAGCAGTCATGAGAGCCATCAATAAGACTCTTGGAGGAAGAGAAGAATTTTTGGTGCAGCTACAGCATAATATCGAAGATGTGCTGAATGGTGATTCTACGGCAACACTTGAGTACATAGACCAAAGAATGGCGGAATTGCAGGAAAAGCTTGTAATGTGCGTAAACAAAAATGCCGAGTATGATGCTATAGCAAAGGAAATAGACGCCTTGAGAGAAAAGAAAGCAGCAGTTGTAACAAAGGATGCTGAACAGGAAATGCTCAGAAAACGAATAAATGAAATGCGACATTTTCTTCAAACGCAAACAAGCAGAATCACAGAATATGATGAGCAACTGGTCAGAAGGCTTATTGAAAAAATCACAGTTTATGATGATAAATTAATCTTCGAATTTAAATCCGGCATGACTGTTGAACTCAAAAGATAATTGAATAGGAACTCTTACAAAAACACCTTGCAGCAATGCAGGGTGTTTTTGTCGTTCATGGAAAATTTACAAAACGGAACTGTGCCAGAATTGAATTTATCAACCAAATGGTTTATAATGTAGTAAGTGAGGTGCGTTTTAGACATGGAGGATTAAGATGAAAACATCCGATATGATTAAAGAATTATGTAATAAAAAGAATATAAGCGTTTCGGAACTTGCCAGACGGATAGGTCAGACTCCACAGAACTTTGGTAAGAAACTGAAACGAGATACAGTTACTCTTGAGGAGTTGAAACAGATAGCTGATGTGATGGAGGTTACTTTTGAACAGTCATTTGTCTTTCCGAATGGAGAACAGATAAAAACGAGTAACGAATAGGAAAGTTAGGAGGACTTAAATAATGGCAGATGAACTACAGCCACTTTCTTTACTTTTTCAAAACAGACTTTTCAGAATTCCAGACTATCAGAGAGGTTATGCTTGGCAGCAGTCACAGCTTATTGATTTTTGGGATGATTTAGTTAATTTGCAAGATGGAAGATATCACTATACGGGTTTGCTGTCTCTTAAGAATCTGAAATCTTCTGAGACGACATCATGGGGGAGTGACCTTTGGATGGTATCAAAAGGATTTAAGCCGTGTCATATTGTTGATGGGCAGCAGAGACTGACAACTTTTGTTATTCTTTTGAATGAAATCGTAGAGTATTCCAGAACATTAGAAGAGAATGAAGGTCTATCCGACCAGAACATTGTGCTAGGATATGAAACGCTGGAAGATGTAGTTTCCAAATACATCTGTCAGCATAGACCACCTAATAAACAGATAACTACATACCTGTTCGGCTATGAGGTGGATAACCCTAGTTCGGACTATTTACAGTACAGGATTTTTAATGAACCATATTCCGGGACTGTTAATGAAACATATTACACAAGAAATCTGAAGTTTGCTAAGAACTTCTTTAGAGATAATCTTACCGCCCTTTATGAGAGCGAAGGTCTGGATGGTATCAATGAGCTTTATCTTAAACTGACACAGCGGTTGATGTTTAACATTCATGAAATTGATGATGATTATGATGTGTTTGTAGCATTTGAAACCATGAACAACCGTGGTAAGAAACTCACAAACCTAGAATTATTGAAGAATCGACTGATTTACCTGACAACTCTTTATCCAGACAGTAAGTTTGATAAGATGGATAAAGAGAATCTGCGTAAACAGATTAATGATACATGGAAGGAAGTGTACTTCCAACTTGGCAGAAATGATAAAACCCCACTCTCGGACGATGATTTTTTGAGGGCACATTGGATTGTGTATTTCGCTTATTCCAGAAGAAAAGGTGATGACTATATCCATTTCCTTTTGAATAAATTCTCTGCCAAGAATATTTTTGAAAAGAAAACGGTGGCTGTTACCGATGACTTTTTGACATTTGCTAGTGATACGGACTATGATTCGGATACTGATATTGAAGATGAATCTAACGAAGTAGAAACTGTTGAGGTTTCCAAACTTGAACCTAGGGAAATCCTTGAATATGTAAACAGCCTGAAAGATATGGCAAAGTATTGGTATGATACTTTTTTCCCATTCCAGAGCGAGAACCTTTCTGATGATGAAAAAGTATGGGTTGATCGTTTGAATCGTATCGGCATTGGACATTTCAGACCTTTGATTATGGTTGTTATTAGCCGAAAGGATTTGAAACCAGAAAAGAGAATTGAACTGTATACGGCTGTTGAGAGATTTATCTTTATTTGTTTCCGTCTTGGCTACTTTAATGCCACATTCAGAAGTAGTGAGTATTATCGTGCATCTCGCAGCATTTACCGCAAGGAAATGGATATTGATGATTTAATCAATAATATCAATGAAACTACGGATGCAAACATTGAATATGCACTTCCGAACTTTATAACCAAGATAGAAAAGCACTTCGATAACAAGGGTGGTTTCTATTACTGGAACTCAATCAAGTACTTTTTATATGAGTATGAGTACCAGCTTGCAAAGAAAAACAATCTGGATAAGGTGAGTTGGGAGATGTTTACAAAGACTGAAAAGGACAAAGTTTCTATTGAACATATTCTTCCACAGACTCCTACAAAATATTATTGGCGTAATCAGTTCAGACAGTTTAGCAATGAGGAGATTGAGCTACTTTCTTGTGCTATAGGAAACCTTCTTCCTCTTTCACAGAGCATCAACTCTGCATTACAGAATGATAGTTTTGAGGACAAAAAGGCATCCAAGAATGGCGGACGAAGAGGATATCAGAACGGTTCGCATTCCGAAATCGAGGTTGCCCAGGAAAACGATTGGACTGCAGAATGTATCTATCAAAGAAGTAAAAAACTTCTGGAATTCATGGAAAACAGGTGGAAGTTTAGTTTTACATCGGATCAGCTGAATAAACTTATCTATGTGACTTGGGTAAATGATGATAGGCCTATGCCGGCTTCATTACCGAAAGAAAGTGAAGAATCAGTAATTTCATTAAGTAAAGATAAAATGCCCGAAAAACCTATTGGAAATTTAGAGAGACTTCAGCTAAAGTTCTGGACAGAATTTGTAGAGTACTGTAAAGCAGAAGGTAGAGAGAGTGACATTGCACTTCGTAAGCCTTTGGCACAAAACTGGTATGATGTTCCAGTGAACGGTGCCGATTATCATCTGTCCTATACCGTAACTCGGAGCAAATATTTATCCTTGTTGATTTATGCGTATAATAAAGAAGTATTTGAAAGACTTGAAAGCAAGAAAAGTAAAATTGAAGAAATCTTTGGTGATAAGCTGGATTGGTATTCTAGCCGTGAAGGTAGCGAAGCAAAACGAATTATTTATAAGCGTGAAGCAGACGTGTTCAATCCATCAAAGCAAGAAGAGTATTTTGCTTGGATGATTGATAAATGTGATGAACTCAGCAATGCTCTTGTGCAAGTTGGAGAAATGGACGAAGAACCACAAGAGAAAGATAAGTTTTCAAAGTTGAAACAGTATCTTGAAAACTGTGGAAAGACCGAACTGACATTGACCTTTGCTGATATTGAAGCTATTACTGGCTGTACCCTTTGTAAGTCTGCATATAACTATTCTGCATACTGGAATCCATCACCGACCCATACGATGCCAAATACTATCTTGGCAGCAGGTTTTAAAGTAGTATCGGTTGATTTGGTTTCGAAGTCATTGTTATTACAAAAATAATAGAAATTTTCGGGAAGTTATCTAATTTGTAGGAAGTGTTGACATGAGAGTGTTGGATTTGGATATGGATTATTTCATGACCGAAATAGCTAATACACCATTTTCTTGTAAGAAAAGACTTGCTGAAGAGGATTATGGCAATTCAGTATGGTCTGCAGAAGAAGTTCGACAATTTTTAGAGCATAATTTAGGATTATCAAAAACACACAAAATACCGGGAAAGATTGTGAGTGGGCATAATGAAGCACTGTTCTTCTGGGAAGAACTTATTAATGGCAAAAAGCTTTCAGATCCCTTTGATGTTGTTCATGTTGATTCTCATGCTGATTTAGGCTTGGGGGATGCATCATGGAGTTTTTTGCAAAGTGCGTTTCTTACACTTCCGATTGATTCGAGAAGAAAAATAAGTGAGTATGAATTTTGCGATAAAATAAAAAGAATTAGTATAGGTGACTATTTGCTTTGGGCAGTTGCCTATAAAATGGTTTCATCTATCACATATTGTGCAAATCCTCATGGTGACAAGAACGATTATGTGCTTGACACGTTAAAGGATTTTCATGAAGAGTACATTTGGGATAAGCCTGTAAAAAATTATATACAGTTAAAGTATAATAAAACGATGGAAATGCCTGATTATGATTCGTCTGACGCATATAAGAAAAAATATCTCCAGGGTGCAATAAAAGATCCAGAAGTGGAACTGTTAATAATTCCAACGATTGAGGATGTGAAATTTGACGGAAAATTTGATTATGCAGTTATGGCACAATCACCCAATTATACCCCGGCAAGTGCAGATTTCATACTTGATATTTTCAGAGAATATATTGAAGAAATATAATAGCTGCTAATTTGCCTATACAAATTATAGGACAATTCAAGGTTGTCACAGGCTCGAAACCCTAGATTTTAAGGGAAAAGGTGCGTTCCACCATTTCCTTGTACAATAGGGGTTGAGTATGTTTTTCGTTGAACAACCGAGCCACGTTGAGAGCGTAGTATTGCTGTCAAGAAAAGATAAATAAAGGCTGAAAAGCGGCGTATTTCCGGCTTTTCAGTAGTTAGGAGGTAATGCCTGACCTTTGAAAAGGCTCGGTTATTTTATATGAAAACATATCTACTGCAAAATATGTGTCAGCTTGTAACCTCGGATTAGATGTCACAATTTGAGACAGTGGATTAGATGTCAGGCATTTTGGGATGATTTTTGGAAAATGAAAAAGGGTGACAACCAATCTTGCAGGACTGACTCCTATTGAAATCGGTCAGGGAGTAACCTACAAAGAGGCAAAATTAACATCTCTTTACAAAAAAGCTGTATCAACATCAATTTTCCAAAGAGGATATTACAACTGAAGTTCAGGAGTATTGTGCTTCCATGCCAAAAGTATATCCCGATTTCAATGGAGGTTGGCAACCACATATTGTTTTTGTAGGTGAAATTATAGAGGTTAGGGATGAGCGATAAATTGGGATTTAGAGGATGTGAATGAGCAGCATGAAGAAAATAAAAGAAGGAATTAATTTGAAAAAACTCCTTAGGCTGAAGAATACAGGCAGTATCTTTGTGATTGCGGGGCTTTTGACGATTTTTGTAATAGCGTTGTACACATTTATTCTGCAAAGTTCTTACACTAAGACCGCCCTTGAAACAGAAATCACACGTGACACAGCAAGTGCAGATGCAGTACACAAACTAGTGGATGGAAGAATCGGCAAAGAAGATTTTGATCAAATCAAAGATCAATCTGATGAAAAGAAGCAAATATATAAGGATATTTCTTCATATTTCAATGAAATCAGAACACTGAATTCTACTCGATATATTTACACCGCTACAAAAAATGAAGAAGGAAAACTCGTTTATGTGGTAGACGGTTTGGATTCGGATGCGGATGATGTAAGACACCCTGGAGATTATATTGAGGAAGAAATGGTTCCGTATATTGATAGGGCTATTTCTGGGGAGAATGTGTACTCTCAGGATATCATTGATACAACATGGGGTCCGATTTTTACGGCTTGCTATCCTGTAAGAGCAAATCATGATGGGACAGGAGAAATCATTGGCGCATTTTGCATTGAAATGGATATGCAATCAGCTTATGGAATGGTTGAAGAGACGAATCATATTTCCATCATCTGTGGTTTAGTCGCAGGAGCTGTATTGCTTTTGATTTGTCTATATACCTATTATGTTTACCAGAAAAGCAAGGCAGAAGAGCAAAAACAAAAACAATTATTAATGACCGCCGCTGAGGAAGCAGATGCTGCCAACAAAGCAAAATCTGCGTTTTTGCTTAGTATTAGCCATGACATCAGAACACCGATGAATGCCATTATTGGATTTACAAACATTGCGCTTCACCAGAACACGGTTTCAGATATTCATGATAGCTTGGAGAAAGTTCAAAAAAGTTCGAATCATCTTCTCTCTTTGTTGAATGACGTTCTGGATTTTACTCGCATTGAAAGTGGAAAAGTTACTATTTCGCCCGAGCCGGTGGACATTACTCAATTGACAGATAACGTCCAGGCGATTATGAATGGACTTATTTATAATCGAGATCTTAAGTTTGAAGTACATCGAGAAATCCCAAAGAACCCATATGTCCTTGCGGATGTTGCGCGTATCCGAGAAGTTTTGGTGAATCTTCTTGGCAATGCTGTGAAATTCACAAAGGACGGCGGAAAGATTACTTTGGATATCAGCAGTTACCCAGGAGCGGATGAGAAACATGTCATAACTCGTTATGTTGTTCGAGATAACGGTATTGGCATGAGCGAAGAGTTCCAGAAAAAATTATTCGATCCGTTTTCACAAGAAGATGATGCTAATGCCAGAACTCAATATAAGGGAACCGGTCTTGGTATGGCCATCACAAAAAAATATGTGGATATGATGGGCGGTTCAATCGCTGTTGAGAGCAAAAAAGGTGTAGGTTCTACATTCACAGTGGAGATCCCACTGGAGTTGTCAGAACAGGTTATTCAATCAGAACAAAAACAACATCTACATAGAGATTTGACGGGTATTCATGTTCTTATGGCTGAGGATAATGATCTAAATGCTGAACTTGCTACGATGATACTGGAAGATGCTGGTGTGACCGTAACACGCGCATCAGACGGAAAAGAAGTTGTGGATTTGTTTAAAAATCATCCACGAGGCACATACGATCTTATTTTGATGGATATTATGATGCCAAACATGGATGGACACCAAGCAGCAAAAGCCATTCGAGCCTTGGGTATAGAGCGGTCCGATGCAGTTACGATTCCAATTATAGCTTTGTCTGCAAATGCTTTTATAGATGATATTCAGGAATCCCTGGATTCAGGCATGAATGACCATATTTCCAAGCCGATTAACATGGAGGAATTAATCGATACTATCACTAAATACATTAAACACTATTAGGAAAACAAAGAAGTTAATTCTGATTTTCCTGTACCTTTCAAAATCTTCTCTGCTGATTATGGAAGATCTGGAACAAAATGCGTGCTACTGATTCTGAATAAGCACTTGCTATGAAAAATGCCGACACGGCTAAGGTTTGGCAGCTTGAGAATCTCTCTGAGTTGCAGGCTGAGGAGATTGCTATTCAGACGTGTTTGGTAATGTAGTTATTCCTTATTTCTTATCAAAAATCAACAAAACTCGTTTGGTTTAGTTTTAGCCAAACGAGTTTTGTTTTTTACTCCCTGAGATTTTCTTTGAGTTTTACTTTTCGATATTCTTTTGGTGACATACCAATGTATTTATGAAACAGTCTGCTGAAATAAAGCGAATTGGTGTATCCAACCATATTTGCAATTTCAGTAATGGTATAGTCCGTATTTTCTAACAAACTTTGTGCGTTGGAGATTCGCAGCTTTAAGATATATTGCAGCGGACTGGAACCTGTGATTTCTTTAAAGCACTGAATAAACCAACAGTTGCTAAGCCCTCTGGATTCGGAGTACTCCTCAATGCTGATTTCTGTGTTGTAATTCTTACGAAAATAGTGCATCGCAAAAGCAACTTCTTTTTCACTGGTGCTGCTGAATTTCTTTGCACTCATGATTGCACGGCTTATCAAAACAAAAATAATTCGCAGCTGCAAAGAGATCAATTCATCATACCGTGGTCTGCAAAGCTGCAATTCCTGAATCATCTGACCAAATAATCACTGATAATCGGGAGATGTTCCAATATAGAGAATATTATTTTGCAGGTTGATATTGTAATACTTTAAAATTTCTTCTACTTCATTTCCAGTAAAATGCACCCAATAAACATCGGTTTGATCTGCACGATAATAAACATATTCCTGTGGTTGATCCGGCAAATATATAATAATATTTCCGGCTGAAACCGTTTTTTCTTCTCCGTGAATGAAAAAATGTCCTTTTCCAGAGGCAATATATAAGAGCTGATAATCTTTTCTTCCATTCGGACGATGTGTTACTACTTCAGAACGATTTTTCACACGATAATTTCCACAGTTTGTTACAATCAAAGGTTTCGTATTATCCACTACAGTAGATGTAGAGTTGTTCAAATAGGCAACTCTGACCGCTCTTGTTACAAAGAACAGCAAGGAAAGAGTTCAGATGGGTTCTTATCGCTTTATCTTCGCATTTGGAACAAGTCTACTGATTGTATACGGCGATGTTATCATTGGCGGACACGGAGAAAACTTCTCCATGATGTTCGACAAAAAAGAGGGCGGCATCAGTTCTCTGAAATACAATGGTTTTGAATATATCACACGCACACCAAAGGTCAGCTTCTGGAGAGCAATGACGGACAATGACACCGGTGCTTCCGAGCCGTATAATCTTGCACAGTGGTATGCCGCAGGCAAATTTGCAAAGTATAAAACCGTTTCATGGCTGGAACAGGAAGATGCTTTGAAAATCACATTCACATATCAGGCTGCCTGTGTTCCGACTTTTGAGTTTACTGTATCCGAATAGAAATGATATACACGTTTATTCTGCTCCGGGTAGAACAGAAATCGGCGGTAATCATACCGATCATCAACATGGCTGTGTCATTGCAGGAGCAGTTGACTTAGATGTTATCGGTGTTGCAGCATTTCATGACGAAAACGTCATCAGAATTAAATCAGAGGGATACGATGAATTTGCAGTTTCACTTGACGATTTGGATGTTCATATCGGTGAAAAAGGTTCTTCTGAAATTGTCAGAGGGATTGCAGCTCGCTTTAAGGATTTAGGTGTAGAAATTTCCGGATTTGATATGTATACAACTTCAAATGTACTTGGTGGAAGCGGTATTTCTTCTTCTGCTGCATTTGAAACATTGATTGCAACGGCAATTGACAGCTATTACAATAACAATCAGATCGGTGCAGTAGAAATTGCAAAAATCGGACAATATGCAGAAAACTTTTATTTTGGCAAGAAAAGCGGATTGATGGATCAGATGGTTTGCTCCGTTGGTGGATTTGTTTTTCTTGATTTTCAAAACATTCAAAATCCAAGTATCCAAAAAATTGATTTTGACCTTTCAAGAACCGGCTATGCATTGATCATCACAGACACCAAAGGAGATCATTCTGATTTGACAGATGATTATGTAGCCGTTCGTACAGAAATGGACGAAGTTGCAGAATATTTGGACAAAATTCGTGCTACATTATGACAATCAGACCGTTTGGCGGTATTGAAATCAAATAATAGGAGGGGAAAATAATGAGTATACTTGTTTTAGGCGGTGCAGGATATATCGGTTCTCACACAGCTTTAGAGTTGATTCGTACCGGAGAAAGCGTTATTATTGCAGACAATCTTGCAACCGGACACATCGAAGCTGTTCCGAAAGATGCGAAATTTTATCTGGGTGATTTGCATGACAAGGCGTTTCTTGATAATATTTTTGAAAACGAACAGATAGATGCAGTGATTCACTTTGCAGCATATTCTCTTGTTGGAGAAAGCGTTGTCAATCCACTCAAGTATTACGACAATAATCTCTGCGGAACAAAAATTCTTTTGGATTCCATGGTTGAACACCATATTGATAAAATTGTATTTTCCTCAACCGCTGCCACCTATGGTGAACCGGAAAATATTCCGATTCTTGAAACAGACAGAACACAGCCAACCAATCCATATGGTGAAACCAAACTTACTATGGAGAAGATGTTTTATTGGACTTCAAAAGCTCATGGTCTAAGATACGTTTCTCTCCACTATTTCAATGCTTGCGGAGCAGACAAATCAGGTAAAATCGGCGAGGCTCATAATCTGGAAAGTCATTTGATTCCTTTGATTCTTCAAGTCCCAAATGGAAAGAGAGAAAGTATCTCCATCTATGGAACAGATTATGATACTCCTGATGGAACTTGTATCAGAGACTACATCCATGTTACCGATTTTGCTCAGGCACATATTCTCGCTGTAAAGTACTTAAAAAACGGAAACGAAAGCAATATTTTCAATCTTGGAAATGGTGTCGGCTATTCCGTAAAAGAAGTAATTGATAAAGCAAGAAAAGTGACAGGGCACCCGATTCCGGCAATTGAAACGCCAAAGCGTGCCGGAGATCCTGCACGTCTGGTGGCTTCCAGTGAAAAGGCAAGAAAAATTCTTGGCTGGAATCCTGTACACGATAGCCTTGAAGAAATTATATCTGACGCATGGAATTGGCATAAGAATCATCCAGATGGTTTTTGAAAAGAGGTGTTATCATGATATACAGGGCAATAAACGGATTAATCCGTCATGCAATAGAAGCTGATTTGATTACAAGTGACGATATTTTCGTTGTTAGAAATCAGCTCATGGATATACTAAAACTGACTGACTGGAATGATAAAGAACCACTCACGGGAAATATTGAAGAACTTCTTGAACCCCTGATCGACTATGCAGTAAAAGCAGGAATCATTGAAGACACTTCTGTACGACGTGATCTATTCGATACAAGAGTTATGGGTGTTTTCACACCTATGCCGAGAGAAGTTAATGCCACATTTCAAAGAAAATATTCTGCTTCGCCATCAGCAGCTACAGAATGGTATTATGCTTTTAGTAAAAGCCTGAACTATGTTCGTGCTGAAAGAATTGCGAAAGATTTAAAGTGGACATATGAATCAGAATATGGAACACTTGACATTACTATAAACCGTTCTAAGCCAGAGAAAGATCCTCGTGATATTGCTGCTGCTAAATTGCAAAAAAAATCAGCCTATCCTCAATGTCAGCTTTGTGTTGAAAATATGGGATTTGCAGGTCACCAGACACACCCTGCAAGACAAAATCTTCGTCCGGTAAAGTTGAATATCAACAGCCAAGATTGGTTCATGCAGTATTCTCCTTATGGATATTATAATGAACACTGCATCGTCTTTAATAAACAGCATATTCCTATGACAATCAATGCACAGGTATTCAATAAACTGTTTGATTTTGTTGAGCAATTTCCACACTATTTTATCGGTTCAAATGCAGACCTTCCTATTGTAGGCGGTTCCATTCTAACGCATGAACACTTTCAAGGCGGCAATTATAATTTTGCAATGGCAAAAGCACCGATTGAAAGAACATTTCTTTTGAAAAATTATATGAATGTTAGTGCCGGCATTGTAAAATGGCCGATGTCTGTGATACGTCTTTCTTCAAAAAACAGGACGGCTTTGGTAGCTGCATGTGCTGATATTTTATCAAAATGGAGAACATATACGGATGAAGTGGTTGGAATTTTTGCAGAAACAGACGGAATTCTGCATAATACAATTACTCCAATTGCAAGAGCAACTTCTTCTGGATTTGAATGCGACTTGGTATTGAGAAACAATATTACAACGAAAGAAAGGCCGTTAGGTGTGTTCCATCCGAATCCTACCTTACATCATATCAAAAAAGAAAACATCGGATTGATTGAAGTGATGGGACTTGCTGTTCTTCCGGCGCGTTTAGCAGATGAACTGACACTTTTAAAAGATGCAATGCTGTCCGGCTGGTTTTGTCAATATCACTTGACACATTTTATTCGAACAAGAATTATGCAGCGA
>ERZ791829.167-NODE-167-length-76064-cov-56.054651_pt1 | contig 76064 bp, 84 predicted proteins | sample MGYA00510296_ERZ791829 | MGnify/ENA primary metagenome ERZ791829 (study PRJEB30046, sample SAMN00791973) | human gut metagenome | study: EMG produced TPA metagenomics assembly of the A metagenome-wide association study of gut microbiota in type 2...
AGGCAAACGCCCAACTTCTTGATTTTCAATCAAAGTCCAATTTAGAGCGAGTTAGAGCAATGCACAATTTAAGCAAAAGCAACGGAAAGTGAAGATGAGAAAAATGAACTGTAAGTGGTTGAGAATGAGCAATATTTCATAATTCTACCAATTGGCTGCAAAGCAAAGCCGAGCAGGATATTGAGTTATTTCAGTTACCAAACCGTTAGCGGTCAGTTACCGAAACCGACACTGCTAACGAGGTGAAAAACAAACAGTTTGTCACCAGTGTTTGTTTACAAATCCACACTCCATTTGGTGAGAAATTCCCTTGGGCGTAAGCGTGTCACGCTATACGACTCAATTGTGTTGCCGAGAGTTCTTCGTTCAAACTCTGAAGTGCCAATAAAGTTGTTTGCTGTGACAGATAACTCCCAACGCTTAGCCTTGTATGCAATGGAAAAGTCAAGAAAGTGGTTTACGCCTATGCTCTTGTCGTTGGTATGGAAAAGTTCGTTTTTTACGCTAAGCATCCATCCTTTGGCAGGGAAAACAGATAGTTTAAGAAAATGTTCCCAGTCGGTTGTGGGGTTGAAAGAGAGTTCTGGAGCCGTGAGGTTCTTCTGCTTGTAAATGTTCACATTCGACTTACCCTCAACAGAAAGAAATCTCGCTGGACGCAATGAATAGTTGAACGAAACAGCGGTTGTGTTCATACGTGCATCATTCACAATGCCCGACACAAGCATACTATAATCTGTGATGTTGTGTGAGGCACCAAGACCTATTAGTGTCTTTGCCCATCCAAAAGACTTGCTTATACGACCAGAAACGCCTATTGTCTGCATGATATATTCCTTGTCTGTAGCAGTCATGGTATAGACGTTGCCGTTCATTGCACTCTCATAAAGGATGTTTCCCGACATTCTATTATATGAAGGACGAATATTAAAGAACAGTCCCGACACAGGATTGGTGTATTTATATGCTGCTGTTGCATGAATAGAGTGAGTAGCATCCGTCTTGCCTCGATTCACTTTCTGAGTGCGATAACTTGTGAAGATAGGAGTGTCATAGATAGATCTTCCCATCAATGGCGCGTTAGCATAACCAACATTAGCCGAAAATTCAGAAACAACAGTTGCCTTCCAATTCCAACTCACCGAAGGGTCTATCCACAGATGATTGCTTCTTGACTCACGGTAGGACTGATGGGCATAACTTATCTTCGACTTTATTCCTATTCTGTGCTTTCCGAAAAGGAACGACATTGAAGGAGTCCAATACGTGCGAAGCAACTGATACACATTCGTCTTCTCCGCTTCCTCGTCCATTGCCACACCAATACTCTGATAGTCGTAGTTCACTCCCAACTCATTGTTGAGATAGTGTCTGCCGACTTTCAGTTTATATTGCATTTCATTCTGCGTGGAGAAGAAACCGAGATTCAGCCGTTCTGTCATTCCACCAATGGTGAGCAACTGTCCTGGCAGATAGCTATAGGTCCAATAACTGTCAACGTTATAAATGTTGCCCTTTGCCGTGGTGTGCGACATCTGAAAATCCTCAGTAATACTACGCTTGTGCGGCTTCACCATCATGTCGGTGCGTTGTCCGTTGTACATCATCGTGCCGATACTCTTGTTAAAGTCAATATAGCCTTTAAGGTTGTTCTTGATGAAACTCTTACTGCCGTTGTACTGATAGTTGGCCTCACCCTTCCATTCGCTTCGGGTGTTGCAGACATTCTGCTCCTCAACTATGACTGGCATATCGGCAAGGGTGAGATAAGTGGATGAACTATAGTCCTGCATATCGGTCTTGTCAATAAATCCGTTGCCTTGCACACGCAGTTCCGAATCCTTGCCAGTCTTCCAAAGCCAGTTGCCGGCAACAAGATGACTATTGTTGAAAGTATATCGGTTGTCTGCAAGGTCGGGAGCCGCAACCGACATCATTGAGAGAAAGCCCGATTCAGAGCCAGTTCTTCCCTTCAACAATGCAGCAAGGTCGAGCACCTCATTGTCGAGTTGCTTGCCGATGTTGTTGTTCTTGTACATCATCAGCGTCTGATACTTCTTGTTGAAACGCATACCCATCAGTCGGCAGTCATATAGAAAATCATCACCATAACCCAAACCTATGTCAGCCGCTCCCGTCCATACGGCTTTGGCATCATCCTTCAACACAAGATTGAGAGCAGCCTGTTCGCTGAACGACACGCCACGCAACGACTTCACCGACTGATGATTCTCCAATACCTGCACACTCTTTATCTTATCAGCTGAGATGTTTTGGTTGGCAACACCATATTGCGACCCCATTAAGTCAAGTCCCTCAATATAGAACTTGTTGATAGGTTTTCCTTGGTATTCCACCTTGCCATCCGCTTTTACCTCAAGTCCAGGCATCTTGGCTATCACGTCGGCAATGCTTCGGTCTTGCCCCTGACGGAAACCAGCAACCGAATATGTGAGCGTGTCTCCTGTGCTTTTTATACGCTCCGCTTTTATCTTTACTTCCTTTAACTTGAAGCCACCTTCTGCCAACGTGATAGTCATGCCATCCTTCAAATCAGCAAACGGCATCGTCTTCTTCTGATAACCAATATAACTTACCGTTATGCTTGCAGGATTTTTCCCTTTAGGAATAGTCAATTTATATTCACCCTTATCGCTTGTGAGACAATACGCCACGGTTGACTTGCTCTCAGTCGATGCCACAACAGAGGCACCTACCAAGAGTTCTCCTTTCTTACCCTTCACCTTTCCTGTGAAGGTTTGTGCATAGAGCGAAAGATTTGTTAGCAGAAGTAAAGTAAAAACGGCAATTCTCATTCTTTATCCAAATGGTTATATTTAGGCACTTCAACCTCGTTATCGACTTTTGCATCAGTCCCAGAAACAGTATAAACTATCACTTTTTCACCCGATGTCCTTTGACTAAGAATTCTATCTACAAGTTGGTCTTTATTGATTCCTTCTGACTCTGAGCGCAGTTGCAAGAAACGTTTTCGGGTACACTTCTGGTGGCTGTCTTCTTTGTAAACCGAAACCAAGGCATTCTCAGGAGCATTCTCTACACCAACAGCTTTGAAATCAAACAAGCCCTCCGAATCCCTTGCCGCCATAATCAATCCTGGCAAACCATTAAGAATGTAAGGACCGTAATTGAGAGGCAACTCGATAGAATACCATACAGTCCATGTCCGGCCATACACGGAGCCAACCGCCTGCTTGCATTCATATTCACAGATGTTCTTTGTGCTGTCGTTCAATTGCCATTTTATGGACGGAACTTGGTCTTCGTATTTCAAACCAGACGAGAGGACTTGCTTGTAATAAGTGTATTTTCCCCTTTTAGGATTGCCAACAATTATTTGAAGGTCATTTTTCGGTGAATATTTTCCACCGATAACAGGGAGTTGATCAATCATCGCATTGTCTCCTCCTTGGGCTTTTACTTTAGTCAACTCACTATCATACAGTCTGTAGTTCTTATTGTAGAATACAGCAGTTGTATCTCCAATATCAAGCATCCACCTGTAAATGTTCAGATTCCCAGTGACAATCTGCGCATCACAATCGTAAATTACACGATATTTTGCTTGTTCTTGCGCATTGACAGTAAAGCCGTACAGTAACGCCAGAATAGTTATATATATGTTTTTATATGCCATACCATTAATTATTTAGATGCGAACAACCCAACAAAGCATTAATACGAATTAGCAGCGAATGATGTTGAAGCTATTCCAATCATCAAACAAAGGGCAGTTAAAAATTTCTTCATTTTTACTGAGGTTTAAATGTAAAAAAATAAATATATCTATCCAAAGCAACATTAAATTGCAAGGAGTTTTTGTAATTCTAATATCATACCAACATGCAAAGCATAATAATATTCGCCAACAAATATATGTATTTTTGTGGAATTTCCCAATATTTCGATAAGAAAAATCTTTAAAATTAAAGTATTTTAAGATATAATTTACCTGTTTGCCTGCACAAAACAATATAAAATGATTAAAACAAAAGTGTAATTTAGACCTGATAAACTATCCAAATTCACTTTTGTTTTGATAAATGAGTCACCTTGAAAAAGTGCCATCAAAATTGAGGGATACCTCAAAATACTTACAGTTTAAAACTTAAAAGCATAACAAGAACCATTCTGTATAAAATTTATAGCACAAAAGAACCCCTTTTCACTCGAAATCTTTAAGCTCATTCTTTAATATGCGTTGCGCAGCCTCCAAGCAGCGGCTATTGCCACTACCCATCAAGTCTGCATAGATTAATATAGCAGGAACAGTTCTGTTGTCTGTTTCCCAATTCCAAAATTTGTTGTACAGATGAATTTCCCCATTTGCATCTTGCTTGACGACACCTGTTCGTATAAGATGTGCTGCAGGTATTTCCGTGTATATGTCGAAAATTCCTGGTTGTAAGTAGCCATCCGTCAAGTTTGCGGCAGGTTCTCCTCCCCATGACATGCCCTTTGGCAATGCTATGTTTTTCCACTCATTTCTATTCGCTTCTGTTCGAAATGCCATTGCGCCTACCAGCAATTTGGGTTTCAATACTTCATTGTAATTGCTAACCCATAAGTCAAGCAGTTGTTTTTTGTCTTTTATTATGCGCCCGTTTTTAGTGTCACAAACAAAACCACGTCTTGCAAGTTCATCCAAAACGTTTTTCACGCTTCCCAAAGATACACCAATTTGCTCTTTTATCTCTCGATAAGGCTTCTTTATATTGTCTGCATCTTGCAACAGATAAAACACGACCTTCAATCCTGCATCTTGAAACACGGGATAGGTTTTCACCTTGGACTCTGTATTTTTCCTTCCTTGATTAAATATTTGGAAAATCAAGTTTCCTGCCTTTGTATATCTGACAAAGCAGTTTCCTGCACAGTCCAGATAGTTGATACCTCTGTTTGCCAATTCTGTTGATACCTGCGGCGTGACGTATTGCGTAACAAGCAAGATTTGCTGCTTGTCATTGTTCATCGTTTGCATAGTCGCTAATGTCGGATTTAATGTGGCCTTGGTTATGTTTTCCCTTACATGACACACAAAATCTATATTCATTATCTTAACAGTGACATCATTTTCATTGGTACAATTTACTTTGACGGCTGTTGTTGACACAACATCCCCCACAGGAAGGCTTGCTCTAAGAGCATCCAATGCTTGGTTTATTATGATATTGTTTGCCATCATTTTATGTTGTTTGTTCAATATATCAGTTGTGTTCAATTTGATTGAACGTTGCAAAGATAATGAACAAAACTTAAACGAACGAACTTTTTGTTCAATATTTCATCTTGTTCAATACTATTTAACATAGTGCGAAGATTGAACAGGGATATTTTCAGAAATACAAATCCCGAAAAGTGACACAAATGACAAAAAACGGGAATGCCCGAACTGTATATGCCGGTTCTATCAGATCTCTCTATTATCAAAAAGCGGTAATCTTACCAGTTTTAGTCACTACACATCTCCCATACCCCTTCATCCTCCCTTGTTTTTCCTTAGCAAATTTAGTTCAGCCCACCAGACCGTCAAGTACCGCCTTGCTATTGGCTGGTTATTTCTTTAGCAGCCTTCCGCCAATCAAAGATTGGGGTATTCCAATGAAATAATCATCCAATTCCTTGTCTTGTCTGTCTCCATGCCCGAACTCTTGATTGCACGTAAAATCAATTCCCTCGATGAAGTCGTAAAGACTTCGAGAATAGGGAAGAAAAAAAAGTTTCATAATTTAATCCGAACAGATATGAACAATATGATTAACGAAAGAGACAAGGAGTTTGCCAATGATTTTTCACGCTTCGTGAACGGCAAGATGTGTTCCGCATCCAAGGTGGGTGCAGAGTTCGCCAATGACCACCGCTTTCTTGTAAACGAGAAGTTCAAGGTGATGATGGCTTTCATGGAGCAGTTGGCAATAAACTATCAGAAGGGCTATTATGACCTTCGCAATGAATGGGCTTGCACCTTGGCACATGCTGCCATTGAAGCCTTGCGTGAGCAGCAGCTCTACTATCCATCTTCACCAGATTATTCACCCAATAAATAATGCAGCTATGACAAGCAGATTGATTACACCACAGTTGGCGGAGCAGTTCAAGCAATATCCGCTTTATTCACAGGACGGCAAGAAGAAGGATGCCATTTGCCAATGCGTCTTCTTCATCGGCAAAGTCCGTTGGTATGTATTGGAAGGTCAGCCGGAAGGCAATGACTTCACGCTGTTCTCTATCGTTGTCGGTCTTGCCGATACAGAATATGGCTATGCTTCCATCAAGGAAATGGAAAGTATCAGCGTGGATGTCGGATATAACCTTCCCAAGATACCGATATTGCAGGACAAGAGCTTCAAGCCTTGCCCAATCGGAAACATTCCCGACGAGAGATTACAGTCGTTCCTGTCTGATATGTATGACAGGGAAGAAGTTTAAACCAAACATCAGCCGTAGGCTTCTTGCCTATGGCTGCTAAAAATCAAACGATATGATACAGCAAAAGATAACGGAGATAGCCGAAATATTAGGATGGAGCGTTGATTTCTCCGAGCCACAAAACGGCAAGACAGATGTAAACTTCGCCAAATATACTTCCTATGGTCAAGATTTCAATTTCAGCGTGGAACTTGAAGACGATGATATGGAAGCCTTCATCGACAATATCCATGAGTATTATGAGAACTTTGATGTTGACGAGGAAGCGTACATTTGGATCGGCTCAGACGGTCACGGCAAAAATGGCGCACCTTACCGCATTGCCGATATAGTCAAAGACATGGAGGAAGCCGAAGTAATGATGGCTGACCTTTACGAGGCATTCAAACAATATTATTCACAGTTAGAACTTCAAGCCGTATGACAATAGAACAATATCTTTACCGCTTATGTCGAAACATTCTCAAAGAGCGTTTCGACTGGCACAAATACCTTACCACCCAAAGCTATTTCGGCAGAGACCTTTGCGTCACTCCGCTCCATGTCTCCTATGGACAAATAGGCTATACAATCCATTTCCCTTACTCTCGTGACCCAATGCCCGAACTCGCATATGATTGGGAAATGAACGACCTCACCATCGATGAGGAAGATTGGCAGAAATGGCTTGCTGACGAAGATGAGGAAGGTGATGACAGCGAAGATGTCACACCCGAATAATGAAAAAATCCAGGATGCTTACACATTATATATATGTGCACATCTTGGATTTTTGCTTTTTTGCTACAAATAGCCTCATTATCGGCGGAACGCAGACCTTGCGACCTTTTCTTCTTCTGCCTCAGTTTGCTCACTATCATTTGATGATGCGGATTGCTTCATGTCCTTCGCTTCCTTGTTTTCTTCCGATATTGAAGCTGCAACATCCTCACTCTGTTGTTCCTTCATTTCCAAAGACACTTCGTCTATTCTCTGCGTGAGAATAGACGTTGCCTTTTTTACATCCATCAAGGTGGTTTTGATGAAACTTGGCGACTCCTTCAGACTTCCGAGCCAAGATTTCAGATAGGCGGCACTGTCTTCCTTCAGATTCTTGGTCATGCCATACTTCTGGCACACCAACGCACTGCCCAACTCTGCAACCAGTTCCTCACGTGCATATTCATCGGAACCGAAGCCCGACTGCGGTTTGAGACGGTTCAACTGATCTTCCGCTCCTGTCGAGTGAACCATCTCATGGAACGCTGTTCCATACCACGACTCACCATCCTTGAACTGTGACTTTTCAGGAATGGTTATCTGGTTGCGGGAAATGGAGTAGAACGCATTGTCCTGGTGTTCGATATTGATGGGGCAAATCCATTTCTGCTCCTTGAACATCTGGTCAACAGCAGGAAACGAATACATGTCACCTTCCTTCACCAATGCCTTTTCGGGCTTGTTCTCTGCTTCCAACTTGGCATACAATTCAGGTCTTGCCTCCTTCAGATTGGTCTGTGCCACATTGAACACCTGGTACACATTCAACTTCGGATAGACATTATACTCCTTCTGCTCCTCAGCACTCATTCGCTTGTAGTCGTCATAGGGTATCTTTTCTTTTGTCTCCTTGTGTACAATGGTGAAACTTGTCAGCATCACAGGAAAACTCTTCTCTCCCTTGTTGATGCAGACCTTGGGCAACGGCTCACCATTGGCATCCACCATCTGCTTCTTGTTACCTTGCTTGTCGGTCTGATAGTTCAAACCCACTGCACGGTTAAAGGTGCAGAACACCGGCAACTCATAGCCTTTCTTCTCACACAGCATGGTGAGCAACAAGGCATTCATGCCGTTATACTCTCTGCCAGACAGGTTCTTCGGCCAACTCAATGTACCTTCCGTAAACCAAGGCTTTTGCCATCCGTCCTTGCTTCCCAACGACTCAATCTTCTCAATCATCATGTTGGCGAAGGTGTCCAAGGCTCTGTCCTCAGCATTCTTTCCATCGCCATTATTCTGTGGACTCTTATTGTAATATGCCATACTTGCTAATTGTTAGGATGATACGGTTTCTTCTCCCACTGGTTCAACTCCGCCACCTTGCAGCCTAAGTTGAGTCTGTCGTTATACACCGAGATTTCCAACTCGCCCTTTGCCTCGATGGTGGCTTTCGACTGCAGCCATTCTTCCTTTTCTTCCGAGAACCGGACAAAGCGCACCCATGTAAAGGCAAATTCTTCTCCAATCTTCTCTGCACTGAAAGCAGAAAACATCAGGAAAGCCTTACCATTTTTGCCTTTCTTCATATCAATGTCCTTACCGACCTTGCCCTTGAACTCCATGTCGCCCACGATGCCATCCTTGCTTTCCGATACAGGCGAAAGGTTCACTTCCGATACTTTCAAGTTGAAATACAGGTTGTCATCTTTCTTCTTGAAGGTCAATACACCTTTCAACTCAATGCGGTTGCCCACGACAATGCCTTCCGCATCGTCACCATCCATGATACAACTGACAATCACGGTCTTGTTGATACCACTCTTGGCTGGCACCACTACATCCACGGAATATGTCGTAAAAGGCATTCCGTCCTTTCCATTGCGAACCACTGCAGCCTTGCTGACGGTTCCGCACACACTTACGTTACATTTAATCATAGCTCAAATACTTTTTTATTCGTTTTCAATCGACCAAGATGTGGAACCTCCAAGTATCTTACTTTCTTTGCATTGTCTGACTTTGACCTTCTTGCTGTTCCAGGACTTGCTCATAGTTTTGCGATGCCTGTTGCGTCAGCACGATAGTATTCACCATTCCAGCTATGCGCATTTTCTTGGCATCATTGCTCAGGTTGGTATCACCCAACACTTGTGACAATCTGCAGAACTCCGCATTGGTCAGCTCTCTCGTCACTTTGGTAGTGCCATTATCCGCTTGCAACACAGCCTTTCCATTATCGCCAACACTCAACACACATTCCTTCATGGTCGGTACAAGTGATTTCAAATCCACTTGTCTCTTGCTCACAGCCTCCGAGATTTGAGCTTTCTGCTCTTCCTCGCTTTTACTGTCTATTTGCACAGCGAGGGCAAGCAGACTGCTATACATGGTTGTTACCAATCCCATAATAGGATCTGCACTTGACAATCCGGTGCTTGCATCCTCAGATGACAACAGCTTCTTCATCCAATCATCAGGCGACAGACTCGTGTCCACAGCCGAACTGTTTTCCTTGTATTTTGCCAACAGGTCATTGCCGTTATACAATGCCTGTTGCTTCAGATTGCCTTTCTGCGCTATCTCCGCCAAGTATGATGCAGGATCCACGTCCCTTGTCTTGCCGTCTGCCGATATGTTTTTCACTCCGAAATGCAAGTGTTCGCCAGTAGTGCGTGTGCCGGTATTTCCCGACACACCTAACTTTTGCCCAGCTTTTACCTCGTCACCCACCTTCACAGCAATACTGTCCAAGTGCATATATGTGGTCTGTACCTTGCTTCCGTCCGATCTTGCGTATTCCACTGTCACAGACTTGCCACCGCCAGTATTAGCATTGTGGTTCACAGCTACCACCTTGCCACCATTCTCGGTTGCCAACACATCATCATGCTTGGCTCTGATGTCAATGCCCTTGTGCATCTGCTGTTTGCTTTTGTCCATAGGGCCTTGACGCATACCGAATGGAGAAGTGATAAACAAGAACTCGTCCCTTTTCACAGGGAATGAGTATTTGTCGTTGGTTGTTTGAGATGCTGTTTGCTTCTTTTCGTCATTATTGGATGTCGATACCGAAGACGATACCGTTGCTGAAGTCCTTGCATTCTGTTCTACGCCGAACTTCTTGCCCTCAGCCCTCATTTCTTGCATCACCTGTTGGTCATACTTCTGTAATCCATTAATCTCGATAATCTTTTGCAAACTGGCAGCATATCCTCCATTGGTGGCATAACCGCCTCGCTCAATACCTTTTGTCCATCCCTTGTAGTCGTCGGGAGAGAGTTTGAAGCATTGGCTGTAGCGGCTGTTGTTCTTCAATATCTTGGAATGGTGTTCGTATGAGTCACCCACCGTGGCATACTTGCAGAACTTCTCATTCGGCTTGTCATCGGTATAGACAAGATAATCGCCACCGTTCTTCAGCCAACTTTTCGAAGCCTTCACGCCAAAATGGTTGTTGCACAACTGCGACAGTTCACTCTGTCCATTACGGCTTTCTAAGATGCCTTGCGCCAAGGTGACGGAAGCAGGGATGCCATATCGCTTCATTTGTTCCATCGCCTCGGCAGCATATCTTTCTGCATATTGCTGATTCTTACTCATGTCTTTATATCCTCATTATTATCGTTTCATACCGCCAGAACGCTGCTGTTCCTCAGTATTTTGCTCCTCTTGCTTCTGCTTGGGTGCCTCCAACTGATCACAGATAGCCACTCGTTCTCCAGCTCGGATAAGCTTGGGCAGATAGGTGTCCAAGGCATGATGTGGAAAGCCAGCCATGTAGGGACCTGCTTGGGTGTTTCTCTTTGTCAATGTAATCCCCAACACTTCCGCTCCTCGCTTGGCATCCTGTTCATACATCTCATAAAAATCACCTACACGAAACAGCAGCAAAGCATCTGGATGCTTGGCTTTCAACTCCTTCCATTGCTTCATGATGGGAGAGTCCTTGGTCTCTTCCTTCTGCTTACCCTTTGTTTCTTCCTTCTTTTCCACAGTAGCGTTATTATCTCTTTGAACAGTCGCATCCTTCTCTTCCCTAATATATGTCTTTTCCTCAGAAGATGCTTGCTTATTCTCTTCCTCGTGATACTCTCGATGTTCTTCCTCATTCTTATCGGTGGAGACTTGCGTTTCTTGCTTCACCTCGGTTTCATCAACTTGCTTTTCAGATGCAGTCTGCTCCTGCGTCTGTCCTTTCTGCAGGATGTCAGCAAACAAGGTTGCTGCAAGATGTCTCTTATACTCGTTCTTGTCTTCGGCAATCCACATTCGTTGCCATTGGCTTGGCGATACCACACGAGGCTGCAACTTGTCTGCGCCATCAATGGTGGCTGCACACAGAATGACATCGTTCTTTGCCTTGAACACGTTCACTTTCTGTATGCGGTTCATGTCCACCTCGTTATGCTGACCACTGCCAAACAAGTCCACCTTCAGGTCAGGCTTTGTCTCTGCCATCGCATAGTATTTTTGTGCCAGTTCCACTCTCAAACTGTCCATCGTGTCCTGCGCCTGTTTCAATGTGGTGAAGAAGCGGTTCAAATCCGCCTTGTCGGGATAGATAGAGAATGCCTTCTGTCCTTCGGGCTTGATATACATCGCCCAACGCTTGTTGTCATCCTGCACCATCTGTATGCGGTCGAAGCCCACCTGCTTGCTCTGGCTTACGGCATCGCTCACGTCTATCTTGGATATGTCCTCCAACTGCCAGTTCTTCAATCTTGCCACGGTGATGTCCTTTCCTGCAAAATAGCCGTCATCAGGATGGTAGCCTAATGCACCATTTGAATTGTAGAACTTGACAGACTGAAAGCCTTCCTTCTGTAAGGCATGTTCGATGCGCTGCTTGCTCATACCCGACACCTCATTGTTCACTTCCAATGATGCTCCTGCCGGCAATACCACATCGGCACTCTTGTTTTCTTTGTCCCTTACTATCACCACAAATTTCTGTTCGCTGTCAGGATGCTTGGCTATCTCATCAGCTACAAAGTAATGCTTGGGCATCTTCGATTGCATCTCGGTGGTCTGCTGCTCGTTCTTCAAGGATGAATATTCTATTTTCTCGCCACGTTCTGCCTTGCGAATAACGTCTAAGGCATTGTTCACATCACTCTCTATGGCATCTATCAGGCATGGACTTTCCTTCAATTCGCGGTTCCAGTAGTCCACCAGTCCAATATTCTCCTTGGAAATCTTGGCTGGCATACCCATTTCCATCATCTTGATGCCCGAAGCCAGTTCCACAACCAGTTTCTCTTGCTTCACGGCATCCTCCGATGGCGCAATGCCGTTTTTCATCACCATGCCCTCCCTTGCCAGTCGCTGTTGATGTCCTGTAGCACTCACCACTTGGCGCAGCATTTCCTGCACATAATCGCTATAATGCTCAAAGTTTTCTTGCTTTGGCATATACACAGCATCTTTTTCTGTGTCATAGTGTGCCACTCCGCTTCCGTCTTTGCGCACCGCCATCAGGTTTTCCTTTATCTTCTGGATGAAGTCATTTACTTGGCTACGCAATGCCTTGTCTTCATTCGCACCGACATTCGCCTTCACCACATCTTCATATTTCTCCTTGTCTTTCAGTGGCAGCATGGTCTGGTCGATGTTAAACAGCACTCGTATTTCCCGATTATGTATGCCCTTGTACTGTGTCTGATCGGTAGCCGACAATTCCTGGTAGTCCTTTTTGCTGATGATGTCTTCCGGATTATGTCGGTTCACATACTTGTTCCACGCATACCAGTTGAACGGCACACCTCTCTCATGCGCCATCACAGACTCGTCTCGCTTCTTGGCTTCACTAAATAACGTGTAAAGATTTGTAGAAAATCCGTTATTGTCGGAGTTCAATCCCATCACGAGGGCATTGAACGGACTCACTGCCGCTCCCTTCGGGTAAAACCGTGGATATTGCTTTCCTTGCTCATTCAGCCAGACACCCTTGTTGTCGGCTGCTTTCGACAGGGCCTCGGTAATCAGTGATACTTGACGCTCTGCCGCATTCTTCTCTTGTGGACTTTTCTCTTTCATTGTATGATTGTTTTACGTTTTATCTTATCTTGAACGTTGGATGACTTCTCGCTGCTCTGCGTTTTCCATCGCCTCGTTTCTCACATTTCTCACTTCTTGCTCGCCATAGTTGCGTTCTGCCATCTGTCTCATCTGGTCACTCTTGGCAAGCACGGCATTGGCAAGGGTGTTGAGTGGTAAGGCTCCTGCTTGATATGCTCCAACCACATGCTCTGGCAGTTGGATGGTGTATGGCACTCGGTCGATGGTTGCCACTAAACAGTTGCCTTGTAGCACAGGGTTGGCTATTCGAGGATTCAACGGTTCGTCTGGATAGAACTTATATTGCACTGCTTGTGCTGTTGTATTACCATATGATACAGCATTTCCATCATTGCTTTCCCGTTTGTTTGCCAATGCTTCATGTCCTGCCTTGTTCAGCAGATTGGCACCGCCCATACCGATGAGTGTCATCTTCAATAGCGGATTCTTCACGAACATTCCTGCAAGGATGGCGGCTATCGGCATCATATTGTCCTTCAAGCCTAATGATTGCGTCTTGCCAGTGAACAGTCCAACAAGGATGTCGGGCAACATGGCTATCACATAGCCGAGGTTATTGCCAATGTCGCTGAAACCGTCCAGTCCGAAGTTCTTCAACAGTCCTTCCCATCCGTTGCTGTTGTCACGCTCTGGCTGTTCCTGCTGCGTATCTTCCGATTGTTGCTGTTCTGCATCTTCTTGTAGGGCCTCTGTCTCATTTCTTTCTTTGATGATACGCTCAGCCTCTGCAACCTTGGCTGCGTCGTGCTTGGCTTTCTCTTCCAGATAGGCATCTTCCTTGCCGGGTGCCACTATCAGCGGTACATTCTTGTATTTCGGATCGTTCCGTTTCTCTTGCTCTTTTTGGAAAGGAAACTTAAAACTGTTATCTGTCCATGCCATAGGTGTAAATGCTTTTTGTGGGATATGTATCTTATTATGGAGTTTGCTGTTGAGCGTCTTGACATAGCCATTGTCGGTGGCATTCACTTTCTTGGCTTGTGAGCGAAAACCAGTGAAGGCATTGCCGTTCTGTCCGAATACGCCCTTGCTGATGCTCAATTCCATGGCTTGCTCTTTCCGCTGTTCGCCGTTTCCCTTCTTGGAATCGAGAATATAGCCCAATGCCATGTCGCTCCCCACCAAGGTAGCCAATGACTTCCAACTACCGATACCGCCCATAGTCACGGCATCCACTACCGAGGCGGTAGCCCTTCCAGCAAACTTCTCCGTCTTGCTTGGTTTATAGGCTTTCTCGCCACGAGCTTCTATCTCAGCCGTCAATGGTGACTTCATCAGTTCTTCTTGCAGTCCCCAGATGCTGTTTTGTGCTGCTTTTCGCAAGATGTAGTCCATCGTTGATTTGGGTGTATTGTCCTTGACGAGCTTCCCAATCATCAGGTCTTCCATCCTTTGCACAACGTATGCGTATGCCAAGTCCTCGCCACAGGCTTTCGACAAAGCGTCATATTTGCTTCGTCCAATTTCCTTCACCACGGCATTGCGCCACTCGCCGGCAATGGTCGCCAAGTCCTTAACGATGTTTTTGTCCTTCCATATCTTCTGGTTGCACATCGCCAGATAGTCCTCCGTGGTTTTGCTGTTCCATTTGCCTGTTTGCTTTAGAACAAACTCGGTGTTGTCGGCATACGGATTGGCAGAAGCAAGCACTCCTGCCAAACTGCTCTGGTATCTGCCTCTTTCCTCCAGTTGCTTGTGAGTCAAGTCATCTCGCACCTGTTTCATCACAGGTGCCAGCTTGCCGTCAAAATATCCTTGAAGGCAATACTCCAGTTCTGCAAAGCGTGTCGGGTTCTTGATAGTACTCATTATAGCGTTACGTTTAGTTGACCTAATATCTGTTCTCTTGTCTGCTCGATGGCTTGGTGATACACTTCCATCTGCTTTGGAAAGTATTCCTCCAGCCAAGAGTCCTTCTCTATTCTGTCATGGATGAAGAGGATGGCTTGTTGCAGTTCTATCTCCACGGAGCATTCTCCTTCCTCTCGGTTATTAAACCACGCCTTTGTCCACCATCTCACTCCTGCACGGTCGGGATAGACGCTCACCAACCTTGGAATATCAAAGCTATGCACATCGATGTCCAGTTCAGCAAGCGGGTCGATGATGCCACTCGTCCTTATGGCTTCGTCATGGAGTTTTTTTTTAGAACTTCGCTCAATGTGGACAGATAGATGCCATGCCGCAATGCCAGATAGTTCAAGAAATCCGCAATCAGCAAGTTCTGCACCTTGCAAGCCAAGGGCATAGCTCTCTGCCCGATGCCTAACGGATTGCTGATGGATGGCATAGCTTCATAGAAATAGTGTTTCGCCGCTGACAAGGTAAAGATGTTCCTTAGCGACTGCTCTGCATGTTGCGGTGTCACATACATACCTTTATACAGGTCTTCCATATACGATGGCATGAAGCGCAGCATCAATTCTTCTATCTCTTTCTGGTCTTTGTCATACTGTGTGGCTATATTCATGTCGTAGGTCTCAAACTCAGGAAAACCTGTCTTACCGGTCTGTTCCATTGCCTTCACATTGCCATATAGCATGGTCAGAAAATCAATCGGATTGATTTCCTTGCCGTCAAACTTCACCTCGAAATGCAGTCTGTCACCGCTCAATGCCACGATGTTTCCTGCCTTCACGGTTTGTCCGAAGTTCACGAACACGTTGGCAAGGTGGGCGTAGGTCACTTCATATTTGCCGTAGCGTATCACTTGGTAGATGCCGTGTGTCGCATCATTGCCAATGCCCGATACCGTTCCGCTTGCCAAGGCAGACAGCAGATAGTGATTTGCCTCAAAGTCCAGTCCGTGATGGAAGAACACGGTTCCTGTTACAGGATGCTTCTGTTTGCCATAGCCAAGTGTCAGTTCCACATCCTTGCCTCGCTCCTCAAAGGGCATGCAAAAGCCGCTTTTTGATTGCAGCATCATTTCTTCTGTATATCTCATGTTGTTGTCGTTTTTATGTTTATCGTTTCATGCCGCCACTGCGTACGGTCGTTTCTGCTTCGTTCACATTTCTTCCTTGACCGCCATCACCACTGACGATGTTCTTGATGTTGGAGTTGTTGCCGATGAGCATCATGCCGAGCATGGCTCCTGCTATCTTGCCAAGCCATCCGAAACGTCCGAAAGTGAGGAACGCTGCTGTTACCAGTCCTGCAAGGCTCAGTCCCGACACGTTTCCTTTCCCTAAGTTCTTGAAGAAGTTGCCGAACATCTCCAGTCCGTTGCCTCCGAAGATGCCACGGAAGAAGTTGCTCATTCCGCTCCACTTACTGTTGATGTCGCCCATGGCACCATTCACAGCATCCACTGCTTCTCCAGCCTTGTTCTTCAGTCCTTTCACGTCTTCCACAGCTTCGGATATTTTCTCCGTGGTGTCTTTTCCTACCACCACATCACTGGCTATCTCCACCATGCTCTTGTCGTTGACAAGGTTCTGCCATGCCACATATCCTGCTGCGCTGCCCACAGCGGCTGTTTTCATCGCACTTCCTGCGCCTTTTAGTGCTTGGGTGGGATGCACAGCCGTATTGCTTGCAGATTTCAGTCCTTGCTTGGCGACACTACCTGCACCTTTCAAGGCACTGCCGCCATACTTTGCTATCTTTGCCCATATACTCATAGTCGTATCTTTTTATTGTTATTTGATCTTTCCGTTTCGCTTCCATCTGTTCATGCAGTCCTTCACGATGGTTTTCTTGTCTGCCTTGTCGTGACTGCCTTCCTCTATCTCTGCCCAGATGTCCGCCATCGAGGTGTACTTCACCGCCTTGGTCAGCCGTTGCAGCTTTTTGTTCATTACCTTCAGCTTGGGGCGGATGCCGAAAACGATTTCCACTCGTTCTTTCTCGGTCATCTTGTTGCCTGACAAGCATACAAGTCTGATGTCATTTACTATCTCCACGCTGCCCATAATCAACTCCCGATAGATCTTGTTGCGCTTGGCTGACAGTGCCACAGCAAGGGCATTGCTCGGATGTTTATCCAGTTGTTTGGTGAATCCTCCCAAGTTATCCACCAACCGGTCTATCTCGTGATAGAAGCCATATACCTGTGCTGCATACACCACGATGGAGCGGAACGAGTCCAAGTAGTTGTTGAACTCTCGTTGCAGATTGGTGGTTCCTTCCACTTCCTCTTTCAACCATATATGACCAGTAGTCTGCATCAGCATCACCTTCTCCTGGTTCTTCAACTCCTTTTCAGCCTTGTCTGTATATGCGTATATCATTCCAGCCAACACAGGGTCGTTCTGGGCTTGCACCTTGCAGACGGAAAGCAACATTATGCCAAAGCAAAATATCCATGTTCTCATACTAAAATGTTTTTATATTATTATGGTGTACTGACTTTGGCAGCTCTCCGCCACCGCTCCAATGCTTGCGTAGCAATCTCACCATTACTTCTGTCTATCATCCCTGCCGTGACATTGTTCCACACATCACTCATGGTGTAGTAGCGGATGCTCAGATACAGTTTGTTGAGCTTCTTCTGAAATGCTGACAACTTATCATTCAATGCCCACAAAGTCTTCGAACGGTCTGCTCCTGTCAACATATTCTCCGTTCCTCCTTTTGCCACGGCATCATTCAACAGATTGAAAACCGATACCAGTTCCGTTGCCGTCTCGATATACAGGTTGTTCATGCTCATACTTGCCACGATGCCTTGCGGATTGTTCTTAATGGCTGTCTTCAACTTGGCGAGCGTGATGAAAATCTTCACGCCATCATCATACAGATGGGTACAGGCTTTCAGCGAAGAGGCATAGCCGTTCACTGATTTCAGGTAGCTGTTGTACTTCTTCTCCCATTTGTGTATCTGGTTAAACTCAGCAGCCATTGTATTCTGCAACAACGCCGTCTTGGTCTGTCCGTTGATTTGCTTTTCAATCTCACTGTTGATAAGTTCTTTGCCTTCTGCCAATGCCATCCATTCCAAGGGATTGGATGACACCAATTGTGCCTTGGCTTCCGATGCCGTTGCTATGCCGATAATTGCCATCAACCATATCTTACCTATTTGTAATCTCATAGATGCTCCTCCTGCGTTTGCTGGTTTCTACTCGTTCTCTGATGGTTGTTACCAAGTTTTCCTTCATCGGTACTCCGATAATGTCAAGCCTTGGTGTCGTTCTGTCTCCAGAATATATGTACACGGTTTTCAGATGAAACAGTTGCTGCATGAATGTCTGACTCTCATTGAAATCCACCACACGGTATAGTTCCTGATAATCTACTTCCCGATGAAACACACCATGTTCAAACACCAATTGTTCGTTACTGATGATGTACCGCATCCTGCATAAATAGACAAGCCGATATGTCAAACATAGGGAAAGCAAGAGCGAGAGGACAAACACCAAAGTGGAGAGAACGGCATCATCAATACCTGCATATACAAAGCCTACGCTTATAAGCACAAGCAAGTGCAGCTCGTTGATGACGAACTGCATCCAATGGGGCTTGATGATGATGTTTCTATACCGATATGTCTGCTGCATAATTCTCCTTTTTGATAATGACACCGTACTTTATCTGCGGAAGCCCGATGTCTGTTCCTCTTTTTCCTTCTGTTTGGCTTGCTCTTGTTGCCTCTCTGCCTCTTGTGCCTTGGCGAACTCGAAATAGTCGAAGTCTATCTCTCCTTGGTCTATCAACCGTTGGTCTCGTTTGCCAAGTAAGGCATCGTTCCAGTCTTTATATTGTCCCAAAGGATGAAAGGCTTGCACCGTGAAGTCTGCAAATCCAATTTCCTTGGCGATTGCTTTGAAGTTCTTCACAAAGCCACGTCCTGCCTCGTCTTTGTCAAAGCCCAAATAATGGTTCGCTTGTCGGGTCTCTTCCAGCATTCCCTTTATTTGCCCCTTTGTCGGTGTACCTCCGGTCGAGACATACACGCTCTTCACCGGGTTGATTTGGTACTCTGCCATAGCATCGTAGGCACTCTCGAACCATAGAATATTTGTGGCTTCTTTCAATGGCTTACCTGTCAGGTTGGCTATCCACAATCCTTCACTGCTGTTGCTTCCTTCCGCCTTGCCCTTGTATGCCTTACCGTCCTCTCGTCTCGGTCTGCCTCGCTCTTCCAATCCAACGATGCTGTCCGGCTTGGACGGCAAGGATAGTGGAAAGGCGAGATTGGCAAAGCTCAATCCGTCATTTCGACGCTTGGTCACCAAGAAGAAATGCTTGTGAAAGGCGAACTGGGTCCCCATGTTGATGCCTCTTTCCTTGAAATAAGGATAGTGTTTCCGTTGGGTGTCCTTTTCCCTTGGGTTAAAACGCAAGATGTCATAGTCTGACAGGTTGAAGGGCTTGGCATCTCGCTTGGGTTCTGCCACTCTGCTTTCACGCACGTCAATGGGATTATTCAACAGTCTGTTGCATACCACATTCACCAGTCTGTCCAATGACATCCCTGGCTTATAGTCGTCAAACAGCGTAGGATGCTCCTTGATGAAGCCTATCACGTTGTAGTTTTTCTGCTCTGGTGGCTGAAAACAACACTTGCCATTGCCAGTGACAATAAACTTGTCGCCTCTCACTCGCTGTCCATGACTGTCCACCTTTACATACGACGGATAGCGCAAGCCATCTCGTTTGTTCAACTGATAGCCTGCGTCCACCAACAACTCTTGTATGTTCAGACGCTGCAAGAAATCATTATATGTCAGTTCGTTGTTTGCCATAAGCGTATTCCGTTATAGTCCTTTCCCCATGTGCGGATGCAATACCTCTTGGTTCATGGCAGCCTCAAAGTTTCTCGCCGCCACATCCATCGGTGTATCTACTCCTGGTTTGAAGTAGGGACGAGGTGGTGCAGGGACTGCACCATGATGGTGGTCAACTATCACCACTGGACTACAATGTGGTCGGTGAAGTTCACTGCCGACTTCGGCTGCAACACCCAGTCCTGCTAACAGTGCGGCTCCAATCTTGGTTCCCAAACTGGTACGGTCTTTCATATCCACCTCACCGAATATCTTGGAAAAGAGTTTCATGCGGTGGTAGTCATCCACTGCCATGAACTTGTCATACTGCTTCTGCGTTATCTCGTGGCTTACTCGCTCACCATTGATGATGGCTGTCATGCGGTACTTGCCTTCTTGCTCCGCTGGCTCCACTCGTATCTCACCAACAGTTACTTCTCTGCCATGCTTGCCTTCACGGAACCATCCCTTGCTCTCGTCCAAGTCCTGCCCATCCACAATACCTACTTTATTGTTCATCGGTTCTTGCTGTACTTGCAATGGCTCAACGGTAGATTGCAACCGCATCTTGCCATCCAACTCCTGCTGCACCTCTGGGCGCAAACTGATTTGGATGCGCTCCTTGCTGTTGAGCATATCCATCGTTATCTTGTCGGTGAAATCGTCCTTGATGACATTATTCAATATATCCAGTCGTTTGGCTACAGATACTTGCTTGACAGAATTGTTGGTCAATGCCTTCAATTCATCGTCGGTCAAGTCATACACCATATCACTTTTGGTGCATTCTGATTGGATGGTGAGTGTCTTTGCCTTCTCATCGATGATGATACCGTGTGAAGACAGGCATTCCTGCCATTGATCGTTGGAGAAATATACAGGTGAGCTTATCAGTTCCTTGTAGGGTTTGGCTGGCTCTTTGCTTCTTGGACGTGTCTCTACAGGTGTCACCACGGCTTGCAGGTTTTGTAATATGTCTGCTTCTGGTGCTACTTGTTGCTGTCCCTTATAGTAAAAGCCATAACCTCCAGAGGTTAACTCACCAGGTTTCAGCCTTCTGTCTGGTCTTTCCGCTACCATTGGTGCTCCTGCATAGAACATCTGTCCTCCGACTCTGCGTAGATGATAGCCGTCCTGCATTCTCGGTGTCCAACCTAAAAACTCTGGACTCCATCCTAACCGTCCGTATTCTCCAGTACCAATCCTATATCCATGCAGTCCCATAGCCACTCTTCCATTGGCATTTCTTGCATGGACAAGGTTTCTCGGCATATAGAAGTCTTTGCCGATGATGCTGGTAAAGACATTGTACGCCTTCTTGTTGGCAGAGTTGGTTCCCCAATCGGTCAATGCCAACATCTGTTTCTCGGTGAGGTTGTAGGTCAGCAGTGGGGAGTCATGTCCCTGCACCGCTAACTGATAACCATCGCCATTGGCTATGATATGGGCTTGCATACCATTACGCATCAGGATGTCACGCATCTCTGGCTGCAAGTCCATCTGTCTTGGATTCAAGTTCTTTCTTATCGCCATAGCATGATTGTATTAAGCGTTCTCTGTTTCCATTCCTTGCTCCAACAGCTCGTCCTTGTACTTCACAAACTGTTCTGCACTCTCGTTGCCGATGCACAGGGCATGTTCTTTGCAGTATTCTTCGTACTCGTTCTGCCATTCCTCACTGAAATGGTTCACATAATCAAGCCAACCGTATTCACCGCTCTGCATCTTCTCCACGAGGATGTCTTCTGTATAATATGGTCCTTTTCTCATTTCTTCCCTAAGTTTGATGTTTTACGTTACTTCCTTGCGACAGCCGATGCATGTCTTCCGGCAGCTTTCTTTTGCTCATTCCACAGTTCTTCTGTATATTCCTCCTCTGGAACATAGTCGAGGTTGCCGTCATCGTCCATCACCCAACAGCCATAGATGCCGAAAGTGTATTTGTCCCACTCTCGCTTGCCTTCCTTGCGCCACTGCTCACCATCGCCGTTGGCGAAGCGGATGCCTGTGTCGCTCTTCAGGTCGATGCCTACGGTCACAGGTTCGTCTTCTACGGCAAATGTCAGTGCCTCGCCATTTTGGATGCTCTTTAGTTCAGTTCCTCCAAGACAGAGTTCGTCAGATAGCACCTGCAAGTTTCTACCAATCACTGGTGTCGGCACAGCCATCACTTGGTTGGTCTCTCCGTCTATTTGCACGAATGCCTTGACATGTGCACCATCAGGCATATCCACATCCGCCACCACAGCCTTACCCTGCTTCAACAGTTCCTGCTGCCCCTTGGTGAAGTTATCCAATGGGGCATATTTCAAAACAGGATAGAACATCACATCCACGTTTCCGTCTGCCATTCTTACCAAGGCGAATCGGGTTCTGCTCTTGATACTGTAACCCTCGTTTACCTCCATGCTCACAGGCAACAATGGCGATGGCCGACCATTGCTGATGTCATCCAAGGCATGCATCGGAAGGTCTTCAATCATCTCATGGGTGAGTCCAAACTTAGCGAGTGTCTGATATGGCACTTCGCTTTCTTCAAATGAGTTTCTTTTCATATTCTGATTATATTTTGAATGATACTTTGCATATAGCCATGCAAAGATAGCCCAAGAGTAATGAATACAAGAAAGCCTACGCTCCTCTGCCCAATCTTTTCCGTTTTATTATGATTATATCATCATTTCATACTCTCAATCATACTTTAATCTTATTTTATGTTATACTTTTATAGCATCGACAATCACTCTTGATATCTTTCCCTAACTTTGCACCATGAAATGGAAAATAGTGGCATTATGGGTAATAAGTTGTCTGGCGGTATCGAGTGCAAAAGCGCAGTTCAATACCGTCAGTGATAACGTATGCCGTTACAAAGTCAAGAAAGTTGAGGAAAAGCTTCTGCCTCCTGCAAACAATCAGGTAGATTCCGTCACTGTAAATCTACCACAACAGGAAACAGACTCTGTGGATAACAAACAAAAACAGTGGATAAGCAGCTATTCAAGCATCACTTATCCACTGAAATCTATCAAGGTCACCAGTCCTTATGGCTATCGCTGTGACCCTTTTACAGGAAAACAATCATGGCACAACGGTTTGGATCTTCGTGCGAAGAACGAACCTGCCTATGCCATGATGGATGGTATTGTCGAAAAGGTAGGGTATGACAATCGTTCTGGCAATTATGTTACGTTGAAACATGGCAACTATCATGTTAGTTATTGCCATTTGTCTTCCGTTTTAGTTGGCAAAGGTGAGCGTGTTTTCTCTGGTACCATTGTTGGCGTTACTGGTAATACTGGTCGCAGTACTGGCTGTCATCTTCATCTTACATGCAAAAAGGATGGCAAGAGTGTCAATCCTATAAGTCTAATCAAATTAATGAGATAATGCTATAACCTTTATTCGTTCAGCCAAGTATTGCCTATATTTAATCAAAATTTCAGTATTTAAATTTCTTTAAGATTTATTCACGCAGTCTTTTCTGTTTTTCTCGTATCTTATAAAGTGGTGCGTAATAAGCATCCCCCAACAGGAAAATAGAAAAGTTATTGGAAAAAGTAAAAGCGGGTGATACTGACGCTTTGAATATAATCTACGAAAGATACTCTCCTATGATGAGAAGTATTTGTTTCAGTATCACTAAGGAGGACGAGGACACGATAAATGACCTCGTCCAGGACGCTTTTGTCCTTACATATTACTCATTGAGTAAACTAAAGGATAATTCCAAGTTCAAAGAATGGTGTGCTGCCATCACAAAAAATACAGCACTTAAGCATTTGGAGAAAAAATCAAAACTACAAACTATCTCTTTTTCTTCTATTATGGATGAAGAATTGGAGGTTGAAGGAGCATTGCAAACAGATTCCTTATTGCATGAGAATGATATTTTAGAACTTATCAACAGCTTACCTACAGGATATGGTAAAGTGTTCAGAATGTCTGTTATAGAAGGGTTCTCGCATAAAGAGATAGCCGATAAACTTGGTATCGAACCTCATAGCTCCTCTTCACAATTGGCAAGAGCAAAGGCGATGTTACGTAACATGATAGACAAACGTGCATTGGCTGCCATTTCAATCATCCTTATCAGCATTCCTTTATGTAAATATTTATTCTGGAAGAAAACTGTAGAAGAGAAGAAGCTGCCTACAGCCAATGTGGAAAGAAAGAATAATGACAAAATAGACAAACCGGAGTTAGAGTCAATATCCTCTCAAACTAATCGGTATGTAGCAAACACTTTTATTACCAAAAAGAAACTGATACGTGAAATATCTTTGGATTCTATAGTGAAAAGCAATGAATGGAAAAATGAAGATACGATTCGCAATATAGCAATAATCATTGAGGAGAGAGACACAACTTTGTCTGATACGACAAGTATGTTTATCCCTCAAATCGAGAATTATATAGTGGCAGACACGACAAGGCATAAGAAGAACAAGTGGCAATTCCTTGCTACAGGTTCTTTAGGTTCAGCTCTGGCTCAAAATGTTTATAAGTTGATAGCGTCAAACAAAAATGGCTTACCAGACCCAGACGGACCTACACCTATAATACCAAATGAAATTTCAACATGGGAGGATTATTACAAGCATCTTCAACAGAAAGAACATGAAGGTATGTCTGCTGACACGTTGGCACTTATGACAATCGCAAAGCATAACAGTGGAAAGATTGTGGAGCACGAACAACATGACAAACCTATAACTTTTGGTATATCACTGACAAAAAATATAGGAAAGAACTGGAGTTTGGGAACAGGCATACAATATTCACTTTTGAAATCTAATTTCACATTGGGTGAAGGTGAGTACTTTATAAATAGAGTCCAAAAAGTTCATTACTTGGGAATACCTTTGAGTACATCTTACAAATGGTTTAATTCCAAAAATTGGTCTGCTTATTCTTCTGCTGGAATTATATTTAATATACCAATGTATGGAAAAAATAACGAGCAATACGTTACAGGTATAACCGTTCCATACAAAGATTCATGGCATTTTATTCCATCTGTGCAGTGGTCTGTTGGCGTAGGTACCGGTTTACAATACCATTTCGCACCAAATTGGAGCATATATTTGGAGCCGTCATTCAACTGGTATATTCCTAATGGAAGTACTATTCACACCATTTGGACAGAACATCCATTCTCTGTTACTGTTCCATTCGGAATAAGATTTGCATGGTAATTTTTCGCTTCTCATGCAGTCTTTAGAACTTTTGTTGCATCTTTACTAATAGAAGCACAAAAGTTTCTAAAGACAACATGTACAAAACAAGAGACTACATATATAATGGGGTGCTATACCTCAACAACATCATCCGTCCTCGACATAAGAAGTTGAGTACGCTGATGATATATTCTACCACAAAATGCCAATCTCGTTGCAAGCATTGTTCCATTTGGCAAAAACCAGTGGAACATCTTTCTCTTGAAGACATCAAGAATGTGATGAAAAGCAAGTGTGTAACAAGAAACACAACGGTAGGATTGGAAGGAGGAGAGTTTATCCTCCATCCAGAGGCAGATGCCATCATGGAGTGGTTTATGAATAATCACCCCAACTACACGCTGTTGTCTAACTGTTTGAAACCACAACGAGTCATAGAGGCGGTTCGGAAATATCATCCAGTCCATTTGTATGTATCACTTGATGGAAACAAAGAGGTTTACAAAGAGATGAGAGGATGCGATGGGCATGACAAAGTGGTGGAAGTCGTGAAAGCCTTGAATAACGTGGTACCACTCTCATTGATGTTCTGTCTTTCACCATGGAATAGTTTTTCCGATATGGAGTATGTCATCAATATGGCAAGAGAATATAACATAGATGTACGCATCGGCATATACGGCACAATGGACTTCTTTGATACTAAAGCAGACCTCCTTGCAGCGGATTTGTCAAAATTCATCCAAAATATTCCACAAAATATACATGATACAGAGGAAAACTTTGATTTTGTTGCATTGTATGAAGAATGGAGAAATGGACATCTGAGACTTCGTTGTCAAAGCATATTCAGTGAGTTAGTGATACATTCCAATGGTGATGTACCACTTTGCCAAAATCTAAATGTCAAGCTTGGTAACATTCATGAAAACTCGTTGGATGAGATTTTCAATTCACGGAATACTCAACAAATCCAATGTAGATACTCCAAAGAGTGTAATGCGTGTTGGATAAACTTTCATCGTAAGTTTGACTTGATACTATTGCGAAATCTTGAAAGGGTCTTTCCGAAAAGAATCATAGAAATCTTTTATGGTAAATACCAATGGACAAACAATAGCAAGATGACATATAGAAAACAGATCAAACGGATCAGAAAAATATGAAATATATAAAGAATATCATAGAACGTTACAAGCATATACGGAGCATCAAGCAATTGCAACAAGTGCCGAAAGGCATGTATGCTTTTGTTGGTTTTGGTAATTATCTTATCATAGAAGGCGTAGGGGTTAGTAAAGATGAATTTATTCCGAATTTCAATTTGGGAAATAATAATGAATTTTGCACTCTGGTTTCATGTACAGATAAAGGGACTATCATAAGTGAAGAATCTCTTAGAAACATTGAAACAGGCATAAAATCGCCAACGTTCACGAATAGAAAAGATGATGCCTATTACGATTTGAATGGCATAAAGATTCTCATTCCGCAAAAAGGATATTTATATATATGCAATGGTAAAAAAATCGTATTTAGGTAATGTTCCCAATCGTATAAGATGGATGGCAAAACGTAGTAGCTTGCCATCCATCTTTTCTACATAAGCTACATTCATTTAATCCTTACGCCTTTGCCATTCAATATTTCTCCCCTAATATCATCTGTCTTACATAAATACAAGTCGTAGCCAATAGCTGTAATGTCACTGTATCTTGGAGGTGTTATGACTTTGCCATTTGGCGACATCAAGCCATACCAACCAACTTCCGCCTCATACTTTTTGTAACTCGCTGTCTTTTGATAAGGCGTTGGTTCCGCTTCCGCTGTTTCACCTGTCAGTTTGCCATCATCATCGTAGTTTTTGGCCGTGGTGTATCGTATCTCATCGGTATCGTACATCATTCCTTCCACATTGCTGATGAGGAAATCATCTATTAATTGTCCCTGTAAATTATATTTGCGAAGCGTATGGTCTTTCATCGTTGCTGTGATACAGCCATCAGACACCCAAAGGTCTGCTTCCATTGGTGGCAATACTACTTTCAAATTCTCAGAAAGAACACGTTGCATTCCACCTTTGCTGACAATGAAGAAAGAATCCTTTGGATATATCGCATCATATTCAGCCTTTAGCATCCACTTTCCTTTCTTGTCAATCAGACCATATTTGTATCGCTTGTTGCCGTGCATTACGCAATGCCCATTGTGGAATACATATCCTTCTGCACCAGTGATGTATGGAATATTCAAGTCTATAACAACATTTCCTTTGGCATCGATGAATTTTATCATTCCATTGTCATCTACGGAAGCCAAACCATCAGAGAATACCCATGCGTGCTTGTACTGAGGCTTGATAGCTATTTCACCCGTCAGCATATTGAAGTAGCCACGAGCATCGCCGTTACTATAACAGACAAGCGAGTCGTCCCCCAATGGTTTTGAAATCCAATGTATGCCCTTGACAGTCTTCTTGCCATCACGAGTCTCCACATATCCATCCGTTTCATAGGCACGGCTATAATAAGTTGCATTTCTTGACAGGTACTGCGGGTCATAGTAGGAGTCATCCAAATATTTCGCAGCATTCACTTTCTTGTAAACAAACTCGTATAACGCATTACCTCCAGCACATGCAAACACAAACATGATGAACGCAAAACAGCCTCCAACAACACGTCGAATAAACTTGCCATACTTAGATTCATCCTTCATTCCAAGTATCACGGTGAACCATTCTGCTGTTACTGAAATAATACCTGTCAGCCCTTTCCAAAATAAAATAATTGCTCTTTTCATATGCTCCTTATTTTAAGCTTCTACTTATTTTCCTCCTCATCAAAGGCTTCATCTGCCAATCTTCCATAGCAACCAAGACGTTCTTCCTTTGACATCGGTTCTGCACAAAAAGCAGCATCATTCTTCATTTGAGAAAGACGAGAAAAGAAATTCATACGGGTCATGGTGTCTTTGTGCATGGAAGCACGTGTTCCTTCTGAACTATAATCAAAATTACGAGCATTGCGGATAGACATAGACATAGCAACTTCCATTGAATCTTGATTTGCTCCCATGTAAGTGAATGTCCAGCCTTCTTTGCGAAGTGTTTCCACAAGTGCCTTGATGCTACTACCATTATATTCTTTGGACGCATTCTCATAACCGTCAGTAATGATAGTAACAACAACCGCAACATCCTCAATGTCTTTGATCTGTTTATGCATCGCAGTAAGGGTGAATCCCATAGCATCGTATAAAGGAGTTGAACAACATGGTTCATAGTCGTTCATGCTCAACGGATGTGCTTTACCCACAGGTACTTTGTCAAAAACATTACATGTCTCACAGCTACAAAAAGTAACCAGTGAAACGAAATGCTCCTGTGTGTCGGCAAATTTCTCTTGCGCTTTCTTGATTCCAACCAAGGTCTCGTTGAATCCATCTACTGCTGCTTGACGTATTCTCTGCATAGAACCACTACGGTCAAGGATTATCACATTGAAGATTTGAGTCTTCTGCATTGCTGTCTTGTCTTTTAGCTCTTCCATATTATCTGATATTTTTTTGTGTTACAAACTTTATTTGTTTATGTGTATAGAGTAAAACAAGTAACCATTCCTATCATCAAAGTATATAAAAATCCCTCAGCCCATTCGATTTTATATCATCAAATTGAGCTGAGGGATACCCTTGCTGCACCTCCGATGTGATATCCATTCAAATTGCTGCCAAAAACAAGACCTCATTTATTCAAGAGACTCTATATAGTTTGGCGTAAATTTATCTTTCATGCGTTGTTCCTTTTTATTTTATTCTGTGCATTCTTTCCTATATGCCATCCATCACACCAAGCACATTTGTATATAGAGAAATGCACACCATGCTTCTTACCCATAGCCTCAGCAGCTCTTAATGCCACCTTCTTATTCGGATAAGGAATCTTGGGTTTTCCGCTACGACGAGAAATATGGCTATACTCGCTGAATATTCCAAAGGCATTGTGTGTGACAAAAATGTTTCGCCATGCACCATTTCTTGTCAATTGGTTCCAAATGGCAAGAATACAATTTTTGAAACTTATTTTATATGCATTCATTAGCTATAAACATCTTGATGAAGTCTCTTTGCTGTTGGTTCTCTGGAGAAATCCTATACTTGGATTTTGGACAATGGGAGAAGCTTTCAGACAACATGTCCATCGCTTTTTGATAGATCTCATCAGCCGTATGACCTTGTCCTTTCAGCCGGTAGGCATAGTAACAAGCAATGATGGTACCTGTACGCCCAACGCCGCCCCAACAGTGAATGTAGTTTTTTTCATGACCATGTATTATACTTTGATGGTTTCGCTGACTTCTGGTAATTATTTCATTCAATAGCCGAGCAACACTTGCAGTTTCATTAGGTGTTCCACAGTCGGGGATGGAAAAATTATGATACTCCTGCTCAGCCCCAAGATATTGCCTGTATGGTCGCAGTTCACCTCTCTCCGTTAAATCATAAAAATAATTGAATTCACAAGGATAAAAGTCAAAGCTGCCAATTTTTAGTTTACATTCAAAATCATCTTTGTCTCCAGGGTATTCACCAGCATATATGCCAAGTTCCCTGTCAACCAAATATGAGTTTTTTATTGGTACAACATCTAAAAAAGGACTATAAACATACTTATAAAGCCATTTCTGTTTTTCGGGCGTGTCCTTTGTAATATCATGAGTATGTACTGGCATTCCTATAGCAATGTCATCAGCAAGTTCTTCCACCAACCATTTCAACTCTAAATGTTCCTTATAGTAAGAAGGAATGGCTGAATCTCCAAGAAGGGCACCTATGATGTTGCCTGTAACAGATCCCGTAGAGTCGCTGTCGCCTGAATGATTTACAGATGCGATGATAGCACGTTCAAAATCATTCGGATATCTCATGATACAAAAGACTGCTATAGCCAAAGTTTCTTCTGCAACCCATCCTTCTCCTATCTGACGGATTGCTTCTTCATCAGAAAGAGTTGATACTGCTCTACGTCCTGCTTTTTCCAGCAAATATTGAAGTTTATGGATATGATATAGCTGATCTGGATATAAATGCTCTAAACATTTGATGCCGTCGTTGATGATTTTGGCAAATTGATAAGGAGTTATGGTCGACAATTCTATCACTTTATCGATGATGTATGCAAGAAGAGCCGCTGGCAACCAACCTAAAGGATGCTTATGGGTTATTTTTGCAACTTCACCTGATAATTCTACAGAACTGTTTTCTTGTATAACAAAGTCATTCTTGCAATTATTCAAGGCATTGTGAAACAATGGAATTGGGGCGATACGCATGATGCCCCCGCACCCCTTGCTTTGATTGTTCACTTCGTTATGTCTTGATATTTCCTGCAATGCTTGCATGCAAGTGTTTCCTGGAGCACGTTGGGCACGTAGCTCCTTTATGTCTCTTATCCAATTATAATGCCATTGTGTATAGTCAACATTGTTCGTTTGAATTTGCCACCATTCAATATAAGAGTCTCGAATATAATCTTCAGGATTTGCTAAAGCCGCGTCCAACTCTGCTCTCGTAAAACCAAATAGCAAGCCATTGGCAGTAAACAAAGTCATCTGCGTGTCATCAGAAATCTCAGCCACTCCATTCTTATCCAACTCAAACCGTGTTATGCCTTCCTCCCCATACTTTGATTTTATCTGCGAATATGACATGAATTCAACGGGATAGCCGAGTGCATCACCGATGGCTCCACCAAGGAGTGAACCGCGTATTTTATCTTGTCTTGATATGCTCATTTTTTCTTAGTTGTAGTTAGGTTTATATGATTACTACCGTATGCTTGTTTCTTGCGGTTTCTTGACCACGAAATCCTTCTATTTCATAAATCTCAAATATACCTCTCTTTAAAGGAGTAAGTACGTATGTCACAAAAGATTCGTCTGCCCCTTCGTTCATTTCCCTGTATTCTTTGGATAATACATACTCGTGGTTATATTCCACTTGAAAAGCAGTTTTATCATACTCTATACGATATTCTATGCCAACAGAGCCATAAACCCTGCCTTTGAATGTCAAATGATCACCATTAAGTTTAATTACTTGCATAACCTTTTTGATTATATGTAATGGAAATTGTTATAGTTAAATACGGATAGTGAAGTTCTTTCAGCATCCATGTTTTTGATACGCTGTGGTATTTCGCATAGAGGGATATCCTCGTCAAGTAGCCAACGTAAGTGTCCAAACATGATGGTATTGGACTTTAGAATCTCCTGTTGTGTAGCCATGACACCATATTCCACCGCTTCTTGCTCCTCAGATATTATCATGCCAGAGAACAGCCCATGCAGACCTTCTGCTCTTGCAAACTTATCAGCATGACACCATATACCAATCAGATTACCACCATGCTTGCGCAAATGGAAACTGTGTGGGTGTCCAACAATGATTTTGTCAAATTCATCCTTAGTGTCATCCTCTCGATAGAACAGCCCTTTGTCTGAGCCATGTCCAAGTAACATGATTCGTTCTTGTGTAGAAACATGATGCAACAAATGCTCCATTTTTTTATTAGAGCAATTACTGCTAACCATATTTGCATCCATACCCTCATATAGTGTAGAGAGTACAGAAGTCGTTCTGTCTTTTGGATGTACAACTAACATACTTACTTCTCGTATTTCTTCAACATTTCCTTTACATTGTCCATTGGTTGAAAAGGCACGATGATTTCCAAGTCCTTATTGATAATGCAATAAGCATTCTCTTCGTCATTATCTTCCATTCCGAAACCATCCTCATCAGCAAAGTAGCGTCCATCGGGATATATTGTCCAGCAGATGGCACAAACACCATTTCTGAAATTGTCATATCTACCGAACCAATATCGAACAGATTTACATCCATTGAAATCAGGACATCCATTATATATTGCATCAAAGTTAATCTCGTTATCTGTCACAAGAAGGCTTCCGTCTTCACTTACAAGTTGCCTTGTCTTACCTGTTTCCTTATTGATGATGGTATAACTTCTTCCTTCACCACTAAACACTGCCATATTCTCACCTATATCGTAGGCATCCTTTAAATTATTCTTGTCCATATCCGTAAGTTTTTATTTGTTGTAATAATTTTCCCATCTGTAAATTCCACTGATTACATTCATGTCCTCACGAAACTTTTCCATGTCAGGAACATTCATGACTGAAGTTGATATTGTCTTCAATGCTTTGGTTTTATAATCAATGGTCTCAAATGTAATTTTGACCTTTTTGTCTGATAGGTAAGAGTACGTTTCCTTTTTCAACGCAGTACCATACTTGCTGATTTCTTGCTTATATGCCAATAGCCCGTCTTTATATACACGTTGATGCTTGCTGCCATCCTCCCACGTAACGGAATACACATTCAGGTCATCAGTTATTATTGGAATGAAGACAAGGTCTTTATCATCTGACTCTATACATGGATCATGGTGCCATACTGTTTTGACGATGCGCCCATTCCGATATTCCGATTCCATAGAGGGCAGATAATCTGCAAATCGGCAAACCTTATAATTTTGCAAATCCTTTCTTTTAGGTTCCATTGTCACATGGAAGATATAAAAGCCACCATGCAAGTCGCTTTGCCAAAAACTCAGGCAAGGTTTTACCGCTATGGTCAACTTATATCCGCTTGGCGCAACAATGCTATCACTGCCATATACCATATAGGCTTTTACAGCATCGCCATCTTTATCATATTCAATGTTCGTCTGTTGGTATTTTGCAGTGTCAGGATGTTCATAATCCATATCTGCTATCATTTGTCGAAAGCCAAGATACCCTTCTTTGTTCCTTCCATAGCTTGCGCTGTCTGAATCCAAGCCTTCAAAGATTTCACTTTTATATTGGAGGAGATGAGACAACCGTCCTTCATCATCGTAATCATACACAAGAGTTTGTGCATAACATTCCGATGCCCTTGCTATCGTGGCAATCGTTCGTCCCTTGTTATCAAAGAACTCCGTCAGACTGTTCTGCGGTGCATATTGCAAACGATGCACAGCATATGAACCATCCGAGAATCGAACGGAGTCATATTCTATAAATCCACAAGGCATCATCAAGGAGTCTTCCTTGTTGGTCTTGTCAGAAGTACTTTGCAGTTGTTTGAAATAGGTTATGCTTATATCTTCTCTATTACAAGAAGCTATCAATAACAGTGCAACGCCCAATACAAACAATGTATAACGAGTCTTCATAATTTTTTTCCCTATATTCAGAAACATTCAATCAATATTGCCGTATAATTGTCATCTCCTTGTTTCTTACAAAGGTAATCATAAACGTCAAGTATCTCTACCAATGGTTTGTCATCCATCATCCTTGCTTGCAAAATGTCAGGAGCCATGCTTTTGTACAGTCCGTCCGAACAAAGTAAAACTCTGTCACCAGTCTGTAGTTTGATTTGTCGGATGTCTGGTACTGCCACTTCTGGACGGTAAGAGAAGAAGCACTTGGCAACAATCTCCCATCCAAAATCAAGCCGGATATGGTCTTTTGTCTGATAAAGTAATCCATCACCAGGTCGTTGTACATAACAACGACTATCACCAATATGCGCAATGGTTGCCACATCGTTCTCAAAACTTACCATGACCATGGTCGTACCCATCTCCACATGGTTAAGCTCAGATGACTTTTTGTCAATTGCACAACTCGCTTTCTTGCAAGCAAGTTTCACCTTTGAGTCGCAATCGGGCGTACTGATATGTTTCTTCCAAAAGTCAGATATAGTATTACATACCGTTTCACTGGCAGTCTCTCCAAAGGAATGACCACCCATGCCATCACAGACTATTCCCATAAACTGGTTGTTTTGTGGCATATCAATGACCTTGTAAGCATCCTCGTTATTATGCCTTCTACCAGTCTTGCTTATTGTTGCATATCTTATCTCCATATTACGATTATTTTTAGTTTATGATAGTATAGAGGCAAATGTAACCTCTAATCTATCTGTAACGTAATATTTCCGACAATATTATATTCAATAATATGGGAATCTTGGCTGCTGTGTCATGTTGTTCTATCAATAATATACTTGTGTTTGATACTTGATGTCATGTTCATCGCAATAATCGCAAATCTTGCTTTTCATGCAACTCCCATGTTTTTTGAACTTCTTTTTTAATGATTCGATAAGACTATAGTCGTCAGATGCGTGCAAAGACCTCATCAGACGATTGGTATTTGCCACATCAAAGAATACGAAAGACTCAACCTCACCGTCTCTTGAATATTCTTTCTCAAATTCACCCATATCTTGCTCGGTAATGGTGAGTTTGCCATCTTCTATTTGCGCATAGATTCCAGTGAACTCACCATTCGTTTCATGTTTGTAGATAACCTCTTCCATAAATTCCAAGTGTTAATGTTTAGACAACCATTCCACAAGATTATTCACGATGCCATTGGCTAAATCCTTTGGACTATGAGTTTGTTCATTCAGTCTATTGATGATTACAGCCAAGGCATAGCGAGGTTTCTTGCGTGGGAAAACTCCGACAAAGGACATTTCTGCCAATTTATGTTCACCGTTTTCAAGTTCCTTACCTTGATAGTTGCCATAGACTCCTGCAATATCCACTTTCTTTGGGGCATAAGATGCTTGTATGCCATTCCCTTTGTTCAGACCAATCAATACCTCTTGCAGATATTTACGTCCTAAAGGCGTAATGTTGTCAAATGTTTCCTATGTAACTGAGTCCCCTTGCAAAGTCGGGAATGTCAGAGTGTTCTTCTGATAGACACCATTAAAGAGCGCAGCCAATTCCATGGCGTTTGTTTGCTTTTCGTCACTTGTCATTTTCTTCCATATACCAAAAGCATTGTCGCCACGATTTACCAAGAGTATCTTGAACATAGCCACGTTAGATTTATGTGTCAATGCTTGGCGACAAGTCATTACACCATAACCGCCAGACCGCCAGTTATGGTCACGAATGCTGATGCTGTCACCTATATTATATATGCCACCGCACAAATCCATCTTGTCATTGAGTGAACCATTGATATCTGCCAACATAGGAGTAATGCCTACAAGTGTCAAAATGCGAGGACTACATGCTTGTTTCAATAGCTTACCCTCTGAATAATCATCTCTATCTTTCTCCAATGCAACCCATGATTTCAGTCTTCCTGTTTGTGCATCAATAACAGCAATCTGTCCGTATGTTCCATTCAATAATTTCAACCCCTTAGACAAAACATCTTGGCATTTCAGAGTCATCACACTATCTATTGTTGCGCATTCATCAAGCTTAGCGACATATTCAGGATTGTCCACCCATACACCAACAGTTTGATTGTTTTCTCCAACCACGCCAATGGTGCCACGCTCAATCCCTTTTTCTACATAGAAGTAGAATACCTCAATGCCATCTTCTGACACATAACGACGTGAGAAACCTGCAACATCTAAATCTATCTCCGTTACATTCTCATGCTTCTCCAAGTCATAGATACCCTGTTTGCCACCTTTAGAAACAACGGCAAACTTGGCAATGCTACAGGTGTCTATCTGTTCGCATTGTTCCAATGGTACTTGGGTGATGGGCTTTTTGCCAAATGCTTCTTCTGCGTCAATAGTGTCAGCCACTATCACTTCTTGGGCGAAGGACAACTGTCCGAAAAAGGCTAAAAACATTGTGATTAAGCCTAACTTGAAGTATTTATTTGTGTTCATGTCTTTTATATTTTTGTATTATTGCATTTCTTCCATTTTCTGAGTCCATATTGTTTGTAGTTCTTGTTGCTTTGGATATAAATATGTCTTGGTATAACAAAGAATATCGTATTCGGTAGTTTCATCGTCGCCATCTTCCTCAAAGTCACAAGTAATAAAAATTCCTGTTTTGGAAAAAGCCGGTTCAAAGCCAACGCTATACCTTACTCTACTTTCCTTAGTGTTCAAATCCTTACAAATCTCACGAGCCATGTCTACATGCAAGTCATTTATAATAACAGCCCCAACAAGAGAAATAGCAAATCTACCATTTCCAAGAGAAAACACCTTGACTATCCCTTCCGGTAAGCCAAGATACACTTCTCCAGTACCATCCTCATTGCATTTACTGATGTTGCACCTAAGTTTTTCTTCTTCTGCCAGCAACTTAGCCAACAAGACATAAGAATGTCTGCTTCGGATTTCCCGTTTGTAAGCCCTTTTTTGGAATTTACTGAAAATCCAACTGCAACCAATCATTTGAGCAATGCCTATAACAATGAGCCAAAACTGCGTAGTAAACATAATCGAATTATTAATGTGTCTGGCTATAAACCTACTTACAATTTGGTATGTTCAAGGAAGACTCAATTACAACATGCTCTTCATCAAAAAATATACTCTTCAGTGTTACCTTTTCAAGCACACCTTTCAACTGATCTATTTCTGCCAGGTTTATAATTACTCGATTGTTTGAGTTATGAGTTATAAAGTTCGTTTTGTCAGGCAAGAGTCTCTTCAAGAAAGCAATGGCAGGAGTGATAAGCAATTCAACTCCAAACTTACCACTATAAGCTATGTGTAGGTTGGAATCATCTACTTTCTCAACACACAAATCTACGCCAATGCTCTTTGCAAAACCTAAAATCTTTATTTTCGTTGACACAGAAACTGTAGATGGAGCGACAAATGCCAGCACCACCTCTTTCTTGAATTTATGCAAGATAAAATCTTGAAGCTCAAAATATTTTATTTTTACTTCCATAGGTGTGTCCTATATTGTCATGTTTTACACCTTGTTTTGATTTCAATCGAATACTTCTATGTAACTTGTGTATTCAGGAAACCACTTGTCGAGCAAAGCGTCAGTCTTGCGCTCTATCTCGGGAGTAATGTTCTTGCTCACTTTCTGATAGGCGACAGAAAGTGAAAACGCTTCGTCTATCCATCCGATGATAGGCAATCGCTTGGCTGAAATCAAGTCTATTGGGAACACCAAATAGGATAAGGTTGACAAAATCATCAACTTGTCACTCTTCGGAGTATCCTTGCTGACCATGATGAAATAAAGCAACAAGAGTGGGCGAGCACTAATACGACCCACCTTTATTGCATACTCTTGCAGTTTGTCTTTCAAAACCGCTGTGTCTATAATACTTGGCTTATTCATGTTTTCTATGTTTTTTGTTGTACATTTTTATATTATAGAGTAGGGAAAGAAAAACTATCTATCACAGAAAAAGAAAAACTTGCAAACTACGATATTATTCGAGGTTGCAAGTTGTTATTTGTAGATTGGTATCTATTGTTGATGCCGCAACAAGGGATAAGGCTAATTTCAAATCGAAGGTAGGCTGATTTTATGTTGAAAGTTGCCAGATTTCTGTCCGCATGCCCCTCCTTATTTACCCTCAGTCATATCTCTTTATTTCAATCAACCCTTCTTCATTCAATTGTCTTCTTTGAGAGCAAGTAAGTTTTTTTTCAGAATAAGTCCAGCCTCTATCATCCTCATTGGTCACGTTGGCTATATTTCCATCATAAAAGACAATGCGCATCCGCTTATACAAGCAGTCGTTTACAAGGTATAAGTACAATGAGGCAGACTTCTTATTGATAGATTTATTCCAAATTTTATCTCCCCAATCTTTTGCGTCATCTATATATGAGCCTTCATTGAAAGATGAAAGGAAGTCAAAAATGTCAGATAGCAGTCCCATTCTTTATTTCTTTTTGTTACCAATCTTGGTTATACCCCAAAGAATTAGGATTACAACTATGGCGATAACTACATACATAGTATCACCCTCAGCTATATTTGAAAATATTGATAATATGCTCATCTTTGTATCTTTTTATGGTTTGTTTGTTCCCAATCTTTTAAATCACAATAGTATTTCAATGCCAAATCAATGGTGTCACGTTCCATGTTACACATTTTCTTTATTTCTTCATCTGTATAATTCAAACTCGTCATACACATACGGCAAAAACGTTGCGCCCAACAAAAAGGACACAATTTGTTCTTTCTATCGGTAAATGCCTTTAATAGTAGAAGTGCCAATTGTTCGTCAAAACCACATTTGACATTTCCAATCTTAGCTGTTCCACAGAACTTCTCACATGCATATAAATCTCCATCAACATTGATAAAGCAAGAATAGAGTTCTTGAAAACAAGTCTTGATGTTCTGTTCATTAGGTAGCTTGTGAAGACTCCTTCTGTCAATAATGTTTACCAACTTTTGAAAAGAACCACCCATAATCCCTTTATCTCCATTTACATAAGCAATGAACGCTTCTCTATAAAAGCTATCCTTGACTTCCCATGAGTCATACGAACGTGCGGAGTCTAAGAAGTCGGGAAGGATGTGAGAGATATGCACTGGATAATGCCCTTTGAGAACAGGCTCGTCATCCCATACTTTCGCAAGTTGCTTGACATCATTCCAAGAATATACAGTGGACAGAAACCTAACTCTTTGGTCAAATATGGATGGGTATTTCCTTTTGAATAACTCTAAGTTCTTTATTATTGTATCATAAGAGCCTTTGCCAGTAATAGTCTTTCTGCATTTATCGTGCATCATCTTGTTGCCGTCAATAGTGACATTGACAAGAAAATGCTCAAACGAAGCAAGCCAATCTATAACACTTTCTGTAAGTGCAAGTCCGTTTGTTGAGAGAGAAAATCGTATGCGCTGGCCATATATGGAATATAACTGACCTGCAATCCATTCAATTTTCTTCCTTGCTAACAACGCCTCGCCACCATAAAAGCAAACAGTTATCTCTGGAGTATTTTTGTCTGCGTGTGATTTTATAAATTCAACAACATCACCCAGCAACTCATAGGATATTTCCGTCTCATTATGCGCTCTGCGGTCTCTGTAACTTCCAGAATAGCAACAATAGGAACACCTAAGATTGCATTGTTGCGTCATTTCGATGGTGAACATCGTAATCCTACTACCATCAACAGTTGTAGGTTGGTTGAAACAGACAACAGGACAAGTTTCTTGTTCTTTATCTTTCGAATAAAGACTTATCCTGTTGTCTGTTACATTATACCACAGTTGCTTTCCTGATGATGTCGTGAATCTATGCATACGTTTTAGTCAGAATAACCATAGTCTGCGTATTTATAAGTGCTACCTGTATTGTATCTACATTCTGAGCGACAATCACATGAACCAATTTCTTTTTCGTCATCAGATGCCTCAACAGAACTTGGTTTGTTATAATGAGATGTTTCAACACTTGGCTGTTCGGTTGTTTCTGTGTTACCAAGCAATCCGCTTTTTTCTACGCCATCAACCAGTTCGTCGATTTTGTCACAAGTCTCTTGCACCTTTCCGTCCATCATTTCATTATAAGCTGTCAGAGGGTCATCAGACTCATAAAGTACATGGTAAAGTTCCTTTTGCGAATATGCATGGTCAAGACCATCTATCATATTATGAGCAACTTCCGAACTAAAACCTGCGTTACGCAACTGTTCATAAGTCGGGAAAGGATGCTCTGCGTCAAAACCTGAGTCAAAAGGATTGGTGTGAGATGTTCCCAATAAGTCTTCGTTTGGATCTGCTAATCCATTTGTTGAAGGCATCATGCCCTCATTAAAATCCATATCGTCCATAGCATTTATGTTTTTGAATGTTATTAACTATCCAACGACATATTGTCTGTCATGGCATCTGAACCATAATCAAACATATTGTCCATTGGCATTACTTCTGAAATGACATCATTGTCTGAATAGTCTATATGCGACCATCCTTCATCTGTGTCATCCATATTTAGAGAGTCATCTATTGTTCCAAAACTATCACTGTCGTAAGCGTAAACGAAATCATCGTATGACAAATCATCAGTGATACTCAATAAATGTCCATCAGTATAGTATGGCACATATCCCAATTCATCCACTTGCCAAATGTCCGTAAACTCATTGTGGAAAGGGAATTCTTGCAGCGCATAGTCAGTTGCAAAGTTAGAAACCTCCATACTTTGCGTTTCGGCATTGTACTGATAAGGAGCTGGTTCATCTGTTGCCATCATAAAGAAGTTGGAATCTCTCCATGAATGGGCGAACCTCTCAAAATCGTACTCCATGATTGAGCCGTTTCCTGGGTCTGTCAATACGACAGTTGAGTTTTCAGGATTGTTCGGATCAATATTGACACTTGTGACAATAAGGGCATGGTCGGCATTTGTCAGATTGCGGTAGAACTCATATTCCTCTGAGCCTGGTTCTGCCCATAACTCATGCGAATCAACACCGACAATCACCCGATGTCCATCTTTCAATTCATTTATAAGGTCATACACTGATTCACAATGCTGTGAGTGTGTCCCAACATTGCAAGTTTCAAGCAAATTCCCGACATCGCTTGGTTTGGTACCACTTCCGTGATACCAGCCTTGCTCTGTTGCGTATGCTGTCAACTCTTCTTTTGGAATCTGTATTCCGTAATCACGCAATATCATCTCTTGACAACGAATCGCACAGATAGGGTCGTGGCCTTGAAAGATATTGGTGTCAAACTCAGTCTGAGTTACTTTTGGTCCAAATGTTAGCATAGTCTTTCGTTTTTAGGTATAGAGAATGACTTTGCGATATAAATATCACTACAAGATTATTTTTCTACAAATACGATGGAATCTGTGTTTCTGTCATATTTTGTATAACCAGCTTGTTCTAAAATTTGTATCGCATGATCGGGAAGTTGCTTCCAAATAGAAGTATGTATCAATTTATCTTCAAAATACTTTATGTCAAAAGGTTCCCCATGTGTAACACATCCATTTCTTTCGCAATCATCCAAAAAATCTCTTACATTTATATTATCAATCATAAATACTTTCGATTCTATATTTTTTTAAGGTCTGCAAGGATTCCTTTGCTTTCTCATAACCTTTATTAATAGCCTTCTCAAAACAGAATTTGGCTCGTTGAGGATTGATTTGTAATGGTACTCCAAACAAAGTTTCACCATTAATGTAACCCAATCCTAATCTATACCAAGATGCAGCCTCAGAAAACTCCTTCTTGAACTCCACCAATATATCATACTCTGATTTATTCCAAGATTCTGTTATTGATTTCCAGCGACTATTCTCTTCTATTAGGAGGTATATAAAATCTTCCAAAGACTGTATTTTTTCCTGCCTAACTCCCAACAGGTTGGCCAAATCAAAAATAAATTGCTTTTCTTCGTCTGCATAAATTCCGTCAACAGCAATCATTCGACATGCAACATCCAGCATCTGAATCTTTTCCGATTTAGCCAAGACCGTATTACATATATCATTTATAGATGGAATGTTAGCTCTATCCTGTATGTCTATTGATACCCCAAATTTATCACAGAGTTCTTCAAATAACCTTTTCTCTGCAGGAGCAATTTTACCATCTATCCATAAAGCATTAGCAGCAACTTGTAACAAACGAGTGTTTCGCTTTGTTGATTCTACAATAAGTGAACTTGTGTTTATTCCCTTAACGCTGTTGTTTAGTTTATCCTTATTGATTTTTACATGTTTAAAAGCTGCGTAAATATCATCGAATACCAATTTTATCTGTTCATCTTCTATTTTTTTTATTTTCTTATATTTATATGCAGATGAAGACAGAAATATCAACATAGCTTTTCTTATATCTCGGCCAGAGAAACCTTTTGTTACTGTCACCAATTCAGAATAATCCGTTTCGCTTAATTCTATTGGTGCATTTTTCGGTAACATTTTAGATATAATCAACTTTCTTGCATCATCATTTGGCAACTTGAACTCAATAGGCTCTATAATTCGGGAAATCACAGCTGGGTCAAAATCCTTAATATGATTACTTGCAAAAACTATGCACCCATTAAAATTTTCAATCAAAGTGTATAACTCGTTAGACATACTGTTATAGTGCTTGGAGTTCTCATTGGAGCTTGGCAATCGTCTACTCAAGAACGTATCTGCCTCATCAATGAATAACACTGCATCTTGTTCCTGAGCTGCTTTAAAGTATGCATCCAAGTTTTTCTCTCCTTCACCAACAAATTTTGACTGAATCTGTGAATAACTACCAATTAGTATTTTTTTGTTAAGATATTTTGCAACTGCATGTGCGCACATGGTCTTACCTGTACCTGGCGCCCCATGAAAACACAGAATAGTTTTTGTATTTCTATCTACATTTGAGAATCCCCATTTTTCAAAAATTAAGTTTCTTTCTGATACTATAGTCAATGCTCGAAGAATTGATTCTCTTTCGTCATTGTTCATTATAACATCTTCTAAAGAAAAAATAGGATCAATTGCAATATATTGTGGCGATTCTGATTTTTCTTTATTAATTGCAAAAATGTCTTCTTCAGAAAATGAATTATCTCCTACAACAATACATAGACTACTAATATTCTGCAAATTTATTAGCTTTAATCCTGCCTTTAGGGTTATTTCAAATCCTTGCCAATTCGATGGTTTGTTTACAAAAACAGTATTGTAAAAGAGATTATTACATACGTTTTGGAAGTCAGAGGGGATTTCTGCCCTATTGAAGAATATTCCAACATAGACTTTCCCTTCTTGAATAGACATACTTGAAGATTCTTCAAATCTATTCTTTATAAGGGAGATCACCTGTTTGGTTATAGTCTTCTCTGTAGAGGAAACTTTAGATGGATCCTTTACATATACTTTAAATTCAGGTTTCATTTTAATACGAATTATTTGTTATTAAAGAACTGCCCTGTTGAGCATTGAATGTTACATTTGCTACATGATTGTTATCTTCATCAAATGCTTTAACATCTATAACCTCACCAATTTCTCCGTTCTTTTGAATATTACTAACAATAATTTTGGTTATCTTCTTATTTGTCTTTTCTGTCGCTAATGTCTTAGCTTTAGAACTTGTCAAGTACTCATTATAGACATCTATAACAATGTCAATAACAGCACCGATTAACATTCCTATACCAAAACCAACTAAAAAACTAATTATCATTTTTTCAAAGGTTGAATGTATATTTTATCGGAGTGCAAAATATCCTTTAAAGATTGTCCCATTTCATTAAAAACGAAGTAATGCTTTGAGATGACATTCTCTTCGGTTGAATCTAAAATGAAAACACATACGATATCTTGTCCCTTTAACAAAACGACTTCTTTTGAAAAATCTTCAACATATGTTTCTTTTGCAATTGACGATGGCATTATACCAAATTTGCTTCCATTCGCAATTTGCGTTTCTTTCTTTCTATATTCATTTTTTAGCCAATTGTATAGCAACTCATAGTCAATTTTTTCTATTGTTGTTATATTTTTATCTGATTTTTTTTTCAATAATTTATATAAGCCGTAAGCAGTGCCTATAGCTATAATAACACCAATACCAAAAGCCCAGTTATGTTCCATTTTGTTATGCATTATTAAAAGGTCTATATATATTTTTATCCTTAGAATCTGAATCTATAGATGATGCTTTGAATAACTCTGCATCCAAAATTTCATCTTCTCCATTCTCATTTTTACCATCAATATATTGCATACCATCAATTTCTCCAGATTCTAATTTGTTTTTGATTTCGTTCAAATCCTTTTTTGCGTCTTCTTTTTCGAATTCACTCAAATCTATGCTATCGCCGATTTCTTGTTCCGCATTTCTAATCGCATTACCCAAAGCCTTGCCGGTTATTGAACCTGCACCTTTCACTTTAGTTTCTGGACGCTTTGTTTTAAACTCTCTATATTTACGCTTAGCATAGTTGAAAATACCTTCTGCCATCATATATAAGCCAACAATTGGCAAAATCGCAGCCAATAGAGCTAATTTAAATGCGCCCCAAATAATTTTTCCTGCACCTTTTGCGACATTCCAGACTCCACCTGCAATATCAATTAGTCCGTCAATAATTCCCATAGTGCGTTATTTAAAAGGTTGAACAAAAATAGATTTCTCTGCAAATAAATCCTTTATTGAATTTGGAAGTTCTGTAGCTATATAGCAACGTTGTGGATGTGTATCATCCAATAGAAGATCTTCACCTTGACCAAAAAAGACGAAAATCATAGTAGCCTTGTTTTTGGATTCATCATGTCTTACAAGATAAAGACGGTCACCACATCTGTTGTGAGCTGCCCATTTGAGAATGTCATTATATTCAGAATGGGAAGTTAATGGTTCAATTTCAATGCTCTTAATATTCTCGCAGAAATAAGTTAATATCTCAGCATTTAAAGAATCTGTGGCATCAGACTTTACGATGATTTCTGCAATTTCCTGCTTTATTTGTTTCAATCCCTTTGAAACATCTGAAAGACCATCAGAAATACTTTTTCCTGACGAACCGGCCAAACCATTAAGAAAAGAATCTAATAGTTTACTCATAAATTTAAATTTTAATTGTTAGTATTATATTGTTTTTTAATTTCATTTGAATATTCTCATCAATAGAGAACATCTTGTAAGAACATTTATCTATAATTTCTTCATTCATATTTAAATGCAGAAGTAGTAGATAATAATGTTCTTCGTATATAATTTGCACAACTTTTATCTTACCTTCCTTTTTAGAGTGAACCCATGATAACAAATCATCAAATGTCACTCTTTTTGAGATGGCATTTTGAATAATTGATGGATCTTCTTTATATATATTGAGCCCCAACTCTATTTTTTCTCTTATTTGTAAAGAGAGGTTGGTACTGGAAATCCTATCATTTGATTCTAAAAATGTATTAGGAATGATTGATAAAATTTTAGAATAGAAACCTTTGCTGGTCTTGGCTTGATTATTTTTTATATCATAAAAATATGTAATATTAGTCGGTTTTATTTTTTTATATAGAATCGCAACAAAAGGTACGGGGGAAACAGATTTGTTAGTAAGGTAACCAACACATACTTCACCATCAAGAATTCTAAAGTGAAAATAGTCAAAATGCTTCTTGTTCGAACCTATGCAATCTAATAACTCATTTATGCTTAATACATAAACATAATTATCTATACAAGTTTTGCCAACTAAATTACGCATTTCATCTTCTGATAGATATCCAGCCTCTTGCAACTTACAAATAACAGGAATATCTGAAAGATGAATTTGGCAATTAGCATAATTACTATATATAGATTTACTGGTATCGTACTCTATGCCTTTCTCGTGGAAATATTTTTCGAGGACAAACAACACCTTTTTTTTAGCTTGTTGTTTTTTATATATGTGACAATAATCCAATGCCTTTTCTATATTATAGGCACTTCTATGTGTATATTTCTCCAATTGAACATCATACGCTATTTGTATTGTGTTGGGGAGTATTTCCATCTTTTTGATGTCGATAAGATGTGGTATGGTCTTATACATAGTCCAGAAGTAATTATCCGCCACAAAACCTATCAGACTCTCAAGGTAAGGCACAAACTCTTCTATGGTAGTATTTGAAAAATCATCCGTCATTTCCTCTTTCATTTCTTTATTATAGTCATAAGAGAAAATGCGTATTGAATTTTCAATATCCCCATGAGGAATGTCTATTCTGTAAGGAAGTTCACTATCCTTTCCCATACCCCAAAGTTTCACTCTGAAATGCAACCAAGGGTCAAAATATGGTGTAACGACAAGTACAGGAATATTTTTCAAGTGCGTTTCCAACAAACCTATATCATCAAGGTCTATAGGATTTGGTTTGGAAACACCATGCTTTAAAGAACGACGATTCCATCCACCACCATAATATACAATTGGATGCGTTGATTGGGCATTCCAGTTATTGTTCATCTCTGCCTCCAATCGAAGGTCGATGTCATCATAAAACATTTCATTGAACCAGTCACAATTAGAAGGTGTAAAGATGCAATGCATATTTACAGACTGCGTAGTTCCATTAAACAAAGTGCCAAAAGACTCGCCTTTCATGATGAAAGGCAGAACATTAAGAGGCCAATTCTGGATAGTAAAACTATGCGCAAAGTTTTCCAACAAAGCATCATAATTGCTATTTATGTCCTCAACACGTTCTTTATGTACTTCCGCTTCAAGTTCTAACGCAAGCTTGGCTGATTCTGCTTGCAGCTTACGCATCCTTTCAAAGTCATGCTCAGCTGCCGCTTTTTGAAACTCACGCTGTTTCTTTTGAATTTCTGTATTCTTCTTGCTGTTGGCATAGTTATTGAAAAATTGCATTCCAATACTTGCCACCATCATTGTAATCGGATCTATCATTGTTATGCCTCCAAAGATTTGTGGGTTAAACATTGAAGTTCCTTAGACGCTTTTCCTGCCTCTATTGCAAGTTGCTTGATTTCCTCTTTTGTGAGCAAATGTGAAGGACAATCAGACTTCTCTAACAGGTCATTCATCGTTTTATATTCATTCAACATAAATGAACATAGCTCCTTGTTATCCTCATTTACCAGCGATTTCAATACATTTGGATTATTCTTCAGAAAGTTAGGGAGTGTTGGTGTACGTCCTTGCGTCATCAGCATATAACTATCACGAGCACAACCTGAAACAATCGTAGAGATTAAAGTTATGTGGTCTTGAATAGCTTTCTTTCCTTCCACAGTGAACTTTTGCTGAGGTGCGAGATATTCCGTTGGACAAGGAATTGAAAACAATGGTCGTATCATTGGCTTTGCTTCGGATTGAGCCTCCCACATGGATGCCGTAAAATGAATGCTTCCACCTTGAAAGAAAGGAGATATAACCAAAGTTGGAATATTACTCATGATGGCATGTAAATTCAATATTGCAGAATTGTGAGCAACATCTTTGTCACACCATCTTCTATATACAAGATTTCCAAGTTGCATTTGAGTTTTATCCAACTCATTACAAATGTCATTGTAATCCAATGCTGCTTGCTTCGTATGCAATAGAACAACATTCAGAGGACAATCGCTGTTATATCCTAATGCTTTATAACTTTTAGCTGCATCCAGTAATTGAGATATTACTTTTTGCTTTATAGGCAAACATTTCATGAAATAGGTTCTTAACTCTTCTGTCTTATGCTGCAAAACAGTCTGTTCAAATCTTTCTTCGGCACGATACTTACGTGCAACTGCCATCTTTGCTCTCATATCGGCAACTTTCTGTGCTTCAAGTTCATCTTGAAACTCTTCTTTTGCCTTACGGAGTTCCAACTGGTGTTGCTGGGCAATATCGGCTTGTTTGTCTTGTTCCTTACGCCTATCATACCCAAACACAGATTGAAGTGTTGAGCTGATTAGCATATAAGGACTGAAACATGCTTGTTGATGTCCGTTCATATCTATAAATCGTTAAAATTAGTATTGTCTAAGTCTATGAGTTCATCATGATTCATAGTATCACTAAAATCTGTCTCCAAATGGTCTGATGTTATATCAGAAGAGTCTTCATCTAATCCTATATGGTCAGTCATTGATGAACTATCATCTTCTGTCCCCATTGCATCTGCTTCTAAAGAGTCTACTGCACAAGCGGCAACATCTAAATCCGCCCAATCACCAATATTCGAATAATCATTATCGTCCATTTGTGGAATCTCAAAATCTGTAGATGAAATATCTTCTGGAACAGTCAACTGCAAAGGTTCATAATTTGCAATTGTATCATCTATGGTATGGCAACTCGACATGATGTCTTGCAAAGAGTCATCTGCATGGATTGCCGATGCAATCTCATTCATTCCATCCTCCGTAAGATTTCCATCCAAATACGCAGCAAATTCCTCGATACTTACTGGTGGTACAAAATCTTTATGCATGACCTACCTCCTTTCTGAAAATTCGCTCGTACTGCTCTTTGGCGAGTTTATGCTTGTTATAATAGTTCTCCATTGACATACCCAATTCTTTTGCGGTTTCCTCATTGGTCTTCAGCTCTAAATATCGCAGACGTATTAACTCGCTGTAACGCTTGTTGGGCATCTGTTTGATAATTGTCAGAGCATCTTGACGATTGAGATTAGAAAAATCTATCTCTATAGAACCATAAATAGAATCCGTTCTATCACTCTCATCATCATTTTCTTTTAGATTGGAGTGAGAAATCTGCTCATGCTTAGGCATTTTCTCTTTTGTTTCAAACTGCTTGTAGCAATAAAACAAACATGCGGTCTTCAACCAACTTGTCAATGTACTTTCACCTCTGAAATTTTCCATCTGACATTTGCCTGTAGCCTTGCTTGGAGCAAGAACAACAATGTATATCTCGTCTATAAACTCCTTGCAATTTGCACAATCGGTATAGTAGTTGTCATAGATGGACTTAAACAGTGGATAGCATTGTTGGTAAAAGTATTTGCGTGTAACCATTTCGTCCTTGTTTATCAATGACTTGGCTATTTGCAAATCTTGTGTAAATATCTTTTTTACAATCATTGCTATATTTCTACATAATAAGGTACAGTAACCTTTTACTTCTGCTTATCTTCTACAACCTCACAATAAGCACTCGGTACGTATGCCGTCAAAACAGTCAGCAAGTTGTCCACAACAATGCCCACTCGCTGTTGTCCTTTATGACGTGCCACTATTCCCATAAAACCTTCAAACTCACCTTTTACCACTCGTACCAACTGACCTTTCTCGAACTTCTGGATTTCTCCAGAGACAATGATGACATCATCTTCCTCTGAAGCGCACGCTATTTTGAGACTTTCCATCTGATAGTCGGGAACAATCAATGGAGTTTTCTCTATTCTGCTGCCAATATGTGTATGGTGATAATAAAAACGAAGGAATGGGAGGTTTACGTTGTCGTAAACAAAAAGTTTGAGTTGTTCTTCTGTTCCGTGAGCGAAGAAGATGTTAGGTAAACGTGACTCAGTAACAACTTTGCGCTTACCATTTATAAGTTTAACCGTATCGATGGTAGGATAGAAAGCCGTAATGCCTTTGGCTGTCATATAGTCATATGCCTTTTTCTCTCTGCCATAAGTGGTACGTAAGGCATACCAATGAGGAACATCTTCCTCTTTTTGCGCTTTAGGCTTTACTGCTATATGTGCATTTCTGGTGGACACCCCTGTTTGTGAACTCTCCGCAGATACTGTGCTTTGAGCTTTGGGGAGGGTGTTGGAGGTAAGTCCAACACAGGAAGGAGTTTCACCACCTCCTACGGTGTGTACATCTTGCAATGCACGTTCATCGACTTTCATATCGGTGTTAACTTATTCTAAGCAGAACCCAGTTAATAAATTGACACAAAAAAGCGTGGAATCGTCCTGTTGCCCATTCCACAGTCTGAGGCTCTTGCATTGCCTATCTAAGTCGAACAGACAACGTCAGAGCCCACGCCGATATGAAAATCATTACCGCAAAGAGACCTATATATAACATTTGACTGCGCCCAAAAGGGTACAATCCATGCTTACAGGTCTCCACGGGATTGATATAATCACACCCGGGACATCTACCGTTGACCATATTCGAGACTTAGATTCTGAGAGTTTGCAAGATTTCAGACTGTCTCAAACACAGCGTCGATAAACGCCTTCTATGTCTGGACTGCTTTTCCCACCCAACACCCGCTTTTGTATAGATATGTCATGGTTGACTTCTCTACACTCAGCACGGCGTAGGCTGCCGACTCGGTTATCATGAAAGACCCCGTCTTACAGCGACAACTGCGGTCTGGCTATACAATCCGGCTACAAAAATACGAAAATTTATTGAGAAAAGACAAGAAATGACAGGAAATATAAATACCGCAACATAAATTTAAGACTATTTAAGTCTAATCGCTTTAATATCTCAGAAATTTTACATAAACAAATACCAGTCTTATGCGATTTTTGTATGCTGTTAGGCTAATATACTTCATGTGCCGATGAAGTATAACTTCGACAAGCAATGAAGTACTACTTCGATGGTTGATGAAGTAATATTTGGTTTTTATGGGATGTATAATAGTTGAAGTTCTGTCATTCTTCGCCTTTTGATGGACGGAATGCATTTGCCTCTCCATCTGCAAAAGTTAAGATAATCCTTTTCTATATCACACAATCCTCGTTCAATCTTTTGCAAGAGACGGCTCTTCGGAAATCTTTTGTTCCCTAATATTTTATAGGATCCGACATTATAGGCAAGTACGGCAAGGAGTAATGAGTCCTTGCCATATTTACGAAACATGACACATAACTTGGTGAGATCTGAGCGCAGCAGGGAGTCGGCTTGCTGATAGGTGAGGTTCTTCTTGAACTTCTCATGTGGCAATATCCGATGTCCCCATCCAATATAGGGATAGTTGCGCTTGATATCGTGCCATCCCTCGTAATACTTGATGCACCGCACAGCTCGCTCAAAGGGTGGTAATGCAAAGATGCCCAAGTCGCTTTGGATTGGGCTATCTGGTGTTGGTGTCTTGTTCTGTGCCACAATACTTTGACACAGAACCAAGAACATTATGGTGATGTATGTCCTTATCTTTTTCGTCATGGATGTTGATTTTGTTTTGCTTTTGGGGATGCCATTGTTTTGTTACTTGGCATTCTTCTTATTGAATATCTCTGCTATCATGGCTTTCACATCCTCACCAACTTGCACGAAGTTCTTGTAGAGGATGCGCTCACGCTCGTCACGGCTTTTGAAGGTGTAGAACTTGGGCAGAGACATATACTCGCTTTCTTCTTTCTTGATGTCTGCCATATTAAAGTCGGTCTTGCAATAGAACTTACTGGTCTTGAACTCATCGCTCTCCTGTATGTTCATACTACCATTTATGCCGGTCTTGGTTGCCACAAAGTCTCTTGCAGTCTGACCGCAGATCCATCCTGTCGGCATGTCCGAGATTTTACTGGCTGGTACAAGACTGTCCATATTCTCATTCAGGTTGATGCTCGTCTTGTCTCTATCGATGGTCACGCCTTTCTTCAGTTGCACCACCTTACCAAAGATGTCGGAGGATAGCCATTCCAGTGTTTCCTTGCTTCGTGCCGAACCGCTCACCACATTACCTACGGTGGTGATAATCTTCTGCATACCCACCTTGCCATAGTCGGCTTCCAACTGGGGCAGTTCCTGGAATCCCAAAGCTACGCTCACCTTGTTGCTTCGGGCTGTACCTATCAGCCTGTCTATCTTATGGAAGTAGAGGGTCGGCAACTCGTCCACGATGATGCTCACGGGGATGTTCTTTCCTTGTCCTGTGTTCACTCGTGTCACCAGTCGGTTGAGGATGAGGGCGTTCAATGCTCCGATGATGCTCTCCATCTCTGGGTCGTTGGCAATCAGCAGATAGCTCGGATTCTTCGGGTCACTGACCTTCAGGTCGAAGTCATCGCCATCCTTATGGAAGATCCAATAGCTTTCCTTGGTGGCAAGACGTGAGGTATAGACACGCAGGGTACCAATCATACCTTCCAATTGCTCCATCGCCTTGTTCTTCAAGGCGGTTTGGAATGGTCCCAACAACGGTGCTACCTCATTGTCGGTCTCCAACACATTGAAGATGGTCTGGTAGCTTTCATTCAGGAAGCTCAGGATATGGGGCATATCGCTGTACTTGCCCAACCAATAGGCTGGCTCCACTTCTTCTCCTGCATGGTTAAACACCTTTCCGGTCGGCTTCATCTGCATGGTCTTCGGGTCAAGTACTTTCTCTGCTATCAGTATCTTACCATCCTTGTCGTATGGCTCTTTGCCATAGTTGATGAAGAAGTAGATACAGGCGGCAAGGAAGTTGACGGCTGAGGTCTGGAAGAACTGGTCGCTGCCGCCACCGCCTTCCTTCTTTCCTTTTTGCAGGGATTCAAGTAATGTCTCTGCGGTCTCGCTCGCTGCTGCCAAGTTATTGATATACTTCTGCTGTATCGGGTTCACTCGCTTAGAGTATTCCACATCCACAAAGTTGATGATGTTGAACTTACAGCCTTCTGGCAGTTTCCCCATCTGTTGGTTCTTCTTGTAGTGGTAGTACAGTTTGGTTGCCAAGGTAGGGAACTTGTAGTCGTAAACGACCATGGCAAAACCTTTTGCACTGTGCTGACGGATGAACGGCTCTATAATAGAAAAAGTCTTACCGCTACCAGGCGTACCAACTACCCAAGTGCCACGGAAAGGGTTTACGATGTTCACCCATCCCTTGCGGAACTTGCCCTTATAGTAGTAGCGCATGGGGATATTCACGCTTATTTGTTGTATTCCTCCTTCTGGCACTGCTCAAAGCTCTCGTTTTCAAAGTTGAAACGGTCTTTCATCAGTCCTTCCTTCAGGAACTTCGAGATGTTGTCCAAGGCGATATGCACCAATACCGTTCCGATGATGGTTGTCACCATATAGAGAATGGTATTCAATCTTAGGGCATAGAGACGAGTGTCCATCGCATAGCAGCCGAAGAGCCACACGGACACTACCAGCAGTCCCACGCCACTCACCAGTGGGTACAGCACCTGTCTTCGGGCATCAAACTCCAGATGCTTCTTGTTTCTCGTTCCTACACAGGTGATGCACACCAACAGGAACGTCACCACCTTGCTATACACCAGGTTCCCGTCATGGTAGATAAACCACTGTTTGATGCGGTCGTGCAGGTCGCACACCACACCGCCAAAGCCGTCTATCGTCCTTGGGTCTATGGCATACTCAAAGAACTCCATCAACACGGATATGTAGATGACCGCCCTGAATATCTTGTAAAATCCTTGTAGCTCCTTGCTTTCTTCCATTGGATATGATTGCTATTTTAGAAAAATCGGATTGAATGAGTCGGCTGACAACACATCGCTATAGTTCACTTTCAATGAGATGGTGCGACCGCTGATTTGGTTCTCCGTCATCTCTATTGTCAACTGCTTGTCATTCGGGAATGTCATTTTCCGAATGACTATCACATTGCGGTAGCCATAGCGGAAACGCTTGGTCTTCTCCAGCGTGAAGACTGGATGCAACTCTATCATTTGCGAGTTGGTGGCCTTGGTGGTCTTCTTATCCGTCAGCTTCAATCGTATTTGGTCTATGTCAAACGGTATGTCTGTCTTGTTCTCCACCGAGAAGTCCAAGAAGAAATAGTCGCCCGATGAATAGATGTTGTTCAGTCGCATCACCATTTTATGCGCTTTGGTCTTCACATTGTTCACGTGGGCTTCCGAACTCCAAATCTCACGAGCATAACGAGCCATGTCCGTAGAGGACAATGTGACCGCAGGATTGTTATAGGCATTCTTCTCTATCTGTTGTATCTCTTTATCCGTCACTGCCTCTTGCAGTCTGGTGGTATAGAGTAGCGCATACTGGGTGCGATAGCGTTCTGTCACAATGGTCACGATGGCAAGCACTTCACCATCTTCATGCAGTCCCTCCTTGGGCTTCAGGCGCACGGTATTGTTGATGGGTTGGTCTCCTGCTATCTTGTCGGTGGATATATCCACAAAGCGGATGGGTTCGCTTGCCGTAATGACCGTAGTCACTTGCTCGTTCACGGTCAACTGCTCCATCTCCTGGTAGGTGCAGGGCTGATAGCTCTCCGCACAGGTCTGTTGTGCCATCATCGGGGTGGCACTTATCGCACACATCATCAGTGCGCCAATGGTCTTCTTGATATTCATATTCGTATTCTTTGGATTTGATGTTTACTTGCTCTTGGTGTCTTTGCTGTTCATCAAGTACACAAAGGTGCCATATTTCAGTTTCACCTTGTTCTTCTTGATAGCCTTGCCTATGGCATTGCTTGTTTTCTGATAGGCATTCTGCATGGTCTGCATGCCCCACTGCGAAAAGCTGCTACCTGTATTGGTGGTGTTCATATCCACATTGCCGGTCACGGCTCCGCTTGCCACATCCTTGGTGGTCTCTCTAAACTGGCTGCTTGGCACATACAAGCCTTCCATGCCGTCTGTGTCATAGAGTGATAGGTTGATTTTCACTATCTCGTCATCCACCAACACACTTTTCACCGTGCCTTTCACTCGTTGCGAACTGAAACCGCTCATAGTGGCATACAGGTATGCGCCTTTTTTCACTATCATCTCACCGATTTCCACATCATCTAACAGTCTCAAACGTACACGGCTTCCATCCACGGCTTTCACATTCTCGTCAATGATGGCCTTTATCAGTGTCGGCTCTTTCTCGTTCACTGCCAATGTATTGAAATAGTCTGAGGATGTCTTCACCTTTTTCACCACCACACTTGGCTTGTCATTCTCGTCTGCTTCCTTTCGGACATTCTCATTCACCTTGATTTTGCCCTCAATGTTGATACCACCCTTGGCTGTAGCTGTTGTTTCATCGGATGCTGTTGCTGAAGACGATGAGTTCTGTTGCGTGGCTTGCTGTCCCTTCAGCCTTGCTTCGGCAAGAGCCTTGTTCAGCTCTGCCAACGCAGCATTCTCTCTTTGTCGCTCATGGGTTTCTTGCGCTTCTCTCTGTTTTTCCATTTCTGCTTGCCTCTTGGCTTCGGCATCCAACTGTTGCAGTTCTGCATCCGAATACTTGCTTTGGTATTCTTCTTTTTCTTGCTCATTGTCTCGGTCTATATTCTCCACTGCACTATGGTCTTCTATCTTGCCGTAGGCGTTCAGCATATTCTCATACTTGCCTCCAATACCGTCACCGCCCTTGATATGAGCTTGTGGAAGGTTCGGATTCAGATATTCCGTGGTCTGCATATTGGCATCCTTCTTCTCCGCCACCTTGGTATCAAAGAGGTCGAAGATAAAGTAGGAGGCACCGAGCAGTGGAAGATAGACAATCGCAGGTAGCATGTACTTGGGTTGTCTGAAATTGATTCTTTCTGTCAGCTTCATCGTTATTTGTCTTTATGAGGATGGTGTGCATCCTCATTGGTCCTTACTATGTTCTTTGCATTCCCCATATTCTGATGGCGAGCCTTTATCAGCGAGTCCTGCCGCTCCGTAGCGGTGCATCGCTCTCCATGATAATGGTAAGCTCTTGCCATGCGATAGATGTTGAAACTGAAACTCACACCCACAAATCCGAACACGATGACCAGGAATAGGGTCTTGTGCAAGTCGGCAAACCTCTGTACCTTGGCTGCCGCCTTGTCGATTCTGCACATCTTGGCAAACTTCCTTCCGGCTCTCACGTCTCGCTCATAGCGTTCCTTGTATTTGGGGTCATCCTTGTCGGGCATCTTCTCCCCAATGAGCATCTGCTTAAATCCTTTTGTGTTCATCGTTATTTCTTTTTTTACCTTTTTACTTCTTTACCCTTTTACCTTCAATAGTTGCTCTTCGTCTTCTGGTCAATATCCTTGTTGAGCAAGGTTCGCCAGTTCACTATCAGCAATCCATGTGGGTTGTTGTCAGTTCTCGGCACTCGTTTCAACTGTCCTGCCGTCACCAGTTCACGGGTCAGCACATTGGTTCTACGCTCGATGCGCTGTCTGCCGTAGTAGGTGAACTCCATCTTCTCCTTGTTGAACTTGATACTGTCACAGAAAATGCTGAACACGGCACTCGTTCCCATGATGTTGGAATAGAAGCCCTTCTCCTTCAGCGTATTGTACTGCGCCAATCCTGTCTCATCCACCAGATACATGGCTTTCTCCATCGTGTATTTGATGTACTTGTCATCTGGTGCCAATGTGAAGAAATAATGATGGAACATCTCGATATGGCTCTTTGCTTCCACATCCAATGTCTCATCCATCGTCGTACGTTGCACCAAAATTGGCACGTTGCCGTCCAACACATAGATTTTGTTCTGTGCATCTACCACCATATTCTTCGCCGTCCAGATGCTACTAATACTTATCAGCACGCACCCAACCAGAAACAGGCTACAGATGATAGTCACCAACTTCACCTTATTCTCTAAATTCTTGATTACCATTGCTATAATGTTTTTTACCTTTTTTACTCTTTTACTTTTTTACCTTTATCAGTGCATCACATGGGCAAGTGTCCCCTGTGCCGACATTTTGGCTTGCTGTGCCACACCCTCACCGAAGTTTCTGGTAGAGAATGCGGTATCGCCCTCTGGTATCATCCATGCCGCAAGGTCTGGAACCAAGTTCAGACACTTCAACGCAACGATACTTGCTGCCATCAGATACCCTGCCGAGAAGAACGAGTTCTGCAAATATGCCGCCATCGTCTGCTCACTGGCGGTGATAGCCGTCAGGTTCTCCACCTGTATGCAGAGTACAATGTCGAAGAGCAACAACACGTAGAAGCCCACGAAGTAGAGCATGGCTCCATAGAAATGCACGGTCAGATACCTTGTCAGCCACTTCGCCCAACTGCTTTCCCATTTCGGCAATAGCGAGAATGCCCATTGTATCGGTCCGAATATTGTCAGCATTCCCAATAGTATCTGCTGGCAATAGATGGTGCTCCACCAACCGATACGGAAGACGATCAATGCTATCAGCATTACTATCTTGTCGATGTTCACCACTGCTCCTGCTGTCAAAGAGGTAAACCACAACTTGGCTGCGTCCTTTTCCATGTTGGTCACTTCATCCACACCTGTCTGCTCCATGGTCGATTCCACCAGATTCGGATCTGTTGTTCCCTTATGGGCAATATCAGCCTGGGCTTGTACGTTGGTGTACATCGTGTCTCTGGTGTAGATGAGCTGCTGAACTTCCGTAAACTTGTCCTCTATCTGTGTGGCTTCCGCCTCATATAGGTCATGGGTATAACTTCCAATGGAGTTTGGTATGTAACTCAGAAAGTCCAGTACGCACCAATTGCTGCCACTGTTCGTCATGCCTGTATCGGCAGGTGGGTACCACCAACAGAGGATGATGCTTATCACCAGTGGCTTGAATAGTTTCATCACATCCAGTGGCTCATGCTTCACCATCATCTTGTAGGCCATGTTCGCTGCCACCACGATAGAGAAGAGGGCTGCGAGTGCCATACACATTTGAACGACCCACCAAAAAGGCCCATTCGAGCCTGTGAAAGTAGCGTCGCACAGAAACTCGTTGGTCTGGAAAATCACGTCATCAATCTCTTCTTCCAAGATGTTGATGCCGAAGTCGGATAATATGCTGCTGTTGTCTGCCATAACTCCTTATCTGTTTATTTTCAAATCATTGTCATCCTCGTTCGAGCCGTTATTACCGCCAGAATATGTGTTGTTTCTCACTGCCATTCCTGCCTCTCGCCATTTGCTGGATGCACTGCTGATGATACTTCGTTTGTTGGCGGTTTGGTAGTTGCCGTTTGCTGTCAACAATTCCTTGGTCTTGCTGGCATTCGACATCTGCACCAGTTGCTTCACAAGTGTCTCGTTCTGTTTTGCCACATCTGCATAAATCTGTAGGTACATCTTCTTACGCTTGGCATTGGGCATATAGGCATCCTTGGTGGCTTTGATGGCTGTCTCATAGACATGAAAGTATTCTGTCCAGCGTTGCTTGTCACCGATGGATCCGCCTACAGGCAGGATGCGGTCGATGTTGCTCTTGAAGGCATTCATCTTGCTGTTGATTTTGCTTCCTTCCACTTTCCAGGCGAGGTCAATCTTACGGTCTGCCATATTCAACGCCTCAATCTCTGCTCTTTTGGTCAGGGCAGAGTCGATGGCTTCGGCATATTCCACTTGATTGTAAGCTCCGATTCCTGCCGTGGTACGATAACCGAGTTTGTTCTTACTCGCAGCCGATTTCTTGTAACTGCTGTGCAGTAACTGATAGTACAATTCTGGTGACAGACTACCACTACCGATTTCCATCACCGTTATCTGGTTCTTTTTCGAACTGTCATGATTGTATGTCACACCACTTTGGGCATTGCCGCTGATAGCGACTCCCAACATCAACATGATGGTTCCTATTCTTGTTTTCTTTCTATCCATGCCTATACATTATTATATATGGGATTATAAATTCTTCGTTCTCTCAATATCCGAGTTTACCTGCCACTCTCCACCGACCGAAGGCATCTTCCAGTATTTGCTGCTTGCTTTTGGTTCGGTAAACCTTTTCTTTCCAATAGCCGATGCGCACTTGGATATATCGCCACGACTCAAAGTAGCTTTTGTTCAGATGCTTCTCTATATTGTCAAGCGAGGTGTTGATGCTTTCCAACACCACAAGAAGGTCTGCCGTAGAACACGCTGCCGCTCCTGTGGCATACAGCACCAAGTCGCTCACGCTTTTGTAGAGGTATTCGCCTTCATTTGCGATATTCTCTATGGCTCGTCGGTTGATGCCTATCAGTATGGTATCGGCAAGCGAAATGCGCTTTCGTTTGATGACTTTTTTGTTGTAGTCATCCAACAGCTTCTTATAGTCCGATATTCTGTCGCTCACACCCTCGTAGGTGGAGTACACGTTCAGACTGGTTCGTAAACTTTGATACAGCACATCTATCACATCAAATGCCCTGGTGTACTTGTCAAGGTCAACGTTCAGTTCCTTGTATGCCTTGGTCTCGTCCTTGCTGTAGCTGTGCAACAGCTTGTTGCTGTATTCCAACGTGCTTCGTGCAAGCAACAGACTCCGCTGTTTCTTGTGGTCATTGATGTAGGCTTCCACGCTGGCAACATCAAATCCCCATTGGGCGAATGTTTTAGAGGGGAGGGCGAGGAGCAAGATTGCTACCAGCAATGTTCTCACGATATCCATTCGTCGCTTCTTGCTCACTGACCCTGCAACCCTCTCCGCTGCATCAGCCTTGTATTCTCTTCTATTTCTCATTTTCATTGTCTTCATCATTAAACTTGCCGTGATAGTCATCTGAATGTTTGGTGTCGGCAGCTTTCCTTAACCAACGTTTCTTGCATTTCTCCACCAGTGTCAACCGTCGTCCTTCGTCAGCATTGATATGTGGAGCGATGTCCATCAGCACGTCGATGATGTTGCGCTTGTAGTGCATCATCTTTTCCAACGATACCAAGTCTGCGTATATCTTGGTGATTCTGCTGTCCACCTCTCTGGCTATCTCTAACCTATCGCTCGACCATAGCAGATGAAAGGTATCATCGGTGTTATTGTCATCGGCAGGTGCGCTCTTAGCATATTCGGTGGTTATCTTGCACGATGGATATTCCTGTGCGATTTCCGAGATGCGCTTGTTCACTTCGTCCGCCTTTTCCTGCTCGGTCTTGCTTGGGTCAAGCGTTATCACATCCACTACCGAGGTGTTGGTGTATTCCGATGTCAGCTCCCAACTGATCTGCAGGATGGCTCTGTGTATCTTGATGCCCAAGAAATATTTCGGCTTTCGGGCGATCTTCAATGTTGCCTTGAAGGTGATGATGCCGTTGATGTTGGGCATGGTGGCTTTTCGAATGTAAGTATAGCCGCTCCATGTTCCTTCCCCTTGCCAAGTCAGGTTGTAGGCACTCTTGCAGTCGTTCATAATGGCTGGTATGCGATAGTAGTCATCCGTCGCCACGTCATTGTCCTTTCCTGCCTCTGCCTTGGCTTCCTCTATTTCCCTTTGTTCCTGTTGCCATGTGGCAAGTTCTTTGTTCAGTTGTTCGATGGAAGCCTTGTTCTTGTTGTATTGCTCCCGATACTTGGCTGCATCTTCCACACTTGCATTGGCGATTTGCTTGACAAGTGATTTGTTCTCCGCTTCCAACTGATTGATTTGCGATTGCAAAGAGGTTATCTTGGCATTGGCTTCCTGCTCTTGTTTATACAAGTCCGAGAGGTCAAGGTTGTTCTCTGTCACAGATGTTGTCATGGCGCATTTCTTGCTGTGGTCATTCAGCGAACCGCCACAACTCTTGCATTTGTATTGTGTGGTGCCTTGCCCCAACTGCACACCGTCGCTGCAAGTCACACTAATGGTCACGCTCTCGCATCCCTTCAGTTTGGCGGCATCGGTTGCCTGATAGTAGTTGCGTGCATCACTGCCTATATAATAGGTATAGCCTTCCTCGTTGTCATTCCATTCGCTCAACCGGGCTTGCAGTTGTGCCTTGAAGGTGTTCAAGTCCATCGAATAGGAGTCAAAGACTGCCTCATATACTTCTTCTGTCCTGTTCCAACTCTTGTACACCTGTATCTCGTAGGCGTATGCCTTCTGTTTCTGTCCTTTTTTCTTGCTACTGATGATGTAGCTGTTCAACCAATAGCTGATACTGTAGGTAAAGCCATCATTCTGGTTGTTGAGCTGTTGCACCCTTGTTCTTGACCATCCTGCATGATTCTCCGAGTTTTGCAGGATGGCTTCCTTTTGGCTATTGTTGGGATAGAAGTTGGTATCCTTGGTGTTGATTCTGTACCAGTGGTCGCCTTTCAAGATGCTGTTGTCATCGGTGGGCGGTACATAGTCGCACAGTTTTTCTCGTCCTTGGTCTCGTCGGGCGATATACCATCTTTGCGTGTAGTAGTTTCCTGCTGTCTCATCCAGATAGTCGGTCATCCAAGAGGTGAGGTTATAGTTGGCAAGAGAGAAAAGTCCTGCCACGTTGTCCTTGCCTCCAATCATGCCCAAGAGGGTGTTGCCTACGCTCTTGTCGAGACTTTTGAACAGCGAGGAATAGTTATCCACAATGTCGATGGCTGCACTGAGCTTGCCTTGGAAGAGGTCGTTGAACTGGCTGCTCTGCAACAGGGCATTGCCGATATTGTTCATTCCTGCTCCTGCAAGGTTGGCTCCTGCCTTATACAGATTGTCGATGTCGGCTTTCAGATTGTCCACTGTAAAATTGCCTGGCACCTTCGACAAATCGTCCAATATCTTCTTCCAATCCACGTTGCCAATCTCTGAAAGTTTCAAGATGGCTGCTATCTCCTGATTGATTTGCAGAAAGGCAATGTCCGAGAATGTGAGGGTGCTGTTTGTTACCACACTCTCAAACTGCATACACAGGTTCTTGGTGTCATCACATATCTTCATCAGATAGGTTCCCCAATACAGGGCAGTCTGTGGACTTTTCAGCATCATTCCTGCCACCGTCCATATCTTCGGCATGATTTTGCCCGACACCATATTGTAGATACGGCGGTAATAGTAGTTCTCTGTGCTACTGTTCCAGATGCCCAACTCCGTCATTGCCTTGCGTTCCAAGAATTTTGAGGCGAAGATGCCGGCACTTGCCACTTCTGCTGCATTATAGTGCTTCAAGATGTTCTGCACCTGCTCGTTATAGTATGCCTCTGCCACGGCTTCCGTTCCGTATGCAGCTGCCATAGCAGCCACCGTCTGCTTGTCATAGTTCACGCTGTAGTACTGTGCGTCAGCCTTTGCCAACACACAGACTATCAGCATTATGATGGATAGAAGTCGTTTCATCTTTGATTACTTTTTATTTTTGTTCCCTAAATTCAGTACTTTTCCTGCCTGATTTACCTTTTGAGCAAAAGCGAGGCTCTTGCTGATACCACTTGCATCCCAATCCCTGCAATAGGCTTCGATAGCTTGTTGGTGGTTGCATTTCAACTCTCGCTTGTAGAGTTTTAATGCTTCCTTCTCCGCTCGTTCCGTGGTGTAGGTCATATAGCACTCATGCGGTTCTTCCACACCATACACATTGCTGGTCTGTCCTCGCCTGATAAAGACTTCACGGAAGAAACTGCGTCCTTCCTTGTTCTCCAAGCGGTTGATGGTGAATATCTTCTTGCAGTCCACATCGGTCAAACCGAGTATCGCCTTGATGGTGTCGAATCGTTCCTTGAACTTGCTCTGGTCGAGCAGCATCACCACATCCGAGTTGTTGATGATGGCTTCTTTCACTATCTCACTGCCGATGATGTCCTGTATCTCCTGTGTCACCACACCCACGCTTGCCCAGAATTTTCTGGCGGTCTTATACAGATATTTTATGTATTCCGCCATCATGGGCGAGGCGATGGCTTTCCATGCCTCCTCGATGATGAGCATCTTTCGGTTCTTCTTGATGCGCATCTTCTGCAGGAACACGTCCATGATGATGAGCGTCACCAGTGGAAAAAGCAGTGGATCATCCTTGATACTGTCGATTTCGAAGACGATGAAGGTCTCATCAAACAGACTGCTGTCCATATTCTCATTCAGTGTCACATCGTGGCTGCCTCCTTTATAGAAGTCCTTCAACAGATAGTTGTAGGATGACAGGTCTATGCCATGCAGACCGTTCTCCTCGCATATCTTCGGCAGTCGCTCAGTACTGAACTCATAGAAAGTGTTGAAACAGAGGTTGCTCACTCTCTTGGTGGTGAAATAGGCATCGTAATACTCGTTGATGACTTGTTCTATCAGTCTGTCTTCGGTCTTGCTCACTGTGCCTTGACTTCCTTTCCATATCAGCATCACGAGGTTTTTCAGGAATCCCAACTTTTCGATGTTCCATTCCTCTCGCTTGATTTTGAAAGGGTTCATCGTGATAGGATGCTCCTCGGTATAGGAAATGTATTTTCCGCCGAAGTATTCACACAGTCCCTCATACGAGTTACCTGTATCTACCAGCACGATGTCGGTGTCTTGCTCATGGGCTTGGCGCACCATGGAGTTTACATAAAAACTCTTGCCGCTTCCCGAAGGACCGAGGACAAAGAAATTGCTGTTGTCGGTCAGCTTGTTTCGTCCCTCTTTTCCTGATATGTCGATGGCTACTGGCACTCCTTGGCGGTCGGTATAATAGACCTTGAAGGGTGTGTCCTCGCTATGCACAATCTTTTCTTTGTACATCAGGCAGGTGGCGGCATCGCCCAAGGTAAAGAATCGGTCGTAGTCGGCATTCATCCCATAGCAGTTGCCGGGGAAAGAGTTGACAAACAGTTCCAACTGGTTGTAGGCTCGCTTCGAAATATGGATGCCCATCCTGCCAAAGGCATTCTCCAGATGGTTGGTACACTTTTGTATATCCGTGTCTGGCTTCACCGTCACTATCAGATTATAGTGGGTATATACTAACTGCTTGTTTTCTCTCGCTATCACCTCTTGCACTCTCTTGATGTCCTCCACGGCAATCAGATTGCTTGGGTTTGGCATACTGCCATGGCGGTTCTTCTTTTTGTCTAGCAGGGCAAGCTCACGCTTCTGGTTCGGCACAAAGATGATTTGGTTATACACCACACTCTCCACACCTGGTATGCTGTCCACCAAGGCTACCTGATCCACTGGCATACTGGTGTTGTTCACCTCGATGTTGGTAAACGGACGGATTTGTGTCGGCAAGTTGGCGCAATCCACATCCACAAGACTATATACCTTACAGCGTCTGTCACCCATACCTATCATCTCGTCATCCACCTTGAATCCAGTCATGCTCACCATCTTGTCACGGAAGTTCATGGCAAAGAAGCGGTCAACATACAGACTTGCTTCTTGCTTGTTCAAGAACTCCGACTTGATACCGGCATCCTTCAGCTGGTCTTGCACCTTTCTGATTTTCACTAAGAAATCTCGCCATTTTTTGTTGTCGAAAGACATCAGACGACTCTTCTTGTTCTCCTGCGTAATGGTCAGATAGGTCATGCTGTCTGTATATTCTCTTCCGTTGAAATAGCGGAAGTAGGATTCTGATAGAAACTCATGCCCCTTGCCACTCTCATCCTCAAACTGCTTTCTGGTAAAGATGTCCTGCTTGTGTAGGGCATAGCCTTCACCCAGAGTCTGTGCGATGGCAGCAAACAGGTTTGTGAACTCATAATAGCTGTCTATATTGGCAGAATACTTCTGCACAGGGTTCTCCATTCTCAGAATGGCAGAATATTCTCCAGTCTTGGTATAGAGCACACCGATACCGTCCGTGTCTTCCACGGAGAAGTAGATGTCCTGAAAGATTTTCTTCCGCTTGTCACCAGTACCAAAGGCATAGACCGATATGGCCATGCCAATGCAGGTTGCCACGAAAAACAAGATTACATATAGTACCATATTCGTTTATTCTTCTGTTTCTTCGGATGATTGATGATTTTCTCCCATACTGGATGATTTGTTGTCATTCTCTTGATAAGAGGTATTGTAGCTTTCTTTGCTATAAAGGGTTGATACACTATCCTTTGCAGTGGATTCCATCCTGCTTGTTTGTGTTTCCACGGTCGCAGGATGTTCTTCTGCCTCTCTCGCCCAAGCAGCTCTTGCCCTGTCAGCACTCCTCATGGCATCCAATGTGGGTGGCTTGTAGGTCTTGTCCTTGCATGCGGTCAGCAATATGCCAGCCAATGCCATAATGATAATGTTCTTTGCTTTCATGCTCATAACCATTCTTTTATGTCAAAGATGCGATACTTTCGCTGAAACAAATAAAGGTAGACCCACACCCTTGGGGGGAGAATGAGCCTACCAGTCGTTCACTTTCTACTTGTCATCCACATCTTGGTCATGTCGATACTTTTTTTGTTTCACATTTTTATATGCGCTTGCTGTAGGCATAGATAAACACTCCTTGGTCGTTCTTCTTGGTATGCAGTCCCTTCCGTTGCTTGAACATGATGAGACCTGCACCCGTAGTGATTGCCACGACCAACACTATCAGTCCTGCAATGATACCTATCAGACAGTAGGCGGCAATGAAGCCGATGATGGCTCCTCCTGCCGTGGCTGCTGCCCAATAAATATACCGCCCTTGTATTCCCATGAATTCAAGGGGCTTCTGGAGTCCCTTGAACAGTGGGTAATCGGGGTAGCGGATTTCCTGCTCTTCTCTTACCATTCTTCACGTCGTTTCTCACTTACTGAATATGCACGGAATAACTCTCACTCGTTAGTTGGTCACACCGAAGAACAATGGCAATGCCTGTGCTGCTGCCACGAGGAAGATACATGCTCCTACAATCATCATGATCTTTTTCTTGACATCCTGCTCCTCATTGTTCATAGCGATGTAAACGCTGATGGCACCCACTACGGCAACAACACCTGCAATGGCATAACAGAGCTTGACCACAATAGGCACGTATTTGGCTATTTCCTCCGTCACAGTTGTCAAGGCAGTGGTTCCTGCTGTGTAGTCACCTGCCGAGTTTTGCGCCATGGCAATGCCACCGCCCACAAGGAGCATAAATGCCAATGTCTTCAAGCGTCCTGAAGAGAGGACGCTCTTGGCGGTCTTCTTCAAATAGTTCGTTGTTTTCTTAAACATTCTTTCTTGTTTTACTTGTTAATGATTCGTTTGGAAACACCTTATTATAATTATATAGAAAGGTGTTGTCGCTTTCACATGATATACTCTTCTGCAGTTGAGTCTTAAATCTGGTAGCCAAAGAATGCCGGGAACAGGATGGATGCGCCTATCATAAACAGACAGGCTCCTATCAGCGTCAGTATGGACTTGGTGACTCCATCTTCCCCTGTGTTCATCTTGATGTATATCTGCAAAGCGGATATAATCACCATCACAGCAGCGACAGCGTATGTCAGATACAGCACATACAGCATCATCGTCACCACATAGTCGTGCATCCCTGCCAGTGCGTCTGCTCCCCAGCTATAGTCCACATTACCGCATTTGGCTGATGCTGACAGGGGGAGCAGCGCAAAGACAAAGGAACTTACTACATTCTTTATGATATGGCTAAATTTCATCCTTGACTGGTATTGTTTTGATGTTTGGTTGTCCTGGCTTTGTCTCGCCTTGTTTCAATAGGCTCTCCGTGAAGTCGTCCTGCCATAGTCCGTCTATCCATATGGGAGAAGTGGACTCCATCTGCCCATCCATCTTTTCCTGCAACGACTCGGCTGTGTTCTTCGGCTTCTGTTGGTTGACATCATTTCCTTCGTCTTCATCAACATCATCTTCTCTGCCGGAAGAATCCGTTTCTGGAGAATAATCACTCATTCCGTTGTTCTCTGTTCCCATACCATAGCCCTCATCGTATGATGTGCCGTCTTGGAAACTTGTGTCGTATTGCTTGTCGGCAACGCTAAAGCCACCATCGCTTTCATTGACGGCTACTGCGGCTTCCTCTTCCGTTATGTTGCTGATGTCAAACACTTCCTCGTTGCTCTTGGCTTCTTCCTTCTTACCATACAGGTCTCTTGTTATCATCACAGCATAGTAAATAGCGTATGCAATGGTAAGGCTGATGGCGAATATCAAAAATGGACTCATATAATACTTTGTTTTATTGATGATTTATACTCTGTGCAGTGGCAAAAGTGCCAGTTGCGAGTGCAAAGTAAAGAGTAAAATCCGACATAAAAGAATTTTGTAAAGTATGGCCATCAAAGTTTAAGATATATTCAAATTATAATCATATATCATACTCTCAATCATACTTTAATCAGCTTCTTCTGTTAGTTTTCGCATATTTCTTCCTTATACTTAGACGGATGTTTTTAAGTATAGAATACCTTATCTGTTTAAATCTTGTAATATGTACTTGTTTAATACGAAATATAACATAAAACAGAGGTATTCGTACAGATATTTTGATTTTATGTACGTTTTGTGTTAAAAATGAGTTAATGTTTCAATATGTTTGCCGCATTGGATTTTATTTTATTACTTTTGTATTCAAAAAATAATAATAACATGTATAACAAGCCATATGTCATCAGATATATTAAGAATTATAGAAGGAGGATTGAATAACGATAGGAGAAAAATCATAAGTTACTCCAATCGTTTAGCTACTCGTCTTGAAGCCGAGGGCAACATTCAATTGGCTCGTTGCATCAAAGAGCAAATTCAAAACTCTAACACAAGAAGTTCTGCAACAGCTGATGCCATGCGTATGTTACCTTTAGATTCGGACAGCAAATTGCAAATAGTAGAAGTAATTCCCGAAGACTCAACACGTACCAATATTGTCCTTTCTGATAATGTCGGAAGGCAAGTAGGTGAATTCATTGAGTTGGTGAGGCACAGTGACGAACTGGAACAGGCAGGGGTTAATATGCCTAAGTCCATGCTTCTTTACGGAGCACCTGGTTGTGGCAAGACCTCTATAGCTCACTATGTCAGTGAAAACACCAATTTACCATTGGTGGTAGCAAGATTGGATGGAATTGTTTCATCACTTCTTGGTAGTACAGCAAAGAACTTAAGAAAAATATTCAGCTATGCTAGTAGCATGCCATGCATCTTGTTTCTTGACGAATTTGATGCAATAGCCAAGGCACGTGACGACAATCACGAGCTGGGAGAACTGAAGCGTGTCATCAACAGCTTGCTTCAAAACATTGACTCCATGCCAACTTCTTGCGTTCTGATTGCAGCAACAAACCATCCCGAATTGTTAGACAAGGCCGTTTGGAGACGCTTCACAACAAAAATTGAAGTCGGAATGCCTGATGACGAAGCAAGAAAAAAAATAATTTTGGACTTAACATCTGGGTTCAATTGTCCTTTTGTAGAGGATGGACAAAAGATGAAAACGGTTTGTGACTTAACAAAAAAAATGTCTCCCTCTGACATCTCTACGATATTTAACAAACTAAAAGTGAAGGGCGTTATCAATGGAAGCAAAGCTATTGAATATGAGGACTTACTTGTTGCTATCTTTGAGTTCGAAGGAAAAGACGAAGCACAAGATAAACTCATCATGTTCCTTAACACAAACGGAGTTAGTCAAGCCAAGATTGTACAAAAACTAAATATTAGTGCAAGATTGGTCAGAAATGTATTATCTAAAAAATAGTGAATTATGGCAAAAGAATATCCTATACAAAATGTATCTTTTAGGGGAGAAACAGACAATTTCTTGACGGAAGCTGGTGGTGGCAGTGAATTACCAAAGTGGGTTAATGATACAGCTATTTCCGTTAATGCAGAAAGGGTTTACGATCAATTGGAGTTGTTCTCAGAATTATTCTCTGATGCAAATAGAACGATGCCTGTGCTTACAGAGATTACACTGAACAAAAAAGCAACAGCTAAATCTCATCGTCCAGCAGTGCGAAAAATGATGGATGTAAACTCTAAACGAAATGTCCTAGGAGTCACATCGGTAGGTAAAATCTTGGTAAAGATTGATACCGCCAATGATTTGAAGAAAATGGAGCGAGGTTTTAAGGTGGTAAATACAGCCAATCTGCCGAAAGACAAAAAGATTGGTTTGTCTGCAATAGAAAACATTTCTCGATACAAGGCTGTTGTTGATGATAGCATTCAAGAAAATGACCGTCTCAAACTGCAGTTGGTTGATTATCTGAATAGTGAGTACAATCATCGTTCTCGTATTGCTTTGAGTATAAAATGCAAGGAATTTGGAGTTGAATTAGAAGAGCTGAATTATGCTAGTAGCTTACGCTTGTTTTCCTTGGAACATGTGTCAGAGGAAGCACTTCAGGCTATTGCATCCATGGATTGTGTCTTGGCGGTTAGAAAAATGCCTACAATAGAATTTGAAACTGCCCCAGACGAAGACAACTCCAGCATCGAAGTGATGACACCATTGGAAGGCGCAACATATCCTGTGGTAGGCTTGTTGGATTCTGGTGTTGGCGATAATGATTACCTGCGTCCTTGGATGATTGATGATGAAGATAATATCGCTGATTTGGAAGATGAAGACATAAACAGAAGTCATGGAACTGCTGTTGCAAGTGTCATCAACTATGGTGATTTTCTTGAAAATAAAGATTTGACGAAATGTGGACCTTGTAAAATAAAGAGTTGTATTGTCAATACAGACAGAACCCAAATATACGAAAACGAGTTGGTAGCCAACATTCAAAATGCTATCGCTAAACATCCAGATATAAAAATCTGGAATCTCTCGCAAGGTACAACAAAAACGATAGATAATGACAGATATTCCGACTTGGGCATCGCATTGGACAGCTTGCAGAAAGACAACAGAATCTTGATTTGCAAATCTGCAGGTAATGTTGATCCAAGAGCAGAAAATCAAAGAATTACTGATGGCGCCGATTCTTTGCTTAGTCTCGTTGTAGGATCTATAGCTCATAAGAAAACTACCAATAATGATGCTAAAGAAAATGACAGAAGTCCTTTTTCTCGCATTGGTCCTGGTGTTGAAAATGCAGTAAAGCCAGATTTGGTGCACTATGGCGGCAATATGGATACACATCTGTCCCTGTTTTCAGAATGGGGAAGACAGTTTTGCCGCTGGAGTGGAACTAGTTTTTCTACTCCGCGAATTACAGCTTTGGCTGCTAATCTTAATCAGATGATTGGAGGTGAATGCAATCCCTTGCTTTTGAAAGCATTGCTTGTTCACAACTCTGATTACCCTGTAGGTTTATCGAAAACGCCAGAAGAACTTCGCAGGGAAATGGGGTTCGGTTTGCCATCTGTTATTACAGATATGCTTAACAACGATGCTGATGAGTGCACTATGGTTTTTCATCAGACTTTACAGAAAGGAACAAATATTGTTTCTTTGGATTTTCCATACCCACAAAGTTTGGTTGAAAACGGTTATTTCATCGGTGAAATTACATTGTCAATGGCTGTGAATCCTGTAATTAATGCGGGGCAAGGTTGTGAGTATTGCCAAAGTCAAGTGGATGTTCTATTGGAAACTTATGACCATGTTGAACATGTTCAATTGGGCGAAGGTATGATGCGCAATGAGTCAAGAACATCAAAAGATGCCGTTAATGTACTCAATGCATCGATTTATAGCTCAAAAGCTTTCAAAAAGGAGTTCGCAGAAGAACGTATGCTGATTGAACAGGGAGATAAATATCAACCTATCAAGAAGTATTATGTTGATCTTTCCAAGATGACTGACACTAACAGGAGAAAGGCATTGGGAGAAAACAGAAAATGGGCACTGAAACTCACTGGACTCTACCGTGATGCAGCTGTACAAGCTTTGGAGAGAGACGGAGAAGTACTTTCGCAAGACGTTGTTGTCGTTGTGACAATAAAAGACCCTAGACATCGTGGCACGATATATACCGAATGTCTCGATTTACTAGAACAAAGAGGATATGTACACAACGATATCAATATTCATAATGATATTCGAGTTGATAATTAATGATCGTACTTTATTATGGCTACATATGATTTTTCAAACGCCATTCCCTATGTGCCCACTCATGTTGGAGAACTGATAAACGACGAGCTTGTTGCGTCGGGACTGTCTGTAGAGCAATTGTCAGAAAAAGCTAATATCGAATTGATAGCTTTAAATGAAACAATTTCTGGGAAAAGGCAACTATCCACAGAAATGGCTTTACAGATAGAATCAGTTATGGGGATTCCTGCTTCATTGCTTCTGAACATCCAAATTCAATACAACAGTTTTCTGCGGAGAAAATGAATATTCTCCGTAGAAAACTATCGTTTTTCAAACTTTCCCATATCACCTTACCAAAACAGATATGCTATATAATACACCAACAGCATCCCAAGCAGGAACACTGCCACACTGCATCCTATCTTCAATCGTTCCAATACCTCGTCTTGCTCCAGCCCCTTGCTATGTTTGATGATGACAACGATTGATACTATATCTATCAACAATACAGCATATATCATGGCTGGCAGATAGTGAATATGATCCACTATCCACCAGTGTATATCCGCTATATCGTCATATTCCACTTTTGCTTCCCTCATGCTTTCTTTCTCCCTATTAGACAATCGTTTACATCCTTATAATCTTTGCTTATGAAAAGGGCATAAAAAAAAGCCCTCCGAAACGGAGAGCTTGGCAAATTCTTGGTGAACTGTTATTTTTCCATGTATTGTTTCAGTTCCTGTGTGATATATGTCCAAACTTCTTGGAAGGTTAGTGGCTCCTTGAATTTGATTTTCTTCAAATAACTATTCCACATAATATTTCGTTTGGCATCTGTCGCAAAAGAATCCTCGAAAAGGCTATATTCCGTAGAGATGGCGGTGCCTCTATTCTCAAACGTGGCTGTGATGGCTTCTTGCAATGTGTTCAAGTCAATATTTCCTGCTTTTAGTATTCTGTACACATCAAAGAAGTCTTTCATGCGGCTGTTCTCTGTCGCATGGTCTATCATTGCCTGATGCTTTTCAGCCACCACGGTCTCTAAAGAGTAAGCCAAGATGTCAACTTCTGGTAATGTGTCCAGCAACACCGGATAAGAAAGGTCAACGGGTGCAGGAGTTATGATGTCGCCAAAGCCTACATCCATGGAAATAACTTGGCTTGCCGTATCAAGTCCTACCTTGACATGCACTCGCACACCATTATATTCTTTTTTGAGAGTGATTTCTTCTACGCTAATGCTGTCCTTTTCAAAGACAACTCCGTCTTCCAGACATTCTATGTCGCATAAATTTCTGAATGTCTCCTTGATATTGTCCAACTCACGGCTAATCTGTTGACCAAGGAAGTCTATATCCAATGTTGGTCTTGCTTTCAAATGCTCATGGGCATACAGTAATGCACCACCTTTCAATATAAAGCGTTCTTTGTATGGACTTACCGACAGACGGTACAACAGACGCTCCTGAAAGTATCGTGTCAATATCGATTGGTAGAAGACATTCTCTTCTTTCGATATATTAAGCAGTTTCGCTCTTACCGAGCGAGCATAATTCTTCGTTGTCATATTTATTATTTTATAGTTCCATTTGTAGATATGTTCCCAATGTTTTGGCAACTCTCAGTTGTGAGGCATATTTCATCAGTTTGCTGACATTACGATCTCTGCGTTTCAGATATTCCTTTATAATCTCCGTACAGACATCTATGCCGATTTTGTTTCTATACTTTACTGCATCACAGACACATTTCTCCACGTCATATATCCTCACATTGAAACCCTCAATCTCAGTATTCGTAATTCCAAGGTTAAAGGCGGTATCACTCCAATGGTATAGTGTAATTGGGGGATAATCTGGAAGGGTGATTTTTCGGCCTCTTTTTATTGCAAGACAATATTCTTGTGGTACCTGTGTAGTCAACTGATAATGTGACCAAGCGGAATACAGACACAACACACCACCAGGAACAACCTTTTCCACATCAAGCATTTGACTTGCCAAATGGTCATCGGTTGCATACACACCTCTTTTTATTCTGGTGAGTTCGCCATTCTTGGCGGCTTGCAATACTTTATAGTATGCAGCTCTTCCTGCCATATCTTTTGCAGAGATATAGCCTTCAGATTTTGGATTTGTCATACGCTTTTCCATGATTTGCATCTTTAATTCTGTACAAAGTTACTACATATTTTCAAAAGTGTAGTATGTTTGTACGGAAATCTACGCAAAAATCACGCAAAATATAGTTTTCTACGGAGAATATTGACTTTCTCCGTAGAAAATTATCGTTTTATACATCCTCTTTATGCGGAATAATGGATTTTCTGCCGATAAGATAATCATTGACATCCTTGTATTCTGCATATCTTATGGATTCGTTGATTGCCCTGTTTTGATAACAGTCCATGATTGTATGGGCAGCCACCGTTCCTGCTTGGTCATTATCAAGATAACAATGGATAGCAGTGTAACACGCCAATCGTTCCATGCATTTCCCAAGGCTACTGATGGAGTTCAGCACGATATAATCACATGGCTCATGTATGCAAATCACATTGTCGCCTCGCTTTTCCAAAGTCTTGTACGATAGAAAGTCCATAAACCCCTCGAAGATGCAGCATCTGTCCTGCACTCCAACTTGCTGTGAATGTATCAAGGATATGTCTTTCTCGCCCAAACAACCTTTATAATATGGGTTACGCAGCTCATAACCATCCCTGTTATTTGGAAAGGCTATACCAAAATACCGCTTGCCCTTAAACGTGTACCAGATCTCCTTGCAATAGCGTTTACCTATATCCGCATCCACATGGCGTGAACGCAGATACGACATAAGCACAGGGTAGGACAATTCTTGGATATGTACCTTGTCCATCTTATCTGTCTCTACTTGTGTCGGTATGGGAGGTTTTGCCTTTGTGGACTTTGGGTTGTTCATGTCCGCTGCTATATGCTGCAATGCAGCACCCACATCATCCGTATTGTAGAGAAGTTGGGCAAGAGCGATGATGTTGCCACCCTTGCCAATAGCAAAATCATACCATTGGTTTCGGCTGAAGTTCACCTTGAACGATGGCTTTGTCTCCGCATGCAATGGCGACAGATAATAAGATGTGGACTTGCTGCATCGTTTGGGCTGATGTCCCAATGCGCTCAGATAGTCCGTGAGTTTGATTTCCTTTGCTTGTTGTATGTTCATCTTTCATTCATTTTTTGTTCATTCGTGCGCTTATTATATATACACCAGAGTGAATGAACGGTTTTGTGAAGTCATTTTGTCGTATGTCCATGTAGTTAAATATGATGCTACTTCACAAAATCCGTCCGTTCTACTATTATATATACACCGAGGTGAATGAAGTGGTTTTTGAAGTGATTTTCGCTTCATCCTCACTTCTTCACCTCCTGCTCTTCAAGCAGCGGAAGCGAAGGATAATCCTTCATTCTGCAATACTCGTTGTTGCCACACTTCACCACCAGTTTGCTCTTCAATAGGAAGGTCAGCAGCTTTGACATCACTGTTCTACCTCTGGCAAAACCAATAGTTGTATAACCTTTTGTCAATGCGTTTATCACATTCTCATAGCCTGACACCACTTTCTTGCCGAAAGCCATTTCAAGTGCCTTGTCATGCTGCTCATCGGTAATGTCGGCTATTGTCATCTTCGGCTGTTTGGCTGTGGTGGAGTCAACCACATAGTTCTTGGCAATCTCTGGAAGTCCCTCCTTGTTTATTTGGAACGCAAAGGGCGCAAAGTCCTTGTCTCGGATGTTGAGCGGTTTCACTTCACTCACATTCGCCATCGAATTGCTCTTGCTTATCACCAGTACCGTCTCTGCCTTGTTGCTGAGTTCCGTGCCAATGTGACCTCTTACATTGTCATCACCCTTGTTCAAGTGTAGGACACAATGTATGTGCAGGTCATAGCGGCTTGACCACTGCATCAGTTTGTTGATTATATGGACGGACTCGCTCGGATTGTTGATGTCGAGCATCAAGTCCCTTATGCCGTCAATGATGACCAAGCCAAAGCCCTTTTGCGTCTGCAAGGCATATTCTATCAACCGCAGTCTGAGGTTGGGACTGTACTCTCGCAGTCCGAAGAACACAAGGTTCTCACTGTTCATGTTGTCGGGCAATCCTGCAAGCCGGAGGATGCGCTGCATCACGCTGTGACAGTGGAAACGGCTCTGCTCCGTATCAACGTAGAGTATCTTACGCTTGTCATCGGGTAGTTTTGCCGTATATTGCAGCACCTTTCCGTTAGCAAGCGAGGCAGCAACCAAAGCGGACACGTTGAACGTCTTTCGGCTCTTCGCCTTGCCTGTGGAGGCACTGAAGTTGCCAAGCGTGGCTATGGTCGAGTTGTCCACCCATATTATCTGTGGCGGTGTCTGGTAGGTCTCGTCCGCATGGATAAGCGATGCCTTCAGCAACTTTTCCAACAAATCAGCATTGTCCGCTGCGCCCTCAAAGAGGCTCATGTCGTTCATTTCTTCCATCGTCATCTGCTCTTCAAGGGTTTGTTCATCACATAGCGTATGGCATCCTGCTCATACACCTCTTTTGTTTTCACAGGGTGCTTCTTGATCCATTCCACCAGTTCTTCCTTGCTGAAATAGATGGTCTTGCCGTTTGGCTTGTAATGGGGAATGGCAAAGGTACGTGTCAGTTTGTAAAGCTGACTCTTTGAAGCGTCAAGAAATACGCTTGCCTCGTCAAGGGTGAGCACGTCTTTTCCTGCAAAGAGCCATTTCTCCAAGCACTTGATGCGGTTCAGCACATCCTCCACTGGTCCAAGCAGCTTGAATGCTTCTTCCATTTGTTGAATGCGCTCGGCAAGTCTCATTGGTGTCATATCTGCCAGTTCTGGTTCTGTCAACTCGTGTTTATACACGTCTATCGTTGGCGGTAGGATAGTGCCATCCTTTGGTGGATTGTTAGCCTGATTTGTTGTCTGTCCAATCATTGTCGTAATTTTATTTATCGTTACACATAACGAGGTCGCCCTCCATAACCAGGTTTCTGATTACGGAGGGCAAAGGTAAGGGCATTTCTGCCCAATCGGATGGAAGTGCGCTTGACTGTCAACCGACTATCAAGCCAACTGTCAAGGTTTTCATCTGTCAGATGGTGTCCTTGCTGTCATTTTTACCGCAATCTGCGATTTCTTGCACTTTCTTGCGGATAGCCTCATAGATGCTGGCGTTTGTACCTTTAGCATCACTGGTTGCTGAGGACAGCTTGGTTGTTGTAAGTGGCTTGTCTGTTGATGAAGACAGGATGAGTTTATGCTTGGCAATGACCGATTGCCACTGCTTGCAGATTAAGTTCTTGCTGCAGAGCATATCAAAGAAGAATGCCACACGTCTGTTGCTTCTCGCCTTTAGCTGCTTGCAGACTTGGCACGAGAAGAGTTTTCGCATATCCTCTTCCGACACATCGGCTGAGAACAAATGAACCTCATTGGCATGGTGCGCAATGAGGTTCAACTGAGTAGAATCAAAGTAACATTGAAAGTCCTGTTTCGGTTTGGTTTCTTGTGCTGTTTGTAATATTGACGGTGGTTTACCATGGAGATACTGACCGTTTGGAGGCGGCTCCGTGGTGTTGAACTTGTGATGAAGAGCCTTGTAGTCATGATACTCGAAATCCACTTTGGTAAAGAATATGACTACCAAGTCCTCACGTTCTTCAAGAAACTCCTCCATGATGTAGAAGTTATTCTTGTGCTCGTTCTTTCCTGCCGCATACTGGCAGTCCGTATAGGAATGGCTGTTGAGAAAGTCCTTTTTATAGCGGCGATACAGTTTACCGCATCCTATAACTTCCGTCTGATAGCACTCGTGGGCTTCCTTGAAGAACAGCCACAGTTTGTTGGTACCGCAAATGCCACCTACACCGTTAGCGAAGGTGCATTCATTGCATTGGGGTAAAAAGAGAGAACGAGGAGTCGTCTCGTCCTTGGTTGTTTGATGTATTATTATGTTCCATTTTTATTCTTCGAACGCACTGTCCAATAGGGAAACAGCCTCGTCCTTTTTCTTATTGATGATTTTTGCGTAAATTTGTGTCGTACGCACCTCCGTATGACCGAGAAGTTTGCTTGTAGTGTATAGATCTGCGCCCATGGTCAGCTCCATCGTGGCGAACGTATGTCTTGAGACATGCACAATTTAAGCAAAAGCAACGGAAAGTGAAGATGAGAGAAATGAACTGCAA
>ERZ791829.174-NODE-174-length-75067-cov-20.574095_pt1 | contig 75067 bp, 73 predicted proteins | sample MGYA00510296_ERZ791829 | MGnify/ENA primary metagenome ERZ791829 (study PRJEB30046, sample SAMN00791973) | human gut metagenome | study: EMG produced TPA metagenomics assembly of the A metagenome-wide association study of gut microbiota in type 2...
CGTTTTTTTAAGTCGTTTTTTTAAGTCGTTTTTTTAAGTCGTTTTTTTTAATATTTTAACTCTGCTTTATTCGTCTTTTATACAGAAAAACATTCACTTCGGGCTTTTAAAAAAACGTTTCGGCGTTTACACCAAAAGCCCGAATTCTTTTTCCTGAAACGTCGAAACGTTTTTGAAAGGGATGGAAACGGGAAAAAAAGAGAGGCCGCTGGGGAAATAAGCGGCCTCTCGGATTGTCGGGGAAGAGACAAACTCCTTTGTCCCTTTCATCTTCGTATTTTCACAAGCGCGAAGATGAAAACATAAATCTATTACTATGAAAAACATTGACATAACGCTGCAGCTTCATAAATTGTTCTTGCAGGGTTTTGAAAAACCTTATTATTTAACATATCTTTGCAATTAAATCTATCTTTTGCACAGCCCCCTGAAGTCGCAGAAGCTGCATTTGTCTTCGTTATCTGTCTGATTGAAAGCTATTTCCGGATTGAATATAACTTCCAGTAACTGGTTCAGGTTTTCCCGGAACAAATTTTCGTATTGACTGAAATCTTCTACGGCTTCTTTTTCCTTTCGGGGCTCTCCCATACGGATGACAGGGGAATAATCCTGTGAAGCTGCCCGGTGAATGTAGAGCAGGGAAGGCGCTACGCGCAGGTCACTGCCTTTCTCACGTAACTTCCGGCAGACGATGGAGGCATAGAGAAAGGTCTGGAATACGTAGGCCGACCGTTTCTTGTCGGGCAGGAAGAGGCTTTCCACATTGGCGGGCGTATCGGCATCGCCTCCTGTCTTGTAGTCCACAATGCGCAGGGTGCCGTCTTTGGTGTCAAGCCGGTCGATGATTCCTCCGATACGTGATTTCAGGATGCCCCGCGGCGTGCGGATGTCAATATCCTCACTCACGAAGTGTTCGCTTCCTGAAAAGGTGAAGGGAGCATAGCGCAGGTCGTTTTCCAGCAGTTGCTTCAGATAGCGCGTGATGACTGCCGAATTGATCAGCTGGATGCCGTTGTATTCGGCCCGTTCCTCTTTCGGTATGTTGAAAAAAAGTTTCTTGAATCCGTTGTCTACATACTCCTGCAGGCGGACTTCGTCTTTCAGCAAGGTTTCGATGGCTTCCTTATTAATTACTTTTCCGTGGGCGGTCAGGTCTTTGTAGATATGTTCGGCTGCATCGTGGAAAATACTTCCGAAATGGGATGCGTCGACTTCCGCACTGACTTCGTCCGGGGCACTGAGCTGGGCTACATACTTGTAGTAGAACTTCAGCGGACAGTCCAGGTAGCAGTTCAGGGCGGAAGGGGAGAGAAAAGCCTTCGGGTTGACCCGCACATCGAAGACGCTTTGCATGCGCCGCATGACGTCGGGTGTTTTTTCGATGGTTATCGGAGCTGTTGTCTGTGGAGACTGGGCAGCCTCCAGCACCATGCGGCGTACGGGATATTCCCATTCGATCAGGAACTGGAGCATGAAGCGTGACATTTCTCCCCGGTTGATTCCGTCGGTGGAGGTGTTGTAGACCAGTGTGACTTTCTCGGCACGTTGCAGCAGCCGGTAGAAATAGTAGGCATAAACGGCGATCTTGTGGTCAATGGTTGTCATGCCGAATGCCTTACGCAGATTATAGGGAATGAAAGAGGCCTCTCCGCCGCTTTTCGGAAGCTGCCCTTCATTGACTGACAGCATGATGAGATGGCGGAAATCCAGATTACGGGTTTCCAGTACTCCCATGACCTGCATGCCGATGGCCGGTTCGCCGTGGAACGGAATGCTGGCGGCCGACATCACACGGGTGAGCAGACGCTTGAAGGTGGCGGGCTGCACTTGCAGTTCTCCGCTTTCCGTCAGCGTGTGGAAACGGTTGATCAGGGTGAAGGCATTGAACAGAGCTTCCCGGTAAAGCTGGTCGAAGGCTGCATCTGCCGAGGCGGCCTGTTGCTGATAGCATGCTGCCATGCGCTTCAGTGCTTCGGCAAGCATGATACACAGGGACAGGTTGCCTTCGCGGGGCTGGAACAGCAGTTCCAGGGCTTCGTCTTTTTCCAGTTCGGACGGAAGCGGATAGAAGCGGTTGTCCTGAGTCAGTGCCTTTTCCAGTTTTCCGGCCTCGGGCGACAACTGGCGGGTGTACGGATGACGCAGCACGCTGATTACTTCGTCGAAGCGGTAGCGGCCGTTATTGGGATTGTAGCCGGCGGTATGAAGTTCCATCAGGGCATTGACAAAACTGTATGCAGGAGTCTGCGAGAGCGGGAATCCCATCGTGATGTTGAGGTGGCTGACATTCTCCGGAAGGGAATGAAGAACAGGCTGGAGCATGGACTCGTTGCAGAGTACAACCGCCGTTTCTTTCTCGTCTTCTGTCAGGTTGGTACGTATCCATTGCGGCAGGTAACGCGCCTGTCCGTTCTCGGTTGGCGACTCGATGTAGGTGATCTCTTTCGGACGGTTCAGGTTGCTAAAAGCCGAAGCCGGGAGTTCAGAGGGGAAATTGCGGAGGTTCCGGCGGATGAATTCTCCGGCTTCATGGGGAGTTTTCTCCAGGTAGAAGTTGTCATAATCCCAGTAGAACAGGGCTTTCCCGGCTTCATTCAGGCGGTGAAACAGCTCCTGTTCCACTTTGTTGAGCACGTTGAATCCCACAAACACATAGCGCTGATAAGGAAGAGTTCTGACATCAAGCCGGTCGATGACTTCGCGGTAGAGCATGCCTTCGTATGCGATTCCCTGTTTTCTCAGCACTTGTCTGTATCGGGTATATACTTCTCCCAGTACATTCCAGAGCGAGATGAAGCGTTGTTTGAGTTCCGTCACCTGATGGATGGAGAAGTTATGGAAAAACTGGCTGATGGCTTCTTTCTGGCCTTCTTCCAGAAAATCGTAGTCATCTGCCAGGGCGTTCAGATCCCTGAGGTTGCTGAACAAAGCGTCCGTATCGGCCAGATTCTTGTCGGCATCATCGAAATCGCTGATCAGCATCTCGCCCCAGAAATAAAAGTCGTCCAGCGTTTCCTTGCTTCCGGTTGCTTCGCGGAACACCCGGTAAAGGTCGCATACGAGCTTGATGGGATCTCCCACTTGCAGGCTGGAAGACTGGCGGAAGAGTTCGCTGATGCTGACGTAGGCGGGCGACCAGATGGGACGGTCGGCTTCCTGTGCCAGGTATTCATTGAAGAAAAGACTGGCACGCTTGTTCGGGAAGACCACGGCCAGATGGGCAAAGTCCCCGTTGGTTTTCGTATAGAGATCGTGTGCTACTTGTTTCAGAAAGGTATCCATATCTTGTTGTTCTGTGAAGTTAGACGATTTCTTCCAGTTCATTCTTGAAGACATACCACAGGAAGCCTTCCACGTGTGTATATCCCATAGCTGAAAGAAGATTCATGTATTCGCGTACCTGACGGTTGTAGGCTTCGTTCTTTTTCCCGAACTTGAAGTCGACGATGATGACTTGTCCGTTTTTCATCATGACCCGGTCCGGACGCCGTGTCTGGGTCTGCCCGTTTTCGTCGGTAAAAAGGATGGCGCATTCGTTGAAGAGTTCCCAGGTTCCGTTGTACCAGTCCTTGACTTTCGGATGGTTCATGGCCCATTGTGCCAGACGGGTGATCTGTTTTTCCTGTTCTGCCGATTCCAGAATACCGTCGAACCGGAGCCGGCTGATGGCTTCGGGCAGGTCGGATTCCTGGCGGATGGAAGCAAAAACCTGGTGCAGCAGTCTTCCTTGCCGGATATACAGGGTACTGTCTTCTTCCTCTTCTTCTCCCCGGATGAAATCGGCCGAACGGTTGGACTGCTGGAATTCGATGGCCGTTTCCGTGGATTCCAGCCGGACGGGGATTCCTTCAGCCTGTTCGGACAGACGGTTGCCGGAAGCCTGTTCCGCCGATGGTTCCGAGAGACAGAGTGTACCGTATTCGTAGAGGTCAGGAGCGGAAGACTTGTCCTCCTCTGAGTCTGTTTCCTCGTACTGCATCGGGGGGTCTTTCATCTGCAACAGAGCCTCCTGCAACAGTTCGGAAACAGTTCCTTTCTGATTCTGTTTACCCCAGATGATCAGATTCTTGCAGGCACGGGTAAAGGCAACATACAGCAGGTTCAGATTGTCCACCCACAGCTGAAGCCGCTCTTCGAGATAGCTGGACCGGTAGATGGAATTGGCCATTGCTGAGGAATAGTTTACCGGAACAATGTCCAGCTCGTTGAACGGAGCGATGTCTGTTTCTTTTCCGGTTCCTGCCACGGAACACCAGATCAGGTGACTGTTTGTTTCGTTTTCCATTTTCCAGTCGCAGAAAGGGATCAGTACCGTATGGTATTCCAGTCCTTTCGACTTATGGATGGACAGGATGCGGATTCCTTCGATTTCTCCCGAAGGAATGGTCTTTTCGTGCAGCTTTTCGTCCCAGTAAGTCAGGAAAGCTGTCAGTTCAGAAGAATGTTTCTGCTGGTATTCCGTCACGGCATCATAGAAGGCACACAGGTAGGCATCCTGATGTTCGATCCGCTCCATGCTGAAAAGGATGAAGAGCTTTTCCATCAGTTCATAGAGCGGCATCAGCTTCAGTTCCTCCAATTGCAGCATGAAGCCCGCGGGGAGATAGTCGGAAACCTTATTGATAAGAATGGTGTTCAGGCTGATGTCCTGATGCAGGATCTCGTTCTGGTAGGCTACGGCCAGGCGCGCCTGGGCAATCAGATCATCGGGCATGGCCAGAAAACGCAGCCCGCCGATGATCATGCAGATGGCCAGTGAGGCATCCAGCCGGAACGCTTCGTCAGAAACAATGCGGTAGGGGGTATGCTTGTCGAAGTAATCGGCAATGGCAGGAATCGTTTTGTTCTTGCGGACCAGGATGGCAATGTCCTTGGTCTGTATACCCTTCCGGATTAAGGCATCGGTTTCTTCTGCCAGTTGTTGCAGCATGGTTTCGGCATAAGGCTCTTCCTTGTTGTCGGGCAGGAATGTCAGTTTGATGTAACCTTTTTCGTCTTTCCGGGCTGTCTGCTGGCATACGTCACTGTAAGCATCAAGCAGCTGGGTACACGGATCGCCCTGTTCAGCTTCGTAGCGGTCGTTCAGAACCTGACAGGCTGCCGTGAACAGTCCGTTGTTGAAGCGGATGATGTTGGCCTCACTGCGCCAGTTGGTTCCCAGACTGCATTCCCTGATCCGGAAACTCGGATCATTTCCCAGCCCGGCCAGAATCTTCCAGTCTCCGTTTCGCCACCGGTAAATGCTCTGTTTGATATCACCGACGATCAGACTTCCTTCTTTTTGTGCGAGGCTTTCCTGTAACAGCAAATGGAAGTTTTCCCATTGCATACGCGAGGTGTCCTGAAACTCGTCGATCATAACCGTGTCGATGGTTGTGCCGATCTTTTCATAGACAAAGGAGGCATCTCCTTCACGGATGAGACTGTGAAGAAGGGCATTGGTATCGGAAAGCAGGAAACGGTTGTGGCTCTGGTTCTGGATACGCACTTCTTCGTCAATGTGAGCGAGCAGTCGCAGGTTGTTCAGATAGCGCAGGGAGAGGTCGCATGAATTGACCAGCATGTTGTTGGCCGGGCGTAGTTTCTCTGCTTCTGTGAGCAGGGGAATCAGTTCATTTTCTGCCAGCGAGCGGATCGTGTCCCGGTAAGCGGAGGTTTTGGTAGTCCATCCGGCCGCATCTTCCAGGCAGTCTTCAACGGTTTTGTTGCGTACCTTGTCGTCCAGTTCTCCCCGTGCGATCTTGTTGAAATAGCTGGCAATGCCGTTGGAGCCCCGTTTCAGGTCGGCCGGAGTCAGTCCGTTGGCTTCAAGCAGTTCCAGAAAATGTTCGGTGAACCCTTTCATCTGTTCCAGGGCTTCCTGGCGGATCAGTTGCAGCTTCTTCCGGTATTCGGGAATGAACTGCGGCTGGGAAAGCTTGTTTCTCAGTCCGTTGCCTTTCTCTATGTAGCTCTCATTGAGAATGTTTTTTCCGAAATTCTTGATTTCGCCTGATACGTTCCACCGTTTGTCATCGGCAATCCGTTCTTCGATATACTCCAGCAGCCAGTAAAGCACCGGAGAACGGCGGTCCAGTTTCTCAATCATGGAGTCGACAGCATCGCTGAGCACTTCGGTATTGTTCAGCTCAATGTTCAGGTTTGCACCCAGTTCCAGTTCCCGTGACAGGTTGCGCATGACCGACTGAAAGAACGAGTCGATGGTTTCAATGCGGAAACGGCTGTAATCATGGATGATGTTTTTCAAGGCCGTCCGGGCCGCCTGCCGGATTTCGTCTACGGATTTACCGGAGGTTTTCAGGATTTCCTTTAAATAGCCTTCCGATTCAGGGGAAGCGGTTGCAATGCCGTATAACTGATACAGGATACGTTTTTTCATTTCCGTGGTTGCCTTGTTGGTAAAGGTAACCGCCAGAATCTTCCGATAGGCTGAAGTATCTTCGATCAGAAGTTTGATGTATTGTACGGCCAGTGTAAATGTTTTTCCCGAACCTGCCGAAGCTTTGTAAACTAAAAGTTGTGGATGCTGTTCCATAATGGTATGCTTTGTAATACACTTGATGAGGACAAATATACGGATAAAGGTTGGATTATCGGTTTTAATAATTAAAATTAAAAATGCGTTAATCCGTTGAAATCTGTGTTTCAATTCTGCACTTCTTGCTATCTTTAACGGATTTTTATGAATAGGCATAATAACTAAAAATAAGAAATGACTAAATTACTATTGATTCTCGGGCTTTTAGTGGGAATATTCCTTCCGGGGGAAAGTCTTGCCCAAGAGAATAAGTCTAATTTTGTGCATGTATCTTTGGTAGACAGGATGCAGCAGGACTCAAAAACGGAATGTATATCGGACAGTGTGCTGTCTTTTGGTGGTGGAGATATCATTCAGGGAGAAGACGGGCGTTATCATTTGTTTGTCAGCGGCTGGGTAGCCGATTCAGCCCGTCAAGATAAATTGATGCCGGATTCAATGATCTATCAGGCTATTTCAGAAAAACCTCAGGGCCCTTATAAAATGTTGCGCTCCATTGGTGCCGGGTGTCATCCGGAAGTATTCAAACTGGCAGATAACAGTTATATGATTTCTGTTCAGGGTGGCTATTACAGTGCCAAGTCACTGGAAGGACTTTGGACATTTCATACCTTTGGTTTTGATAGCCGGAACCGTCCGGCTGTGAAGACTACTTCTCACTGGAGCCTTGCCAGACGGAAGGATAATTCATTTTTGATGGTCAGTCAGGAAGGAGGAGTCTGGGTAAGCCAGTCTGGAGTCTCTACTTATAATGGAGTGACAGACGAAGGTGTGTTTCCGCTGGTGGCAACAGATTATGATGACTGGGTCGTATGGCGGGACAATGTCCAGTATCATTTGTTGCTGGGAAACCATGAGAATTCTCAATGTTACTACATGCGTTCGCTTGATGGTTTGCACTGGGTGATTGAATCGAAGCTGGATTATTCGCAGGTAATGAAGATGGGTGCAGACAGTCTGGGCCTGGAAAAAGTTGTATACGGCTGTCCCAGTGTCCTGCAGAATGAAGAAGGAAAAGCAATTCAACTGAACCTGGAAGTAACCCAGGTACGGAAAGATGGAAAGATGCATTCAAGAAATGTCAGTTTCTCTCTGGAGCCGGATCTGGATGTAAGGTTGATAAACAAAAAGCCGATCACGGATGCTGTTCAGAAGCTGGAGATTCTGGTAAAGGGAAATGACCGCTTTAATCCGTTGACGGATCTGGATTTGCCTACCTTGCGTGCCGGCTCACCCTTGGAAGTGAACCGTGGAGGCGGAGGTATTGTGGTGGAAAGCAAGCCTCAGGGCAAAGATCTGCTGTTGACCTTTTATGCTGATTTCTACGATTTCCCGCATGGTGAGTTTGCCGTGAAACTGGCAGGAAAGAAGCAGGACGGGACAAAGGTGGCCGGTTATATGCGTTTGCCTCAGTTAAAGGATAATCCGCTGATGTCTGTACGTAAACCGATCTTTGCGAATTTTCTCAATAAGAAGCGTATAAAGATGACCGTTGAGAATCTGGGCGATGTATCTTCCCGCAGAATGAATATATATTTGAAATATAAGGAGAATGGAAAATACAAAGTGTTGTTTAAAGAAAAGCTTCCTCCTCTTCGTCCTTTTGAAGTATATAATTTCACTGTAGATGTCAAATGGGTCTTGAATGACCGGTGCCGTTATGAGTTTGTTGTGGTTGTAGACGACAAGGATTATGAATCGGAATATCATTTTGTGAAATAAGTAAAGAAAAAGCCCTTTCAGATTACGTTGCAGTAGCAAACATCTGAAAGGGCTTTTTCCTTTACCGTTCTGCTATTTATCGGATATCCTGATACAGATATCGCTTGATACTTTTCTTCGCTGTCTTCTCGAACTCTTCCGGATAGAGCTTGATACGGGTAATTTGTGCATAGGCCGGCAGCTGACTGTTCAGTTCTATGCGGTTGTTTTCAATCGCTTCTTCCAGCTGGTGTGCATTCATGTTCTGCTGGAAGGCTTCTTCATTGTCCGGATATACCAATGCAATCAGTTTGTTGTTTTGCAAGATTACCAGTGATTCATTGACAAACGGCATGTTGTTTAACCGCGCTTCAATTTCTTCCGGATAAATGTTCTGTCCTGAAGCTGTCAGCAGCATATTCTTGCAACGTCCCTTGATATAGATATTGCCTTGTTCGTCTTTGATCGCCATATCACCGGTGTGCAGCCATCCTTCTTTGTCGATGGTTTCTTCTGTCGCCTTTTCATTCTTATAGTATCCCAGCATGGTGTTCATACCCCGGCATACCAGTTCGCCGGGAATACGTGTCGGATCGTCTGACAAAACACGTGTTTCCATGTTGGCTACGGTTTTTCCACAGGATGTATATTGGATTTCGTCCCATCTGCTGTGGCAGATAAGAGGAGCACATTCTGTCATACCATATGCTATGGTGTAGGGGAAATTGATTTTACGGAGGAATGCCTCTACTTCTGCATTGAATGGAGCTCCGCCTACGACGATTTCAATGAAGTTTCCTCCGAACACTTCCATGGCCTGCTGACGGATGTTTTCTTTGATCTTATCGCTGATGATGGGAAGGTTGAGTAATAACTTTCCTAATTTGTTGTCTACCTTCGGCAATATGTTCTTCTTGAAGATTTTTTCTACAATCAGAGGAACGCATGCGATGATGCGGGGACGTATTTCCGTAAACGATTCTGCAATGATTTTAGGAGAAGGCATACGGGTGAGGAACCATAAATGTGCTCCGGCGGTAATGCCGTAAAGGAAGTCGAACACCAGTCCGAATATATGTCCCAGCGGGAGCATGGAAACAATGCGGTCGCCGGCTTTCAGCCCTACCTTATTATCAATGTGAACCACGTTGGAAAGGATGCTGCGATAGGGGAGCATTACTCCCTTGGAATAGCCTGTTGTACCTGAAGTATAATTAATGACTGCCAGCTCTTCCGGTGATTCACGCCGGTAAGATACTTGTTCTGCACGGAATCTGCAGGGATATTTTTTCCCGAATTCTTCGTTCAGGTGTTCTCGTGCATAGGATAATTGTTTGGACCGGGATACAACCAGATCAAAATTCTTCAGTTCGATGATACCTTCCAGATGAGGCATGGCTGCTTCGTTGAAGTTTTCCCACACCTGGTCACCGACAAAGAGCATTCGTGCTTCAGAATGGTTTACGATGTTATGGACATTGTCTGCCTTGAATTCGTGGAGAATAGGAACGGCAACGGCTCCGTAGGTGATGACACCCAGGAAGGTGGCTCCCCAGTTGGCGCTGTTGCGGCCGCAAAGTGCTATTTTATCCCCTGGTTGGATTCCTGCATGTTGGAACAGGATATGCATTTTTTCTATTTTCCGTGCTACGTCTTTATATTGTAAGGTAGCTCCCTTGTAGTCTGTCAGAGCGCTTCGATCCCAGTTCTTCCGGATACTTTGCTCAATAAGTTGTATAAAACTGTCTTGTATTTCCATTGGTTTTGCACACAATTCGTGTTAATGTGCGCAAAATTAATAAAAAAACAGATACAGAAGCGGAATTGGATAGAAGAATTGAATATTATCAGTTGTCAATTGTTGAATTTTAAGTAGCTTTGCAATGTTATTAAATAAGGTAATATATGTTGATATACAATACAACTTATCATGTTACGACAGCTGATGCACGTAATTTTGTCATCTGGCTGAATGAGTGTTATATACCGGAAATCGAACAGTCCGGAGAGTTGAAGAATCCACGGATCTTACATATTCTGAGCCATAAAGAAGATGACAGTGAGTGCTTTTCTTTACAGTGGGAAGTAGAAGACAGTGCGGCATTGCATCGCTGGCATACTCGTCAGGGCGCCAGACTGAATGAAGAAATGCTGAAGATATTTAAAGATAAAGTGATAGGCTTTCCAACGTTGATGGAGGTAATCAAGTGATACAGCCGGTAAAGGAGAAGATTATTTTGGGGATTGACCCGGGAACCAATATTATGGGATATGGGGTCCTGAAGGTTACGGGTACACGTCCGCAAGTTATGACTTTAGGCGTAATTGATCTGCGCAAGTGTAGTGATCCTTATTTGAAACTGAAACATATTTACGAACGTGTACAGGGGGTCATCACATCATTTTTACCGGATGAACTGGCTATTGAGGCTCCGTTTTTCGGGAAAAATGTACAGTCCATGTTAAAATTGGGGCGTGCGCAGGGAGTAGCCATCGTAGCAGCTTTGTGTCGGGATATTCCCGTTACCGAATATGCACCGTTGAAGATCAAAATGGCAATCACTGGTAACGGGCAAGCCAGCAAGGAGCAGGTTGCAGATATGCTGAAGCGTATGTTGCACATCCCCGCCTCTGAAATGGGGCCTTTTATGGATGCGACTGATGCTCTTGCAGCTGCTTATTGTCATTATTTGCAGATGGGACGTCCCGAACTGCCGAAAGCTTATTCCAGTTGGAAAGATTATATAGCCAAAAATCCAGATAAGGTTAAGAAATAAAGGAAGACTATGAAAGTAAAGCATTTGATCGTGTTGTCAATGCTTGCTGCAATGGGATGTAATTCCGCGCATGAGAAGACATACACGTCGTTTGATGATTATCCGGTATACAAAGGTGAATGGGAAGAAATGAATTATTCACCGGAAGCAACCCGGTTTTCTTTATGGGCTCCTACAGCTACTGAAGTAAAAGTTCTGCTGTATGAAGCCGGGAAGGGTGGATCTGCTTATCGTATGGTCTCAATGGAAGCCGGTGAAAAAGGCATGTGGTCGGTAACGGTCGAAGGAGATCTGAAAGGTAAATTCTATGCGTTTAATGTTCGTGTGGGGGAGGACTGGCAGGGCGATACTCCAGGATTAATGGCGAAGGCTGTCGGGGTGAACGGAGATCGCGCTGCGGTAGTTGATATGCGTTCAACTGATCCTGAAGGATGGTTGCAGGATAAAAGGCCGTCTCTGAAAAGCTTTGCAGATATGGTGGTTTATGAAATGCACCATCGTGATTTTTCGGTTGATACTGTTTCCGGTATACAGAATCGTGGCAAGTTCCTGGCGCTGACAGAAGGGGGTACACATACTTTTCAGGGCGAGAAAACCGGAATAGACCATTTGCAGGAATTGGGAGTTACGCATGTGCAGTTGATGCCTTCCTTTGACTTTTCTTCTGTTGATGAAACCAGATTGGATGTTCCTCAGTATAATTGGGGATATGATCCGAAAAACTATAATGTACCTGAAGGGTCTTATTCGACAGATCCTTATACTCCCGAAACGCGAATCCGCGAATTCAAGAAAATGGTGATGGCTCTTCATCAGGCAGGAATTCGGGTTATTATGGATGTGGTTTATAATCATACCTCAACGATTGAAGGGAGTATTTTTGACCGTACGGTATCCGGATATTTTTATCGCTTGAACCAGGAGGGTAAACCTGCTAATGGTTCGGGATGTGGAAACGAGACAGCCAGTGAACGGGCCATGATGCGCCGGTTCATTGTCGAGTCGGTCTGTTACTGGGTGCGGGAGTATCATGTAGACGGTTTTCGTTTTGATTTGATGGGCTTGCATGATATAGAAACGATGAAGGCTGTCCGTTCAGCATTGGATGCCATTGATCCTACTATATATATAGGAGGAGAAGGATGGGCAGCTGAGCCTCCCCAGATTTCTTTGGAATTGGCAGCCATGAAGAATAACATGCGTCAACTGCCGGGCATTGCAGCATTCAGTGATGAATTCCGGGACAGTTTGCGTGGACATGGTTATGAGGGAAAAGGAACCTTTGTTTGTGGTCGTTCTGGGTATGAGGATGGTATCCGGTTCGGATTGGCAGGTGGAGTAGAACATCCGCAGTTAGTTCCTGATTCGGCCTATCAGGGACCGGCGGTATGGGCTGGCGAACCAACTCAGTTTATCAGTTATGCCAGTTGTCATGATGGGCTTTGCATAACAGACTATTTGAAAGAGACAATGCCAAAAGCTTCTTCTGAGGAATGGAAAGCCATGCTGAAACTGACAGAAACAGCTGTACTGACTTCTCAGGGAATACCTTTTCTGTTTGCCGGCGACGAGATCATGCGCGACAGAAGAGGTAACGGTAATCCTTATAATGCTTCGGATGAGATAAATGCTATTGACTGGCAGAAGAAAACACAGAATCGTGATGTCTTTGATTATGTAAGGGAACTGATAGTTATGCGCAAGGCACATCCGGCTTTCCGTATGGGACGGGCTGGGCTGGTTCGTCAGTATATGGAGTTTTTGAAGATGCCTGTCAGCAATGTCATTGCTTTTCGGCTGAAAGGAGAACCCTGCGGAGATTCATGGTCGAATATAACAGTTATTCTGAATGCACGTCCGGAAGCCGTGCGGGTAACGGTTCCGGAAGGAAAATACCGGGTTGTGTGCCGGGACGGGAAAATAGATTTAAATAATGGATTGGGACTGGTTTCGGGAGGCGATATAAGTGTAGCTCCCCGTTCAGCCCTGATTATGCATCAATAAAAGAAAGTTATGCAATATACGATATCTGTTGAGAATGGAGTTGCTCGTCATCCCATGTATCGGATGAAAGAACCGTTGAATCTGCGTTTTGCTGCAGGTGAACATATAGCAGTTGTCGGAGCTAACGGAGCAGGAAAAAGTTTATTAATTGATACGCTCACGGGACGTTATCCATTGCTGATGAATGAAGTAAAGTATGATTTCTCCCCATCTTCCTCTCCTTTGGCATCTGATAATATCAAATGTATCACTTTTCGTGATTCTTATGGCGATGCGGACGGGAATTATTATTACCAGCAGCGGTGGAATGCACATGACCTGGATGATACTCCTTTGGTACGTGATCTTTTGCCTGCTGCGAAGAATGAAGTTCTGCGTCAGGCATTGTATGATTTGTTTCATATAGGACCGATGCTGGACAAGCATATCATTCTGCTTTCCAGCGGCGAGCTTCGGAAGTTTCAGTTGACGAAAACCTTATTGAGTGATCCTCGGGTACTGATCATGGACAATCCTTTTATCGGACTGGATGTTCAGACACGGGAACAACTGCACCAGTTGCTGAAAGAACTGACGGAACGTACTTCTCTTCAGGTGATTCTGGTTCTGTCGAAAACCGATGATATACCTTCCTTTATTACACATGTCGTGCCGGTGGCAGATCGTGTCTGTGGAGACAAGATAACATTGCAGGAGTATCTGAGTCAGATAGAGAAGATTCCTGCCCATGTACTGTCGGAAGAAAAGCGGAAGAAGATACTGGAACTTCCTTACGCTGAAGGGCTTTATCATGCAGATCGGGTGGTGGAACTGGATAAGGTAAGTATCCGATATGGAGAACGTACCATTCTGAAAGAGTTGGACTGGACGGTGAAATGCGGTGAGAAGTGGGCTTTAAGCGGTGAAAACGGTGCAGGGAAATCTACGTTGCTGAGTCTGGTGTGTGCTGATAATCCACAAAGTTATGCCTGTGCCATATCCTTGTTTGGCCGTAAACGGGGAAGCGGTGAAAGTATTTGGGAAATTAAAAAACATATCGGTTATGTCAGTCCTGAAATGCACCGGGCTTATTCGAAGAACCTGCCGGCTATTGATATTGTGGCCAGTGGATTATATGATTCAATAGGGCTTTACCGGAAACCTCGTGAATGCGACCGGGAAATTTGCGAGATGTGGATGGATGTATTTGGTATAGCGGATTTGAAAGACCGTAGTTTTCTGCAATTGTCGAGTGGAGAACAGCGTCTGGTTCTGTTGGCTCGTGCTTTTGTGAAGGATCCGGAGCTGTTGGTGCTTGATGAGCCTCTTCACGGACTTGACATGCGGAACCGTCGCCTGGCCAAGGATGTGATTGAAACATTTTGTGAGCGTGAGGGCAAGACGTTGATTATGGTAACCCATTACCAGGAAGAATTGCCGTCGGTCATTGACCATCAGCTTTATCTGACCCGTAACCGGTAAAGTGGCTATGGAATCATGAGTACCTGCCTGATTATTGAGGTGTGAAGTAAGAATAAGGAGGCATATCAGCACCTGTGCAAAGGCTGATATGTCTCTTTCTTTTGTCTTTTAAGATGATTAAGCTTAAGATTTATTTATAAAGGGAGTGTATCCTGCATTCGCCGTAGAGCTTCATTATAGTCTGAAATCAATTCTTTCATGACTTCGTCTACAGGTTGCAACCGTTTGATCAGTGAAGCTATTTGTCCGATTTCCAGTTCGCCATCAAAGATATCCCCTTCGAAAATTCCTTTCTTTGCGCGTCCTCTTCCCAAAATATTCCGTAATTCATCAATTGAGGCTCCTCTTTGTTCTGCTTCTTCAATCTGATGATAGAAATCGTTTTTAACCAGTCGGGTAGGAGCAAGCTGTTTTAAAGTCAGGATGGTATCTCCTTCATTCAGACGCAGACATCGGTCCTTGAAAGTAAAGTGAGCTGAACTTTCTTCGGTGAGAGCAAAACGGGTTCCTATTTGTACTCCATCTGCGCCTAAGGCCCTTGCTGCAAGGATTCCTTCTCCGGTGGCGATGCCACCTGCAGCAATCAACGGAACGGTACACATTTTCCGGATGGCAGGAATCAAACACATGGTTGTTGTTTCTTCACGTCCATTGTGACCGCCGGCTTCGAATCCTTCAGCTACAATGGCATCCACTCCGACTTCTTCACATTTCATGGCGAAGCGTAGTGAGGAAACAACATGAACGACTTTCATTCCATGTTCGTGCAGAAAGTCTGTCCATGTTTTCGGACTTCCGGCAGAAGTAAATACGATTTTTACATTCTCTTCTACAAGAATCTGCATGATCGATTCTATTTCAGGATACATCAGTGGAACATTCACACCAAAAGGCTTGTCGGTAGCCTGCCGGCATTTGTGCAGATGCTCACGCAGGGTGTCAGGATGCATGGAACCCGCTCCCAGCAATCCCAGTCCTCCGGCGTTACTTACGGCAGATGCCAGTCGCCAGCCGCTGCACCAGGCCATTCCGCCTTGAATAATCGGATATTGAATACCGAAAAGATGACATATTTTGTTCATACGCATTTAAATATCTGGTTAAGCATGTCTTTTGGCGAATATCGGAAAAAAGCGTAACTTTGCCAACGGTTTTATTGCATTTTGTAGATCTTAAAAAATTATTTTCGTGTTATTCTTACAATTGCTTGTGGTCCTGGTGGCCATTATTATTGGTGCCCGTTTGGGAGGCATTGGTTTGGGTGTGATGGGAGGCGTAGGCCTGGCCATCCTCAGTTTTGTGTTTGGTCTGCAACCGACGGCGCCGCCTATTGATGTCATGCTGATGATTGCAGCCGTGATTGCAGCAGCTTCATGTATGCAGGCTGCGGGTGGTCTGGAATATATGGTTAAAGTAGCCGAACATATTCTTCGGCGTAATCCGGCTAAAGTAACTATTCTCAGTCCGATCGTTACTTATCTGTTTACATTTATTGCAGGAACGGGTCACATAGCCTATTCGGTACTTCCTGTGATTGCGGAAGTTGCCCGTGAAACAAAGATTCGTCCTGAACGTCCTTTGGGCATTGCGGTCATTGCATCGCAACAGGCAATTACAGCCAGTCCGATTTCGGCCGCTACGGTAGCTTTGCTGGGCTTGCTGGCAGGCTTTGACATTTCGTTGTTTGATATATTGAAGGTTACGGTTCCTGCTACATTGATCGGTGTGCTGGTAGGCGCTTTCTGTTCGATGAAGGTCGGTAAGGAACTGGAGGATGATCCCGAATATCAGCGCCGGTTGAAGGAAGGAATGATTGAGGAAGTGACACAGGAAAGTACTCGTATCGAGAATCTTTCTAAAGCACGGATTTCCGTGCTGATCTTTCTTTTCGCTACATTTTTAATAGTGTTGTTTGGTTCCATCGATTCGCTTCGTCCCAGTTTTGAAGTAAACGGACAAGTAACCATGCTCAATATGCCTTCTATTATTGAAATTATCATGCTTAGTACGGCAGCTGTTATTCTTTTGGTATGCCGCATTGATGGAATCAAGGCTGTACAGGGAAATATATTCCCGGCAGGTATGCAGGCGGTGATTGCTATATTTGGTATTGCCTGGATGGGAGATACATTTATTGCCGGTAACCTGGAGCAGCTGAAAGGCTCGATAGAACAAGTCGTTCAAAGCATGCCCTGGCTGTTTGGTGTGGCTCTGTTTGTGATGTCCATTTTGTTGTATAGCCAGGCTGCGACCATTCGCGCGGTGGTTCCTCTGGGTATTGCCTTAGGTATTTCGCCGTTATTGCTTATAGCTTTGTTTCCTGCGGTAAATGGTTATTTCTTTATTCCTAACTATCCGACAGTCGTTGCAGCCATCAACTTTGACCGGACAGGAACAACACGGATTGGTAAATATATTCTGAACCATTCTTTTATGATGCCCGGACTGGTGTCAACCATTGTAGCAATCCTGGTAGGCCTGCTGTTGATTCAGGTTTTGTTCTGATTCTTCCGGTCATTCATTTCGAAGAAAGTATAAGGTCCCGTTTTCAGTTCTACCTTGTATGGAGCTGAGAACGGGACTTTTTTATCTTGTTTTGGGGATAAAGACAGAGAAATTTGCCTTTCGGAGGACAGGCAATAAATATTAATCGTACTTTTGCGGGCAGAAAACTTAAACTGTAGACACATGGAACCGATACAAAAAATTAATAAAGTAGAAGTCCGTAACCTGCAGATGGACGACTATGCCCAGCTGGCTCAGTCGTTTACCCGCGTGTATGCGGACAAGGATGTGTTCTGGACCAGAGAACAAATCAAGACGTTGATCACTATTTTCCCTGAAGGACAGATTGTAACTGTTGTCGATGACAAGATTGTCGGTTGTGCACTTTCCATTATCGTAGATTACGATATGGTAAAGGGAGATCACACCTACGCCAAAGTAACCGGCAATGAAACCTTTAATACGCACAACCCTAAGGGAAACATCCTGTATGGCATAGAAGTATTTATCCATCCCGATTACCGGGGACTGCGTCTGGCACGCCGTATGTACGAATATCGCAAGGAACTTTGTGAGAAGTTGAATCTGAAGGCGATCATGTTTGGCGGGCGTATTCCGAATTATTATAAATATGCCGATACGATGCGCCCCAAGGAATATATCGAAAAGGTACGTTCCCGTGAAATCTATGATCCGGTTCTGACTTTCCAGCTCTCCAATGATTTCCACGTACGCCGTGTGATGCGCAATTATTTGCCTAATGATGAGGAGTCCAAGCATTGTGCAACACTGCTTCAGTGGGATAACATCTATTATCAGCCGCCTACAGATTCGTATGTAGACAAGAAGACAACCGTGCGTGTGGGACTTGTCCAGTGGCAGATGCGTTCCTATCAGACTCTTGATGACGTGTTCGAACAGGTAGAGTTCTTTATTGATGCGGTGTCCGGTTATAAGAGCGATTTTGTGCTTTTCCCCGAATATTTCAATGCGCCGCTGATGGCGAAGTTCAATCACATGGGGGAGGCTCAGTCCATTCGTGCCTTGGCTCAGTACACCGAAGAAATTCGCGATCGTTTTATCAATCTGGCAATCAAGCATAACATTAATATCATTACCGGCAGTATGCCGTATGTAAAGGCAGAAGACAATGGCTTGTATAATGTCGGTTTCCTGTGCCGTCGTGACGGATCCTATGAAATGTATGAAAAAGTACATGTCACTCCGGACGAAGTGAAGAGCTGGGGATTGAGCGGAGGACGCATGGTGAAGACTTTCGATACGGATTGCGCCAAGATTGGTGTTCTGATCTGTTACGATGTGGAATTCCCGGAACTGTCCCGTCTGATGGCTGATCAGGGTATGCAGATTCTGTTTGTTCCGTTCCTTACCGATACACAGAACGGCTATTCCCGGGTACGTGTCTGCGCTCAGGCCCGTGCAATCGAAAACGAATGCTTTGTAGTCATTGCCGGAAGTGTCGGAAACTTGCCTCGCGTGCATAATATGGATATCCAATATGCTCAGTCCGGTGTGTTTACTCCTTGCGATTTTGGTTTCCCGACTGACGGAAAACGTGCTGAAGCCACGCCTAATACGGAAATGATTCTTGTATCAGATGTGGATCTTGATTTGCTGAATGAACTGCATACGTATGGAAGCGTGCGCAATTTGCGCGACCGTCGCAACGACTTGTATGAATTGAAGATGAAAAAATAGTATCAGGTTGTCAGTTATAAGAATCCCCTTGTTCCGGTTTTGTTGCTGAAGCTGTATCTCCGAATTCGATTTACAGGATTCTGGAAATACAGTTTGAGAACAGGAACAAGGGGATTTTGCGTTGCGGGCAATGTATAATAGTTGCGCTCGCCCGGTCTTTAATAGAGATTCTCGTTCCAGTCAAACAACCATTCCGCATCTTTCAGACGGGGATGATGTTTGTCTTTTTCCGAGAGAATGACCTTGTCTGCGGGAATCTGCCAGTCAATACCCAGATCGGGATCATCCCATGCAATGGCACCTTCGCTTTGAGGTGCATAGAAGTTGTCGCATTTATACTGGAAGACCACCTCGTCTGTCAGTACGCTGAAACCGTGGGCAAATCCGCGTGGAACGAAGAATTGACGGTGATTTTCTCCCGTGAGTTCCACTTTCACGTATTGTCCGAAAGTAGGAGATCCGCGACGTATATCAACAGCTACATCAAGTACGGCGCCCTGAATGACACGAACCAGCTTGCTTTGTGTGAAAGGTGGCTTCTGGAAATGAAGTCCGCGCACTACTCCGTAAGACGATTTGCTTTCATTGTCCTGTACGAAATGGAGTTCGCGTACCTCTTCATTAAAAGTGCGCTGGGAAAAAGATTCAAAAAAGTATCCGCGGTCATCTCTGAAGATTCTGGGCTCCAGGATAAGAGGGCCTTCGATAGAGGTTTTGATAATATTCATTCTGTTAATCCAGATTAGGTTTGTCTGTATGTTTTAGTTCATCAATCACTTTCAGCAGGTATTGTCCATACTGGTTTTTCAGCATAGGCTGAGCCAGCTCGCGCATTTTTTCTGCGGTAATCCATCCTTTCCGGTAGGCGATTCCCTCCAGACAGGCCACTTTCAGTCCCTGCCGTTTCTCGATCACTTCGATATAAGTGGATGCTTCGGCCAGTGAGTCGTGCGTACCCGTATCCAGCCAGGCAAAGCCGCGTCCCAGTGTCTGTACCTTCAGTTCGCCGTCGGCCAGGAAACGCTGGTTGACCGAAGTGATTTCCAGTTCGCCGCGTGCCGAAGGTTTGATACTTTTGGCTACTTCCACGACCTTGTTCGGATAGAAATACAGTCCGGTTACCGCATAGTTTGATTTGGGGTGCTGCGGCTTTTCTTCGATGGACAGGCAGTTGCCGTCCTTGTCAAATTCAGCTACGCCGTAGCGTTCCGGGTCACTTACCCAGTAGCCGAATACCGTTGCTTTCTGTTCTTCTTCAGCCATGCGGACAGCTTCGCGCAGCATGACGGTGAAGCTGTTGCCGTGGAAGATGTTGTCGCCCAGAACCAGACAGGCTGCATCGTTGCCGATGAACTGTTCTCCGATGAGGAAAGCCTGTGCCAGTCCGTCAGGAGAGGGCTGTTCTGCATATTCAAAGCGTACGCCGAAGTCACTGCCGTCGCCCAGCAGCCGGCGGAATCCCGGCAGGTCGTGCGGGGTAGATATGATAAGTATCTCGCGGATACCGGCCAGCATCAGCACCGATATCGGATAATAAATCATGGGCTTGTCGAAGATGGGGAGTAATTGCTTGGAAACTCCTTTGGTGATGGGGTAAAGGCGTGTGCCTGAACCTCCGGCTAAAACAATACCTTTCATTGTCGTTCAGAATAAAAATGATTTATGTATACAAAGAAAGAAAGTTTTTAGTAAAGAGGCAAAGTTTTCTGCCGGAAACTCAGGGTTTGACGAAATTTCCTTATTTTTGTCCGGAGAATAAAAAAATGACTGAATGGACAAGAAACACTTTTTGGTTGCGGCAATGTGTCTGATGGCTCTTGCCGGATGTACACAGAAAACCGAACTTCCCGAGAATCCGAAGGATCAGGAGGAATACCGGGATGCACAGGGAAACAGCTGGATTTACAATGCCATGCTGATGCGTTGGGCTTTGATGCCTTCTCTGGCCAATGGCCTGACCACGACTCATTACTATTATCCCAAGTCCGGTTCGTGGACCGATGCAAACGGAACTCGTGTTCATGCTCCTGAGGGCGTCAAGGTACGCACGTCTGCAGCTTCGGGTGCGAAATCCAGCGGAAAGGTGTTCGGCACAACGCATCGTTCGGGCAGTGTGCATGCATAAGGAAAGGAGTATGTATGGAGAGAGTACCTGTTGTACCCCGTTCCGGCTATCGGGAGAAAATTGAAGCTTTGGGATTTGATTTCCATGGCGATTACTGGCGCGAGGAAGCATGTTATCATTTTACGGCCCGTGAGATAGAGCAGCTGGAAACGGCTACTGCTGAGGCTTACCGGATGTATTGTGAGGCTGCTGCTTATCTGATAGAAGAAAAGCCGGAGTGGATGGAACGTGCGCTCGGACTGCCTCGTGAAGTATGCGAGCGGATCCGTGATTCCTGGGATGCCGATGAACTCAGTCTTTATGGCCGTTTTGATTTTCTGCTCGACCGGAACGGAATTCCGAAGATTCTGGAGTTTAATGCCGATACACCGACTTCCTTGCTGGAAGCATCCGTGATCCAGTGGCAGTGGAAGGAAGATGTCTGTCCGCAGTATGACCAGTACAACGGCATTCACGAAGGACTGGTGCAATCGTGGAAGGATATTTTCCCGGAAGGAGGAGCGATACATTTTGCCGGTGTGCTGGATAACTCAGAAGATACGGGCACGTTGCAATATCTGGCCAGTACGGCCATGGAAGCGGGCTTTTCGACCCGTGTACTCGATATGAATGATCTGGACCTGCAAGACGGCATTTTTCATGATCCCAGCGGAGATGTAGTGAAGCGTTGCTTTAAATTGTATCCCTGGGAATGGATGGCCGATGAAAGTCCTGCCGGATGTCTGGCTGACGTAACGTGGGTTGAACCTGTCTGGAAGCTGGTCATGTCAAATAAGGCTATTCTTTGTACCCTGTTCGAACTGTTTCCCGATTCTCCCTATGTGCTGCCTTGTTACCTGTCCCGTCCCCAGTCTGGCTTATATTGCAAGAAGCCTGTCTTTTCACGCGAAGGACATAATGTAAGTATGCTGGAGATTCACGATTGGGAAGAGCGGATCCGCTTGCCGGAGACGGAAGGGGAATACAATACAGGAGCTTATGTTTATCAGCAATATGTGGAACCGACCGTCTATCAGGGCCGTTATCCGGTGATCGGTTCCTGGATTGTGGGGGGCGAGCCGGCGGGAATCGGTATTCGCGAAAACCGTTCCGAGGTAACGGATAATCTTTCAGAATTTGTTCCCCATATCATTGTCGACTAATATGTTTCGGGCTTTGAAAAAACGTTTCGGCGTTTTCATTAAAAGCCCGAATTCTTTTGCTTAAAACGTCCCGACGTTTTTAAAAAAGCCCGAGGCCTTTCATTTGTTCTCCGGTTTCCTGTCAGATTATTGGGCCTGTTGGATGATGATCCGTTAATCTATTTTACACAACTGTAAAGTTTCGTTACACTTGCAGACCGTGCCAGAAATTATAATCTTCCGATGATCAGCAGATTATATTTCTGGCACGGTCGTTGTTTCCTGTAAGGTAGAAAATGGACATATGATGAAAAGAAAAATAATGATTTGGACAATAGGAATGGGGCTGAGTGCGGCAGTGATGGCACAGGAACCTTTGTCACTGCATGCCTGCATGGAATATGCAGTGGCACATTCCACGAAGAAAATCATACAGGACGCTTCTTATGCCGATGCGCTGATTGAAAGAAGGGATGCAATTCTGAAGGCTTTTACTCCGACCGTTTCTGCGGGAACTTATGCTTACAGTAACTTCGGGCGTGCAGTCGATCCGGAAACAAATACTTACATCAGCAGCACTTCCTTCAACAATGGTTATTCGGTCAGTGGAAGCATTACTTTGTTTGATGGCTTTTCTGCCTTGAACAACATCCGGATTTCCAACATTGCTGTGAAGATGGGGATTTCCGAAGAACAGAAAGTTGAGGATGAAATCTGTCTGGCTGTGATGGAAGCTTACTATAATGTATTGTTCCATTCCCAGATGGTAGCTGTAATGAAATCACGGATAGAGGAAGCCCGTGAAAACGTAACTCTGGTAAGGAGAAAACTGGAGCTCGGACAGAAGGGACGTGCTGATGTGGTGCAGATGGAGGCGGATCTGGCTGACCGGGAATATCAGCTGATCAACTCCATGAACCAGCGGGAAGATGCCTTGCTTTCCCTGAAAGCTCTGATGCTCTGGCCGATGGAAGATACACTGGCTGTAGATATGTCGGCAGTAAAGGAACCGTTTACCGGAACAGATAACTGCCTGGAGTCGGTGGCGGAAATAGCCGGATTTGCCCGTGAGAATCATCCTTCAGCCCGCATTGCCAAAGGAAAGATGGAGCAGGCCCGTTATGAACTGAAGACAGCCCGCTGGCAGTTTCTTCCTTCTCTGTCACTGAGCGGGGGATGGTCGACCAGCTATTATACTTATCCCGGGCGGACGGATTATACAGCAGTTCCTTTTGCTTCCCAATTCCGGAACAACGGAGGTGAATATGTTCAGTTGAGTTTGTCGTTTCCTTTGTACGACCGGCTTTCCCGTTTCTCCAGCCTGTCTAAAAAGAAGAACGGTCTGCGGCGTATGCAGGCCGAGTATGAACAGACTTTACACGATATTGAGTCGGAAGTAACCCGGGCTGCACAGGACAGTCAGGGAGCTCTGGCTGCATTCTTTCAGGCAGAGAAACGCTCGATGGTACAGGAAGAGGCCTATCGCCTGAATGAGAAAAAGCTGATGCAGGGACTGATTTCTCCGATAGAATTCCGGACAGTCCTGAATGATTATCTGAATGCACAGGCAGAACTGCTGAATGCCCGTTTCCAGTATCTGCTGAAAAGCAGCGTAGTCAAGTATTATCAGGGAATCAGTTATTTGAATCAATAAAACACAGATACTTATGGATCGGAAAATAGAATCAAAAAAAGGAATAGCACAATTGTTCAGTAAAAAGAAACTTCCTTACTGGCTGGGGGGACTGGTGGTTGTCTTCGTAGCTTATCTCCTGTTGCGGAGCGACTTGCGTACCTTTCGGGTCAATGCTGATACGCTTACGGTCAGTGAAGTGATTTCGGGTGAGTTCAACGATTATATCCGGGTGAGCGGGCAGGTACAGCCGATGACGACCATTCAGGTCAGTCCGCTGGAGTCGGGAGTCGTACATGAGATTTTTCTGGAAGAAGGAGCGCAGGTTAAAGCTGGCGATAAGATCCTGGAGCTGAAGAACGAAAATCTGGATATGCAGATTCTGAACTCAGAAGCAGATCTGGCCGAGAAGGAAAACCTGTTGCGGAATACGCTGATTTCCATGGAGCAGGAAAAACTGAGTGTACATCAGGAAATGTTGCAGCTGGAAACAGATGTCAAGCGGAACCGCCGGGCCTATGAAGCCCAGAAGCAGCTTTATCAGGAAGAGCTGATTGCCAGGGAAGAATATCTGCGGGCAGAAGAGGACTATGATCTGGCGAAAAGCCGGCTGGAACTGGTGAAGAACCGGGCCGTTCAGGACAGTCTGTACCGGAATATTCAGGTGAAGCAGATGCAGGAAAGTCTGAGTAACATGCGGGTGAACATGCAGATGATCCGCCGTCGCAAGGAACATCTGATTCTTACGGCACCCATAGACGGCGAGCTGGGACTGCTGGATGTCGTTCTGGGGCAGTCCGTTTCTTCCGGCATGAAGATCGGACAGATCAATAACCTGAGTAGTTATAAAATCGAGGCTCAGATTGATGAACATTACATCGACCGGGTAATGCCCGGATTGGAGGCTCAGTTTGAACGTCAGGATGAATCATATCAGGCTGTGATCCGGAAAGTCTATCCGGAGGTGAGAGACGGTAAATTCAAGGCCGATTTCAAATTCGACGGCACACTTCCGGAAAATATCCGTACCGGACAGACGTATAGTCTGAACTTGCAGTTAGGACAGCCGGAGGAAGCGGTAATGATTCCCCGGGGCACTTTTTATCAGAAAACCGGTGGGCGTTGGATTTATGTCGTAACCGAAGATGGCTCGAAAGCCTATAAGAGGGAAATCCGTATCGGAAGGCAAAATCCTCAGTATTACGAGGTACTGGAAGGGCTTGAGCCGGGTGAGGAGGTGATTACTTCCGGTTATGATAATTTGGGAGACAATGATTGCCTGATATTGAAACGATAAAAAAGGAATGGAAAATGAAAAGTTATTTCAGATTTTTATTAAGAAACAAACTGTATACTGCCATTGAAGTAGTGGGAATGGCCGTTGCCATTGCATTTGTAGTTTTCATTGGTTCGTTTGTCATCGGTGAATACAGTGCAGACCTGGAAATAAAAAAACAGGGCAATGTCTATGTTGCTCATTCGGAAAGCCAGCTGTTTGGATGCGCTACGCTGAAAGAACAGCTTGAGGGAAAGTTTCCGGAAGTGAAGGACATGTGCAGGCTGATGAATAATCATATTTTAGGTGGAACAAAGATGACTCTTCAGGCGGGTGATTATGCCGACCGTCAGAAAGCAGCACTTGTGGATGAAAATTTCTTCCGTTTTTTCCCGTTTCCCCTTGAATCCGGTACTCCGGAAACTGTACTGAAGGAAAAAAATTCAGTCGTCGTGTCGCGAACCTTTGCCAATAAGGTCTTCGGTAAAGGGGAAGATCCTATTGGCAAACTGATCCGGATTGAAATTGATAAAAGTACGATTGATCTCAATGTGACCGGAGTGTTCAGTGATTTCCAGCATACCATTTTCTATGCCCCTGAGATTGTCTATCGGATAGACTTGCTGGAAGATATTGACAGCCCTTTGGTTAAAAACGGAAACGGTTCTACACTGACTTTTATGCAACTGGCAGAAGGAGCTGATGTCAGGGAACTGGAGAAGAGGATGTCGGCTGTTGTGAATAAAGAGGACTTTCTTTATCTGCATGGTATCTGTAAGGAATTTATTCTTACACCTTTCAGTGAGATAAATTCTTGTGGCGTGGAAACAACGATTCCTTTTGAGGGAGTTGTGAAAGCTGATTTTGTGAGCCTTTTTGTCGCTGCCGGACTGTTTCTTCTGTTCTTTGCCGTTTTGAATTATATCTCACTTACGGTAGCTCAGACGGGTTTTCGTGCCAAGGAAATGGCATCAAGGCGTTTGCTGGGAACTCAACGGACTGGAATCATAGCCCGATATATTGCTGAATCATTTATTCTGACACTGTTCTCATTTACATTGGCTCTGTTGCTGGTATATCTTGTTTCTCCGAATCTCAGTGAACTGATTGGAAAGAACGTGGATCCTTTTCGGAATATGGGCAGGACTGGATTGCTTTTCATGGTCTCAATGCTGGTATTATTGTCACTTTTATCCGGTATAATTCCTGCTTTGCTTGTTTCTGGTTACAAGCCGATTGATGTGGTACGCGGAAATTTTGCCCGAGCCAGTAAAATGACTCTTGGAAAAATTCTGGTCGGCTTTCAGAGTGGGGTCGCTTTTATTACTCTGGTTCTTGCAGTTGTGATGTTTATTCAGTTGAAGCACATGACAGACAAACCTATGGGATATGAGAGAGATAACAGAATCTGCATACAGAATGCAAGTAAGCTTTCCGATTATCATGTGGAAGAATTGAAGTCTCTGGCCTGTGTGGAGAAAACCGGATGGGTACAGTTTGAACCGATGACTTTGGGTATTTCGGGGACATCCTTCAGGATAAATGGTGTTGATTGTAAATTTGATGTATATTTTGGTAACCAAGCAGCATTTGATATTCTGGGATTTAAAGTTTTACGCAAAACTGGAGAACCTCTTGGATATAGTGCGTGGCTTCCGGAATCAACGATGCGTGCACTCGGCCTGGATTACGACTGTACTCAGATTGATTTCGATAATGGGAGTTATATTCCCGTTTGTGGAATTATAAAGGACTATCAGAAAGGAACATCTGAAAGCAGTGAAAGAAATGGTTTTCTGAATCTGGCCTGGATCATGGAAATGGAAAAAGAAGAAGATTTCCGGGTTCTGCGAAGCCTGGTCGTAAAAGTGGCCGGAGACGAGAACCAGGCAGTTGATGAAATCAAGGCTTTTTATCGCAACAAGGGCTTTTCAGAGGATGAAATCAGTGTACGTACTTTTAATGAGATGAATTTCAGTCTGTATGATACGGAGAACCGGAATTTAAAATTGCTGGCAATATTTACGTTGCTTACTCTTCTGCTTACCATTTTGGCCATGTTTGCCATGAGTACCTATTATGCTCGTCAGCATGCCCGTGAGGCAGCTTTGAGAAAAGTGATGGGAAGCAGCAGGTTACAACTCTTTGTTGAGACATCAGCCGGTTTCCTGAAGTCAGTGGGAATATCGCTGGTTGTAGCATTACCGGTGGCATGGATGGCAGCAGACAAATGGCTTGAAGGATATAATTACAGGATAGACAATCCGGTTTATGTATATGGGGCTGCTGTGGCAGTAATGCTTTTGGTGGCCATTCTTTCCATCAGCTGGCAGATGATCAGGCTCATAAATACTAATCCGGTGAACGCTTTGAAAAATGAATAATGTAGAACGAATTAATAAAATGACAATTATGATTAAAGTAACAGATCTTAGTAAAATTTTCCGTACAGAAGAAATTGAAACAACAGCATTGAACGGTGTGTCCTTCGAAATCAAGGAAGGTGAATTTGTAGCCATCATGGGACCTTCCGGGTGTGGCAAGTCTACTTTGCTGAATATTCTGGGACTGCTTGACAATCCTTCGGGCGGAAGTTATGAACTGATGGGACAGGAAGTGGCTAAGTTGAAGGAACGGGACCGTACGAGATTCCGTAAAGGAAACATCGGTTTTGTGTTCCAGAGTTTTAATCTGATTGATGAACTGAACGTGTTTGAGAATGTGGAGCTTCCCCTGAAATATCTGAATATAGGAGCCGGCGAACGGAAACGGCGGGTTACGGAAATCCTGAAGCGGATGAATATCAGTCACCGTGCCCAGCATTTCCCTCAACAGCTGTCCGGTGGTCAGCAGCAGCGTGTGGCAATTGCGCGTGCCGTCGTTTCAAATCCCAAACTTGTACTGGCCGATGAACCTACCGGTAATCTTGATTCCAGAAACGGTAAGGAAGTTATGGATTTGCTAACGGAACTGAATTCGGAAGGAACGACCATTGTGATGGTAACTCACTCACAGAAGGATGCCTCGGTGGCTCAGCGTACAATCAATCTGTTTGACGGGCAGATTGTCAGTGATGTCAGAAATGAACTGTAAAAGACTTGAGTTATGAAGAAGAGAAACTGGATATTGAAAGTCTTCTCGCTGGGGGTTGGTCTGGCAATTGGCTGTGTCTTGATTGCCAAAGTATGCTTTGAATCCGCGTATGATAGCTTTTATAAAGATATAGACCGGATTTATATCATCAAGACCGGAGTTTCCAGGCAAGGAGCAGTAAATGATTTTAATCAGATTAGTGGTGGAGTTGCACCCGGATTCAAACAATATGTACCCGGTGTGGAATATGCAACCCGCACGACTTTCTTGTTTGAAAGCGATAAATACTATACGGAAGACAGGCGGCAGGTTTCCGGCAAGTTGGTTCTGGCAGATACTTCTTTTTTCCATGTATTCGACCGGAATATTCTGGAAGGAGATCCGGTTCAGGTCCTGTCGCAACCACGAATGGCGATGGTAAGCCGTTCGTTTGCCGAGAAGATGGGAGGCATTGATAAAGCTGTCGGACAAGTTCTTTATAACGAAGATGCGTCCGGCTGGAAATTTACGGTCGGTGGTATTTATGAAGATTTCCCGGAAAATGGAAGTCTGGATTACGATCTGTTGCTTTCTATGGAATCATATAATAAATGGAGCCGGGAGAATTGGTTGGGAAACGACCGCTATGTCGGTTTTGTCAAGTTGGAAGCAGGAGTTGATCCGTCTTCCCTGACGGATGCGATCCATTCAATGCAGGAAAAGAACCAGCCTTTGGAAGAACTGGAAAAAAGCGGGAGTAAGATCTGGTATTATCTGTCGGCTTTTGATAAGCTGCATACTTCCGATCCGCAGGTGCGGAATATGATTGTCATTCTTTCGATTGTTTCGTTGGTTCTGCTTCTGATTTCGTTGATGAATTATATCCTCATCACGATCTCGGAAATGGTAAGCCGGTCGAAAGAGATTGGAGTTCATAAATGTTATGGTGCAGGCCGCTGGGATATCTATAAGATGTTGTGTAAAGAAACGATGAAAGTGTTGCTGATGGCACTGGGGTTCTCCGCAGTTCTCGTTTGGGCTGCCAAACCATTGGTTGAAGATTTGCTAGGAGCGAGTCTGAGAGCTCTCTTCATTCCTGAAACCATTGGCGTATTGATCGGAGTCATATTCCTGTTGTTTCTGGTTTCTACGATTGTTCCCGGTTATTTGTATGATAAGATTCCGGTCGGTGTAGCTTTCCGGAATTACCGTGAGAACAAACGGAAATGGAAACTGGCTTTGTTGTGGGTACAGTTTACGATCAATATCTTTCTGGTGTGCTTCATGCTTGTCATTGCTGCCCAATACGACAAGGCTTTGAACGACAGACCGGGATATACTTATGAGAATGTTCTTTATTATAATGTCCGGGGCGTGGATCAGTTACAGGCGAGCCGAAGCATTGCTGCCATTTTGTCGAATCCGGAAGTGGTTGATGTGGAACGTTGTTACGGGCTTCCTTTCGATTATTGTTCGGGAAATAATATTTATCTGCCGGGGGATGATCGGGAATTGTTTAATATTGCCGACCAATATGCCGGAACGAAAGGATTTTTCGATTTCTTTGAGATTCCGATGCTGGAAGGACGTGTACCGGAGACTATTCAGGAAGTCGCTGTAAGCCGGAAGTTCGTAGAGAAGATGAAGGAGTTTGCCGACTGGAAGGACGGTGCGATAGGTAAAGAAATTTATGTAACGGAACATTCTGATTCATCGGGGATGAACCAGGGAATTCTGACAATTACAGGAGTCTATGAAGATTACCGGATCGGATTGTTGACGCGTAATGATGAACGTCCCAGCATCCGGTTTACGGCAGATCCGGAGCTGTATGCAGATTTTATGCCTTATGTATTAATCAAGGTAAAACAGCTGACTCCTGAAGTCATATCGGAAATCCAGAAAGATGTACAGAAGGAAATTACCGGAAAAGATATAGAAATATTTTCGTACAAGCAGGTGATGCAAAGCATGTATGACGATAACCGGAAGATGAAGAATACAATTCTGATCGGCAGTCTTTTTTCTATTGTAATAGCTTTCCTGGGCCTGATCGGCTATATCCGTGATGAATCGCAACGGAGAAGTAAGGAAATAGCTATCCGTAAGATCAATGGAGCTACCTCTTCAGAAATTCTTTCTCTTTTTGTCAGTGAAATCATGAAGTGGGTACTGGCAGCAGCCATAGTGGGTGACCTGGCAGCGTATTATGTTTCCGGTTTGTGGCTGGAGCAATTCTCCGAGAAGGTGACTGTTTCGTTGTGGTATCTGCTGGCTGCCGATCTGATCGTTGCGTTGATTGTAGCCGTCACCGTGGTGATAAACAGTTTGCAGATCACCCGTGCCAATCCGGTCCTTTCGCTGAAGAGTGAATAATTTGTTTGTGTTATCTGTAAAATTTGTCTTACAATGAAAAAAGTAGTCTTGATACTATGGTTATTGGTATTGGGGAATATAGGTATGAAAGCTGAATTCAGGCATATCGTCCGGGTTGATAAAAAAGTAAGTGAATTGAAAGATACGATTGATTTATCATCTCCATTAGGTGCATTTACAGCGTCTGCCTATATGCAGGTGAAGGGAAATGATTCTGTTTGCTTTGATAAAATCTATACATTCCGCTTTTGTCCGTTGGGCAAAAGTTATCAAAACCGTAAAGTACAGCCAGAAGTAAAAGAGGAAATATTGAACCGGGAAGTGAAGCAGGTCGTCTACTACAATGATTCTGTTGCAGGGGTGATTTCCACATTTGAGGGCTGGGGAGATGAATATGGGTATATGCTGACCGGTTCAGTCTTTGAGAATGGCAGATGGGTAAATGCCGGAGAACAACCTGTGAAATCGATTGAGGAAGGTCAGCTCTGGTTAAAGGAAAAGTTGGCTCCTACTTTAGACCGGTATGCGAAATATACTTCTCGTATCTCGCATGTTTCAACAGATACGACGGCCTTTATCCGTTATATCCAGTCACATGGTCGGGAGCCGGAAGAATTCCTTTTGGAAGCCTTGAAACAACATCGGATTGTTTTATATGGAGAACATCATTTTTATAAGCCTTCCTGGGATCTGATGAAACGGCTGATCCGAAGGCCTGAGTTTCCGGAGACCGCCGGGACTGTTTTCCTGGAGATGAAAACAGGGAATCAGGCCCGTATCAATCAATTCATGAATGGAGAAAAGCTGGACAGACAATTGCTTTTGGATATTTTGGGCGGTGATTATCAGTATGGCTGGAATGATAAAGGAATGTATGAGTTCCTGATAGCTCTTTGGGAGGTTAATCAAAAATTATCTCCGGCAAAGAAAATACGGGTCATCTTTCCTGATTTTGGTCTGTCATGGCTGGATATTCAAACAGAGGATGATGTTAAACGCTGGGAAAGATATACATTTCAGGATCGGGATACCTGCATGGCTGATATGACCGAGAAGATAATTCGGGAAAATCAGAACTCACGGGGACATTTGTTTATAGTGGGCGGTAATCATGCCTGCAAACATGCCAATGGCGTTCCGAGTCTGGGTAATCTTCTGAAGCAGAAATTTTCAGACGAAGAAGTGTATGCTGTAAAACTTCATACGGTATGGGGTGATAACTCGGGCAATGTCTTTGGAAAAGTGAGGAAAGGTTTGTTTGATTTTGTCTTTCGGATGAATGGAAACAAGCCGGTGGCCTTTGCTCTGGCCGATTCTCCTTTTGGACGTGAACCATGTGATTTTGAGCTGGAGTATCAGGGTGTTCCCATTGCCGGTACGTTTGAGGAAAATTTTGATGCTTATGTTTTTCTTCAGCCGCTGGAAATGGATAAGGTCGGATATTTTCTGGTAGAAGAAATGTACACGGACTCGTTTATTGATGAAATAAAGCGCAGATGTAAATTGTCAGGAGATAAATATCCATATAGAGGATTACGGTTGGAAGACTTCACGAAAGAATGGAGAATTAACCAGCTTAATGGGATAAAGGATGAAAAGAGATATCCTATGTTTGAATAACTTTTTCAAGAAGCGGGCAACACAAACGAACTATATATAAATGAACAGCCTTATGGAAATATATAATAACATCAAAACCTTGGTCCGGAAATATCCGATACCGGTTATACTTAATATAATGGGTCTGGTACTGGCTTTTACAGCTTTCATCATGATTATGGCTTATGTCCGTTTTGAATGGAATTTTGACAGATGTTATCCGAAATCGGATTGTATCTTCAAAGTGGATATGCCGAAAGTCTCTTTCTTCCGTTCCATTCTTCCAACGGGCTATGCCGAGTCGATTATCCATTCTTCGGCTCATGTGAAAGCGGGCACTATGTTTTGTCCGTATGGGGGTGAGGCTTATCTGACAGTGACGGAGGCTGATGGTAACCGGGAAGGCTATAAACATAAAGTGAATCTGGTGAGTCCTGATTTTTTCGATGTCTTTGGTTTCGAAGTGCTTGAAGGCTCCCGTGATGCTTTGTTGAAACCGAATCAGCTGGTGATTCCTGAAAGTCTGGCTAAAAGAATGTTCGGGGAAGAATCACCTGTCGGCAAACCGGTGCGGATGGAGTCGAAGTCGGCTTATTTTCTGCAGCTTTCCGACTGGCAGGTGGGAGCGGTTTATAAAGACGTGCCTGGCAATACCCAGTTGGATAACAATATTCTGGCTCCTATACCGGAATCTTTATTGGGATCATTCGACTGTTCCAATTTTGTCTGCTATTTACGCCTGGATGATCCGGAAAATGCTTTACTGGTAGAAGATGAGTTTAACCGGAAGTTTGATTTTGCCCGCTATCCCTATCTTAGCCCAATTCATCTGACTGCGCTTCAGGATATTTACTTTAATGAAAACGAGATAGAGACTCAAGTGTTTAAATTGGGCGACCGTATGCAGAGTTATTTATTGATTCTTATTGCGGTTCTGATAGTCTTTGTGGGAATGTTCAACTTTATCAACTTTTATATATCTCTCATGCCTTTGCGGTTGCGTGGAGTCAATACGCGGAAGATTTTGGGAGCAACGGTTGGAATGCTTCGTTTGGAACAGGTGTTGGAGGTGGGCTGCATAGTCGGGCTGACCAGTCTGGTAGCTGTCGGATTAAGTTTTCCTGCTTCCGGATGGTTTGTCGGGTTGGGTATTATCCAGGAACCGGTTTCGATGGAAAGTGACGGGTGGCTTTGTGCGGTTACTGTATGCGGGGCTTTGCTGGTAGGGATGGTAGCAGGTCTTTATCCTGCTTATTTTGTGACATCTTTCCCGACGGCTCTGTTGCTGAAAGGAAACTATGGCTTGACACCTTCTGGCCGGAGAATCAAAAGCGTTCTTCTGGTAATTCAATATGCCATTGCATGTTCATTAATGGTTTTCATAGCCTTTGTTTATTTGCAGAACCGGATGATGATGCATTCCAGTACGAGGTTTGACCAGGATCAGCTGGCGATCGTTGAACTGACAAGTGAGATGGCCGGGAAGCAGAGTTCCTGGTTGCAGGAGACACTGCGGCAGTATCCGGAGGTAGAAGATGTGGCTTTTGCAACTGAATATGTCGGTGGGCAGGATTCTTATTCTACCTGGGGAATGAAATGGAAAGGTGAGGAGGCTGAAACTTATCGGATCTGGTGCTCTCCGAATTTCTTTGATGTGATGGGAATCCGCATTATTGAAGGACGTAATTTTACCGGTGACACGGATTCAGGATATATCATCAATGCTTTTTTGCGCGATCATTATGGAGTCGGTATCGGTCCTCTCAATGACCTGGATGGAGAGATTGTCGGCATTTGTGAGGAAGTGGCATTTACTTCGGCCCGGAAGGAGAAAGTTCCGATAGTCTTCTCTGTATCATCTTCTTCTTCGCATAATTTGCCGATCGTTTACATCCGGCTGAAAAAAGGTTTTGATGCCGTAACAGCCGTGACACATATCCGGCAGACGGTTGCCAGAATGGATGCAGCTTATCCGGTGGAAGTTAAATTCTATGATCAGTTGCTGAATTCTCTCTATCAGAGGGAAGTCCGGTTCGGGACCATCCTTTTATGTTTTTCCTTGCTGGCGGTTGTTCTGTCACTGGTCGGCGTGTTTGCTTTGGTAATCTTTGACATATATTACAAGCGGAAGGAAATTGCTTTGCGGAAAGTGTTTGGAGCTGAATTTACCGATATTATAGGCTTAGGCCTCAAGCCTTACTTCTGGCTTGTCTGTATCGCTTTTGCGCTGGCACTTCCTTTTTCATGGTGGATGGTTTCCGACTGGTTGGGCAACTTTGCCTTCCGCATATCGGTTACGCCTGTTGTCTTTATCCTGATTTTTATTCTGATGCAGATCCTTACGGCAGTGCTTGTGTCTGTGATGTATGCTACGATAGCCCGTGAAGTACCGCGTGACAGTCTTTCTGCTGAATAGTATATATATAAGGTGGGGAAGCCGCTTGCCCTATGCTGTAATCCGATCATTCTAATTGTTAGTAGAGTAATAAAGTTAAAAGGAAAAGAAACAAAAGACGATGAGGATTATCTGAAAATTCCTATTTTTGGAAGATAAAAAGAGAAACAGACCATGATGAGTAAAGGAAAGATATTGGTTGTAGATGATAATTCAGGCATTCGGGCAGCCTTGAAGATTTTATTGCCTAAATATTTTAATGCAGTGGAACTGCTTGCTTCTCCGGCGGCAATTCATGCATGTTTGCGTGATTTCCGTCCGGATGTAGTTCTGCTGGACATGAACTTTGAGACTGATACAAATACGGGAAACGAAGGATTATTCTGGCTTTCGGAAATCAAGCGGATCAGTTCACAGACCGAGGTGGTACTTTTTACTGCTTATGCGGATATTGCCTTGGCGGTGGAAGGAATGAAGCGGGGTGCTTTTGATTTTATTGTGAAGCCGTGGGACAATGAGAAACTGGTTTCCGTGTTGCAGGCTGCATGCGATAAGGTGGTTCAAAAATCCGGGAAGACCGGAAAAACTGTTGCTAAAGAAGCGGAATCTTCCACTGTGGCGAAAATGTACTGGGGAGAAGGACCGGTTATGTCCGGAATCCGCCGTACGGTGGAAAAGATTGCTCCAACGGAAGCCAGTGTCCTGATTACCGGCGAAAACGGAACCGGAAAAGATGTGCTGGCAGCAGAAATTCACCGTTTGTCTGACCGGGGGCTGAAGCCGATGATTTGTGTCGATGCCGGAGCGATTACTGAAACATTATTTGAAAGTGAACTGTTCGGACATGTAAAAGGTGCTTTTACTGATGCATATGCCGATCATGTGGGAAAGATGGAACAGGCGAACGGAAGCACACTCTTCTTGGATGAGATCGGAAATATTCCTTTGCACCTTCAGGCGAAACTGCTTCGGGTTCTCCAGAATCGTTCGGTAACGAAAGTAGGAGATACACATCCGGTACCGGTTGATATCCGGCTGATTTGTGCGACGAATAAGAATTTGGAGGAAATGGTGCGCAACGGAACATTTCGTGAAGACCTTTATTATCGCATCAATACCATTCGTCTTGAATTGCCGCCGTTGCGTGAGCGGCAGGATGAAATTCTTCCACTGGCGAAACTCTTCATAGCCCGTTATGCAGAGAAATATCATCGTCCGGTGACAGGAATGACCGGTGCGGCGGAAAAACTTTTGGTTTCCAGCCGCTGGAACGGAAATATCCGGGAACTTCAGAATGGTATAGAGAAGGCGGTCATTCTGGCTGATGGGGAGTTGCTGGATGTGGGGGATTTTCATTTGTCTTCATCTCCAGTTTCCGAAGCGGAGGCTTCCCAATGCGAAGAGACTCTCGAAATGGTGGAAGAAAGAGCGATCCGGGCCGCAATGAGCCGTTTTAACGGAAACCTGACACATGTGGCAAAGTCACTTAATATCAGTCGTCCTACGTTGTATGCAAAACTGAAGAAGTACAATATCTGATATGAATAGTCCGACACTTATACTTATTCTTCTGGCCGTCGCTGTGGTTTCGGCTATAGTTTCCAGAGCTTATTTTCTCCGGAGGATTTATCGTAAACTGAATTATATGCTGGATGCTTTGGAAGACAAGGAGACAAATTTTCATTTCAGCGAAGAGAAGTTCTGGTATCGCCGTTTTAACCGGACATTGAATCGGATTCATGTTTTGTACGACCGGGAGCGTCAGGAAATAGCCGAACAGGAAAAGTATTATGGTTGGATGCTGGAACAGGTACATACTGGAATTGTTGTGGTGGACTTGTCTGAGAAGCGGAAAGGGCAGGTGGTTTACAGCAATTCGTCGGCCCTGAATCTGCTGGGACTGGCTACATTGAGCCATGTTCGCCAGCTGCGGTCTGTAAGTGTAGAACTGGAAGATGCTTTCTGGAAAGTCTCTTCCAATAGTGAACAGCGAAGTCTGTTTTATAACGAACAGGGAAAAATTGCAGTGTCTATTTCAGCATCAGAGGCTTTGCTTCAGGGGGAGCGGGTGAAAATTATAGCTCTGAATGATATCACGGGGGAGATGGTACACAATGAAGAACTTTCATGGAACAGGCTGATCCGGGTACTTACACATGAGATTATGAATACGGTAACTCCGATTGCTTCATTGAGTCATACTCTCTCGCAGGAAGTGGGAGATACGGACCGGTCAGACCGGATCGACTGGAAAGAACTGAAACTGGGACTGGATACCATAGCCAGTTCGTCTGACGGTTTGATTAAATTTGTCAATACGTACCGGAGTCTGACCCATGTTTCAGCACCTGTCAAGAAACCTTTTTTCGTACGTGAACTGATTGATAAGGTGGAACATCTTACGCGGGAGTCTGTTCATCAGGCTGGGGCTGTTTTTCTGTATGAGGAGAAATCCGATGACATCCTTTTGTATGCTGATGAGAATCAGTTGTCGCAGGTTTTTGTCAATCTGGTGAAAAATGCCTTGCAGGCTGGAGCAACCAAAATAAAGATTACGGCAGAAATTGATTTTGCCGAAACGATAAAGATTGCTGTTTCAAACAATGGCCGGCCGATCAGTGCGGAGAGTCAGGAAGAAATTTTCGTTCCGTTCTATACAACCAAGCAGGAAGGCACCGGTATCGGTCTGAGTCTTTCCCGGCAGATTATGCGTTTGCATAACGGTACGCTGACACTTGCACGCAGCGATCAGCGGATGACTACTTTTCTCCTGCATTTCAAATAAAATACAGATATAAAAAAGATACTCCCGGCAATCTCTATTGCCAGGAGTATCACAACACAAAAACTAAACTAGACATAGCTTTATAAATATAGTATTATGAGTTGATAATCTGGCTGATAGAAGCGTTTTTGGATTGTTGTCCGACAATAAAACGGAAAAAATCACCTAGTTTTTGTCAATATTTAAGTACGTGAGGGAGTTTAATACCTCATCTATAAATATTGATCGATAGTGGGGACATTCCAGGACTCCTTTTTGCTTTGCTTCCCTGTACACCTTTGAAAATAGCTTTGCTTTCTCACGATCGGTTACTGGTATTTCTTCGATGGGTGTCATCAGGAACCGGCATCCCCAGCCTTTGCAGGTCGGGGAGAGCTGGCAGTATGAAACTTTATTATGTAAAGTCTTGCATTCTTTTATAAGGCGTTTCATTTCTATTTTTTATTGTTTAATGAATTTATGAGATTCAACATTTTATATTGAATCTCATTATATTCTTTTTCTATCAATTTTGATAATTGGTATTTTTCTATTGTTTTAAAATCTAGGTCTTTTATTTTGTTAATGTAAATTGGGCTTATCTTTTCTCCTTTTTTAATACTGTTATTTATGATAGATGATAATGATCTCATATTTCTAATTGCATTTGAAACGAGTTTATGGTTATTCATTTCTAGTGCAATCTGTAAACATCTGTGGAAATTTGCGTAACTCTTAAATGGTTGAATAGAAACAAAAGCTAAGCCTGTCGCCCTTGTTGTGTTATATTTTATTTCCTGTTCACTTAACATTCTATCATCTTTTGCTTGTTGTAATTCTTTTTTTAATTCATGAATGTCATATTGCAACTTGTTATTTAGTATTTTAATATCTGTTAACCTATTATTGTAATTGGAATTGAGTTCTTTGATTTGTTGTTCAATGTTTTCTTTTATTTTATTTATAGAATTGTGCGTTTCTATACTGTTAAAAATTTGTGCGCCAACAAGAATAGTTGCACAGGCTCCTATAAATCCAGACATTATGCCTATAAAAGAATCATCAGTTATTTTGGCTTTGTCTAAATCTAAGAATGTAATAATACATGCTGCTATTGAAAGAGCAATAGCTATCCATGAAAGAATTATACTTTGTTTATTCATTTTTCTTTGTAAACTAATTGAATAGATTCTGAACCTTTTTTGTAATCAACCCATAGGTTTACTTTTACTTTTTCGTTTTCCCAGATATAAGATGAATATAAGTCACCAGTACTTGAGCTTACTTCCATTTTATGTGTTTCTGTTGGGGTAGATCCTAGAATCTTGTCTGTAGCTTCTTTAAGCCGAATTTCTAACTGTGTGGCTTGTTTATTTGATATCTTTTCCCAATCATATACATTATTAGAAACTTTTGCTTCCTGACCGATAGTTTTTGTGTATTCTTTTACCAGTTGCTCGTTCTGAGATGCAGAGCATGATGTTACCAATAAAAAGAGTAATACTGCAATGATAGATGTTAGTATTTTCATTTGTTTTTTTGGATTTCTTTTAATTTTGAGTCGAAAAAGGAAATACATTTTTTGTTAGCAAGAATCTTTTTTAAATACTCTTTGTTAATTAAGTTTGTAGGTATGCTGAATTGAAATTCAAAATTGCTATTGCTTTCCTTCTGAGTATAAATATTATAATTTTCTTTTTCTGTTCTTATATCTATTTTGAAATAATCATTTGATAAAATATTCTTTATATCTAGTAATACTTTTTCATATTGTTTTGTGTCCATAATTTATCTCCTTCTTGGTCTTTGTAGTTCAATAACATTAAATATCTGTTTCACATCAGCAAGGTTGATGACCTTATCCTGATACATAGAGTTCAAAGAGTGGATCGTGATAGTGTGGTTCTCGACATCATGATCAATGATACGCTTCACTAAAATTCCTTCTGTATGCACGATAACGAAGTCCCACTTTCTGATGTGTAATTTGCTATCCACCCATAGGTGTGGTTGTATTTCCCGGCACAGTAAACGGTCACCTTCCAGAATGGCATCCTCTGTTCCATCGTTCATACTGTCTCCTTTCACTTCAAATGCAACGTAGTGCCCTTGTGCTTCATGGTCTACGATGTAGGGGATGGTAGGCAGAGTCGCCATGTATGCTGCATCTGCATATCCAGAGAGGTATCCGGCTTGTGCGTATTGGCTCACGAGTGGTACACGCAATATGATTGGTTCGTCAATGAGGGATGCTTCATCTGATGGCTGGTTAGGTGTATTCAGCATTTCGCCTTCACCGGTGAGTAGCCAGGTCAGATTAAATTGTCCATATTTACTTATTATATCATTAGCAAGGGAAGAAGAAATCTTTTTCACTTTCCCTTTTTGCAGGTCAAAGATACGCTGATATTTCACTCCAATACTTTCTGCAAATGTTGGAGCCTTTAAATTCAACTCTTCTAAAACTTTATTTATAATTTCTTGTCCTGTCATATAAGAATATTCTTATATTTGCGTTAAACTTAAAATCTATATTGTTATGTCACTTAAAATTGAGATATACATTGAAAAATCTCCAAAATCTAATGCCGCTTCCTATTTTGAATACGATTCAGAAAAACATAACCAGAAGATGAAAGAGCTCACTGAATTACTTCTGTCTGTCGCTGCTGAGGACAAGGAGTAAATCGTAAGCTTTATCTGTATAAGGTATGGCTTTCTTTAAAGTATGTAGGGTCATGGTATTGTATATAGGAGATATGTATTTAGCTTGTAAGTTGTACAGTGTGCCTATAGCTTTAACCATCTCTTCGATATTTTTTTTGTCCTCAAGCCTTATGTAACCTCTTAATATATTATTATATAAGGATAAAACCCTGTTCCAATCTTTTTCTAAAGTGTAGAACTTCGCATCTTCAACTTGATAGATAATTGTGTTTCCTATAATTCCGTTATAGACGTCTCCTGCTTTTCCATCAACTTCTTTTTTTACCATTTCTTTTATCCTTCCTTTTATGTCTATGAAGGTATAAATCTGCCATCCTAATAATAGGGTTACCAATAAAGATAAAACTCCAACAAGTGCACTCATTCCGTCCCATGTTAATGGCTCAGACCTGAGAAGCGATATGCATATTGATGCTATCGATAGTAAAACAGATGTTCCGAATAGAATCCAAATGTTTTTCTTACTCATAAGTGATAACTTTTGTTAAATATAAGATAATTCTTATACTTTTCTTCTTTATATATAAGAAAGTTCTTATATTTGCAACATCAAACAATAAACAATAAACAAAGGAACAGAAAAAACCTGAGAGAAGCAAATAAAAGTGATAACTAAAAAGAGGTAACGCCATGAAAAGATTTGATTTAAAACAGATAATGAAGGATGCTTGGAGAACATATAAGTATGTTGCTAGAAAGAAAGGCAAGACTTTCGGTGAAGTCCTTAAATCAACATGGAGAATGGCAAAGATGCAGTTTGCAATGAGTGCGGCAGCTAAAAGTGAGCCGTTCTCAGGATTGAAATCAGCCAACAAGAAAGTGATTACCTACGATTGGTCAGGAGTAAAAGCTGAAGACATCTATCCTGATAACACTTCCGGTTACTTAGGTTCGAAATATTGTGGAGATTGATCAGGATAACAACTCCCTATCTGGCCCAGAGCCTACCCTTTAATGTGGAGATAGGGAACCAGCTAAACCGATGATAAGCTAATTCGGGATGGGAGACTTAACCCTCAAAAATGAAGTCGTGTTCCAGGCACGTAAAAGTAGCTGGCGCCGTAAGCAGTATGGCAGTGAGGTAATACCGAAACATACATCATAGCAGAGGCGAAGAACAAGCCGTGAAAGCAACCGATTGCGATGATATGAGCATAAGGCAGCAGCGGTAGATTAAGTTATATGTCCTGAACGGTCATGCAGTGAAGAACAGTAGCTGATAACTCCGGTGGGAAGAGCAGAGAGAGCTTATCAGGGCACTGAATTAAAAACAATAACTATGCACGCATATAAAGACATTGAAACTTCGGTATTGCTGAAGATGATACCGATTGAAGATACGATATCCTATTATGGTATAAGTAATCTGATCCAGAATGTTGGAATTGATGAAACATTGAGAGAGATCAATGAGGAGGACATAGTAATGTATTTGAGAAAACAAGGATATAAAATTGAGGAGCCATGCGAAAACTAATACTTCTCTGTGCTATATCCGTAGTGATAATGCACTTTAATCAAGACCTGTCCGCTATGTACTGGATAGGATTCGTCGGGTTTATAATCACAAGTTTATTAATCGCAAAAAGATTGGATGATGAAAGAACTGCAAGAAACAATAGATAACATCAGTGATGATTTCGCAGATATTAATGCAATACTGGCAGCCCGCTCAAGAGAGCTAGACAGACGTGAGGCTTTCGATAAAGAAATCAGTGAACAGATTCAAAGTATTTTAAAATCAAAAAAATAAGGCTATGGTAAAGGTTACAGAAAATTGGGCATCGACTTTACGGAATATGAAGGTCGGGCAAATCGTGATATTTCCCATTTCCTCAATATCGTCAGTGAATACAACTATTTCCAGACTTCGGTTAGAAATGTGTGTGGTAGGGGCTGACTGGAAACGAGAAGGGGAGATTGATCGTAAGAATGGCGAGTTCAAGATAAAACGTGTGTCATGAATACCTTGTCAGAACGTGAGCACCTTGTTGCGGAGCAATATTGCAAAGGGCTTGCAGATAAAGAAGTGGCAGATTGTCTTGGTCGCTCTACATGGACTATAAAGGCGCAGAAACGTGATATATACAGAAAGCTGGGTATCAGTAAAGATACAGAATTGGTCTTGTATATGTTATGCGAAAAGCTGAAGATCAACTTCGACCTGAAGGAGATTCGTAAACATGGTCTGGAACTATTCTTCTCTATCCTGTTCCTTGTCATAGCCGCTATGGATATGCACATTGATATGCGTAGGGTTGGAAGACTGCAGGGAAGGACCAGAGTTACCCGTGTGATTAGAGTGAGAAGGAATAACATTAATGAGTACGATTATGATTTATCAGCATAATAATGAACTTCGAACGACATTGCTGAATGACGGAACTGCATCAATCTTGTTGAAGAATATTCTTCAGCAAATGGAAATGGAGGAATTCAGTAAGAGGAAATCTGAAAGGATTGTGGGTGGACCGAAGAAGCTAATCGAATTGGTGGAGAATGGAGCTGTTCGGGTACGCTATTCGAATGGAAGGGAATATTACAATAGTTCAGATGTATTAATGTATTGTAGAGCAGCTGGCAATAGAAAGAAGGAACGTGTACCCCGTAAAGCTAAGAAATATAAAAAAGGTCTTGTAGCTTGAATTACAAGGTAGCCGGTTCGATTCCGGCTTATTTCACGAATCCTTAGAGAAGGAGTATCACAACATTTAGACTTAACTATGGACCGCTTCACGAGTTGGGGCGGTACAAGGGGCAGAATTGGCTTCCCGGTTCGATTCCGGACTGCCCCACAATATCCGAGGTCTGGCCGCTGAGGATATCAAATTAGTATTAACCACTTAAATTTTTGATTATGGGATTGATTAAGAAACCAAATGAGCTTATTGTGAAAACCAATTTGTCAGCAATGATTTATGGACAACCTGGTATGGGAAAAACGACTTTGGCACTGAGTGCTCCACACCCGCTTCTTCTGGACTTTGACGGTGGCATACACCGTGTAAACGCTGCGCACCGTGTGGATACGGTACAGATAAGTAAATGGGAGGAAGTCAATGAAGTGATGCAGTCTCCTGAGATTGCCGATTACGCTACGTTCGTGATTGATACGGCAGGTAAGATGCTTTCCTTTATGGATAAGTACATCATGCAGAACAATCCTAAGATGCGTAAAGCGGACGGCACGCTTTCTCTTCAAGGCTACGGGTTGCGGAAGAACATGTTTATCAACTTTGTCAATCAGGTTTCCCTGATGGGCAAGTCTGTGATATTCGTTGCCCATGAACGAGAAGAAAAGAATGGAGACGAAAAGCAAATCCGCCCTGAAATCGGTGGCTCTTCTGCCGGTGACTTGATTAAGGAGCTAGATTTGGTGGGTTATATGGAAGCTATCGGAAAGAAGCGTACCATCTCCTTCAATCCTTGCGAGAAGTTCTACGGGAAGAACACTTGTAACCTTCCAGAGCGTATGGATATCCCAACCCTTCTCAATGACAAAGGAGAATTGATTGGAGAGAATAACTTCATGACGAATATTATCAACACTTATTCAAAGTATCAGGAAAAACAGACGGAGCTTTCTTCCGAATATGAAGACCTGATGGAAGTCATCAAGGCGCAGGTGGAACTTGTGAATGATGTGGAGTCGGCTAACAATGTGGCGAAATCTCTTGCAGGTATGCAGCACATTTTTGACAGTAAGATACAGGCTGGTGTTCTTTTGAACAAGCGATGCAAGGAACTGGGATTGAAATTGAATAAAGTCAGCAAGCAGTATGAAGCAGCCTAATTATAGAATGTATCCCTCACTTCTGGATAAGTTCGAAGCTTATCTGAGGGTGGATGAAGAAGTAGAAAGCTTCTTCAATATAGACAATGAAACCGGAGAGTATAAGCGCTCTCCGGAAGAAGTTGAAGCGGAATTGAAACAGTCTTTGATTGACGCGATCAATCGTGTACCCTTTGCCAGTGAAGCAGCTGACAAGGGTACGGCCTTTAATGCACTTGTGGACATGGTAATTCATAACGAGTCGCATATACCAAGTGAACGTGCTCCGTATTCCATTATTGGAGATAAGGAAACAAACATTGTACAAGTAACTTTCCCAGAAACAGATCTGGCACCTATGCGGAATTTCCTCTTTGATCGTAGATGGGTTATTGAGCAGGCAAAGTATTTCGATGGGGCAGTAAGTCAGTTGTATGTATCTGCAAATCTACCAACCAGATACGGCGATGTGGAGCTTTACGGCTTCATCGATGAATTGAAACGTGATGTGGTATATGACATTAAGACGACAGGCAACTATAGTTTCGGCAAGTATGAGCACGGATGGCAGCGTCATGTGTATCCTTACTGCCTGATAGCTTCAGGACAGATGGAGAGTGTGAGCGCATTTGAGTATACGGCCTATGTGCTCAAAGGCGGTACCAGCCGCACTCCGCTCATTTCTGGGACACGCTATCCGGAATACTATACTTACAATCACGAACAGAGCGTAAAGTTACTCACAGCCCATGTAGAGCGTTTCATTGAGTTTCTGGAAGCGAATAAGGAATTAATCACTGATAAAAAGATATTTGGACAATGAGTCAGACAGCTATTCTAGTGAAGGAAAAGGGCGTGGTGAGGATTGACAAACCTTTCGACTTTATGTGCAGCCAGCTTCGGAACGGACGTTACAAGGTTGTCATCGAACGGTATACGGAGCCACGAACTATCAGTCAGAATGCCTTGATGTGGCTTTGGTTTACTTGCATCGAGCAGGAAACTGGAACGGACAAGCAGGACGTGCATGACTACTACTGCAGTCTTTTCCTTCGCCGGACGGCTGTAATAAACGGAAAAGAAACGATAGTTGCCGGAAGCACATCACGGCTGAATACCTTGCAGATGACTGACTTTCTCAACAAGGTGAAGGCGGATGCGGCAACTGAATTGGGAATATCGCTTCCTCTTCCGGATGACTTGTATTATCAAGAGTTTATTAACGAATATAAGTACAGGAGATAACGAAATGAATATTACAAAAGCAAAAGTAACGAAGGATAATACCCTTGTTGCGACCTATATGGATGAAACGGGTACGGTTACAGTCGAAGGTAAGAACCTTGTGACGAATGACTTGATAAACGCTTTCAAGGCGCTGGTTCCCCACATGGCTTTCCTCTGTGAACAGAAGGAGGCAGACGGAAAGAAGTTCCTGGAAGATATGCCGGAGAACATTGACAGCATCCTTGAGGTGACTGGATATACGGTGGGAGGTGACGGTGACAGCAGGGGAGTCACACTGATCGGAAAGCGATTCCTGAAAAGCAACAAGGTATTGAACCTGAACGCACCATTCACTAAGTTTACGGATGAGAACGAGGACTATGCATTTCAGTTTGAGCTGGAGCAGGCAATAGAGTCGTGCAGCTATGAAGTGAACGAGTATATTTTCAACAAGAAATGGAAGGTGGTACAGCAGGAACTTCCGTTCGAAGAACAGGCTGTGGCAGATATTCAGGCTGATGCGATACCGGAAGCGCAGACGGCGGCTCCGGTTAGTCCGGACATTGAAGCCTTCCAAAAGATAATGGACAATTCAAAAGTGACGATAGAAGTGAATGGGAAGAAAATCAAGCCCAGAAGTTCCAGCCGTCACAAGACCACACAATTAGCATCATAATACTATGTTGTACCCATTTTGTGTAACGCAAACCCCGAACTGCTATAAGATAGCTTTCCCATATCATGCAACGCTGAAAGAACTGGTCCACCGTATTCCGAGTGTTGCCAAGAATCCTAAAGCGGCTTATATACCCAATGAACGTGCATGGAGAGTTTCTCTTGAAGATAAATGGTATGTGGATAAGATGGGAGAGTGGGCCGTATCTGCGAGGATATGTAGCCGTATACAGCGGTCAGTATCTACTAAGGCTGTAACGGATTATACCATTCCAGATCTTCCGAAACTGACCATTCCCCACGGGCTTCTGTTGGAGCCTTACGAATATCAGAAGGAAGGCATTGCCTACGCTTTGCAACACAAGCGATGTATCTTCGGTGATCAGCCGGGGCTGGGAAAGACATTGCAGGCAATAGGCACGGTTACGATAGCAAAGGCGTATCCGTGCCTTGTTGTTTGTCCGGCAGCTTTGAAGATAAACTGGCAACGTGAGTTCAAGAAGTTTGCCGGAAAGCAGGCAATCATATTGGATGATCATAATAAGTCAAGTTGGCAGCGGTTTTATGAACAGAAAAAGGCAGATGGCACGGCTCTATGTGACATCTTCATAACCAATTACGAGAGTCTGAAAAAGTTCTTTGTACAGGGAATAAAAGAGGATTCACGCTTTACCATGCGCTCCATCACGTTTGACCCTCGTATCTCATTGTTCAGGTCGGTAGTGATAGATGAAAGTCACAAGTGCAAGTCTAGCAAAACACAACAGAGTAAGTTTTTAGAAGGAATATGCAAGGGCAAAGAATATGTGTTAGAGTTGACCGGTACGCCGGTGGTTAACAATAATACGGATTTGATTCAGCAGCTGAAAATAATGGGCCGTCTGGAAGATTTTGGAGGGTACAAGAATTTTGTCGAAAAGTTTTGTGCCGGTCCGAAGCAAAGCTCTAATGTGAAGGAATTGAACTGGAGATTATCAACTACTTGTTTCTTCCGGAGAGAGAAGGCTAAGGTATTGACACAGCTTCCGGATAAGTCACGTCAGTACATTGAAGTGGATATCACCAACCGTAAGGAGTATGACAAGGCAGAACAGGACTTAATTCAATATCTCCGTACTTACAAGAATGCAGATGATGACAAGATTGCCAAGGCTATGCGTGGTGAAGTTATGGTGAAAATGGGAATTTTGAAATCTATATCTGCAAGAGGAAAGATTAAGGTATTCTCCGAATTCATCCATGATGTGATTGACGGTGGAGAGAAGCTGATTGTTTTTGCCTATCTCAAAGAAGTTGTGATGGAGTTGAAGAGCCAGTTCCCCGATGCTGTAACTGTTACGGGTGATGACAATGCAGTACAAAAACAGAACGCGGTAGACCGCTTTCAGAACGATCCAGAATGTAAACTGATAATATTGAACTACAAGTCGGGAGGTACAGGCTTGACGTTGACTGCATCCAGCCGAGTTGCATTTATCGAGTTCCCCTGGACGTTTAGTGATTGTGAACAAGCTGAGGACAGAGCCCATCGAAACGGACAGAAAAATAACGTGAACTGCTATTATTACTTGGGAAAAGATACGATTGACCGCTATATGTATGACGTGATCCAAACCAAGAAGAACATCGCCAACGGTGTGACCGGAACAGACGATGTGGTGAAGGAGAGCGTGGTGGATATGGCCATGAACTTATTCAGCCAGAAGTTATGAAAAATATATTACAATCATTGAAAGAAAATGTTGAGAGTGGAAAGATTACTCTACGAGAAGCCGCTATCAAGTTGCATGAGACCGGATGGATAAGCTTCATAGATGAAGAAACTACAAGAAGGTTGCTTAAACTGTAATGATATGAGAAAGCAGACTACACCGCTATCAGAAAGCCAGATTCAGCATGATTGCCTGACATGGTTCAGACTTCAATATCCGAACCTGGCTTTGCTTCTGTTTGCAGTTCCGAATGGTGGCCGCAGGGATGCAAAGACAGGAGCGAGGATGAAGTACGAGGGAGTGATAAGAGGAGTTGCCGACCTTATACTCCTTATCCCCAAAAAGGGATATGCTTCCCTCTGTATTGAAATGAAGACACCGAAAGGTGTACAGAGTGATAGGCAGAAAGAATGGCAGAGAGAAGCCGAGAAGTACCGGAATCGGTATGTGGTTTGCCGTTCCCTTTCTGATTTTATGAAAGAAGTAAACGAGTATCTGTTATGACCTACATAGAACTGATCAATAACTTCTGGTTCCTCGATGAAGACTGGCAATTTACCTGCTGTGAAACGAGGCTTTATTTTTACTTGTTGAAAACAGCGAATCGTTTAGGCTGGGTGGATAGCTGGACACGTAGTGACACTAAGGTGGCGTCTGACGTGGGAGTGTCGGTTAATTCGATGAAAACCGCAAGAAACAGATTGGTTCAGGCGGGCTTGATAACATTCAAAGCTGGTGGAAACGGGCAACGGGATAAAACGAAATATCAAGTTATATGTGAGTTTAGGTGTCAAAATTTGATACCTAAAGTACAACCTAACCTTGAACCTAATCCTATACCTAACCTTGAACCTAAAGTACAACCATATAATAAGACTAAGAATAAGACTAATAATAATAACTCTGGCGAGTTATTTCCGCCCGAAGAAAAACCGAAAAAGAAAAAAGCGGCAAAGGTAGAATTTATCCCTCCCACATTGGACCAGATAAAAGCCTACTTTGAAGGAAAGCTTCCGGACTGGGAAAGGCAGGCGGAAATATTCTTCTATCACTTTGATGCCTTGAACTGGAAAAACACGAACGGCGCCCGTATCGAAAGATGGGATAGCCGGGCAAATCTTTGGATAATCGAAAAACAACTTCAAAATGGAAACAAACCTACAACGAACAATGACAGCAGTTCTGCATCCTTCCCAGCTTGTGGAGGGGGAGGCACGTCCGGCGGCGATGGAGCTTACTCTACTGCAACAGAACTTGAAGACTGGATTGACAGTCTCCCAATTGGTCGATAGCTGGTCTGGAACCACTGCGCAACTGAACTGTAACCTGAGTATAGACGATGTTATCCGTCATGAAGGAATACCCACACTGGCCGATGTGAACCGTGTGTACGGGAATACGGTTTCCGTGCGCATTATCACCCGGCACCTTCAGTCAGTACTGAGTTACGCCGGGGTGGAGCTGACGCCCGCACAACTGGCCGAAACATCGCTGGCCATTCTATCCAGCTATTATTTCCTGAACTTGGCAGAACTCTGCATTTTCTTCACGCAGCTAAAGAACGGGAGTCGTGGGCAGTTTGTTTGGGGGAGCAAGGTAAATAACCAGGCGATAATGGTTGCTCTTCATGACTTCTGCCTTGATCGGGGTGATGCTTACCGAAAGCTGGAACAGGAAAAGATACGGATTGCAGTTGACAGAAGCTACAGCCGGATTGCGGATGCGGCGGCCGCGATGGTGAAAGGGGTGGATTCCATCCGAAAGCTGAAAGAAAAGGCAAGAACTGATTTTGCGGCTTTCAGAACGCTTTTCCCATTGCTTCCAGATAACTACAAACCTGAAGACCTGTTCAACGCATACGGGGGAAAAGAAGCTGCAATTAAGGCCATATATGGAGGAAACACACCACCGCCTGACATAGCGAGTGAAGATATATACAGATTCCTCTGTGATTACAACGTGAAGATGAACCGTAAATGAATTAACCAAAAACCACATCAATATGACAACTTTTGAAACAACAATCCAGACGTATCTGGAAAACCGCGCAAAGACTGATTCGCTCTTTGCCGAGACCTACAAGAAAGCAAACAAGAGTATCAAGGAATGTTGTAATTACATTTACTCCCAGGCACGGAAATTGGCCAAAGGTTCCAACTCGGTTGGTATCGATGATGCGACAGTCTACGGGTGGGCTGTCCACTACTACGATGAGGATGACATCAAGGTCGATGGAGTAGAGAGCCGTGTAGAAGTGGCAACACCGGAGCCTGCTTCGGTAGAGCAACCGAAACCGCAGCCTAAGCCGGTCCAGAAACGCAGGAGAGGGGAGGATAATAGTCTGCAACTTTCATTATTTGGGGAATTATGAAACCGAGAACAAAACGTGAAAAGCTGGTGGTTGAACTCAGCAGTAAGCTGCCAGCAATAACAGAAACTCAGATAAGATGGGGAAAGAAGCATTGTTTTCCACATAATGCTTACCGCTGTAAAGATGAAATGTGGTGCAGTGAATGTGGAAAGATGTGGGTTGATGTAACTGGTCAGAAGGAAGGGTACATACAGTGTCCTTACTGCGGAGAAAAGTTGGAAGTGAAGGTTAGCCGTAAGACAAAGGACAATTCAATAAGCTATCTGACAGTCGTTACTACATCAGGAGATTTTCAGGTGCTCCGTCACTTCTACACAGCCAAGTATGCAAGAAAAGAACGTGACACACATTATTTCATCGATGAGGTATGCCAACAGTGGATAACTGCAGACAGAAAAGAAACGGTTATGGCCAAGGCTATGAATATGGGATATAGAGGTTGGCTTCACGGTACAGATATGAGCATCAAACAGGACGGAAATATATACTGTTCACATTCGTATGACATAGATGGTTATGTATATCCGAAAGTAAAGCTGCTGCCTATACTCCACAGGAACGGTCTTCGTACTTCGTTCCATGGCGTTACTCCGGCCAGACTGATACGTGCGATTCTTGGGGAAAGCAAGTATGCGGAAATGTTGCTGAAGACAAAACAATATAGTATGTTGGATTTCTATATGCATCGAGGTGGGCTTTCCCATCCGTGGGCAGTGAATATCTGCAACCGTAACGGATACATCATCAAGGATGGTTCCATGTATGATGATTATCTTCGTTTGCTTGACTATTTCCACCTTGATACACATAACGCTCACTATGTATGCCCTAAGAACCTGAAGAAAGAGCATGACAAGCTGGTTGAGAAAAAGAGAAAGATAGAAGCGAAGATTTGGGCCGAGGAGGAACGGAAGAGACGGATTGAACGCATGTCCAGAATGAAACAGGATATCCTCTCTTTCATCCAGAGAATCCAGCCATTCCTGGGCATAGAAATCAAGGATGAGGATATTGTGATCCGTCCATTGGAAAGTGTTACCCAGTTCTATCAGGAAGGAAAGGCTATGCACCATTGCGTATATCAAAATGAATATTACAAGCGTAAGGATTGCCTTATTCTCACAGCGCAAAAGAATGGGAAACGTCTTGAAACGGTAGAGGTCTCTTTAAAGACCTTCAAGATCGTACAGAGCAGGGCGGTCTGTAACGAGACCAGCGATTACCATGATCATATTATCAAATTGGTAAACCGTAACATGGGACTGATTAGGAGGGCTGCATCATGAAGGTTTGTGTCGAGTGTGGCCGGAACCTTCCGGAAAGCAAGTTCCGGGCCTATGAAACAAAATCCGGCATTCATTACACCAGCAGGTGCCGGTTATGTGAGAGCAGGCACACGGCTGAAAGAAGAAAGCAGGACAGACTGCATGGGCGGCTGGCCAGATATACCAATGATCAGCTGGTGGCCGAACTCCGGAGACGTGGAGCGCATATCATGTATGGAAGTGATTTTGATTGTGTAACAACGATATGATATGGGAAAGCAGGAAAGTTTGAGTGATTATTTTCAGTTCGCAAAGGATTTGGCCAAAGCTGAAAAGGAACTGAAAATCGAGAATTGGGTGCAAATCAGCATCTGCTACGGTTACGGTCATCAATCTGTCATCCTATACACATACGACCTTCCTCGTGAAGTGTACGAAAGGAGGATGTGGGTAATTAGGTGGAGGGTGGCCAGATTGCAATGCCAGCATCCGAGGAATGATGTGTACACTTCTTTTTACTACTACGACAAGCGTTCAGGAGAGTCGCTTGAAGTGAGTTCCTGCCTTTCAAAGCTGGTTTCAGCAAAAGCCCAGATAACAAAAGCAGAACGTAGGATGAATGAGTACATCGAGCACAACCGTCAGAGCAACATGTTCTTTGATGAGAATACGGACGAAGAACTGGTTAAGTTCCGGGAGAAACTGGAACGCAAGAAACTCGAATGTGCCGAGTGTGAAAAGAGACTTGAGCAACTTGTAGAAAAAAGGAGAAATAATCAATGAAAACTAAATTATATTACCTGTTTCTGGCAGTCATGTGGTGGCTGCTGGGATAGGTGGAAAGGAGAAAAGATGAATAATATATTTACAATTGCTTATTCAGAAGAAGAAGCAAACGAAATAGGGCACTTCATAATGAGCAAAGGTTATGAAGGTGTACAGAATGACAGCTATCGTTATTGCGATACTGAGATAAGTTGGTGTATGAGAAAAAACGAAGAACACCACATAGACCATATCTATGTAGGTGTAAAAGGTTGTCAAATGATTGTTGCAAAGACCAAAAGAGGGCTAAGACGCAACGGCTTAAAATACATTGAGAAGAAACGAAAATTCTATGAACTATTAAGCAGATATTAATAAATGTTAGTTTGGAAATACACCGGAGCCTACGGACTATGACAAGCGGAAGAAGATAGCCAATGGCTCATGCAGGCTCCGGTATGGGAAAAGGTCTTTAAGATTGTGGTACATTAAACATTGTTCTCTTAAATACTATAAGTGTGTATTCTTAGATTAGGAATGAATCAATGCCATGACATCGTTGTATGACATACTTGTTTCCACGTACTGATAGGCGAAATCGTTGAATCCTTGTACTGCTATTTTGATAGTTGTTCCCGGGACATTTTTAAATTGTGTTTTGTCATAAACTTCAAAAATATAATCTACGTTCAAGGATATAATATCCCCATTTAAGTTTTTAATCTCAATAAATTTAGCCATAATAATTAAGTTTTAGAATTTAACAGAACAAAAATAACAACAAAAAGGGGCATATCCAATATTCATAACGATAAGTTTATAATTTGATACTTTATTATTTTTTATTCGGATATGTCCCTTCATTAAAAAATACAATCAATGAAAGCAATATTCATCAAACAACTGTGGGCAAATCTAATCTCCCACGATTGTCTTTTATAAGAAGTTATTTGGGCATATATGTTTGATAATTTATATATGCATCATATAAGACTTCAAAGATATTAAATGGGAGTGACTTATAATCCCGTTTAACATCAGCAATAAGCATATTATCAAACTCACCGATAGTATACTCTATTCCTTTGTATTTCAAAACAGTAGAGGGAGAATCTGGTGCTTGTAAATTATTGTTTGGAAGGTCTGCTAACATAATAAATGAATCTAAAATCCGATTTTTTCCATGATAAACAGCCTTTTGAGTAAGTTTTAATAATGCAGATTGTAATAATAACGGAGACCCAAATATCCGTTGTAAAAAATCAAAAATGAAGCAAGAAGGAATATTTATAATCCAATATTTAATTCTATTATACACAAAATACTTATTGCCAATGTAGTAATTAAATGCAAATTTTTCAAGTGTTCTGATATTGATAAGATTATATCTTATTAGATGTTCTAAAATGTAAATTAAATTTACATGTGAATATCTGTATTCTTTAGCTAAATCTGAATCGCTCTTGATCTTTATAACTTGTCTTGAAATACATTTTGCTATCTCATATACATTGTCAAAATGGAAAATTTCCTTACTGTAAAATTTATCTATATAGCCTGAGAAATCAACATCAGCACCATATTTAGCATAGAATATTTTTCTGATATTTTCAATGTCACAGACTAATATAGTTTTATCAAATTTAAATTTATGCTCATGTGTATGGCAAAAGTCATCATGTGCAGAAAGTATGTTGAGTATTCTGAATATGTGTTCCGGATCTATACGGTCAAGGTCGTCTATAATTAATACAGCTTTCTTCTTGCCTTCCTCCTTTGCATTTGAAATTAAAGTTTGTATAATTTGAGTAATTATATTGCTTTCATAAATTGAGCCCTGCTTTTGTGATAGTTCAGTTATAAACTTTTCTATTTCTTTATTTTCTGAGATAGAGTTTTCTTCTTGAAACGTTTTAATATTTTCTCTTAATTTAAAAAGTTGGTCTATTATATCTGTTTGGAAGCTTACCTTCTCTGCTGTTGAAAGGATATCTCCAATAATAGAATCTATATTATTTTTTATATAATAATACGTTGCTACAGAAGTGGATATCTGGCAGTCTTTTAAGTTACAAGGAACTTTCTCTAGTAGTTGTAATAAAATGTCTGCTTTAATATATTCAAATATATCTTCATTATTTGCTACGGAATAATTTACAGGAGTAAGAACTATTGGTATATATTTATCTGTGTGTTGATTGTTGAAAAAGTCATTGATGAAGTAAGACTTTCCAATACCATAAATACCTGAGAAGATAATATTGTTATTGTTTTCCTCTGATAAGAATTGCTGGAATCTCGTGGATTCACTTTGAATGCTTATTTCCATGTTTTACTTTGTTTAAAATTATGTTTCCAAATATACAGAAAGAAATAACTGAATCAAAATTCTACTGACAGTTCTTGTCAGTGCTTTGTGAATACCCGGTAACTGCTTTGTGGAGGTTATCGGGTAAATTATTCTCTTGGATCACCAAGGAAATGTATGAATGCTTCGTGCTGTAAAGGAGTGAGCGCACGTTGGCCTTTATGGAAATGTAGTTCGGAAAGCCGGTGCTGTAAATCTTTGTTTAGTACTATCCATCGTCGGAGCTGGGTAACGGCACTGCGTGCAGTTGAGCGTGGAAAATATTGTAATGCTAAATCTGTAAGATAAATCGTATGCATAGTAGTGTTTTGTGTTTTCTTGTAAAGATAATAAAATTATATGAAAGAAACTACCCCGTAGTAACAATGCGTTTACTAAGGGGTAATTAATCAATTACTAAGTAGTAATTATGAGTTTACTACGTAGTAGTTACATAAGACCTCCTTCGTCTTCCTTTTGCTTTTTCAGGCTCTTCAGGCTCGGTACCTTGTGGAAGGTGAGATTTGACTTGTTAAGTTGGCCTTTCAATCCGATTCCAGGTCTGAACTGAAGACTGACCTTCCGGATGAGCGATGGGGAGTAGGTGTCTTCTGTGGCGGAGCCGTGACTTTGCAGCTGTGCCTGAAAGCTTCCCAGATTCTCCAGTTTCACGATTTGCCCGTTAGCTATGTGAAGGTTGATGCGCTTCACCAGGGCACGGATTACGTTCAGCACGTCACCGTCGGTCAGTGTGGTGGCGTAGGAGATTTCTTCTGCCAGTTCGTTGATGCCTACCGACCCGGTGGCCTGAGCCTTCGGGTAATACTTGATTTCTCCGCTTTCGCGGTCTAAAGGATTCTGCATCCCTACAACGCAATAGTTGATTGCCATAATGTGTAAGTTTTTAAGTTGGTGAATAATTGTGTTTGCTTTGTCATGACAATGCAAAGTTATTGTGGGGATTTCTGATAGCGTCGGTCTATGTGCAGGAATGCGTAAAAAGATGAAGAATAATGCATTTTTTGTCTTGAAAGCATGAGTAGTCTGATTAATTTGCTATATTTGCAGTATGAGAAAAGAATTTGGAAAGTGGCTGATGGACATAGCCAAGTATATCACCACGGCAGTAGTATTAACCTCCATTTTCGGCTCTGTAGAGCAGGAATGGATTATTTATATAGGAGGTTTTATCTCTATATTATTAACCCTCGGTTTTGGCTTGTATCTTGTCCGGGATAAAAAAGAAAGGGATTAATCATGTACGCATTAATGACATTTGGATTTGTATCTGCGATCGCTATCGTTGGCGGTGTTTATTTTTGGTTGCAGGATAGGAAGAAAGCTCATAAGAAGGCTTGACGGAAGATTTAATTTATTAATGGGCGGAAGGATGAAAATCTTTTCCGCCTTTTTTATTTGTCCTTTCAAAAACTATTCCTACATTTGCAATGACCTACATAATGAATGGCGAGTGACGCTCGCTTCTTTAGTGAGCATTTTTTATGCTTACAAGATTGCTGTATATAAAAATATAGCGGCTTTGTACCCCCGTGTGGAGAAGTTAATGCTCTCCCTGCCATTCATTGGTGTAGGTCAACGGGAAAGGCAAAGCCGTTTTTCTTTTGCCTAAACATCATAAAGACCTACGATGATGAAAACATTAGAATTATTCCCGGCTCAGGAAAGAAACGAGCAGTTGGTTATTATTGAGAACAGTAAAGTAGTTACAACTTCTTTGCGAATAGCTGAATACTTTGGTAAAGCTCACAAGGATGTCTTAAAGGCTATTTCCAATTTGGAAATAACCAAAGATTTGCAAGAGCGCAATTTTTCGCTTTCGTTCTATACCAGAGAGTTACCCAACGGAGGTTCAAAAAAGGAACCGATGTATTATATTACTCGTGACGGTTTCACTTTGCTGGCGATGGGCTTCACGGGGAAGAAAGCCATGCAGTTCAAGATTGCCTATATCAATGCTTTTAATGAAATGGAAGAGATGCTCCAGAAGCAGGAATGCACCAGGTATGCAGAAAAACTTATTGATGCCGAGATACAGAAATTTAATAAAAGGCTCAAGGAAGCAGCACTACAGGTACGCCAGAGGAACGGTGCAGATTACGGGCCTTACGGAGAGATACAGACCGGAGTTTATTCGTATAAGGGAATGCCTTTGAAAGAAAAGCTCCGGAATATATTTTCACAGTTGTCGAATGCATACGTAGAGGCATATTGTCTTTCAGGAAAGTATCTTAACATGAAAAAACAGCATGAGGAATTGCGACGTTTCCTTTCCGTAGTAGGCGGAAAGATGGGGGAAGCTTTCAGTATATTTCCTGATTTATAAGTTTGTATTTTTTTGCTGACAAGGGTTGTCAGTAGTTTACATACGTGCCGGATAGTCCGTAATAGGATTATCCGGTATTTTTGTTGTATATATCAATAAATAAAAGATTTAGATTATGGCTGCACCGAAAGGAAACGAGTTCTGGATGTTAAGAAGCAAGCATGGCAGGGACAAGCTCTTTGCCACGCCTGAACTTTTGTGGGAGGCGGCGTGTGAATATTTCCAATGGTGCGATGAAAATCCTTGGACGACTAGAAAGGCAACGCAGAAGACTGTTCCTGTAAAGGTTGTAAAAGATAAGGAGATTGTAATAGAGAACCAACAACAGACACAGCAGGAGGTTACTCCCACGTCACGACCATACTCTCTCATGGGAATGTGTGTGTATTTGGGTGCTTCTACAAATTGGTGGAATGAGTTTCGTTCTGCCTGCATAAATAAAAGGGATAAAGATTTTTTGGAGGTCATCGCACGCGTGGAGGAAACCATCAAGACTCAACAATTCGAGGGGGCTTGTGTTGGAGCCTTCAATGCGAATATCATTGCTCGTACCCTGGGGCTGGCAGATAAGCAGGAAGTGGACCATACGACGCAAGGAAAACCATTCAAAGGATTCGACTTTCTTCCCTATACTCCAGAAGCAGATAAACTGAAGTGATATGGGACAGAACGTGAACATAAAGCAGCGGTTAGCTTACAACTACCTTCGAGATAACAGGACGAAGTTTCTGCTGTATGGTGGTGCCGGAGGTGGTGGAAAATCATGGCTAGGCTGTGAATGGCTGATGCAATGCGCTTACTACCTTCCAGGCACACGCTGGTTTGTCGGTCGAAATAATCTGAAGGATAGCCGTGAGTCAGTAACCGTAACCTTTAATAAGGTGGCAAAGTTACATGGTTTCACGGCATACAAGACAACCAACGAAGGGATAGCATTTGACAACGGAAGTGAGATAGTCTATATTGACCTGACCTATTATCCGGTAAAAGACCCGATGTATGAGCGTTTGGGCTCAAAGGAATACACTGGTGGATGGATAGAAGAAGCCGGGGAGGTGCATTACCTTGCCTTTGACGTACTGAAGACACGTATCGGCCGACATATGAACGATGTGTATGGAATTCCAGGAAAGATACTTATCACCTGCAACCCGAAGAAAAACTGGTTGTATCGTGATTTTTATAAGCCGTGGAAAGAGGGTAAGCTCAAAGAACCGTATGCCTTCATTCAGGCGCTGGTACAGGATAATCCATGGGCCACTGAGGACTATATCGAGAGTTTGCGGAATACGAAGGATAGGGTAACCAAGGAACGTCTGTATTTCGGTAATTGGGAGTATGACAATGACCCGGCAGCTCTTTGTGATTACGATGCTATCTGTGACCTGTTCACGAATGAGTTTGTCAAGCCTGCCGGGGATTCTTCCGGATCTGCTGACCTTGCCATGAAGGGACGTGACCGTTTCATTGCTGGACACTGGAAAGGGAATGTCTGCTATATCAAGCTGGATCAGGAATACAGTACTGGGAAATCCATCGAGACAGACCTGAAGCACATGATGATAGAATGTTCCATACCTCGTAGCCGTATGATAGCCGACTCTGACGGTCTGGGAAGTTATCTTGAAAGTTATCTGAACGGGATCAGGGAGTTTCATGGAGGAACACGACCCATCAATCCTGAGTATGACAACCTGAAATCGGAATGTGCCTTCAAGCTGGCGGAGATGATAAACAACCGCCTTCTCCGTATAGTATGTACGGAAGCACAGAAGAAGCGAATAATTGAAGAACTTGGGGTGTTGAAGCAGGATCATATTGATGCGGATACAAGGAAGAAAGGAATTATCAGCAAGGAGAAGATGAAGGAGATACTTGGCCGCTCTCCCGACTATCTTGACATGTTGATTATGGCGATGTTTTTTAGAATTAAACCAGTTTTAAAGCGGCCTAAAGCAAAACTTGGGAATATATGACGGTGAAGGAATTGTTGGTAGTTGGTAATTTGTCCCATGGTATAGAAGGAGAGCTTGTAAAGCTCCATAAGCCGTGGAAGGTAGGAAAGGTCAGGACTCCTGATACTTTGAATGACATGAGCATGGGTGAGCTTATGCAATTACAGTCAATCAGTACGGAAATGGAAACTATAATGGTGCCCTGTCGTGTGCTACTGGGAATGTCGGCGTGTGAGGTGATGAAGGCTGATGCATCCGAGGTTATAGGGTTCTGTTTCTGGGTAGCCAAGGAAGTGAAGCGGATAAACAAACTGTTTGCTTCCACGTCCGTACCTCCTACACCGGAGGAGAAGCAGGCCGGGGCAGAATCATTGAATTTCGGGCCGTTCGGACAGCTTGACTACTTTGCACTGAGAATGGGGATAACGGACCATGAAGCGGTAGAATATGTTCCTTGGGTACGTGTATATAAATGTTTAGATATGGATGCCAGAAAGATCAAATATGAACGTCGGTTACGAAAAATCTTGGAGGAAAAGAAGAAATGACGGTAGAAGAGAAAGTTAAGAAAATAGTGGAGCAGATGGGTGTTACCTATCTGTTTGAGAACTGGCAGGCTGCAAATGTAAGGCTTGACAAGATGCAGTTCCCTGCTGTGATGTATGTGCTTCCGGCTTCCGGAAATCTGAATGTGGGATCTATGCAGATGAAAGACTTCCCTAACTGCATGATAGCCTTTATGGATAAGATAAAACATGATTCTTCTGGTGAAGAGAATGACCAAGTGATAGAACGATGCAAATCTTTGGCTAGGGAATTTATACTGAATGTGAACAGAAGCAGAATGTTTGAGCCTGTCCAGGGTGACATTCCGTACTCGGTGTTCTATGATAAGTTGGACGTAAATGTGACAGGGATTGTTATCCAGCTTCCTTTGAAGGAAACGAGGGGATTTGTGATGTGTCCTACAAAAACGGTGAAGGAGATAGTGTATGGAACTTCTGCTGAGGGATAAGGTGATGGAGCTGGTGTCCTCCGAGCTGGAAGCGTTGAAGCAGAAGATTATCGAGAACCATAAGGAAGCAAAGCAGGTAGCTTCTGGCAGGACGATAGCCAGCATGAAGGTAGAGGTCACGGAAGATGGCGGTATTCTGTGGGGGCGTAGCGCATTCGGGACGCTGGAAACTGGACGCAAAGGAGGGAAAGTACCGGCAGGATTCTGGAAGATCATTCGGCAATGGATGGATGACAAGGGTATCCAGGTAGAGAAGCCTGATTCGTTCGCTTACCTTGTGGCCCGTAAGATTGCGAGAGAAGGTACGCAGCTTTTCCGGAATGGCGGACGGAGTGATATTTATTCTTCTGAGATAAAAGGAACAATAGAGAGAATGTCTGATAAGATTGGCCTTTTGTTTGGTAGTGAAGTCGAACATATAAATTTAAATAAAGATGAGAGAAGGGACAATAAGTAGTTACAAAGTCTATTATCCGGACTCTGTATGTTTTTGTTTTAACCCGAACAAGATTATTGTAGAAACAGATCGGGAAGTTACATTCTTGATTGGGAATAAAGGGGCTTTGCAGAATTATGGAACATTCGATTCTACATTTGATCGAACATTTCGTGTTGTAAAGGGAGCATTTGTTGATGACCGGGATTCTAACAAGACAAAGGTTGTTCTTGATGTATCTCCTTATTTGCAGGCATTGTTTGATATTGATCCTGTTGGAGAGATGATATCCAGCAAGGAAATTGATGTTAAGATTGAGATTTCTGGAGCTAATATGCAATTTAGTGTTGTGACAATTTGGGGCAGCCTAGCGATTGGAGAAAGTATTACTGATGCCAGAAAGGTTCGTAAATTTGGAGATTTACCGTTTACTATATCGTATTTTGATACGTCCATGCATCATTCAGATCTTTCATCTAAGCCTTCTTATATTTCCGTTGAAGAAGTAGAATGTGGCAATGGTGTTTATTTGCGTTGGATAGACCGCCATGGCTTTTATCAGTATTGGCTTTTTTCTAAAGGTCAGGATGATATGAAGTCAAATCAATATGGGGAACAATTGTATCAGGATTATGAGGTCGGAGGACGAGGGTATTATGGAGTTTCTCGTATGCAGGGTATGGAGGTTGCTAATACCATGAGAATATGTGCCTCATTGGTAGATCGTGATTATTATTCGATGATTAGAACGATTATCGGATCTCCTATGGTAGATATGTATCAAGATGGGGTATGGATTCCTGTGAGAATCGATAATTCTACCGTTTCTGATGAAGGAAAGAGTTTGCAGGATATAGAGTTTTCAATAGTATTGCCGGACATAATCACACAGAAGCTATGAAAGAAGAATTGTACATAGACAATAAGCCTGTTGATTTAGGAAGTGGTACGAATGTAACATTGTCTTACAAGAGCAATTTCTTGTCTGATGTGAGTAAGATTGTAAGCAATAATAGTTATACCATTAATCTACCATTGACAGCTAGAAACAAAAGGGTAATTGAAGGTGCGCATATACCTTCATGTAGTACAAGGTTCCCGAGAATAAATCATGCCGGTAGATATGTGCGCAATGGAGTTGAATTGATTAGCAAGGGAAATGTTTCTCTTCTTGAGATTAATGATGGAATTGATATCGCATTGTCATGGGGCAATGTTACGAAATTTGCAAGCATAGTGAATGACAATAAGACATTGCGGGATCTATCTTATGATGAAACGTCGTATATTAGCTGGATAAGACCTAGTTCCGGAGCTTTTTTCCCTCCCATGTATTTTATTGACTATGGGTTTAAAGATACGGATGAAACGATATGGTATCATCCATGTATGTCTGTGAAGTCAATACTTCAGAGAATACAAGAGGATTGTGGGGTAACGTTCAATATTCATAGTAGAAGTGATATGTTGGATAGGCTTATCATTCCTTTGACCACAAGATATGATTCTGATATCGTGTCTGAAGGGAGCGCTGAGGAACTTGTCTTTGCCAACAGGTCATATAGGTTCGATAGTCCGATAGGATATTTTGTTCTATTTGAAAGTCGGGAAATTGATAATTTCTATTATGCGGCACATTATCTTACAAATGAAGTTAGTGGAACATTCATCTCAGGGATACGTAACAAATTTAAGAATACGAAGTACAGAGTTTCTGGGCAAATGAAGTTTAAGGTTTCCGGTGAATACGAAAATTTGTCTTTGACTGGTTATTTAATGCGTAGATATGGTGATGATGATATGTTTACCTTGTTTAGTGCATCTGGGACTATTCAAGGAGACTATTATGTGATAGAAATCGATTCTGAAACAGATGTATTGGATTGTACAGGTAGTAATCATCTTATGTATTTTTATCTTACAGGAATAGCTTCTAGTGCAACAACTGTAACAGACATATCTGGAAGTATAACAATACAGGCGGTTGCATTTCCAACTCCGGCTCCAGCTTCAGGGGATGATACAATAAATAACCGTTATTATTACATACCTAATCTTCCAGACATTAAGCAGATTGATTTCATTAAGGGGGTTATGTCTATGTTGGGATTGTTTGCCATTCCTGGAGATGACAATCAAATAGAGTTTTATCCTATTGAATATATCCTTGAGAATAAAAGCAGAAAGTATGATTGGAGTAAATATCTGGTATCTACTTATATGGATAACAGACCAATATCCATGTCTTTTTCTTACAGTGAATTTGCGCAAAATAATGTGTACGCATACGATGAGGATGATTATGGGAAGTATAGTGGCATTATTAAAGTAAATGATGAAACGCTGGATTTGGAAAAGGAAGCGATAACTTTACCATTTATTCCTACTGAAACCAATGGAGATAAAGCATATATCCCGCTTTATACATATGATGATGAGGGTAACTTACAGTACGACGAGGATGATGATGCAAGAATTCTGCTTCTTCCGTCTGTAAATAGTACAAAGCCAACATTTATCGGGTTATCTTGGCCGGAACTTATAGATAAGAATTATAAGGGATATAAATCTATTGTCGCAGAACAAAAGGTAATAAATGTGAGCATTAGAATAAGAGAGGTTGATCTTAAAGATTTGGATATGTCCATACCTGTATATCTGTCTCAGTATGGAAAATATTATGCAATCGTTAGTATACAAGTTGGTGAGAATGGGATTTGTAAATGTGAATTATTTCAGTTGGAGGATTAAGCTATGGCAGAGAAGGTAGAAAAGATTTTAGATATTAAGGTGAATTACAGCGATGCTATTAAGGCGATAGCGGAATATCAGAAGAAGATTGATGCGGCTAGGGAAGCAGAAAAGAACTTGAAGAAGCAGCTGAAGGATGGGGAAATTTCCCGTCAGCAGTACAATGAAGCAATGGCTGCATCAAAGATAGCTGTTGCGGACTATAATGACTCAATACGTATTATTAACAAGACAGTGCAAAATCAGATTAAGCAGGAAAAGGAGCAAGAGGGAAGTTTGAGAGCTCTTCGGGCTGAATTATCGAATTTGACAGCTGAATATGACTCCTTGTCGGAAGCAGAAAGAAAAGGAGCTCGGGGTGATGAACTGAAAAATAAGATAAACGAGGTTACGGATGCTTTGAAAGGTGGAGAGGAGGAAACGCAGAGGTATTATCGGAATGTGGGTAACTACGAGGAAGCGATTAAGAGTGCGGTTGCTAGTAATGTTCCGTTTATTGGAACATTAATACAGACTCAGGATGAGATGGGAAGTGTAAAGGCGGGTGCTGTGGCAGCAGGTGCTGCCGTGAAGAATTTCTCAAAGACACTTCTTGCATTGTTGGCCAACCCGATTGTTGCTATTCTTACTGCGATTTCCGTGGTGATTATGGCTGTAGCTAAAGGTATTAAATCGAGTGAGGAAAATACAAGCAGATGGAATGCTGTTCTTGCTCCATTGAAAATGGTTTTGGATGCTGTGGGCAAGGTGTTGCAGATTGTTGCAAGTGGGATACTTTCTGTTGTGGAATCGGGTGGAAAGATGATGGAATGGATTACGAAACAGCTTGAGAAACTTCCTGTACTTGGCAAATATGTGGCAGAGGTAAACAAGGAGTATGAGAGATATATTACTATGGCAAAGGAGCAGGCGGCAATAGATAGAGACACACGAAACCTGCAGGTGCAGAATGCAAAGAATGCTCTTCAGATAGCTACTTTGAAGGCAAAGGCCGATGATGAGCTGAATGTGTCTGCGAAGGAGCGTATGGAAGCCATCAGGGAAGCTAATAGGCTGGAGGAGGAAGCCAGCAAGAAGAACTATGAACTGGCTAAGAGAAGATATGAACTGATGGTACAGCAGAATGCGATGGCTGAGAATACCAAGGAAACCAATGATGCTATTGCTCAGGCTGAGGTGGAGATGTATAATGCTTTAACCGAGTATCAGGATAAAAGAGGTGAATTACTTGGTCGTGAGGTGTCTTTGGCAAACGAAATAAAATCTGCTGAAAAGGAAAAATCGGATGCTGCCATTGCTTCAAAGCAGAAAGAGGTGGAAGCGGTAAGAGCGGCAGAGGATGCCATGCTGGCTCTCGTTAAAGATAAGCGTGAGCAGGTACGTAAAGAAATTGAATTCACTTATTCCCGTCAGATAGAAGATTTACGCGCAAGACTGAATACAGAAACTGACCTTACTGTAAAAGCCCGGCAGGCTATCAACGACCAGATAAAAGCCCTGGAACAGAAGAAGGCTGCTGAGTTGCAAAAGCTGTCTGAGGAGGAGTTACAGAAAGAGATAGACAACCGTAGCAAGCTAATTTCTTTACAACTTGAAGCAGTAAAGAAAGGTAGTGAGCAGGAATATCAGCTTAGGATGCAGCAGCTACTTGTACAACGTGATGCCGAGCTTGCTGACAAGGAACTGACTGAACAGATGAAGCTGGCCATTGTAGATAAATATAATAGACAGATTGATGATCTGGTGGCACAGCATGAAAAAGAGATCTCGGAGAAACAGCAGGAAGCCGTACGGGTGAGAATGGAAAACGAGATTATGCAACTTCAGCAGTCGGGTGCAAGTGAACTGGATATATTGCAGGAACAGGCTGCCCAAAAACTAGAATTGTTGAATAGTATACAGCAGCAAGAAGGGGAGAGTGAGCAGGAGTTCCTAAATCGTAAGCTTTTAGCCAATCAGGAGTACATTGATGCAAAGAAAGCTATTGCAGAAAAGGAAGTAGAGATTGAGCAGGCGAAATCACAAGCCATGGAAACCATTACAAGTGGGCTGATAGCCTTAACACAGCAGATAGGCGAGTCGGATAAGGGATTTGCTATTCTTAGTAAAACATTGGCACTGGCCGAGATTGCCATAAACACTGGTAAGGCTATAGCAAAGATGGTAAGTGCAGAAGCGGGGAAAGGTATATTAGGACTTGCTACAATGGCATCAGGTATTGCAACCATACTTGCTAATATTGCATCTGCTACAAGTATCGTAAAAAGTGCTAAATTTGCAACAGGTGGTTTAGTTACCGGACCAGGAACCGGAACCAGTGATAGCATACCTGCCCAGCTGAGTAACGGTGAGTCGGTAATGACGGCCAGAGCCACCTCAATGTTTGCTCCATTGCTTTCATCATTTAATCAGATGGGAGGGGGAGTGCCTATCAACGTAACACAGACAAGTAGTCAGACTCTTGGAGAGGATATGCTGGCCAGAGCAGTCGCAAAGGGAGTTCAGGCTATACGTCCTGTGGTTTCTGTTGAGGAGATAACCAGAGTTAATAATCGTGTAAAAGTATTGGAGAATTTGGGTAGTATATGAGAGCCTATGAATTTGTGGTGACGCATAAAAGTGTATTAGAACAGATGACCCAGCTACAAATAAAGCCTAATGATGTAAAATACATCGAATTGTACAAGGAGTACATTAGGCTGAATAAAGAGGGGCATAAAAAAACATATATAATCCAGTATCTGTCGGATGAGTACAATGTGGATGAAAGGACTATATATAGAGTTGTGAATAGATTTTCACAGGAAATCGAAATGTAATTGATTAGGGTGGGCTGGAGCTCACCCTATTTTTTTGCTGACAAGGCGTGTCAGTGTTATTGACTTCGTAAATTCTTATAGCCGTATCTTGTTTCTTACCTTTGTTTCAAACAATTACGAGATATGGCTAAACTATTTATCAACAAAGACATTGCTCCTGACTCGGATAAGGCAAAGTATTGGCTTTCCGGTGAGGATAGCATATCCTTCACAGATATACAATATTTCATGGATTGGATGGATCGAAATGATAACCGTATTGATGTTGAAATCCATTCTTGTGGAGGGGACTGTGTGGAAGGGTATGCAATCTATGATGCTCTACGTGCTTCCGGTAAGGAGATTTCTTGCAAGGTTGTGGGTACATGTGCGAGTATGGCTACAGTGATTTTGCTTGCAGCTCCATTGGAAAGACGAACAGCATACGCACATTCGTCTCTCTGTATACATGATCCATATGGTGATGGAGCATTATTGAAAGGGAAGGTTACTCCTGAAAGGCTTGAATCCATTGCTGCAGACCTCAGAGCAGAGAAACAAAAGATGCTGGACCTGTATGTGGAGCGTACTGGGCAAAATAGAGATGTGCTGGAGACACAGATGGCAACGGATAGCTGGTTCGGCCCAGAGAAGGCGATTGAACTCGGATTCATTTCTTCGATAGTTCCGGCTATTTCAGCGAAGAAAGAAGAAAACATTATTAATCCTAAAACAAATATTATGTCGAAAAAGGAAGTAAAGGTTGAATCAACTTTGCTTAGCCGTCTCCTGAGAAAGTGCGGTTACGCAAAAATTGAAGATGTTCCGGCAGTAGGTATGGTTATAACTACTTCTACTGGGGAAGAATTGAATGTAGAACGTGAAGAGGGAGATATTCAAGTTGGAGATCCGGCTTCTCCTGATGGCGAGTTTGTGCTTGAAGATGGGCGAACGGTAGTTGTTCAAGAAGGTGTGATTACGGAAATTCGTGAGCCAGGAAGTGAAGATGAGGACGTAGAGGCATTGAAGGCACGCATTGATGAACTGGAGTCGGAGGTGGCCGACCTTAAATCGAATGCCAAGACGGAGGATGAAATTAAGGTACTTGATGCGGTAGCAAAGGCTGGAGGTATTGAAAAGCTGACTAAAGCGGCCGCAAGTAAGTACATTCCAGCGGGACGTACGACCACTTACGGCAATAAGCCTGAAACAAAGCATGCGAGTAAGATTGAACAGAAATTGGATGAGATCAGAGAAAAAAGAAAAGGAGGTAAAAGATGACGTGGGAACAGTTAAGTAATCTGACACCTGATAATGGTGCGATTCGTAATTTGAGAGACTTGATTATTGCAGAGACGTTTACTGATCCTGAATTGGAACGTTTCTTCACTCTTGTACAGAATGCAAAGAATGGTGAAAAAATTGGGTATCGCGGAGCAATGAGTGATGTCGGTTGGGCCGGATCTGGTTGTAATCCAAGCTATAAAAATGCAACCATTCAATTTCTGGAGAAAGAATGGTCGATTGGTGATTGGCAAGTTCCTTTAAAATGGTGTTATACAGATCTGATTAATACTATTGCAGAATATTGTCTGAAAACAGGGACAGAAATCGGTGATCTCACTTCAACTGAATATATGGATGATATTGTATATCCAGCACTGAAGGATGCAATGATGAACATGATGTGGCGCTTTGTATGGTTCTCAGATAAGGATGCAAAACTTCATTCTGAATCTGGAGTCTTGTCTACAGGAACTGATACTGAGTTGTTTAAAACAACCGATGGCTTGTGGAAACGCCTTTTTACTATTGGAACTTCCAGTGCAGGTCAAAAAACAGCTATTGCAGCTAATAGTGAAGCAACGATGGCCGAGCAGTTTAGCAAGTTGAAGGAGTCTGGAGTCGCAATCGGAATCTTCGATGCGATGCTTGAAAATGCTGATGCTCGAATCGCAGGTTTGCCGGGTGCTGGTATTTTCTGTACTAAAACACTTGCAGATGCGTTGACAAAAGATTTGAAGCGTGAATATAAGGAAATCCTTACATGGGAACAGATCTTTGGAGGAATGAAAGTGACAGAGTATAATGGTGTTCCTGTATACCAGATTCCGGTGTGGGATAGAATGATTATGAAATACCAGAATGACGGAACGAAACTTAATCTTCCTCATCGTGCTGTGTTTGGTTCTCCTCGTGAAATGCTGGTAGGTACCCCAGCAAATGACTTGATTTCAGAATTGGACATTTGGTTTGATAAAAAAGACCGTATGAATTATTTGTACTCTACTGGTAAGATGGGAACACAGATTGGGCAGGATGATTTGTTTCAGTTAGCTTATTGATGAAAGGAGGAATTATGTCAGGAATTTGTGATTATGCAATAAAAAGAGATATCGTGGCGAATTGCGATGATCCGCTCGTTCCTGGAGTCGAGCAGGAAGGTGTTATCATGAACCGGAAGGACGTGGATTTTGCTACGGTAGCTTTCAATGCAACACGTAAAAATGTAATTGAAACGCTGGCGTTGAAGGAAGGTAAGAAAGCCTATAAGGTTATTGTGCCTGGAAGCACTCCGTTTACCGGAACGAATACGGCACTTGCTGTCGGTACCTATCAGAATACGTTTACCAATACGGTGAACATGGTGATTCTTGCTAATGATCCGGACGTGTGTGCGGACATTATTGACGGACTGGCAAACGGTGAATATGTGGTAATCTTGGAGAACAAGGCAAAAAACTTGCAGAAAGAAGAGAATCCGGGTGATTCCGCATTCCAGATTTATGGTTACTACCAAAGCTTGAAGGCTGCCGAAATCAGCAATGATAAATACTCTGAAGAAACCGATGGCGGCTGGTCCATATCCTTACAGGAAACTAAGGTACCAAAATCTGCTTTGTTCCTTTACAAGACAGACTATGAAACGACCAAGACGGCTATCGATACATTGACATCACCAGCAGCTTGATATGGAAGTGATAGATGTGGTTAATAGGTTGAAAGAGTTGGGAAGCATTGCTTCCCTCTCTTCTTCTGACAAGGTAGAGATTGAGAATCTGTATACGCTTGTCCTTGACAAGAAGTTTGCCCGTACATCTTGTAGCGATTGCTATCATGATGCGGTTATAGAAATGAGTGTGTATCTTAACAAGAACGGAAAGATGAAAGAAAAATCAGAATACGGTTTGAAGAATGGCGTTCTCCTTCAGATGGGATTTGGAAGCGCGGAAATGTACACGAATGCCAATCTTACTGATGAAGCTGCAGAGAAGTATCTGGCGAAATACCCGGACAACATTAAGTATTTCTCAAAGAAACCCGATGACTGGGAGGAACGAGTAAAGTCCAGAAAGGATGGAAATGTGGTGATTAATAACGAGCTTGTTTCTCTCATGGTGGAAGCTATGAAGGATGGAGTTTCAAGCAAGTCAATTCAGGAAGAGTTCAAGGGTTATAAAATCTCCGGAAAGAATATTACAAAAAAAGTCCTGACAGCTCACGTAAACAAGGCTCTGGAAGTATTTGCTGATATGCAGGAGAATCCGGAAGAAAGTGAAGAAGGCAGTGAGAATGGGGATGATCATGAATCTACTGATGGACAGACCGATGAAGACGGAGAAGCGGTAGAAGGCGCTGAATAAATTAAAACCTCACGGAATTATGAAAGTAAAGGAGCTTAGAAAGAAGAGCAGTGTAAGGGTAGATATACGCTATCTGCAGCAACTTGGAATACAGTCTTACGGGGATGATAACCTCTATCCGCAGACGGTAAGAAATATCATTGCAGCGAGTTCTACCGGAAGTGAATGTGCGGACCGTTTCGCAGATTTTATTGAAGGTAACGGATTCCGTGAGGTTTCTTTCTCTGAGTATGTGGTAAACCGGAAAGGAGATACGGCTGATGACATACATTCACTGGTATGTCGGGATATGGCTGACTTCAATGGAATAGCTGTTCATGTAAATTATAATATTCTGGGCCAGATTGTGGAAGTTCAGCATATCCCATTTGAGAACTGCCGTTTGATGGAGGAAGATGATAACGGATATGTGGCAAAGATTGCCGTGCATCCGGACTGGAGCGGTATGAAAACCAGGAGAGGGAAAAAGATTCGCGTCGTTAAAGAGAATATCGATTATATCGATGTGTTTAATCCGCTTCAATCTGTTGTCCTGGCACAGATTGAAGCTGCCGGTGGTATTGAATATTACAAAGGGCAGGTGTTATGGGTGTCCATGGCTGGGAAACAGACTTATCCGATAGGTAAATCTGACCGTGTCATTACCGAGATGAGTACGGATGAGGGGCTTTCCAACGTAAAGTACAGAAATGTGCGGAATAACTTTCTTCCGTCCGGTATGGTCGTGACTAAGAAAGGTTCGGATAGTGTCAGATACGATGAAAAAGGTAATGAAATAAAGATTCCGGAGGATGACGGGTTCTCTGATAGCCTTGTAAAGCTACAGGGTGATACTAATTCTCTGAAGCTTATAGAGGTAACGCTTGAAAATGACGAAGAAATGCCTGAATTTATCCCATTCACTACACAGAATTATGATAAGGAGTTTACCGTTACAGATGCGAGCGTGGTAGAGCGAATTTATTCCGCTTATGGGCAGGAGCCGTGGTATTGTATTCGTATCGGGAAAGTGGGCTTTTCTGGAGATATATTGGAGGATGCATTTGAGTATTATAATTCTATTGTCAGCAAGCAACAACGCTTGATAGAGCGCACGTTTGACCGTATTTTCCGCTACTGGTTTGAGGTCGCAAACCAGTCAATGGATTTTAGTGTACAACCATTAAAGTATGTAAGAAATGCAGGAGTATCTGATAACAACGCTTGAGGTTTCCACTTTATCCCGTAGTATGTCTGTGCATGTTGATGAAGACAAGATAGAAACGTATATACGGGAGTCTGAGAATATTGATATCAAATCAGCTCTTGGGGATTCCCTATTCCTTGATGTGAAAGAGCATCCGGAGAAATACGTGATTCTGCTTGAGGGGGGGACATATGAAGACAAGCGTGGAGAGAAAAAGATGTTCATGGGTATTAAGACCGCATTGGCATATTATACCTATGCACGAATCGTGAAGAATGGTGATGGGAGCGTAACTAGATATGGATTTGTGCGGAAGGAGGATGAATATAGCACTCGTCCAGATATGAAGGAGAAGGTAATGGCTTATAATGATGCGTTTTCCATCGCTGACAGATATCTGAAGGAGTGTGTAATGTTCCTTGATGACAGGAAGGAAGAGTACCCGCTTTATAAAGGGTATGGGAAAATAAAAGCCAATAGAACTGTTTTTAGAATTATAGGAGATTAGTCATGAAAGATTCGCTAAATACATTGAAAGAATTAGCCAGCAGCGTTCGCAACGCAACTAAAGAAGGTGAAAATTCAGCAGAGCGAATAGGGAGATTGTTTGAAGGGATACTAGAGTATATTAAGACTCCAGAATCAATAGAAAACTACTTCGAACTAAAGCAGGATAGCAATGGGTTAGACTATATTTACACAAAGTACAACATTGCATCTGCTGGTGCACTTTCTATGTATGCAAGCGATAAGATTAATGTTCCTTCAATTTACGATGGCCTTCCGATTGACAACGATACAATCTATTGGCATGAAGTAGATGGATCCAAGGTGCTTAAAGCAAAAGGAGGGGGAGGTGAGGCTGGCTCAGTTCAGTGGGATAATATCTCAGGTAAGCCTTCATGGATTGAAGATACAAAGCCATCCTATTCATGGTCTGATATTACTGGTGAAAAGCCTTTCTATACGAAAGAAGAGATCGCTTCAAAATATGTTACTATTGATACCGAGCAGGAGATAACAGCATTAAAGCATTTCACTGCCGGTCTATCAGTCGGAGAATCAAAGAAAAAGATCTACGAAGAAAACGGTGTTGTCTACATTGATGCAGATGTAGCTGTTACCGGAGCAATGACTTTCTATGCTTCGGCTGGTAGATCCGTATCTACCATTATGGACGGCGTAACTGTTGATGAAGAAACTATCACAAAAGGATCTGACAATGTACTTCGCATAAAAAATGCTGGTGCAGGAAGTTCCTTCGATGAAAATGCCATGTGGTCTGCACTTTCCGGATCTTCGGACAACCAGATCAACAAGTCGCATCTTACTAACGCACTGGCCGGATATGCTACCGAAAGTTGGGTGGCTAGCAAGAACTATGCAACTACTGAGGCTTTAAATGCTGTGTCTAATAAGCTGAATGACTTCTTGGAAGGTTCTGATGCTGATACAATCATAAACAAATGGAAGGAACTGGAAGCGTTTTTGTCCGGAATGGCAGAAACGGATAATCTAGCAGAGATCCTAGAAACAAAGGCCGACAAAAAATATGTAGATAGCACCTTTGTTACGTTGGCAACCAAGCAAACGATCACAGGGGAAAAGACATTTTCCTCTGTGCTGAATACAGCCGCTATTAAGGCATCCGGAGCTATTACAGCACCTTCGCTGGCAGTATCGGACTGGGTTACTATTGCTGGAATTAAGCTGAGGAAGTTGGAGGATGGTGCGCTAATGCTGGAAGGAAATCTAGCATTAACTGGGGCTTTGACTATGTACGCTAGCAATGGGCAAAGTTTTGATACAATTTACGATGGTCTCCCGATTGACAACGATACAATATACTGGCAAGAAGTTGACGGATCAAGAGTTTTGAAAGCAAAAGAGGGTAGCGGATCATCCTTCGACAAGTCTGCCATGTGGACAGCATTGGCCGGATCTACCACGGAACAGATCAACAAGTCGCACCTTACTACTGCTTTGACAGGTTACGCAACCGAAAGCTGGGTGTCAGGAAAAAACTATGCTGTTAAAGCTACAACATTAGCTGGCTATGGTATAACAGACGGAGTTAATGATGTAAGTGTTACAGGAACAGGAAATGCCATAACTGCTGCATCTATTAGCGGTCACACTCTTACTCTGACCAAAGGAGCTACATTTAACAATTACACGCATCCTACGGCTACAGCTACTACCATCACAGCCGCTAATGGAAAAGTCTTGTCCGCTATCACAGTTAATAATCAAGGACATGTAACATCTGTCAGCGGTAAAACACTAGCGGCAGCAGACATACCAACCTTAGAAATATCAAAAATATCGGGTTTACAGGATTCACTGGATGCAAAGTTAGAATCTTCCGCATATACAGCAGCTGATGTTTTAGCCAAATTGAAAACCGTAGATGGCTCTAATAGCGGACTGGATGCCGATTTGTTGGACGGTACACATAAGACTGCTTTATTTACAGCTTTGACTTCATCCTCAGCGACTAACATTTCTATCACGGTAGGAGGAACAACGAAAAGCATTGCTGACTTATTCGCGAACTCGGCAGCTAAACTTGAAACGGCCCGGACTATTTGGGGACAATCCTTTGACGGAACAAAGCCTGTAACTGGGGCACTGACCAGCGTAACAGATATCACGGGTACCGGCACATTTACGGGTGCCAATTTAAAAGCAACAGACAGTGTATATGTTAATGGAATCCGCCTGCATAAAACCTCAGACGGAGTAATTACGCTGGAGGGCAATCTAGCCGTAACAGGGGGTATTACTACCTATGCAATAGATCCGGTTTCCGTGTCTACAGTCATGGATGGGGTAGTAGTGGATGGAACGACTATCAAGAAAGAAAACGGCAAACTTGTCGCGGTAGGAGGTGGCGAAGCTGGTAATGTGGCATGGGATAATATATCCGGAAAACCTTCTGTATTCCCGACAAATATTGCAAATATTACTGACCTGCATTCTAGCTGGGATTCTGTTCTAGCCGCACAAAAACCTGCATGGCTAACGGCTGTAAGTATAGCAACTATTTCGGATCTGCACGCTAATTGGGATGCTTTATTAAAGGCTGCTCCGTCTGCATACGTGACTCGCTGGCCGACTATTTCGGAAGTAACGGGTAAGCAAAATCTAGTGGTAAAGCTAAACGGAGGAACAACAGAAGGAACGAACCAGTTTACCTATAACGCAACAGGAGCCAAGACTATCAATATAACTCCGGCCGGGATCGGTGCATATACAAAAAGTGAAAGCGACAGCAAGTACCCTACTAAAACGGGTAGCGGAGCCAGTGGCACATGGGGTATAGGAATAACAGGAAATGCAGCTACGGCAAGTAAATGGGCTACTGCAAGAACTATAACGCTAGGTTCGTATTTATCCGGATCTGTAAGTTTAGACGGTTCTGCAAATGTTACGCTAAATGCGAATGTTATTGGTCTTACTTCTCAAGGTAAAAAAGCAGCAGTTTCCGGTACTACCTTCCAAGAAGTGGGAGTTAGGCTTTATGAGGTTTTCGAAAATGGATATCCTACAAATTATGGTAACTTATTAAGTGTTAGAGGTGGAGGATGCGGAGAATTATTGTTAGCATGGAAAGATCAGTACAGCCGAATATATTACAGAAGTAAGGCTGATTCCGGAAATGATTCATGGACTAATTGGAATACTGTTGCTTTCTTAACTGACAATATTGCCAGCGCAACTAAATTGCAGACTGCACGAACTTTATGGGGACAAAGTTTCAACGGAGAAAAAAATGTAAGTGGAAATTTGTCTAATGTTGGAAATATTGTACCATCTAGCGATAATACTTATACTTTAGGAAACGCAACAAATCATTTCGAGGGAGCATATGTGCGAGTATTACGAAATAATATTAATAGAGAAATGATTATTGCGCAAAATGCTGCTAATAACTTAGTTTTTCAGACAAGTGGAGTTAATAGAGTTATTATTTCAAGTGACGGTAATCTCAGAATGGGAGATAGTTTCATAATATCAGAAGCTACACAGGATACTACATACCGAGTTAGAATAAAAACAGAATCATACAACCCTTATATATCTTTTAATCAAAGCGGAAATATATGGTTTGTTCAAGGATATAATAATAAGTTGTATTTAGGTAGTACCTCTGAAAAAAGTATAAATATCGACTCAGAAGGAAATTTATATTCACCTCAAAATATAACAGCTTCTAAAGTCGTATCTGCCGCGGCATTTAAAGGAAATAGAGTTAGAATAGAATGTGATGATGCGGGAACTCCTGATGTAAGAAGAAGCGAAATAAACAACTTCCAAGCTAATCTATATTTACAGCATGCTACATCTAATAATTTAATATGTTGTAATGGCGGCGGTAAAGTTGGTATAGGAACAACTTCACCAAGTTATAAATTGCACGTTAATGGAAATGTTGCTGTTAACACAGGAGTAAATGTCTATGGAATGACAGGTTCTTCTTGGGGCGCCGGAAATGGAGCTTATGAAATCCAAATACCTACAAACTCACAGCAAACTCCAATATTATTAGCTTATGATATCAATGGAGGTAGAACAGGTACAAGTAGATACTTTTCTATCGAAATTTTAAATGGAAGCAATAGGAATGTTCGTATGCTTGTACAGGGGCAGCATGTCATAGAATTATTGCCTAGTAAAGTTACGATACTCAAAGATTTATTAGTAGAAGGAGGGTGTACTTTCTACGAATCAGACCAAAGAGCTAAAAATATAATAGGCTTAGTCGATTTGTCATTAAAGCAAATATGCGAAGCACCTACTATTAGGTTTAGATGGAACGGATGGCATACTAAGGATGATGGCCGGAACCATGTCGGGGGAATAGCGCAATATATTCAGGGAATTTTGCCGGAAGCTATTATCAATTCAGATAAAACGCTCAGCATGGACTACGCAACAGTAGCATATACATTCGCTGTACACACGGCTAGACATTTGATGAACTATGAAACAAGAACCGATAAGAAAA